>Ga0137415_10005106_pt1 | contig 12985 bp, 15 predicted proteins | sample CZODoug3_1_1_16f_FD_183082 | JGI IMG/M metagenome (GOLD analysis project Ga0137415, IMG submission 183082) | Vadose zone soil fungal communities from Angelo Coast Range Reserve, California, USA - CZODoug3_1_1_16fungal (Hybrid Assembly) | ecosystem: Environmental > Terrestrial > Soil > Vadose... | reverse complement strand
CGCAGATATTCCTGGGGGGGCGATGCCGAAAAAACCGACCGTTGAGGATGCGAGGTTGATACTCGAACTTTACGACCTGAGGCGAGAGCCGGAGCTGCGGAAAGCGAGACAATGGTGGCTGGTTACCTTCTGGCCGAAAAGCGCGGATGACTTCATAAAAGTGGCGTCGGCCATGGGGTCGGAAGAGAACAACTGGCTGAGACAAGTAGGCAGCTACTGGGGAATCGCCGTGTCCTTTGTGTCGAACGGCGTCGTGAGCGAAAAACTTTTCTTTCAACTGTCATTTTGCGGTGAACTGTATTTCATCTTTGCAAAAGTGCGGCCCTTCCTGGCAGAGATTCGGGAGAAGATGAACAACCCCGAACTGTTCCTGACGATGGAAAAAGCCATCCTAGGCTCGAAGATCGCGCGAGCGCAATTCGAAAAAGTCGAGGCGCGTGTGTCGGCGATGCGGCAGCAGAAATGAGCTTGCAAGCCACCACGGCAGTCCGCAAACGAGGGGTGCGATTCGCTACCGCTTGTCTGGCGGCGACGGCCGCTTTGCTTCCCGCCGGAGCGATGGCGAAAGATGCGAACACTTGCACTCCTGGAACAACGTTGCGCCTGAGTGCACCCGCAGCAAGCCAGGGAGGTTTGCTGCTGATTGAAATGAAGAGCACGAAGCCTCTTGCGGAAGTGCAGGGGGAGTGGGACGGGCGGGGTGTCCCGATCTGGCGGGACAGTGCCGGTGATACTCAGCGAAAAGGATTGCTGGGGGTTGACCTCGAAAAAGCGCCCGGCGAATACGAGTTCAAGATAACGGGGCAAACGGCGAGCGGGGAGAAAATCAGCTGCAGCGCGCAGGTGGCAGTGGGAAAAGGCCGGTTCGCGACGGAGAAATTGCAGGTAGGGAAACAGTTCGTCGAGCCCAGCCCGGAACAAATCAAGCGCGCGGACGAGGAGCGCCAGAAGTTGCGCGATATTTTTGATCGCGTGACGCCGGAGCGCTTGTGGGATGGGAAGTTTCGAATACCGCTGGATGGCGTGACAACGGGTTCGAATTTTGGGAGACGGCGGATTCTGAATGGGAATCCCGGGTCACCACATGGCGGCGTGGATTTACCTGGTGCAACCGGGACCCCCGTACATGCCGCGCAACGCGGCCGCGTCGTGCTGGCAGAGGAGTTGTTCTTTGCCGGGAATACCGTCGTAGTGGATCACGGTCTGGGAATTTACACCCTTTATGGCCACCTCTCCGAGATCGATGCGAAGGTGGGAGACGATTTGGAAGCCGGCACCGTGCTGGGAAAAGTCGGAGCCACGGGGCGCGTCACCGGGCCACACCTACATTGGGGACTGACGGTGGAAAGAGCGCGGGTGAACCCGCTGCAACTCGTAGCGTTGTTGGGAAACTCATCGGGGAAAGCGGCCAGGCAAAAGTCTTCGAAGCCCTGAACAAATTGAAAGGGCTGCGCCGGCCGGGACACTCCGAGTAGGCCAGGCCAGCGCTACGAATTGCACAGGCGGCGGAGAACCGCCGCCCGTGGAGGCGAAAATGGGTGAACCGGCTGGAAATCTGGGGATCGCGCGGAGATACTTGCAGGCTCTCGAAAGGGGGGAGACGGGGGACGCACTCAAGGAGTTTCTTGCTCCAGATTCAGTCTTAGAGGAAGAGAGACCTGGCTGTGGCCCTGGAAGGGGTGGAACGCGGCAAAAAGGTCATGTCCCGGCAGATGTATAAGATAAAGCAAGAGATAGCTGCCCACGACCGGGTAGCGGTGGAAGTTGAGTGGGTCGGAACTTTGGCTGTACCCTTTGGATCCATTCCGGCTGGGGGGCAGATGAAGGCCTTTTTTGCCGTGTTTTTGGAGTTCCGGGAAGGGAAGATCATTAGGCAGCGGAACTACGACTGTTTCGAGGCCTGGTAGCAAACGGGACGGAAAAATGGGGTTCTAGCCCGAGGGTACTGTTACCTAACTCACTTTTGTGGTACCGTTCCGCCATTGTCTTGGAAGAAGCAAGCAGCCAGTATTTGGGTGTGTGGGCAAGGTTCGTGCTATTCACCTCTAGTCTGCTGTTCTGTCGCTTTAGCACCCTGCTGACACGATACGTTAGGCGTAAACCCGTCGATTGAATTTGGCCGAAAACGCCGTGGACTCATAAATCAGATTTGAGGTCGAAGCCGAAATGTCCCTGCTTCACTTTCGTTGCAAAGAACGCCGCCGCACACTGAGGGTAGCCTTGACGGTGCCGTTGACCGTCCGCGGAAAGACAGACTCTGGCGAGAAGTTCTCCGCACAGACCTATTCGCAGTCTGTGAACCGGCACGGGGCGCTGTTTCAGCTTGAAGAGATCGTGTTGGTGGGGCAAACGCTGATCCTGGTGAACGACGGCACCGGGCAGTCGATGGAATGCCGCGTTGTTTCCATCCACCGGGCTCGCGACGGCAAGCAGTATATCGGAGTAGAGTTCATCTCGCCCGAAACGAACTTCTGGCACATGCAGTTCCCTATTCCAGGCGCAAAACCGCTGCGCCGCGTGGCTCCTAGCAAAGTCTCCGCGTAAACCGGAACACCGCATTCCTGCTCCCCGTTTTTGTTCCTCGCTAGATTTGCCGTTTGGTCATCCGCAGCTTTGCCTTGACATAATCTTCGTTTTCGACTGATCCCGAACCTACTCATTTCTCAACGCCACCATCGGATCGAGCCGAGCGGCGCGCCGGGCCGGCAGGAAACTCGCCAAAGCCGCAACCGCCGACAAACTCACTACTGCCAGAACGTATGTCAGCACATCTGTGGGCTTCAAGCCGAAGAGCATGGAAGCGGCGGTCCTCGCGGTGGCCAGGGCTAGAACCGCTCCGGCCGTGAGACCAATCAAGAGCAGGATGCCCGTCTCCCGCAAGACCAGGTGAATGATTTTTTTCTGCCCGGCGCCCAGCACCATGCGAATCCCGATCTCATTTCGGCGCCGCTCGACCATGTAAGAAATCACGCCATAGAGTCCGATTGCGGCGAGCACCACGGCAAGCACTCCAAAAAACCCGGAAAGAGCAGCCATCAAGCGGTCGCGCAGCAGGCCATCCTGTATCATTTTGTGAAACGGGAAAAATGTGATGTCGAGACCGGGATGGGCCTGGTTTGCAGCGCTTTTCACCCCAGAGAGAAGATTTGCCGACGGCGTGTTCGAGCGAATCAGGATTTGCGCATCGGTGTCCGGATGATCGTATTGCGCCGTGGTGGTGTATACGATGGGCTGAGCGTTCTCCCGCAGTGCAAAATATTTCGAATTCTTTACCAGCCCGACAATCTCGTAGGGCGGGGTAATGGTCCGCAGGCGGCCGATGCGGAAGGTCATCCCGACGGGATTTCTGCCATTCGCAAATTTGCGCGCGAACTCTTCGTTCACGATGGCGACATTTGGTGAACCCTTGAGGTCGTGCTCATCGAAATCTCGGCCCGCGAGCATCGGGGTTTGCAGCGTCTGGAAAAATCCCGGACTCACTCGATTGAACGAAGCCACTGGGGCCTCGCCCTTCGGTGCACCCGAGGTCCCCATCAATATATCGTGATTTTCGCCATTGCCGGTCAGCGGCACAATCTCCGCCATCGCGGCGGAATCCACTCCCGGAATGGCCCGCACCCGGCTCAGAAGTTCCGAAGAGAACGCAGGCCGGCGTTCATTCGACAGACCCAGAGCACTGAAATCTATATCCGTCACTAGAATGCCGTCCTGACGGAAGCCGGCATCAACCATGGCCAGGTTGTTCAGGCTGCGCGCGAAAAGAAGGGCGCCCACGAGCAGCATGAGTGACAGCGCAATTTGAGAGACCACCAGTATCCGCCGGAAACCAAACCCTGAGCGCCCTCCGGTCGTGCCGCGCCCACTCTCTTTCAACACCACGCCCGGTGTCACGCTGGTCGCGCGCCATGCCGGCGCGAGTCCGAACAAAATGCAAGCTAAACCGGCGAGAGCGGCCGTGAAGCCGAGAACGCGCCAGTCGGTTCCGAGATCCACAAACAACGGATCGTGCTGTGTGCTGAGGGAAGCGATCAGAATCTGGCTGAGGCTTCGCGCCAGCAGCCCCCCCAACCCGGCGCCGATTCCCGCAAGGAGAAAGCTTTCCGCAAGCAGTTGGCGAATCAATCGTCCGCGGCTCGCCCCGACGGCCATGCGCATGCCCATCTCTTTTTCCCGTGCGCTTGCGCGTGCCAGCATGAGGTTCGCCAGGTTCGCGGAAGCGATCAATAGCACCAGCCCGGCAAGAGCCAGCAGGAACCACAGCGGGTTTTCGAAGTTGCGGCGCAATTCCGACGAACCAGAATCTCCCGGAAATGCTCCTAGCTTGTAGCCAAGGTAGTGCTTGGCTTGTTCCGGATTGAAAGTGGGTGGCAGCGTGGCCTCGAAAATCCCGGGCGATATGGCCCGCAGTTGAGCTGCCGCGCGATCCAGTGTCCAGCCGGGCTTCAGCCGGCCCATGGCCGTAAGCCACCAACCAGTAGCTTGGCGAAGCTGGCTATCTTCGCCCACGATGATCGGTTCGGCACAAAGCGGCACCGCAATATCAAAGTAGCGGCCGACCGCCACGCCGTAAAAGTCGGGTGGCGTGACGCCGATAATCTCAAAAGGATGCCGGCTGATAGTCAGCGTTCGGCCAATCACCGAATTCTCTCCGGCGTATTGATGCTTCCAAAACGAATGGCTGATGACCGCGCCGGTAGAATTGCAATTCGGACGATCGTCTGCAGGGGTCAATAAGCGCCCGAGTGCCGGCTCAACGCCCAGCGTCTCAAAAAACTCACCGCTTACCCAGAGCCCTTGCACATTATGGACTTCGCCGCCCGGTGAAATATTGAAGAGATTTGGACCCCAGGCGAAAACGTTCGAAAACGCCTGCTGCTGGACGCGAATTTTCTCTCACTGGCCATAGGTCAGCTCAGGATATCGCGTCGTGAAGTTGCCGCTTGCCCCATTGCGGTGATCAATGTTGATCTTGACCATCTGCTCTGGGTTCTTCACCGGCAGAGTGCGCAGCCGCACCGCGTCCAGCAGTTGAAAGATTGCCGTATTCGCGCCGATGCCGAGCGCCAGAGACAAAATCGCCGCTGCCGCAAAAGCGGGGTTGAACCGGAGTAGACGCAAACCGAACTCCAGATCTTGCCAGAGCGTTTCGACCACTGACTCCCAACTCACAGCGCGGACCTGTTCCTTTACACTTTCGGCGCCGCCCATCTCGATGCGCGCGGCTCGCATCGCTTCTTCGCGGCTCATCCCGCGGCACATCTTCTCATTCACGGCAGTGTCCAGATACCCGCCCAATTCCTCATCCATTTCGCGCTCGACCTGTTCCTTGCGGAACAATCCCCGCAAACCGCCCGCAAGATTCCGAAGAAAAGACATCGCCGGCCTCCTACGACTCCGCCTCGAGAATTCGCGCAATGGCAGCCGTTTGTCTCGCCCATTCGCGGGTCTCGCCCGTGAGTTGTTTGCGCCCGAGTGCCGTCAGCGCGTAATACTTCGCGCGCCGTTTGTTCTCCGTGTCCCGCCATTCGCTCTTGAGCCAGCCGGCCCGCTCTAGCCTGCGAAAGGCCGGAAACAGCGATCCCGGGTTCACCTGGAAGACGCCCTTGCTGATCTGCTCAATACGAATCGCTATCCCGTAGCCATGCATCGCTTCCAGTTGCAATGTTTTCAGGATCAGCATGTCCAGCGTGCCCTGGACCAGGCCGCTCGGTTTGTGCGCCATGAAACGCGCTCCTCTCGACTGCCAAGGGGAAGATGGCATCGTTGCCCTAGATTGTCAAGTGGAGCGGATGGAAGGACGGGTGCGGCGCGATTCCGTTCGTTCCGCGGTACGATCTGCCTATGGTAAACAGAGTGAAAAGGATCGGACTGATTTCGGATACGCACGGCTTGCTGCGCAAGGAAGCGGTGGAAGCCCTGGGCGGGTCGGAGATGGTCATTCACGCAGGGGACGTGGGGAAGCCGGAGATTCTGGAGGAGCTGAGAAAGATCGCGCCGGTTGTAGCGGTGCGCGGAAATGTGGATACGGAGCCGTGGGCGAAGGAGTTGCCGGAGACGGCCGTGGTGGAGGCAGGCGCGGCAATGATCTACGTCTTGCACGATGTGAACGTCCTGGATTTGGATCCTGTCGCATCCGGTTTTCAGATCGTCGTCAGCGGCCATTCCCACAAACCAGAAAAGACCGAACGCGATGGCGTGCTGCACATCAATCCGGGAAGCGCCGGACCGCGGAGATTTCAGTTGCCGGTGACGGTGGCGCGGCTGAATCTAGGACGAACAACTTTCGCGGTGGAGTTCGTGTACCTCGAAGATTCCAGGTAACCCGGTTAGCACCCATGGTCACCTTTCGTTGCTCTTAATGTGGGGCGGTAACCCAAGCGAGGCCGTCGACGCCCGGAGTGAGGTCGATGGGCTGCTGCATTTTCCAGGAGGGCAGGTCGAGGACTGCAATCTTGCCGGCTCCTGTCCCGCTCACATAAGCGATCTCCCCGTCCGGTCGAATCAGGATTTCCGACGATCTTTCCGGAACATCCAGCGAACGCACCACCTTCAGCGTTTGCAAATCAACGACGTGCAGACGATTTGCTGCCATGCTGACCGCGAGCAGCCAGCGCCCATCGGGAGTCGCCGCCGACGCATACGCCACATTCGGCAATTCGATCCAGTTTGTGATTTTGTTCGTGGCCGTATCGATGACGGCGATGCGGGGCGCATCCTGGTCGTGAGTGAAGACGCGGAGGCCATCTGGTGAAATGGAAATGCGCTGGACACTCTTCGCCACGGGAATGGTGGTGATGAGATTGCGCTTCGCCAGATCGAGCACGCTCACGCTCCCGGCGCTGACGTTGGCCGTGTAACCGTGGTGGCCGTCTCGCGAAAGAACCAGCATGTGGGATTGCGGTTCGCCCGTGGGAATTTCCGCGAGGACCTTGCGCGTGGATGGATCGATCACATCGACGGCGTCCGCAAGCTCGGCGGTGACGTAGAGCAGACCGTCGGGCCCGAATTCGGCGCGATGCGGGCGGAGCGGTTTGCCCAGATCGATGGTGGCAGCGAGTTGGCGTTCCTGCAGATCAATCACGTCAATCGTGCTGCCGTCCGTCCCGGGCTTCCCGACGCCCGAGTTTCCGTAGATCGGAACGTAGGCGAAGCGCCCGTTATTCGATACGACGACTTCATGGCCGTTCACCCCTACTGCAATTTTTGCGAGTTCGCGGCGATTGTCGGGATCGACCACCAGTAGGGTGTGCTCCTTCTGATTCGCCACGACCAGCAGACCGCCTGCCGGCGGCGCTGACTTTGCGTTTCGCAGCACCGCTGAAGTAACGAGCATCATGGAAACAAGGAGCAATAACAGGCGTGCGATCATGGACCACCTCAACGAAACATCTCTCTCTTTCGAATGCTGGGAAACTCAGCGGAGTATATCTTTTCCGGAGGTCAGCGGCTACGCCCGCCTTTCTTTTTCACCGGTTTCTTACTGCGCGCCTCGCGCGCCGCAGGCTTTGCGTTGGCGATCGCATCGCGGGTTTTCCTCGGAAGCCTCGCAAATACCATGTCATAAGAATCGCGCAGCAAGCGCGCGAGTTCGTGAGCCGGCAAAGCGTCCCAGGTTTGCAGCGCGACCCATTGCGCTCGCGCCAGGTAAGGCGCAGGAATGACGTTGGGCCGCTCCGTGAGTTCTGCAAAATGTTCCGGTGACGCCTTGAACGAAAGACACACCGGAGCCGGCTCCAGCGGCGTCGCGGCAAACATCTTCCCGCCGACTTTGAAGAGTAGGTCGCTGCCCCACTGGATCTGTTCCACGGCGCCCGGAAAGGAGAGGCATAATTCGCGCAGCCAGTCGACGTTCATGAGCAAGATTCTAGGACAAGAGAGGGCTTGCCTCAATGGACGAGACGACATCGCCCATGGCCCCGCTGTCCGGTCATCTTTCCCAGGCGGTCTCCTTCACCGGGCCGATAACAAAGATATAAGAAAGAGCAGCCAACAGTGCAATGACCGCCATAATGACGAAGGCGACGAAGAATCGTCCGGTGTAATCGATGACGAATCCGGTCACCGCCGGTGCGATGACTCCCGCAAGATTTCCGACGAAATTTTGCAAGCCCGTCCAGCGGCCCGCCATTCTCGGCCCGGCCAGAGTTTGGGTGATGGCCCAGATATTGGATCCGCACATGCCGCCGGCTGCGAACGCTAGTAGAAGTAGAATCACGGAAACCGTGGAACCGGCGAGGGCGCAGCCGAGGAGGAGTAGCCCGGCACTCCCCGCTCCCACACCCGCAAAAGTTTTGCGAACGAGAGTCGGCGTTCCACCCGAGGCGATCCACCGGTCGGAGATCCAACCGAAAAGCACCGCGGCAGCGGAGTAGCACAAGTATCCCAGGCCGCCAATCTTCGCCATCGTTCCCATCGGCAGGTGCCGCTCGCGCACCAGATAAAACGGTAGCCAGGTGATCTCGAAGTACAGCACGTAATTTGCGCCAAATAGGCCTCCGCAGGTTCCCCACATCGATCGTTGCTTCAGGATTTCGAGAAATCCTACGTCGCTTTGCCCCACGGAGGAAACGGCCTTGCTTCCTCGCGGCATCCACGCGAGCCACGGAATCAGCCAGGCCAAGCTGACGACGCCAAGGACGATGAAGAAAGGGCGCCAGCCGTATCGCGCCATGAGCGTGCCCCCGAAAAACGTGCCCAGGGCCGGGCCGCATCCAACTCCGGCAGCGATGAGCGCGTTCGCAAATCCTCGGCCCACTTCCGGAACGTGCCGCACCAGCGTCCTCGCGTAGCAGGGATAAGCGACCGATTCGCCGATCCCGAGCATGAGCCGCGCGGCGAGCAATGCCGTGAACGTGTGCAAGCCGCCGGTGACGGCCGTCGCGCCGGACCAGAGGAAAAAGCCAAAAGCCATCACCCATTTGACCTCAAAGCGATCCGCCAGCCATCCGGAAACCGGAAGGAAGAGAGAGTAGGTCCAGAAAAAGGAGGACAACAAGATGCCAAGCTGCGAGCCTGACAAGCCAAGCTCCCCCTTCAGCAAGTGTGCGGCGATGGAGAGGTTGCCGCGATCGATATAATTGATAAGGGCCGCGAGGGCCAGCAGCGCAATCAGCCGGGTGGCCGGACGCGCAGGCCTGTTGTTCTCGTTGGCGGGTGGGGTAGGCAAGTGTGAACGCCGGACATTCTGTCTGTCCGGAGGGGTTGTTGCAAGCTACTTCATCCTTCTGCTTTCGTAGCACCTGGCTGAGGGCTACCTCCACGCGGCGAGGATCGTTCCCATGACCAGGTAGCAGACAAGCTGGTAGCCGGTGTTGATGGCGAAGAGCTTCATGCTCTGTTTCATGAACAGGACGCCGGTCAATTGCACTGTGGCGACAAATCCGAGCCACACATGGAAGCCAACCATCAAGCCGAAGTCTACGCGCTCCGCGCGGAGCCCGTGAAGGAACAGCGCCAGTGTAAAGGCCGAGACAATGCTGGCCAAAAACGAACCCGTGTAGGCCAGGACAGCGCTTTTCTTCATCTCCTCCATCTGGGCTTTGTCGTTGGGATCGTAGCCCATTTCGCGCACCCAAGCTTTTGCGAAGAGCAGGGGCGAGTACCACAAAAAACCGACCACCATGGTGGATATCGCGGCTACCAGGATCGCCAGCCAATTCAAGCTATGCATGTGCATGAAAGATTTTCTCCTGTCGGCAGAGCGGGAAACTGTGGGCGCCATCCTATGACGCGCTTGGCTCGGATGCAAAGGAAAACAGGCAGAGGAAATCCTTCAAGGCTTGCCGGGCCAACGGTTCCGCGTCTCGACGTCGCCCAAACGCCAAGGCCATCCGCCCCCCGGAAGTTGCAGGGCTGCATAGAGATCCCTCAGCCCGGACAAAACGACCCCCACACCCATCGCGCTGAGAGCGACGCGCACCCATTTGGGGATCGGGACGAGTGCAATATTCAAAGCAGTCGGGCTTGCCCACCAGGAAATGAGCGTGGGAGCGAGGGTGGCCAACATTGCTCCGTAGAGGATTCCCATGATTGCATGCGTCACGCGCTCTCCTGCGTAGACGTCTCCGAGGTCTCTGCGAACAGCTATCTCCACGACAAAGTCCCAGAGTGTCAGAATGATCTGGGCGCCAATAACTCCGAGGAGCAAAGCAATCCATTTGCCTTTCCAAGCGAATCGCGGCAACGAGATGAACAGAACCCCGTAAAGGAAATCTCGGGCGGCGTGGAGGGCCAATTCCCGAGCGGCTCGCCGCCCGCGTGCTGGAAGCCGGGCCTTCCATTCGTGGTAGTAGATTGTGTCGAAGGCTCCGATGAGTCCCTGTACTCCCAACAAATAGAGCGCGATCTTCACCTTGGCAAGTCCTTCTGATTCGGCTTGTGGCGAGTTTGATTGGCCACAAATCCGCCCATGCAATCCAAGCGTGTTTCTTCCCTCGCCTCCCGGTCGAGTTCACCCAGAAAGGAATGCCATGGTTCCGATACTTGACTAGAGTGTGGCATGAGGAAGATTCTCCGCCTTCATGTCTGTCAGCAGATTCCAATGCGCGGCTTCAGCGGGGCGGTTCGATCGAAGCCATTTTCTCTCCGCCTCCGTCAGGGAATCGTGGCAAAGAGTGTCTTCCTTGACCAGCCGGGAGCGTTCGAGCACACCCATGTATTCCCGAAGCCTTCCAGAACGCTGCGGGTCGCCCGACTCAGACGCCAGTTGAGAAGCCATGGTTACGACAAATCCGAGCCGGTTCTGCCGGTCAAGCAGCTTGGCGTTTTGCACCACCCAATCCCAATCCACGTCCGCGTACGCCAGAGCCAGCCACGGCAAGCCTTCCGTCACTCTGTTATCGAGGTTCGCCTCATTGAGTGCGGTAAGCAGAACCTCGGCAGGATTGCGGCGCGCTTTCGCCCGCAAGTGAGCGAATCCTGGATAACCCAGGGCCGCGAGCTGCAAGCTCAGTTTTTCGCTTCCCACGGGCGTTTCGAAGACCTGCGCGCGCAACGGAAGGGGCTGTCGGAGGGGCATGAAAGCCGGGGTCCTTCGCAAGCTCGCTTGGATCGCGGCCGTAACGGGTCGGGAAAAGCAGCACAAGGGGGCGAGGCTACAAAGGCTTTGGAACAGGTTTGCGGGGCCGCTGCTTGGCCGAGACGGATTTAATGATGAACTGCCGGCGATTCTTAGGATCGAGAGGCACTTTCGCGCGGTGCACTGCTAGGTTCATCAAGTGCTGAACGTAGGTATCGTCCAGCACGGAGAGATCTTCCAATCGGATGTTCCGCACTATTCGGCCCTCGCCCTGAAGACGCCGTTGAGGGTCCGGCAGCCCCGCTCCCTGAAGGAAGCACAGAGTCACCCAGCGGGGAAACAGCACGATCGAGAATATGGCCAGTGAGGGCCGGTCGTTCGGCCCGAAGCCGATCATCAGAGCATTGTAATTGTCGTAGACCATCTGGACGGCCCCGGGCAGCCGCTGGCGCATTTTGACCAGCACCTGTCGAGCGAATGCCACGATGGCCGGATCGTACTTGGCTAGGAACGAGTCGAGCTGCCGTTTTGGATTCGCCGCGAGTTTGCGCTTTGCCATCGTCGTTGGGCTGCCGTGAAGATTTCAGCCAGTGCTTTTTTTCAAAGATGGATGCTTGAGCTAGCGGGCGCGGCGGAACTCCACGTAATCGCGGCCGATATATAGCCGGTAACTGCCCGCGGTGGCCGAGGCCAGCACTTGCAGCGGCACGGGTCGCTTCATTTCCGCGTCGTGCTGCGAGGCGGCCTGCAACACGTCATTGGCGCCGAGGTCCATCACCACAAATTTTCCGCCGGTGAGAAAACCGATGCCGTAAGCGCCGGGCTTCAAGGTTTGGCCGGCGATTTCGAGCGTGACTTCGTTGAGCAGATAGGCTTGGTATTTCTCCTTGATTGCCGTGGAGTAGCCGGAGCTGTCAACCATTCCCGCGAGAACATAGAGATCGTCGGCGAAGTGAACGCCACCGCTGTTGCGGTACTGGACCGGCGCGCTCTGCCCGCGAAAAAAAACGCGCTCCGGAAAAATTTTCGGAGAAATATCGGCGGCCTTGAGGACCACCTCTTTGCCCGCGGCGGGCGGGTGATCGGCTCTTACGACATGGAGATGCCGGAGAGGGAAACTCAGAAGTGCGAGCGGCAGGAAAATGAAAAACCTCTTGAGTCGGATCATGGAAACTCCTTTCAGCATGCGGGAATCCTACAACATTTAGTTTTGTTCCGGAAAAAAGAAACAAGGGCCATCGGTGCTGCTCTGGCCCATTGCATTTTCGGGAACAAAAAAGGCCGTGAAACGGCCAAAGCAGTGGTGTGATATCGTACGCGCGCGCCTGCGGGGCTGCGAAAGGAGAGGATAAGGATGCTGGATCGGCGAAATTTCATGAAGACGTGTTCGGGAATGGGTCTGGCAGGGACACTGTTTCCGGGAGTGCTGTGGGCGCAAGCACAAGCGCAAGGTGCCACGAAAATCACTAACGAGATGATCGACAATGCCGCTTCCATCGCGGACGTGGCCATCGCCGATGAGTACAAGCAAATGATGCTCGACAACTTGAACGAGCAAGCAAAGGGTTACGAAGAAATTTACAAGCTGCACATACCGAATTCCGTCGAGCCCGCGCTGATTTTTGATCCCGCGCTTCCGGGAATGAAGTTCGAAACGGAACGCAAACCGATACGCATATCCAAGGCGCCCAGCGCCGCTGCCTCGGGTACACCGAAGAATCTGGAGGATTTGGCGTTCGCGAGCGTGCGCGAATTGGGTGAGTTCATTCGAACGAAAAAAGTTTCGTCGCTCGCGCTGACGGAGATGTACCTGGGGCGGTTGAAAAAGTACGATCCGGCGCTGAAATTTGCCGTAACGCTGACGGAAGAGCGCGCGCTCGCGCAAGCCAAGCAGGCAGACGCGGAAATTGCCGCGGGAAAATACCGCGGGCCGCTCCACGGCTTGCCGTGGGGCGCCAAGGACTTGCT
>Ga0137415_10005105_pt1 | contig 12986 bp, 3 predicted proteins | sample CZODoug3_1_1_16f_FD_183082 | JGI IMG/M metagenome (GOLD analysis project Ga0137415, IMG submission 183082) | Vadose zone soil fungal communities from Angelo Coast Range Reserve, California, USA - CZODoug3_1_1_16fungal (Hybrid Assembly) | ecosystem: Environmental > Terrestrial > Soil > Vadose... | reverse complement strand
TCTCCACCTCAAATTCCAGCTTGCGAAAGGTCTGGGCTACCACTTTTTCTTCATGTGGTTCTTCGCACTGAACGGAGCCGCCTATGTCCTGTACACCTTTTTCTCGGGTGAGTGGCGGGAACTCGTTCCAACGCGGCGTTCGTTTAGGGAAGCAATCGAGGTGACGTTGCACGATCTGCGGCTGAGCAAGCAGCATCCACCGCTTCGGAAATTCAATGGAGCACAACAGGTGGCCTACACAGGTGTCATTCTCATGGGGGTGGGTTCATTGCTCACTGGGCTTGCTATCTACAAACCAACTCAGCTGCATGTGCTTACGGCCTTGCTCGGCGGCTACGAAATGGCACGCTGGTTCCATTTTTGGCTGACGATGGCCTATGTTGGATTTTTTTTGGTACACGTCGCGCAGGTTATCCGCGCAGGCTGGAACAACTTCCGCGCCATGCTCATCGGGTATCAGATTTTGCCTGGCGAGCTGGGGAAGGACGACAAGGTTCCCAATGAACAAAACATCTCAGCGAGCTGAGCGCGAATCGCTTGCGGGGCTCCAGCGCCGCTCGCGCCGTGGCTTCCTAGCCGCCGTTCCCCGCTTCACAAGTTCCTGCCGCAGGCCAAAAACAAGGTAAGCGTCGACTGGAGGCCGCCGAGCGGAAAACTCTGGCCCAAGCGATAGATCAGTACATTGCGGTCCAGCGGACCCGAAGAATCAAGGGTGTTTTGCGTTCGGCCAAAGACGTTGAAGGCATCCGTAACAGCTTGGTGAAATTTCAGAAAAGCTGCAGGAAACACTTCTTTGACGATGATGACGAGAAGGATTTGCATCGCTCCATCGACCAGCTAGAACGCCGTTACGGTTCAGAATGGACCGTGAGGAATTACATGATTACCGTACTGGCCTTTATGCGGAAAGAGGGCAGGCCGGGCCTAATGACCTACTCGGAAATTCCCGACCCAGAACCATTAGCCATTTCTCCGCGTGACCCGAACCCCGACCCTAATGCTCGCAGCAATTACTGGCACAAGGTCTGGTCATGCCGGGAAGCGAGATACAGAGCCACGTATAGGCCCGTGAAATGACAGAGGAGCGGAAATTGCCATTCTGTTCGCCGCAACATTGTTGGCTGCCAGAAAACTGATCGACAAGGACCGGGACAAACCGAATATGGCAAAGGGATTTTTCGTGGACCATGCCATCGATGATGCTGTGTTCATCCTCGAACGAATTGATGAGAGATGGCCTGAGATTGTGAATATGTTTGCAGCCAAAGGTTAAGCATCAAATCCCCGAGGACCATCGTTCGCAAATCTCTGGTTTTAGAATTTCATTCTCGGAGTTACCTACTGGCTACGTACCAGCACGGGCGTATAAACCTCTGATTACAGTTTGGGACCTGTACCATTTTGTTGTTGACATAAGCGGCTCTTCCATACAGACTTTGCCCACTTTTCATGATTGAGGTCGCGAACACCGCCCATTGAACGTCTGTGGTGTCTGCTCTGACTACTTGCGTGCCTCGCATAATGAATCGTATTCGGCATTGCGACAGATCAGATTGTTGAAAACACAAACTGGATTTCTGACCACGTAAGCGTAATCGTGACGCTGATGGGTGCGTCGAAGGAGCACAGTATGGGCTGCTTTGTGCGACCACAAGCTGCAAAAACGCGACAGTTCCGACGCGACATCGGTGAAGGAATTCGACAATTTGTTGCGGTGCTGGTGAGTCTTGCACTGCCGGGGACAAGTCTCCCCGCAGATTCACTGCGTCCCGGAGGCCCCAGGGCACCGCAGACGCGTTCTCTGAATGCATTGCTCCCCACACATGGTCTGGGTGCTTCCCTGAAGACGCCTAGGTTCCGCGCCGGGTCTTCTTCGACAGCCCCAAACCCGAAAAGCGGTGCCGCGTACACCTCGGTAGCGTCCACCGGAGTGCACAACTCATTGCGCGCTTCTGGCACGCCGACGACGAGTCTGCCTGGAGTCGTCCCTCCTGCTACACCTGCACCTCCCATTCCTCCATCGAATATCAGCACGGTTAGCTCGAACTTCAACGGGACAAGCATCGCCGCAGGCAATTACATTTGGTTCAACAGTGTGATGAAAGTCAGTGGAGTTCCATCCGCTGGAGCGACTATCACGGTCAGTGGAGCAACCGTGCAGTTCACGGCCAATAACGTCGCGTACAACCTGCCGGTTCCTGACTCAGTCATCACTTTTTCGTCTTCAGCCTCCACGTCGACCACCAGCTTCGATGCCGTTCACAATCAATGGAATACAACGGTGCCGGTGTCGTATTCCGCCAACGTATTTCTTGCCGGCCTGAGCGATCAGCTGTCATCGGCATTGCCCGGCGGGATCAATCCGGTGAGTTGGACAGCGACTTTCTACACAGATACGAGCGGAGTGTCAGTGCAGTGGCAGTGGGCGGCGGCAGTTTACACTTCCTTCAGCGCCAACTATACCGCACTGGGCGTGAAACCTATCGACGCGACGAGTGGCAGCAGTTACCCAAATTCGGACCACGCTGGAACTCCGGAAAACTACAAATCTTCCGTAATCGGCGGAGCGCGAGGCGGAGGAGGCTCGAACTGGACGGGTTCGTACAGCGGGACCGCGAGCGTCACTCCGCAGGTCGCCGCAAATCATGCGCCCGTCGCCAATGCCGGACCGAATCAAACAGTGTTCGTCGGTACGACGGTGCAACTGAATGGCACGGCGTCGTACGACCCCGATGGGTTGAGAATCACCTACGGTTGGTCTTTTGTGTCAATTCCTGCCGGGAGCGGCGCAGCGCTGAGCGGTGCTACAGGCCCGCTGCCGACATTTTTGGTCGATAAGTCCGGCAATTACACCGTGCAGCTGATTGTGAGCGATGGGGAGCTAAACAGTGCGCCTTCTCAGGTCGTCATAAGCACGAAGAATTCTCCACCGGTCGCCAATGCCGGCCCAAACCAGACGGTCACTGCCGGCACAATGGTGCAGCTCGACGGAAGCGGGTCGAGTGATGTGGATGGTGATCCGTTGACCTACCGTTGGACCATCGTAAGCGCTCCAACAGGAAGCACCGCGACACTTTCGAATTCCAGCATTGTCAATCCGACGTTTGTTCCGAACGCGAAGGGGACATATGTCGTTCAGCTCATCGTGAACGATGGGACCGTGGATAGTTCTCCATCGCAAGTTACCATCAGCAGCACGAATTCGCCGCCGGTCGCGAATCCTGGCCCAGACCAGAAAATCAACGTAGGGATGACCGTGCAGCTCGATGGAAGCCGCTCCACGGACGTTGACGGCGATCCGTTGACATATAGTTGGGCGATCTTAAGCACGCCGACCGGCAGCACCGCAGTGCTTTCCAGCACGACAGCTGTACAGCCCACTTTCGTGGCAGACCGGGTGGGGACCTATATCGTTCAGCTGATCGTGAACGATGGCACCGTGAACAGCCCGCCGAAGACGGTAACGATCTCAACCAACGATGTGCCGCCGGTTGCGAATCCGGGGCCAAACCAGACAGTCACCGCCGGAACGCTAGTGACTCTGAATGGCAGCAGTTCCACAGATTCGGACGGCTTGCCGTTGACTTATCAGTGGGCCCTTTCGACCACGCCCTCTGGCAGTACGGCCGTACTTACCTCGACTAACGCCGTAAGTACGTCTTTTACTGCGGACCTGCCTGGCAACTATGTGGCGCAGTTGATTGTAAACGACGGGTATCTGAATAGTCTGCCCGCTACGGTCACGATTTCAACAAACGATGTGCCCCCGGTGGCAAACCCGGGCCCGAACCAGACGGTGAAGGCGGCAACAACGGTTCAACTTGATGGGACAGGTTCAACAAGCTCACTGAATTTTCCGCTGACATACAAATGGGCGATTTTATCCCAGCCAGGCGGGGGGAACGCGGTGTTATCCGGTCCCACTGCAGCCAAGCCCACGTTCGTGCCGAACGTCGCGGGCCTGTATGTGGTGCAGCTGAACGTAAATGATGGGTACCTGGATAGCCAGCCCCAAACCATGACCGTGACAGCGACCCCGCAGTTTCAGCCGCCGCTGGTCAATGCCGGACCGAATCAAACCATTCCACTGCCTAACAGGATGGCCCTACAAGGCAGCGCAACATCACAAAACAACCCCCCTGGAACTGTGACAGTACAGTGGACTCAGATCAGCGGACCTCCAATGTCGTTCGTGGACTCGACCAATCCTACGACCATTGCAGTCTTCAACACTGCTGGAACTTACGTCCTACAACTTACTGGAGCAGAAAATAATTTGCAGGCTTCATCGAAGGTTACGATCACAGCGGTCGCAGGGAACCAACCGCCCATCGTCAACGCGGGCCCGGACCAAGCAATTCAACTTCCGCCGACGAGCACCGTAACGCTGGCGGGCAGCGCAGTAGACAATGACGGACTGCCGCCCGGAGCGACGCTGACCTATTCGTGGTCACAGGTGTCCGGCCCGGCGGCAGCGACGATTGCAAGCCCTACATCTCTTACCACCACGGCCACTTTCACAACTACAGGGTTTTACACGTTCCGGTTAACTGTATCGGATTCACAGTTGTCGGGAATCGCCGACACACACGTGAAGGTGTATGGACCGAACCAGCCGCCGGTTGTAAACGCAGGACCGAGCCAGACCATTGCTTTGCCGACGAACACAGTCATTCTCAAGGGCTCTGCCTCCGACAATGGTTCGATTCTCGCGAGCCTATTGACGGTTCGTTGGTCCCTAGTCCAAGGCCCTGGCCCAGTGACTTTTGCGAATCCTATTTCGCCGGTAACTTCGGCAATATTCAGTCAGGTCGGAACGTATCAGCTGCGACTCACGGCGAGCGATACGCAGCTCCAGGCAAGTTCGGACACTTTCGTCACAGTTAATCCTCCCCCGCCGCCAGCAGGCGGAGCGACCCTTGTGCTCAGTCCCTCGGCTGCTGGACCGAACGTCGCGGGGACAACCCAGTCGCTGACAGCGACAGCGAAGGACGGAAGCGGTTCTCCCATCAGCGGGCTGGTAGCAACCTTCACGGTTACGGGCCCGAACGCCGCAACGGGCACAGCTACGACGGGCGTAAACGGAATAGCCTCCTTTTCATATTCTGGAAGCCACAATGGCACGGACTCGATCCAGGCGCAGGTGACCGTTACGGGAGTAACGCTTCTATCGAACACGGGTACCGTCAGCTGGATCACGCCAGTACAGACGATTTCCACAAATGCAATTTTTGTACAGTTCTTCCCGAACCCCAGCAACTCCGGCACGTTTAACATCGCTCCCGGCACACAGGCGGTCTTTTCGCAGTATTTTCCGTCGATCAACTTTAACCCGCCGGCGGGAACAGTTCCCGGCAACAACACAGGAATCAATGAAAATACTCGGCCTGTGTACGAGGTCACTACGGATGTCAACGGCAATTTCACTGGGGCTATTGAGGCGCAAGGCAACGGCCAGCAAGCCGGTTTAGGCTCGTTATTCCAGTTTGAGTCCGTGTACACGTCCACGTTCACGGTCGCGGCAGCAGGGAACGTCACATTCAATTTCTACAGCGATGATGGATTTATCTTCGGAGTCGGGAACGGCGCCACCCGCGTCAGTGGGGCCCTATCAAATCCCCCAGCCAATATGCTGACTCCGTTCACCAGCCTTCCGGTCATGGGTTCGTACAATTTGGTCACCGCCCCGGTGAACAACACGATTACGGTTTATTTCCCCGCCGCAGGCAACTATCCCTATGAAGTGGATTACACAGAATGCTGCGCCGGCCAAGTTGCTCTCACGATGGCATCACAACAGACGGGTGGGCACGGAGTTCCGCCTGCGGGTTCGACCACGCTGACACCGAACACATCGCAAACATTGAACATCGGCCAATCCGTGACTTTTACGGCCTTTGTCTTTGACGCATCCGGCGCGGGTGTGGGCAACGCCCAGGCGGTCTTTACGGTCACCGGAGCTCACACGAAGAATTTCTTCGCTACCACGGACGCGACTGGGCACGCGACGTTCAGCTACACGGCCACGACGGCAGGGACTGATTTGGTCCAGGCTCAGGCGCAGTTCGCAGCTTTAACGACCTATTCGAATCAGACCTCTGTTGTTTGGAATAATGTGGCGAACCAGCCGCCGGTCGTGAGCGCCGGCCCGAGTCAGACAATTACCTATCCCAATGTAGTGACACTGAACGGAACTGCCACGGATGATGGCCTGCCAAACGGCACGCTAACTGTCACCTGGAGTATGACGAGTGGACCAGGAACAGTCACCTTTAGCAGTCCGAACCAAACGATGACGCAGGCGGCCTTCAGCGGCCCCGGAACGTATGTCCTTCAACTGAGTGCGAACGATTCCCAGTACACAACTTCATCGACCGTAACTGTGACGGTGAATCCCGCCACCCAGCCGATTCAACCTCCGGCGGTAAGCGCAGGGCCCAGTCAGACTGTAGTGTTCCCGAATGCAGCCACGCTCGCCGGTTCGGTCAGCAGCAATGGGTCGCCGGCTGGGACGACGCTGACCAGTCTCTGGAGCGTTTTGGGCGGGCCAGGCACGGTGACGTTCGGCAACGTCACGCAGCCAACCACGAGCGCAACGTTCAGCGCGCCCGGCACGTATTTCTTGCAGTTGAGCGCGAGCAATGCGCAATACACGAGCACAGCGACAACGACAATCATCGCTATCACCCCGCCAGCGACGCAGAACCAGCCGCCGGCGGTCAGTGCGGGCGCACTTTCTCCGGTCGTTCTACCGAACTCAGTATCCTTGAACGGCAGCGCGACAGATGATGGCTTGCCCAACGGAACCCTGACAGTTCGGTGGGCCATGCTAAGTGGTCCCGGCACAGTGACGTTTGCCAATCCTGCCAACGCCAGCACTCAGGCCACGTTCAGCGCAGCGGGAACTTATGTTCTGCAATTGAGCGCGAATGATTCGCAGTACACCAGCAGCGTCACGCTGGCGATTGTCGCGCTCAACCCCTCCTCCTCGGGAGGATCGGGGACGCCGAGTCAGCCCCCCGTTGTCAGCGCGGGCAACCCTCAGACCCTCACGCTTCCCACGAACACAACCACCCTGTATGGGTTAGTGACGGACAACAGTGTGCCAGCAAGCCAGTTGACGATCGCATGGAGCGAAGTGAGCGGCCCCGCCCCGGTGAGCTTCACCAGTTTGAATACTCCCAAGACGAACGCTACCTTCAGCATCGCTGGTGTCTACCTGCTTCAATTGAGTGCCAACGACGGCCAGTACACTACAACAGCGCAGACGACTGTGACGGTGACGACACCAAGCACTTCAGGGGGCGGAGGAACACAAAACCAACCGCCAACGGTGAGTGCGGGTTCCAATCTGACTATCTATCTTCCTAGCAACACTGCCACGCTCACCGGAAGCGCAAGCAGCACTAGCAGCACGTTGAACGTCTCATGGACTGAAGTCAGCGGTCCGAGCGCGGTCACTTTCAGCAATCCGACGAATGCGGTAACCCAGGTCACGTTCTCGGCCGCTGGCTCCTACGTTCTGCAGTTGAGTGCCAGTGACACGCAGTTCACGAGCACGTCTCAGGTGGCAATCGCGGTCGTCGCACAACCTGCTCCGCCTTCCGGACCGCCTCCAACCGTGAGCATCACCACTCCCACGGATGCAACGGAGATAAGCAAACCCGCTTCCGTGACTGGAACAGTCAGCAATGGAAACTGGGTATTGCAATATGCGCCCGTTCTGGAAAATAACACTGCCGCGCAGCAGTGGACGACGTTCGGGAGTGGCGGCGGCGCGGCTTCGGGCACGCTCGCCACCTTCGACCCCACCATTCTTCTGAATGGGCAATATGCAATTCGCTTGAGTTCAACGGATTCCTCCGGCCAGCAGAGCTCTACGTCACTGACGGTCAATGTCACACGCAATATGAAAGTCGGCGTGTTCACCCTGTCATTCAACGATCTCACTGTTCCTGTCGCAGGCGTGCCGATCCAGGTGATTCGCACTTACGACAGCCGCGATAAAGCGACTGGTGATTTCGGCGTGGGCTGGCGTTTGAGCCTCGCCGATGTTCACTTGCAAAAGAGCCGTAATCTCGGCTTCTCTTGGTTGGAGTCCATATACTATAGCGGCCCGTACCAGATCCCGACCTCTTGTCTCGACCCCACCACGCAGAAAATTGTCACGGTTACTTTTCCAGGTGGCAAGATCTACCGTTTCCAGGCAGGGAACAACATCGAGTGCCAGAACTTCGGACCTATTACCGCGCCGGTTTTGACCTTCACAGAGTTGCCAGGCCCGGCCAACACTGCGGGCGCCACGCTTGCGCCTGCCGATGGCGGCTCTGTGCTGCTCGACGGTGCCGTTCCTGGGCCGGTCAACCTGCTGGCCTACGACGGCACCATCTACAACCCGACCGTGTTCATCTTGAAGACCGCCGATGGCACTAGCTACACCATCGACCAGGTTCTGGGGCTCACGTCGGTCACCGACACCAACGGCAACACGCTCACGATTAGCGCCAACGGGATTACCAGTTCCGCCGGCAAATCGGTGCCGTTCGTTCGCGACGCACAGAACCGCATCAAGCAGATTACCGACCCTGTGAGCAATTCGCTGTTTTACTCTTACGACCCAACCACCGGCGATTTAGTCAGCTTCACGGATCGGGCCCAAAACACGACAACCTACCACTACGATGGCTCCCATGATCTGACGCAAATCATCACGCCAGATGGCAAGAATGCGCTGGCGAATGCCTATGATCCGGCCACGGGGCGGCTCGCAGCCAGCACTGACGAGAAGGGGTTCAGCATTTCATTTACTCACAATGTCGCCGCCCAGACGGAAATCTTCAAGGATCGCAACGTCAACTCCACCGCCTACTTCTACGACAACGACGGCAACGTTATCCAGACTACGGATGCATTAGGCAAAATCTCCACGGCCACTTACGACGCCAACGACAACAAGCTGACCGAGACCAACGCCCTCCACAATACCTCCAGCTACAGTTACGACGGCTCCGGCAACCGTCTCACAGAAACCGACCCCCTCAACAACGCCGCGACCTACACCTACAGCGCGCTCAACAAGCCGTTGACCATCACCGACGCCGACGGCCACACCACCACGAACACCTATGACACCAGCGGTAACCTGCTCACCACCAAAGACCCTCTCGGCAACGTCACGACCACTACGTGCTTGAGTAATGGACTTTTGAAAGCGACAAGCGACACGCTGAAAAAAAACACCTCGTTTACCTACGACGGCTCCGGTAATCTGCAAACGCAAACGGACGCGAATGGCACGGTCACGTCGTACACCTATGACGCCAACGGAAACCGCGTCTCGCAGAGCACCACCCGCACTACGCCTTCAGGCCCGCAGACGCTGACGACGACCTATATCTACGACGGGAACAATCGCCCGGTGAAGACGATCAATCCCGATGATGCCCCAGGGCATCCCTCATCGACGCAGGTGGTCTATAACAATCTCGGGCAGCAGAGCGCCACCGTCGACGCGCTGAACCACACCACCAACTACTTCTACGATGCGGACGGGCACCTGACGCAAACGAAGTACGCCGACAACAGCACCGAGTCCGCGACTTACGACAACAACGGCAACCGGCTCACCAGTACAGATCGGGCCGGCCACGGCACCACGCTTGCTTACGACGCGTTGAATCGGCTGACAACGACCACGAACCCCGACAATTCAGTGGTCACCACAAGCTACGATGATATCGGCCAACCGGCCTCCACCAAGGACGCAAATGGCAACCTCACGCAATACACTTATGACGCCGCGGGGCGCAGAACCGATATCCTCAACGCCCTCCAGCAGAAGACGCATTTCACCTACGATGCGGCGGGGAATCAGCTCAGCATCCTAGACGCCAACCAGCACAGCACCACGTTCACCTACGACAACGCAAATCGCCGCACCCGGGTCACTTATGCGGATGGCAAGTTCGAGTCCACCGCCTACGACGCCATAGGCCGCGTCTTCTCCCGTACCGATGCCAACGGCATCGTTACGCAGTACGGCTACGACGCGCTGGGCAGGCTAATCTCTGTGATCCAGGATGCCGCCACCGGCGGGCTCAACCTGCGTACCACCTACACGTATAACGAAGTCGGTAACCGCCTGACGCAGACCGATGCCAATTCGCACACGACGGGCTATCAATACGACCAGCGCGGGCGCCGAACCCAGCGGGCCCTGCCGCTGAATCAGAGCGAAAGCTACGCCTATGACGTCAACGGAAATCTCTCTTCGCGCACCGATTTCAACGGGCGCGCCACAATCTACGCCTATGACAACCTAAATCGTTTGCTGAGCAAGACTGCCGATGCCTTTTTTGCTACCAACCACATCGGCGCCGCCAGCGTGAGTTACACCTACACGCCTACAGGCCAGCGCGCCACCATGAGCGATGCCAGCGGCTCCACGACGTATACCTATGACAATCGCAACCGCCTGGTGAGCAAGGCCACGCCGGAAGGCACCCTAACCTACACCTACGATGCGGCGGGAGACGTAAAGTCCATCCTGTCCTCGAACGCGAGTGGCGCCAATCTGGCCTATGGCTACGACGCCCTCAATCGGCTCTCGACGGTGACCAACGCCAGCGGCGTGACCAACTACGGCTACGACAATGTCGGCAACCTGCAATCCTTCGCCTACCCCAATGGCGTCGCTCACAGCTACAGCTACGACACCCGCAATCGCCTGACGAACCTCGGCGTGGCCAAGGCAAGCGTGCAGTTGGCCGGCTACAGCTACATTCTGGACGCCGCCGGGCATCGGTTGTCGGTCATGGAGTTGAGCGGCCGCACGGTGAACTACGGCTACGACAATCTCTACCGTCTGACCAGCGAGAGCATCGCTAACGATCCCAATTCCATCAATGGCGCGGTGAACTACACCTATGACGCGGTGGGCAACCGCAAGCAGATGACCTCGACGCTGGCGCCCGTTCCGGCAGGCCTGTTCAACTACGACGGTAACGACCGCTTCACCGCGGGCGACACCTACGACAACAATGGCAACACCGTCTCGTCGGGCGGCATCGCCGACGTCTACGACTTCGAGAACCATTTGGTCCAGCAGGCCGGGGCAACCATTGTCTATGACGGAGATGGCAACCGCGTCTCGAAAACCACCGCCAGTGGCACCACGAAATTCCTGGTAGATGATCGCAACCCCACCGGCTACGCCCAAGTCTTGGACGAAATCCAGTCCGGCACGGTGAGCCGAACCTACAGCTGGGGCCTGGAGCTGATTTCGCAGACGCGGCCGCAGCCGACACCCACTCCCGCACAGGTCAACTTCTACGTGTACGACGGCCACGGCTCAGTGCGTGCGCTGACCAACACCACCGGGGCAGTCACCGACACCTACGACTACGACGCCTTCGGCAACTTGATCCACTCCACCGGCACCACGCCGAACAATTACCTCTTCGCTGGCGAACAGTTTGACCCCGACTTGAACCTCTACTACAACCGCGCCCGGTACCTCAACGTCTCCACCGGCCGCTTCTGGTCCATGGACAGCTTCGAAGGGGCGGTCGCCGATCCGCTATCCCTGCACAAGTACCTATATTCGGGCAATGACCCGGTCAACCAAGTTGACCGGTCTGGAAATGACTTCGACTTTGCTTCGACTCTGACCGCCACGACCGGCGGGGTAACCATTTTCGGTATGAGCGCTCTACAGAGCGCTGTGATTATCCAAGGGGTTTTAGGCGCCGCACTTGCTTCGAGCTTGACGGGCATCGGAGCAGCCCTTGAGGGGCAGACGCCGGACCAGATCGAAGCAGCGACGGGAAATCCCTACAACCTCGCAATTGGTGCTCTCCTCGGCATCGCTGGATCGTACGCGGTGGCGTTTCAACTCGGAAGGCTCGTGCTGACAGCAGTGGCGCTTGGTGGCGGTGGTAGCGCCGCATACACAGCGTACAAAGGGCACCACATTGCGGCAGCAGTCTACTTCGGTGTATTGGCGTTGGGTGGCGCGTTCCTTGTGAACGCGGCCTCGCTTCTTAGAACCCCCTCAGCTCCTCCTAGGTTGGTCGTAGGTGGTGGAAGCGCGTCCGGATTTCCAACAGTTCCTGAGGGGAGTTTTTCTCTGAATATTGAGCCGTCTGCGCTGCCAAACGTGGTGGGTGACGCGGCGAGGTTGCCGTTCGCTGGCGACACCTTCGGAGAAATCTACTACGAGTACGTCCCTTACAAAGCATTCACGGGCCCCAATGGCACGGCCATCGCAGAAGCCGCTGCGGCACTGCAATCGGGCGGAAGGCTCATCATAGACACAGGAAGCGGCGTGCCCGTGTCCGAGTTGCAAGGGCTGCTACAGTCAGCAGGTTTTTCCAACATCCAGGTGACTTCCTCGTCTCCTACCAGCCCCGTCAGAATTACGGCCATAAAACCATAGAGTGAGGTGACCATGATTAAGGCGTATTTTCGATGCAACGGCGGAGATTATTTCGACGGTAGTTCTTGCCCCTTCGATGGCTGGTCCTCCCCCGAACTACACGAATTTCTGGCTGCATGTCGTACCTTAACGGTCAGCGGGCGCAGTCCATCGATTGACGCATTTCGGTCTTTGGGCATGAGCAACGAGGCTTTGATGCGAGTGATTGTAGTCGAGTTCGGTAGCGAGGCGGCAGTATTTGAAGCTTTGTCTCCGAATGCGTACATCAAGGACGGGACTAAAAGACAGCTTGGAAGTCTGGGGACAGACCTGTCGTAAGGAACTCGGGGACAGACGGGACGTTTTCTGATATTTGTTTCACAAGACTCGCTTGGCTCGTAATGACTGGATACTTCAGAGAAAGGGAAACTTCCCGTCTGTTCCCCTCCGTCTTCCCCCTCCGTCCACTGACCCGAGAACGGGTATAGAATGGTCGAAAGGAGAATCCTTCCGTGGCAGCACTGGATTGGTCACAATGCCCTGCGGTGGAAAGCATCCCGGGAAAGGTAAG
>Ga0137415_10005104_pt1 | contig 12987 bp, 14 predicted proteins | sample CZODoug3_1_1_16f_FD_183082 | JGI IMG/M metagenome (GOLD analysis project Ga0137415, IMG submission 183082) | Vadose zone soil fungal communities from Angelo Coast Range Reserve, California, USA - CZODoug3_1_1_16fungal (Hybrid Assembly) | ecosystem: Environmental > Terrestrial > Soil > Vadose... | reverse complement strand
GTAGCCGGCGCCGTGGCCGATCAGCGCGCTGAAGCGAAGCCCCTGCTCGCGGGCCTGACGGAGGAACAGCGTGATGTCCGGGTTGTAGCCGGTGTGGAAGATGACGTCCGGGCGGCCACGCTTGAGCTTGGTCACCAGCGCCGACAGATCCGGGGCCGTCGCGGAATAGCCTTCCTTCAGCACGATGTTGAAGCCGGCCTTCTTGGCGCCCTCCTCGTTGCCCCTCGAGACGTCGACGCCATAGGCGCCGTCCTCGTGGATGATCGCGATGCGCAGATCCTTGGGCTCCTTGCCCAGCTTGCTCTTCGCGTTCTGGGCGAGGAAGTCCGTCGACATCAGCCCGAACTGCTTACCGCTCGGCTGCGTCCGGAAGACGTACTTCAGGTGACGGTTCTCCAGCACCGCCGACGAGATGCACGTGGTGATCCACATGAACTTCTTGAGCTGCTCGACTCGCGCGGCCGCTGGCACGCACTGCGCCGACGAGTAGAAGCCGAGCAGCATGTCGACCTTCTCCTGCTCGATCAATCGCACCGCCTCGTTGATGGCGATGTCCGGCTTGCTCTGAGCGTCGGCGTACACGGCCTCGATCTGATAGCCCTCGACGCCGCCTTTCTTGATGAAATAGTCGATCATGATCTTGGCGCCGAGCGCGTGCAGCTCGGAGCCGCCGCCCGCGAGCGGGCCGGTGTAGTCGTAGATGACGCCGATCTTGAGCTTCTTGCCTTGCGCCGGCGCGTCCGACGCCAGCGCGAGACCCAGCACCGCCGCGAGCGCGAATAGCCCATAGACGACGCGCATCGGTCCGTTCCGGAACATGAGAGCCTCCCAGAGAGCGTAGGCCGGCAACCGCTCTGCGCCGGCATTAGAAGTTGGTCGTCCGATAATGTCAAGCGCCGCGCCCGGCGCCAAGAAGTGGTACCGTTCGGGACCATGAGCGTGGCATCTTCGGCTCGCGACGTTCCCGGCGGCGGCTACCGCTTCCTTCCGGGCATCGCGCCGTTCTCGTCGGGCGCGGCGGCGGCGTCGGGCTACCAGGTCGTTCATGCGACGCTCCGCGCGCCGATCCCCTGGCGCGACGGCTTCGCGCTGATCGACCGCCACCTCCACGCCGAAGGCCGGCCGCGCACGGCGCTCTGCGCCATCGAGCTGCGCAGCCCGGCGCCGTTCAGCTTCGATGGGTTCGATGGGTTCAACGCCGGATATCGCGCGCTGCTGACGGAGTGGAAGCTCCTGGTCGACGGCGAGAACCCGATCGCCCGCACGAACGTGGCCCCGGTCGTCGGGGCCCCGACGGAGCCCTCGCTCTATGGCTTCGGCTATACGATTCCGGGTGGGACGCCGCGCCCGACCTTCATCGTGGCCGGTGCGGGCGAGATGCGCGAGCGCGGCGTCGGCGTGGAGGGCATCGTCCGCCACGGTGAGACCTCGGCCGCGGCGATGCGCGAGAAGGCAGCGCACGTGATGGCGATCATGCAGGCCAGGCTCCAGGGCCTGGGCGTCGGCTGGTCGGACGTGACCACCATCGACATCTACACCGCCCAGCCCATCGAGCCGTTCCTCGCCGACACGGTCCTGACGCCGGCCGGCGCCTCCGCGATCCATGGCGTGCGCTGGTTCCCGAGCCGCCCGCCCATCGTCGGCCTCGAGTACGAGATGGATCTGCGCGGGGTCTTCCGCGAGCTTGTGGTTTGAACGTCTAGCCTCCGACTCTCACGCCCGCGAGGCGCTCGAGCACCTGGATGATCGCCGTCCCGTCCTGCTTGCCGAGTCCGGCGGCGCGCGCCATCTGGTAGACCTGCTGGCTCACGTTCGCCAGCAGCACCGGCGCGCCGAGCTGCTTGGCGAACGCCGTCTCGAGCTCCTGGTCCTTGAAGGAGATGTCCACCGTGCCGGCCGGTGAAAAGTCGCGGGCCAGGATGCGCGGCACCGCACGCTCGAACGCCGAGCTCGTCCCCGTGCTGACCCTCACGACCTCGTAGATCGTTCGCGGGTCGAGCCCGGCCTTGACCCCCATCACCAGCGCCTCGGCCACGGCAACCATGTTGACCTGGACCAGCATGTTGTTGACGAGCTTCATCGCCAGTCCCTGCCCGAGCCCGCCGACGTGAAAGATCTTCGTGCCCATGGCCTTGAAGAGATCGCGACACGCCTCGAAGGTCTCGGCAGCACCGCCCGCGATGATCGAGAGCTCGCCGGACTGCGCCCGCTCGGTACCGCCGCTGACCGGGGCGTCCAGCATCGCCACGCCACGGGCTCCGAGCAGCTCGGCCAGGCGCTTGGCGACGAGCGGGTCGATCGTACTCATGCTGATCACGATATGACCCGACTTGGCGCCGCGGATGATGCCGCGCTCGCCGGCGATCACCGCTTCAGCCTGTGCCGTGGTCTCCACCATCGAGATCGTGCGATCGGCCGCGGCCGCGACGCGCTCGGGCGACTCGGCCACCGTTGCGCCACGCGCGCGCAGGGGCTCGATCTTCGCGGGATCGATGTCGTGAACGATCAGCGGGAAACCCTGCTTCGCGAGATTCAGCGCCATCGGGCGCCCCATGTTGCCGAGTCCGATGAATCCTACGGCTCCAGCCATCGTGCCCTCCATGGCCCGTCAAGGTAGTCGTCGCCTCCCGAACAGTCAACACGCCTGTTCGCTGTTCGGACGACCAGCGCATTCTTACTCGATAAGAATTACGCGGTCATCCACACTCGCGTGACGAGATCGTCCCGGACGCGCCGGAGCGCTGATGTCATTGCGAGATCGGTGACGTCTCGAGCACACGCGCGCGTGGCACGCCTCTTGCCGTTCAATTCCCGAGAGGGCGACTGAATGATCTGGAACGTCGGCAGCGATACGCGCTGGCTGATCATCGCGGTCGTCGCCGGCACGCTGCTGGTGGCGGGGTGGGTATCGCGCGAGCTCGCGATACATCGCCGCCGTCGCGCAGCGGTTCGACAGAGAGGAGAGAAATGAATGACTCCCACCGTGGGGATTTTCGTCGATAGAGCTTCGGCCGAGCGCGCCGTCGGCAACCTACGCGCGGTCGGCATTTCCACGAAGAGCATCAACGTGCTGGTTCCCGGGACCTCCGAGCCGCTGGTGTCGAGGGTGCTCACGAGCGAGGCCGAGCAGCCGGGTATGGGTAAGGCCATCGGCGGCGTGATCGGCGGTGCCGTGGGCGTCGCGACCGGCGCCGAGCTCGGCGCGGCCGCGGCGGCGAGCGCCTTGCTGCCGATCGCGGGTCCCGCGATCGCGATCGGGATCGTCGGCGCCGTGCTGCTGAGCCTCGGCGGCGCCGCCGTCGGCGGCGCGCTGGAGAATGCACTGGCCACTGGTCTGCCCAAGGACGAGCTCTTCGTGTACGAGGACGCCCTGAGGCGCGGCTGCTCGATCGTGGTCGTCATGCCCGCCGACGCCGACGAGCACGAGCGGGCGGTGGCGGTCCTGGAAGGCTCCGGCGCCGAGAGCATCGACGCCGCTCGCGAGCGGTGGTGGATCGGCCTTCGCGAGAGCGAGGCGTTCGAGTATCGCGCGGAGGGCCTCGACTTCCCGCGCGACGAGGCGGTCTACCGCGAAGGGTTCGAGGCGGCTCTCTCGTTCGCGACGCGCGACCGGTCTATCCGTGATATCGACGCCATCCTGAGAGAGCGGTACCCGGCGACCTATCGCGAGCCGGCGTTCCGGCGCGGGTACGACCGGGGACGGGCGTACTACCGGCGTCTTCTGGAGGAGAGCCGCCGCAACGAAGGGTGAGCCGGCGGGTTCTACGAAGGACTCGAGAAGATCCTGAGCTTGAGCCGTCGGGGAACCCAGGCGGCCAGGACGCGCGCGGAGCGCGCGATGCGCTCGAGGGACTCTGGGCTTCCCGGCCAGTACTTGAGCACGAGACCCCGGTTCACGAAGTTCAGCATCCCATCGACCAGGATCGCCGCGACGAAGACGTCGTCGAGGTAGCCGAGCACGGGGACGAAGTCGGGGATCAGGTCGATGGGCGAAATCAGATAGAGGACGGCGGCGCCCAGCGCGATCTTGGCGGCCTTCGGCAACACCGGGTCGAAGGCGAGCCCGCCGATCGTGCGCACAATGTCCGGGAGCGCGCGCAGAAGCGCCCTCACCCCTCGAGGCTCTCGGCGACGAGCTCGCTCACGTCCTTGACGGCGAGCGTGTCCTCGGCGCCCTTCACCTTGCGGCCGAGGTCGATCATGGCCAGGCAGAAGGGGCAGCCCGTGCCCACCATGTCGACCTTGGCCTCGAGCGCCTCCTCGACCCGGATCAGGTTCACCCGCTTCTCGGCCTTGACCTCCATCCACATGTGGCCGCCGCCGCCGCCGCAGCAGAGGCCGCGCTCTCGATTGCGCGGCAGCTCGACGACCCGCAACCCCGGGATGGACTTGGCGACGTTGCGCGGCGCCTCGGTGAGGCCGTTGTAGCGACCGAGATAGCACGAGTCGTGGAACGCGAGCGTCGCGTCGAGCGGCTTCCTCGGCTTGATCCGCCCCTCGGTGATCAGCTGCTCGATGACCTGCGAGTGGTGCAGCACCTCGTAGGTCCCGCCGAACTGCGGGAACTCGTTCTTGATCGTGTTGAAGCAGTGCGGGCAGTGCGTGATGACCTTGCGGAACCGATACTGCTTCACCGCCTCGATGTTCTCCTGCGCGACCGTCTGGTAGAGATACTCCTCGCCCAGGCGCCGCCCGACCTCGGCGTGACAGCGCTCCTCCTGCATCACGCCGAAGCTCACGCCGGCGGTCTTGAGGATCTTCACGACGGCGCGGGCGATCGCCTGGTTGCGCCGGTCGTACGAGGCCGAGCAGCCGACCCAGTAGAGGTACTCGACCTCGCGATCGGGCTGCATCAGCGGGACGTCGAGGCCCTGCGCCCACGCCAGGCGCTCACCCGCCGGCAGCCCCCACGGGTTCCCGGCCCGCTGGATGTTCTGGAGCGATTGAGGCGCCGTCGAGGGCAACGCGCCCTCCGAGAGGGTCAGATAGCGTCGGAGATCGACGATCGTGTCGACGATGTCGATGAAGGCCGGGCACTCCTGCACACAGGCCATGCAGGTCGTGCAGGCCCACAGCTCGTCGGCCTTGATCAGCTCGCCGTGGATCGGACCCGGCAGGACCCCGTGCATGTGACGCTTGAGCTTCACGATGATCTGCTTGGGCGAGAGCGCCGTGCCCGACATGTAGGCGGGGCACGCCGCCTGGCAGCGGCCGCACTCGACGCAGGCGTCGAAGTCGAGCCGCCGCTTCCACGAGAACTCTTCGAGCTTCGAGATGCCGAGCGATTCCGCTTCCTCGATGTTCTTGATCGGCGCGATCGCGCCGCGCGGCCCGAGCTTCGAGAAGAAGATGTTGAGCGGCGTCGTCAACAGATGGACGAAGTACGAGAACGGAATGACCGCGATGAAGGCCAGCGCGACCACCGCGTGGAACACCCAGGTCGCCACGTGCAGTCCGCGGAGCGCGCCGGGTGTCAATCCGAGCGCCACGAAGCCGCGCCCGAGCGCCCAGCCGACCGGTGACCACGGCGCCCACCAGGGTTCGACCACCGCGAGCCGGCACGCCTCCATGACGAACCCGCTCACGTTGATCACGAACAGGAGTGCGAGCACCCACGCGAAGCGCGCGGTCGCGTCGACCTGCGCCGGCCGCTGGACGAATCGTCGCCAGACCGCCATCCCGAGGCCGATGACGAAGAAGAGCCCGAACATGTCGAGCACCGTTTCGTAGAAGAGATAGAACGGGCCCTTCAGGAGCTTGTAGCCGAACAGCGGGAGCGTGACGTCCCAGTCGAGCGTGGCCAGCACGGTGCCCATGAACAAAGCGAGAAATCCCCAGAACATGATCGCGTGCATGACGCCGGGATAGGCCTGCGAGAGCGTGCGCACCTGGCCGAGCGCGTGAGTCAGCACGAGGCCGAGTCGCTCCGGGATCCGATCCATACGGTCTTCGGGCAGCCCGCGGCGCCAGAGACTCACCCGCTGCCACAGGCCGTACGCGAAGATCGCGATCGCCAGCGCGCCGCCGACGTAGAGCGCGACCTGGGCCCAGCCGGGGACGTTCCAGAAGGTATCGCGGAATGGAACGGACGAGGTCATGAGCGACTCAACCTTAGCACACGGCAAACCGCCGGGGAGGACGCCGCGGCGCCCTCCCCGGCGCACGAGACGATGTTCAGCGCTGCGGCGCCTGCTGCTGGGGTGGTGGGACGCGGAACGGCGTGTGGCAAGTCCCGCACGCCTGACGTCCGAACTCCTTCGCGACCGCCTCGGTGGCCGCCAGATCCTTGGTGCGGGCGGCATCGCGCAACTTCTCGGCCTGCATGGCGTAGTTCTTGACCGACGACTCGAACTCTGGCCACTTCTGCCAGATCTCCGGCTTCGCTTTGGACTTGTCGGTCAGCGAGCCTTCGGGGAAGAGCGGGAGGATTTGGGTCGCGATGAGCGCCATCGCCTCTGCATTCACGGCGACTGCCTCGGCGTTGCCGGCCTTCAGCTTCGCCTGGGCGTCTGCCCAGCTCGCCCCGTTGAGCTTCATGAGGCGCTGGCGGTCGGCAACGACGTCGCTGGTCCAGAGCTTGGTCGTGGACTGGCCGGTCGCCGAGCTGGCGACCGCCAGCGCTACGACACTACCGAGAAGGATCGTGGTTTTTACGTGTCTCAGCTTCATCTCGCCTCCTCTGGGGTTAAGACCGCGGTTGCGCCGGTTGCTGGGGCGGGACGCGGAAGGGGGTATGACACGTCCCGCATGCGTCACGTCCGAACGTGGTGACCGTCGTCTGCACGGCGGCGGCATCCTTCGCGACGGCCTGATCGCGGAGTGTGCCGGCGCGGTTTTCGAGGTTCTTCGCCGCCGCCTGGAATTCCGGCCATTTCTGCCAGATCTCCGGCTTGGCCTTCGACTTATCGGTGAGCGAGCCTTCGGGGAACACGAGCGTAATCCGCTGAGCGTGGAGCGCGAGCGCCTCGGCGTTCACCGCGACACCCTCGATGTTGCCCGCCTTGACCTTGTTCTGGATGTCCGCCCAGTTGGCGCCGTTGTTCTTCATGAGCCGCTGGCGGTCGGCCACGGGATCGCCGGAGCCCAGCATCGGCGTTTTCTGGCCGCTCGCGCACCCGACGCCGGCCAGCGCGACGAGGCTACCGAGGATCATACCCATCCTCACGTGTCGCAATTCCATCTCGCCTCCTCTTGGTCGAAGGACACTCGGCTCACTTGCCGATCTTGTTCTTGATCGGAGGAATCGTCTTGAGGTATCGGGCGATCGCGAGCCGGTCGGCCTTGGTGAGGTCCTTGAATCCGGACAGCGTTCCCTCGATGACCTCTCCCATGAGCCCACCGGCCACGTCGCCGTCGGGCTTGTTGCCCGTGCCGAGATAGTCGGCGATCTCCTCTTCGGACCACTGCAAGCCCGTCGTCTTGTCGGGCGTGATGTTGGGAACCTCGGAGTCCTCGGGACCCTTGGGATTGCCGCCTAGGAAGCGCGAATTGTCGGTGGCCATCGTCATCGTGCGCGGCGTGTGGCATTCCCCGCAGTGCGCGACGGCGCGCACGAGATACTCGCCGCGCGCGACACCGGAGGCCGGCACCGCGGTCGGGGGATTCTCCCTCGGCGCGAACGCCGCGAGCCACGCGGGCAGGAACACGCTCTCGAACATCGGGACCGCGATTTTCTTCGGCGTGTTGGCCCGCTTAACCGGCGGCACCGAACGGAGGAAGGCGACGAGGGCCTTCACGTCATCGGCCGCCATGCCGTTGAAGGTGGTGTACGGGTGCACCGGGATCAGACGCTCGCCGTTGGGCCGCCGGCCGAGGCGGGTCGCCGTGATGATCTGCTCGTCGGTCCAGCCGCCGATCCCGGTCTCGCGATCGGGCGTGATGTTGCTGGAGTACACCGTGCCGAACGGGCCGTCGTATCTCCGCCCGCCGGCGTTGACCGACTGCTTGGGCACGGTGTGGCAGCCGCATCCACCGGTCGCGCCGAAGACGTACTTGCCCCGCGCGAGCTCGGCGGCCGACGGCGTCTGCGCGAACGCCAGTGCGGGGAACGAGATCAGCGACAGCAGGAGGAGGGCAGCGAGACGCCAGGCCCGTCGTGACAAGACACTCACTATTGGCGAACGAAGGTCAAGTCGGTCTCCAGCTGGATGTCGTTGGAGACCTTGTAGAAGAGGAGCGCCGGAATCTTCAGGCCGTGATCGGTGAAGGTCGTCGCGAACCGCGCGCGCACCTTGATATTGTCCGCGGCGAAGCCGAACCGCTTCTGGGCCTCGACCTCCTCCGGCGTCAGCTTGATCCAGGTCACCGTGGCGTCGGCCACGCGCTCCACCGGCTTCTGCTTCACCGTCAGGATTCCCCTCACCTTGGCCGGCACGGTCTTGCCCGGCTCCAGAGGCCCGGCGATCTCGACGCTGTTCACTTCAAAGGTGACCCAGCGGTTGGCCTCGACCTCGGTGTCGAGATAGTTCTTGCTGCGCATGTCGGCGTCGCGCTTCTCGATCCCGGTCTTGACCAGATTCATGTCGACCTTGACCGACCCAGACGCGGTCTGCGGCTTCGCCGGATCGAGGCTCAAGCTGCCGTTGACGCCCTCGGCGGCGGTGTTGCCCACGAAGGTCTCGAGCGGCGCGTCGCTCTTGAACGTGGCGCGCGAGTAGTTCTGCAGGAGCTTGAATGACATCACGTCGGCCCGGGCGTGACCGGCCCACAGGGCCAGGATGAGCCCGGCGCTCGCACACGCAGCCAATCGGGGCACAGTGAGTCTCCTGTTCGACAGTCGAATGGCGGTCGGGCGCCGCCTTAATATCACGAACGGGTGAGCCTAGGCACGGGTTCCCGGGTGGGCGGTCTGGAGGTCGGCCTCCATGACGAGGGCGTCCTCACCCGTATCGTAGTAGTAGCCGCGCCGCCGGCCGACGACCCGGAAGCCGAAGGATTCGTAGAGGGTCCGCGCTTCGGTGTTGCTCGGGCGCACCTCGAGGACGACCAGCTTGATCCGGCGCTGTCGCGCCTCGTCGAGGATACCCCCGAGCAGCGTCCGGGCCAGGCCCCGCCGGCGACTCTCCGGGCGCACCGCGATGTTGGTGATGTGGACTTCGTCGGCGACCTCCCAGAGGCAGAGGTAGCCGACCACACGCTCGTCCTCGCGCATGACCCAGCAACGGGCCACCCGGTTCTGCTGCATCTCGTAGAGAAAGGCGCCGCGCGACCACGGCATCGAAAACGAGGCGCGCTCGATGCCGAGGACCTCGTCGAGGTCTTCGGGACGCATGCGATCAACTGAGGGCGGCACCGCGTCGCTTCAGCTCGGCCTCGGACGGCCGCAGATAGATCGGAGTCAGATCGGCGGCCGCGACCGTGTCGCCGATCGCGAGCCGCGCCTGCCCGAGTGAGCCGACGACCGCCGGCGCCGGTCCGCGGCGCGGGGGCTGGACGCGGCGTGCGAACGGCGAGCCGATCGCGTCGGCACCGTCGCCGAGGACGATCACGGGCTCGTCCAGGCGTCGAGCGAGATCGTCGGGCGCGATGGCCAGATAGTCCCACTCCCGGCGCATGCCGAGCCCGTCCCATCGATAGAGTGAGGCGTAGACCTCGCGCTTGCGCGCGTCGAGCACGGGACACACCGGCAGCGCCGCGAACGGGAGCATCGCCGCCATCGCGTCGAGCGTCGGGACCGCCGCGACGGGGATCGAGAGCGCGAGCGCCAGTCCCTTGACCGTGCTGAGCCCGACGCGGAGACCCGTGAACGAGCCCGGGCCGACGGCGACGGCCAATCCCTCGAGGTCGCGCGCGCTCCAGCCCGCGTCGCTCAGCAGCTGGTCGATCGCCGCCATCAGCCGCTCGGAATGAGTGACCCGGACGTCGAGCGTGTACTCGCCCACGACGCGCTCGCCGTCGAGGAGCGCGGCGCCGCCGGACAAGGTCGAGGTCTCGACGGCGAGCACGCGCATGGAGGGAGTCTAGCACGCGTCCAAAGCGCGACTCGTCGCCGATCCGCCACGTGCGATAATGCCACGAGGAGGGCCGCGATGAGCGCTGCCGCCAGGAAAGATCCCGCCGCCGTCGAGACCGAGGTCAGGGAGAAGATCCACCTCGAAATCCTCAAGCGTACCGGCGCTTATCACGCGAACGATCACATCTTGCTTCCGTCGGGTCAGCACACGACGGAATACATCGAGAAGACCCTGGTGACCACGGAGCCCTCGTTCACGGAGGGCCTGGGCGCGGTCATCGCGAAGCACTTCGCCCAGTGGCCCGTCGACATGGTGCTCTCGACCGGCCCGGGCGCGCTCATCCTGTCGCACTGCGTGGCACGCGCCCATCCCTCGCGCCCGATCGTGGTCTACGGCACCAAGGGGCTGTCCGGTGGCAAGCGCCGCGTGTCCCTGCCCGTCGAGTTCCAGCGGCTCATCCGACCCAGCGTGAAGATCCTATTGGTCGAGGATCTGGTCAGCACGGGCTCGACCTTGAGCTTGCTCATCAACCTGGTCGAGGATCTGGGCGCGCTCGTGGTCGGGATCGGCTGCCTCTGGCGTCGTACGTCCGTGGAGTTCGACAACCGCCCGGTCTTCAGCCTGGTCAGGCGCGATTTCCCGACCTACGATGCGGACAAGTGCCCGCTCTGCAAGCGCGGCGTGCCTCTCAACGAAGAGTTCGTCCGCCGCCGCCACGCCCGCCGCCCATCCTCCGTCCAAGAACCCAAAGAAGTCTGACCCCCCGCACCGCCTGGCAGCACGCTCTTAGGAGCACGGAAGCAGCATAGTCGGCCGGGTCAGGGGTGGGGCCAGGGCGTGTCTGCCTCGACCCGTGTAGTCAGGGTTGTCCCCACCTGAACGTCCGAAGAAATTCCCGCGGCGGAGGTTTGCTACCGGGTCGAGGCAGGCACATCCCTGCCCTGCCCCTGACCCGGCAGGCTCAAGCAGCTTCCCAGAGGCCTTCGGCGACTCCCGCGGTCTTGTACGCGTCGCGGATGCGGTCGAGATTCTGAGTGAAAAGCAGCCCGATCTTGGCGAACGGCTCGAAGACGGGCCCCTGGCCGTCGAGCAGCGGGAAGCTCACGCGCGGCAACTTCTCCCACTGGCTCTGTAGCAGGGTGTTGACGCTCGCGAGGCTCGCGTAGAACTCCTCGCGCTCCTTGACGGCGCGCTTCACGATCGGCGTGATCAGGCAGTCGACGGTTTCCCGGGCGCGAGCCGCGCCCTCGGCTGCAGCCTCGGCCAGCGGAACGACCGTCACGCCGAGCTCGCCGAGGAAGCGCTGGAGCAGGCGTCCGACCGAGTCCTGGAGGAGGATCGCCGGGAGTCCCACCCGCTTGAGGGCGTGATGCCCGAGCTCCTTGGCGTCCGAGTAGAGCTGAGCTTTGAGCCACTCGACGTGCTGGCGGTTCTCGTCGTCCTTCCACCAGTCGCGGATCATCCGCTTGCCGAAGTAGCGGATCGCTGCGTAGTACTTGTCCCCTTTGAGGAGCTTCTTGGCGATACCGCGCCAGGAGTAGAACTTCGCCATGGCGTTGATCGCGCCCATCTGCAGCTCGTAGGGGCTCATGCGGCGAGGCTGGTGCACGACGTGGTGGCCGTCGTAGAACTGCCAGTTCTTGCTGATGACGTACTTGTTGCCGCGGTCGTAGAGCTGCTCCCAGTCGGGCGAGCCCGGAATCGGCGTCAGGATCATGAACTGGATCGAGTCGATGTCGTTCTTGAGGGCGAACTCGGCGGTGGCGTCGAGCGTCTCGACGTCGTCCTCGTCGGAACCGACCACGAACATGCCGTGGATCCGGATCTTGTGGGCGTGGAAGCGTTCGATCGAGCGCTCGATCTTGCCGAGGTCCTGCTTCTTCTGGAAGAGCTTGAGCGTCCGAGGATTGATGGACTCGAACCCGACGTAGACGTTGAAGCAGTTCGAATCGCGCATCAGCTGGAGAAGCTCGGGGTCGTCGACCGTCTCGGTCCGCACCTGGGCTCCCCACTGGGGGGTCAGGTCGCGCTCGATCATCCCGTGGAGCAGCTCCTTGCAGCGCTTCTTGTTGGCCGTGAAGATGTCGTCGGCGAAGAACGTGTACATGTTGCCCTTGTGGCTCTCGAGCTCCTGCAGCACGCGCCCGACCGAGTGCGTGCGGAAGGCGTGTCCGTACATGCCGGGGACCGAGCAGAACGTGCACGAGAACGGGCAACCGCGCGACGTCGCGACCGAGATGACCCCGCCGGGCTTCCAGCCCGTGATGAGCTTGTAGTCCGGCATTGGGTTCACGTCGAGGTTCGCAATCTTGGGACGCTCCGGGAGATTGACGACCTTGCCGTCCGCCATGTACGAGAGGTTCTTGATCTGCTCGAACCCGTGCCCGGCCTGGATGGCGTCGACCAGCTCCTGGAACGCGAACTCACCCTCCCCACGGATCACGAAGTCCGCGTGCTCGAGCCCTTCCTCGGGCAGGAAGCTCACGTGCGTACCACCCATGACGGCGATGCCGCCCGCCTCGCGCACCTTGTCGGCCAGCCGATAGGACTGCGGCGCCGTGGAGGTGATGGCCGAGATCGCGACGAGATCGGCCGAGAGGACCTCGTTCATGTCCGGCGCCTGGATGTCCTCGATGTATACCCGGACGTCGTAGCCCTTGGCCCGCATGATCGTGGCGAGCAGGACCGAGCCGATACGGGGAATGCAGACCCGGCTGTAGATGTGCAGATGGGTCGACTTCGGCTCTACAAACACAAGCTTCTTGAGCGCGCGTCTCATCGACGGAGATCTCCTCAAGAGCGGGTAGTTATTGGTGATGGGTTTGTTCCGACCGTGCGCCCACGCTACATCGCTGCCGCGTCGAAGTCAAACAACGCGTGACGCTACATCTTGGGCCAGAAACCCGACTGGGCCCCTAGATGTTGTTTTTGATCTTGACACAATTTAGCCACCTCTCTAGCATGCCGAGCAGAGGCGCGATGCGCAATCCGAGCGACCGGACGGAGGGAGGTGACGCGGTGGCCAAGAAGAAGG
>Ga0137415_10005103_pt1 | contig 12988 bp, 13 predicted proteins | sample CZODoug3_1_1_16f_FD_183082 | JGI IMG/M metagenome (GOLD analysis project Ga0137415, IMG submission 183082) | Vadose zone soil fungal communities from Angelo Coast Range Reserve, California, USA - CZODoug3_1_1_16fungal (Hybrid Assembly) | ecosystem: Environmental > Terrestrial > Soil > Vadose... | reverse complement strand
TATCGCCATGGCCGGAGAGCACGGCGAGCTGAGCGCCGGTGCGCGCATCCCAGATCCGGGCGGTCTTGTCAAACGAGCCGGTGACGATGCGGGTGCCGTCGGGCGAGTAGGCGGCAGAGCCGACGCCATCGCCATGGCCGGAGAGCACGGCGAGCTGAGCGCCGGTGCGCGCATCCCAGATCCGGGCGGTCTTGTCCAACGAGCCGGTGACGATGCGGGTGCCGTCGGGCGAGTAGGCGGCAGAGAAGACGCCATCGCCATGGCCGGAGAGTATGGCGAGCTGGGCGTCCGCCGCGCGGCTTTCTTGAAACACACCAATTGCGGCTGACGTATGACCCTGCGCGAACGCAGGACTTGTGAGCACTTCGAGGATGATGCTCTGCGCGCCCGCAACATCTGAACCCTTGAGGCGCTGGGCGGCAGCTTCGGTGAGCAGCCGCGACTGGGCTTTCAGCGTCTCCGCAACTTGGTACTCCGCCTCATGTTGCTTCCGCGACGCGATCCATCCGGCGCCCGATGCTACGATCGCGAGTAGGGCGATGACGCAGACCGCCAGCTGCTTGATCCTCGTCACTCGCCGCACGCGCCGGCGCGAGCGTTCGATGAAACGCCAACCCTGTTCGGGTAAGGCCACGTGTGCGGATTCGAGCGCTTTGAACGCGATCAGCTTGTCGGCAGTCGCAAGCCACGCCTCCGACTCGCCATGCTGTTGCCACAGCCGCGTGTCACGCAGCGCCAACTCGCGGGTCTGTAGCAGCGCGGCCTCCAGCAGCAGCCACTCCGCCACGCGAGGCCACGACTGAATCAGCGCCTCGTGCGCGAAACTTGCCACCGCTTCCTCACCACGCTGGTCGGCCACGCACAACCGGCGCGCGATGAGTGCGTCGAGCAGTGCACGCTCGGGCGTCCCGGGCGCGAATTCGCTGAGCGGCGCGTAGCGACGCGTCGCCGTGCCGCTCTCGTCCACGCTCGCCAGGGCGCGCATCAACTTCGGGAACGACGATGCAAATTCTTGTTGGGCGGTCAGCACCGCTTCCGCGGACCGCGCAATGCCGCCCTTCAGCCCGCCGAGCTCTTCGTAAGCGGCATAAGAAAGACGTCGCCCGCTACGTCGTTCGTACAGCTGATCGAGCGCATATTCGAGCAAGGGAAGACTCTCCGGGCTCGCAGTCGCCTCCCGCAAAATTGCCTGGTCGAGCGAGACCCCGTCCCGAGCCTCCCACTGCAGTCCGGCCGCTCGTGCCGGTTCGCGTATCATGTCAGCGAGCTCGTCCGAGGTCGGCGGACCGAGGATGTGGAGATGTCCCTGTAGCGTGAGAGTGAGCAATTCCGGGTGGTCCTCCAGCCGCGCCGCGAAGTCGCTGCGCACTGTCGCGATTACCCAGATCCGGCCTGCGCGCGCCAGCGCGTGGAGTGTCACAATGAATGCGGCACGTTCCGCCTGTTCTTGCGATTGCTCGAACAGCTCCTCGAGCTGATCGATGAACACCACCAAGCGGATCTGGTCGGGCCGCAACGACTCCCGGATTGCCTCCTGCGCGAGGTACCCGTCGAGCCGCGCCGCACTCTCGGCGGGCGCATTCCGCAGTCTCTCGGCGAGCACGCCGGTGTCCGGGTAGCTTTGGCCCACCGCGGGAATCACTTGGCAGAAGGCCGCGGCCAGCGCGCCGGTAACCCCTGCGTCCGGCCGCTGCTCCGACCGGTCGGAAGGCTTCAGGATCGCTTGTCGCCACAAGCCGATACCTTCGAGCGCTCGACCTTCCAGGAGTGGCAAAAGCCCCGCGCGGATCAATGAGCTCTTGCCATTGCCGCTCATGCCCTGAACCAGAAGAAAGCGCGTAACACTTTCCCGCGACGCTGCTCGCGTCTCGGTGTCACGGAGACGTCCAATCAGCTCGCTCAGCGCCTGCGACCGGCCGAAAAAGATCTCCCGATGTACAGCTTGGAATGCGTGCAGACCTCGGTAGGGCGACCCTGAAGTCCATCGTGCGCGGGTCGCGGCCTCCCCTGCCTGTCGCTCAAGCCACTTCCCAACATGCTCGATGAGTTTTTTTTCGAATTCGTGCGACTCCGTGTAGGAATGGTGAGCGACGGTTACGGTACCCTGCTCGTCGTAGAACGCCCGACGGCAGAACTCATCGAGCAACTCATACTGCTGGAGCCGCTCGCGCGCGTCGCCGCTGGCCAGGTTCAACTGCGGGGCCGCGGTCTTCCGATAAATCAACAGATTTGGCTTGCCGGCCCGCCGGTACGCCTCAAGGGCATCGTGGATCTCGAACTCGGTCCCGGTCGGGCCTGTTCCCCCGGGGTCAAGGGTAAATCCATCCGGTAGCCGCGTCCCCAATCTCGACCACAGTATGCAAACGACGAGATCACACTGCGACGGCCGCGGGATCTGCTGCTGAAATCCTGTGTGCGCGAATAACGGTTCGTGCTCCCACAGCAAAACGTCGAGACATACCGACTCGCGGTACTCCTCGGCGACGTGCCGCAGCACGCGTTCCGCCAGCGCCCGCTCCTCGGAGACGTCTCCGGGCGAGGATACGAAGATTCGCAGGGTCTTTAGACCGACCATAGCGTCGTCGCAAGGTCGCAGTGTGTTCGGTCCCCGGTCGCCGCGTGTTCGTCTTTCAGATGCTCCTTCTGCACCTTCAGGAGCTGCGTCTGCTCACTGAGAAACTCCTCGGTTTTCCGAGCGACTCCGAGATCCTGCCGGGAAGCGATTGCTGCGACGGCCGCAGCGAATGCTTCGGCGCTGGCTAGGGCCTCCGGAACCTCTACTTCCGGTTTCTCTGCCTCGTCCCCCAGCATTCTGCCGAGCAGGCCTTCAGCCACGTCGATCCCTCTTTAACGCTTCGGCGATGTTCGCGGTGAGTTGGCAACAAACTCGCCGCTGGGCCTGCCGGAACGTTGACTTTGGGGCCGACATTTCGCCCGATCTTGGCCGCAACGGGCCGCAGCGTCGGCACCAGTCATCTGGTTTCCACGAGGACAGGACGTCAGACGCTCGTCGACACCTGATCTGTAGGTCCGCGCACATTGGCAAATCGCTCGTGCCAGCAGCCTGTCCTAACGTCGAACCTCGCCGCTATTTCTGTCGCAAGCGGGTTGATGGTTGCGCCCTCTGACTCATCGCTACATTGCTTCTGTGGAACACGCAGCCTATCTTAATATGCAGTGGCCGGTTTTCGACGAATCCGAGGCTTACCTGGATGCGCCTGCGCGCCTAGCGTCTCTATTGGGTACCGCGCCCGAGCCGCTCTGCGGCGGTACCTCGGAAGCCATGGGCCGGGGCTTCACGAGCACCCAGATCGGGTCCAGCGGGAGCGCCCTATTCGGTTCGGCCTGAGAGGCCGAACCGGGACCAAAACGGGACCAACCCTGTGCAACTGGACGCAACTGAGGCCAACCTCGCGCAGACGTGAACTCAAAGAAAACAGTCGCTTAGGGTTTCTTCGGTTGACACGCAAGGTGCAGTAATCGAAAAGATCTCGCTCGACCGCTCCGACATCAGGTCAGCGAGATCCGACGGCAATTGAGTCTCGCGGCTCACGCCGGCGGCGTTTAAGCGAACCCATGAACTCTGAGCCAGCTACCTCCTAAGCCACCAGATATAGCTCACAGACGCCATTTCTCATGTCTTCGACAATCTTATTTACTGGACACATGCTTGATAGACCGGACCGGGTGCAACCTCGGTTCCCCACGTCGCTTCAGAATCAGATCGCTCTGCGCATTGCAGAAGAGCTGGAAATCGCTTGCGCGACTGACGGATTCGCCTCCGCCGCTTGCGGCGGCGATATTCTGTTTCTCGAGGCCATGATGGCAAGAGGCGGGCGCATACACGTCACTCTACCGTGCGCCGTGGAGGCTTTTCGTAACGATTGCGCTGATGTAATTCCCGGTGCCGATTGGGGCATGCGATTCGACCGCATACTTAAGGCTGCTCATACCGTGGAAATCCTCGGCGAACAGTACGCTTCGGACAACGCCGTCGCCAGCGAATGCTGCAATCGCATCATGGTAGGCCTCGCGCAGCGCTGCGCACAAGACAAAGGCGAAGCGCCGATGGTTATTGCGTTGTGGGATGGCAGATCAGGCGATGCTGCGGTGGGGGGAACACACTCGACTGTGCAGTTCTGCCTAAAGAACGGGTTTACCGTTCACTGGATGACGGACCTATCGGCGGAGACCACTGCTGAAACACGTGAACTGCATCCGGTGGCAACGGGTACGTCCTCTGCAATACTGCACGACAACTGGGTCAATGAAGCACCACAGCAGATCTGCGCGGTAATCTTCGCCGATGCGGTTGGATACCGCAGGCTTCGCGAACGAGAAGTACCGAGATTCGTGCGCTACTATTTGTCCTGTGCGATGCACGCCCTGCAGACGCACGCGATCGCTCCGCTAGTGAAGAACACGTGGGGCGATGGCCTCTATTTGGTGTTCGAAACGGTTCGGGAAGCTGGCCTGTTTGCCGTCGATTTTCGCGACCGAATTGTTTCCACGGATTGGAGACAACTCGGATTCGACTGCACACTCAATGTCCGGATCGGAGCTCACGCTGGTCCGCTGTACCGCATTTACGATCCGATATTCGGACAATGGAGCTATGTCGGATCTCACGTCACACGAACCGCTCGGCTGGAGCCTAGCACTGATACTGGAAAGGTATTCGCGACTCTGCCGTTTGTTGCTCTTGCTGCAGCCGAACGCGTGACTGAATTCATCTGCCACCGAGTTGGGCGGCGCCAACTAATAAAGGACGCCGGTGAAATAACCGTCTTCGAGTTGACACGAGTTAACATCGAGGCATGAAGTCTCTGGAGGAGGCTTCACACAGAGGCCAGGGTTGATCAATGGGATAGGGGCTCATCCCATTGCGCCTCACGCGCCTGGATACGCTCGGACACAAGTCGGCACAGGTTGAACAGGAGCTTACTAGCGATCGCGGGTTGCCCTTTCATGAGTTTCCTAAGGGAGGATCGATCGATAGAAGCAACTTCCAGAGTGGACTGCGAGACAACGTCAGCCGATCGGAGGCGGCCTGTTATGACCGACATTTCGCCGAAAGCGTCCCCGCGACCCATCGTTCCCAAGGTAAGCGCCTGCTGCCCACGCCAGACGGCCAACAGCAGGCGCTTACGTTCAAGTCGCTGCCGCCATCTCGGGTCCTATCCCCAGCTGTGCGCAACGGCTTTTGACGCGGCTATCTTCCCGCAACCACCCTGACGGATGGCCACCAGTTTCGCGGAAAATTCAGCGAAACTCAGTCTCCGAAGCCAGAAGGAACGTCGAGTCGGCTCATACCGGATGGGCGCATAGTCGCGATGCGATACTGGTAGGTTAATCAGAATCAGACCTACGCCTAGGCGGCCGGGCAGCTATCTCTGGTCACCGAAGCGCAAGGCGAACGGCGAGCGCAATGCGTTCTACGAATCCATGCGCGAGGTCGCACCTGGCGACACCGTCTTCTCGTTCCGCGACACACGCATCGCCGCCATTGGCATTGCGCGCTCGTTTGCGCGGTCACCCGGTGCCGCACCGCACTGACAAGTGCCGGGGAGCGGGATCATGGCAGCTGGGCGGCTGTGTCAGGTTCATGACAGAACTCCCGCGAGCGTTCGATCAGGATCACTCCCGAATCGAGACACACCCTTGAGGAGCGCGGTCATGAACTCCCCACGAAGCAGGTCCTTCCTTTTCGCCCTGGCGGCAACCGGAATCACAATCGTGCTGGCGATGACGCTCGTCGACCAGATACGGGATGGGCGCGAGCGCGCCCGCGTCGAAACGGAGCTGCGCCGTGAGCAGGACGCGAGGATCAAGAGGCTCGAGAGCACACGCGCGCGCCTCGAGCAAGAGATGACGCGACTGTATGCCTCGCTCGCCGAATCGAGTCGTGGCAAACCATCGCTCGTGCCACCGGCGGTGGCGGCGGCCGTCGGCGTCAACGCCGGGCCGCTTCCGCAACCGAGTGCCGCGGCGCTCGAGTGGATGAGGAACCCCATCGCGCGCGACATGATGCGATCTCAACAGATGGAATGGTTGCAGAAGAGCAATGCGGAACTGCTCGAGACGCTCGATCTCTCGCGCGAGCAGGCAAAACGGTTCATCGAGCTCCTGGTCGATGGACAGAACGCGAGTCTCGAGCTCGCCCAGCAAAACTCCGGCGATCCCGCGGCCGCTGAACGCGTGATCAACGACCGTCAACGCGAGACCGACGCGGCGCTCAGGGCGCTCCTGGGAGAGGAGAAGTTTCGCACTCACAAGGAGTATCAGCGCAGCGCCGCTGAGCGCGTGCAGGTGGATGATATCCGGCGTCTGTTCGAGACGACGCCAGCGCCGCTTGCAGCCGATCAGGCTACGCAACTGCTCGCGGCGCTCGTCGAAGAACGCGAGCACGCGCCACCGCCCAAGCTCGACCCGAATGCACCGCCCACGGACTTCATGGACAGGTACAAACAGTGGACGGCCGATTACACGGCGCGCGTGCGCGAGCGGGTCGCTTCGGTAATGACCCCTGAGCAGTTCCAGCGCTTCGGCGAGTATCAGGATCTGCAGGACGCCATGCGGCCCGACGGCACGAGCCAGGGCGGGATCGCGTTCCCGGTCGTCGAAGCGCCTAATGCCGACTGATATGGCCTGACTTGTCAAGCAGCATAACGCCTCTTCCTCGCGTTTTCTTCACGATGATGGATCTGACACAACAAACACGCGCACGAGCAACGCGACGCGCAGGCAGTCATGGCGACGATGGATCATACTGATATCCGCGGATTGGTTACCGACACTTCATCTGTCCGTCGCGGGGCTGCCTACACTCTAAAGTCGGGGATCATCGCGATGGATGCCCACATAGTCGGATCGAGGATTCCCCTCATCGGACCCGCGCATCGCGTTGCTCCTGCGCTGTTAGGTATGGAGCTTAGATTGTTGGGTCGTGCAGTGTTACCTCCAATGTGTTGGCCTGCGTGGTGCTCGGGGTGAGTTCAGGCCTCCGCCACTTTCACCTGGCGCGCGATGTCCCAGAGAAAACCAGCGAGCTCTCGAGCGATGGCCACGCAGATCTTGTTCGGGTGCAGCTTGCGCGAGCTCAAGCGCCGATAGCGGTGCGCCAGGCGCAGCTGCGCCCGCCAGGCAATCTCGCGCACCGCTTTGGGTTGACCCTCCTGGCGGATCTGCAGGACGCGACTGATACGCGCCGGGAAGCGGTAATTCCACGCTGCTTCCACCAGCACGCGCCGCGCGTGGCTGTTGCCGGTCTTGGTGATATCTCCCTGGCGGCGGGTGTCACCGGTGGAATACTCCGAAGGCACCAGGCCCAAAAATCCCATCAGTTCGCTGGGGTGGGCAAAGCGGCTGAAGTCGCCGATCTCGGCGGCCAGCGTCACGGCGGCCACAAAGTCGATGCCGCGCAGACTCGAGAGCGCCGCAACGAGCGGCTTCAGGCGCCACTGCTCGCTTTGGGTGCGTAGCGCTTGAGTCAGCCGCTCCACCCGCTCATGCCCCTCGCCCACGGCCTGACGATATTCGGTAAAGGCGATGTGCTGCGCGGGATGCGCAAAGCTCACCCCGGCCAGATAGCGCTCATGCGCGAGCGTCCAGGAACTCTTCCCGCCGTAACGATGACCGTGCCGCAGCAGCAGCGCCTTCAGTTGCTGCCGGGCCTTAAGCCGTGCTTTCACGGCATCCTCGCGCGCCCGCGACAGATCCCGCATCGCCTCATCGCGCTCATCGGGCACCATTACCTTCACCAGATCGCCCGAGCGCGCCAGGCGCGCAAGGGTCAGCGCATCGCGGCGATCGGTCTTGATGCGCTCCCCTGGGCGACGCGCGATCTTGCCGGCAGCCACCACCTCGCAGCTGTAGCCGCGCGAGCGCAGCTGTCGGGCCAGTCCGTACCCGCACGGTCCGGCCTCATACACCACCAGCATCGTCTCGGGCTTCCCGAGACTCTTCAGTGCCTTCAGCAGCTGCCCCAAATCAGAACTCACTGTCCCAATGAACCGTGGGCTCTCCCGTCCAGCCTCAGCCTCCGCAATCGCGGTGGAGTCTTTGTGAACGTCCAATCCGATGAACGAAGTGATAGTCTTACTCACGGGTCTGCCTCCTCTGAATGCTTGCGGCAACACGCCCTCGGGCGTTTCCGCATGTGGCTCGGCGCACCTCGGTGCGCAACCCACGATACTGGAGGCAGACCTCTTACCCTTCATTCTCCGCATGACCCTGACTCCACCAAGTCAGGCCATGATGTCTAACCGAGACAACTAGTTGTGAAGTCTCATGAGGTTGTTCCTCGTGAGTCCAAGTGTGGATGCGGGCGGTTGGTCTGCCAGGCTGGCGTGAGGGCGATGCCAGTTGTAGCCATCCAGGAAGCGCGGTAGTTCGCTGATGCGCTGATGGGAGCGATGGTAGGCGCGCGCATAGGCCCATTCGCGCAAAGCAGTCTGGATGAAGCGCTCGGTCTTGCCGTTGGTGCGCGGCGTGTACGGGCGGGTGAAGCGATGCTTCAAGCCCAATGCCGAACAGGGCTGAGCAAAATCTCGACTGCGATAGCAACCGCCGTTGTCGGTAAGCTGTGGCGATGCCGTGGCCCACGACTTCGATGCCGAGATAGCCGGGCCGGTCGGTCGTGCCGCCGGAGATCGCAGTGTATCAAAGGAAATCCTAGACCAGCCCACCCTGCATCTGATCACGCTGCTATGCCAGCGGGCGCGTTGGACCGCCGAGCCCATGGAGGACTCAGCGCTGCTCGCCGCACCCGCGCGGCTCGCGAAACGCCTGCTGAGTCTCGCAACCCTGCACGGTCGGGAAACGCCCGGCGGCACGCAGCTCGCGATCTCGCAGGAGGAGCTCGCGCAATTCCGCGGCCTCTCGAGCCAGACCGTCAACCAGCATCTGCAGACATGGCGCGGCAAGAACTGGGTCAGCCTGGGCAGACGCAGCCTGACGATTGCCAACGAGCGCGCCCTGCGCAATCTCGCCCGCGGCGCCTGATCCGATCTGCGCGCACGCCCGATCGGGCGCGCAATCCTTCCTCTGCGCGCCAGTGTCAACTGCTTGACAGAACGCCTGCGAGCCAAGGGGCATCATCGTGCCCGACTGATCTTCAACGCCATTCAACTAGGAGAACGACATGAACAGGCAGCGTAGATTCGCCGGACTCGTCATCGCGGGACTGGCCCTCGTTAGTACCGAACCGGCATTGGCCTTCATGCAGACGATTTCGACGTACGATTACCATGAGTGGTATTTGCAGGTCGAAAACCGATGGCTGATGAATAGCAACTATGGCCAACCCTATGCCAAGGTGGTAATCCCTTGGGGCTCGTGTAGTTCCCTTGGAATCGTGGGGTTGCCGCGAACTCTGATATTGTCAGGAATACGCGTCTACGATATCTCGGTTGATACTCATGTATTTAACGCCACGACCGTCGTGGCGAATGTGCAGCTCTGGCGGTATTATAATAATGTTGGCTGGCTGAAATCCGGGCAAGCTGTGGAGCGGCGCGCGGACATAAGCAATAATGGCCTTTACAATTACGTTGTCCTGCCGGACGCGATCATGTACCCGCAATCTGCCGGATACTATTACGTTACGGCAGAGATCAAGTGGTATGTCTCTTATTTAGGGGTGCAAGCCGCCACAGGATTGTCTTTCAACAAGGCGTCCGACTATGTCAGCCCAGGCAACTCCGTACCTTACAACGGGTATATCTACGTCTACTGACACGATCACCGGACCCTGCACCTTGGGGGTCCATCCGCGAACGGGCGGCTGCATTGGCAGCCGCCCGCCCAGGGGTTTCTACTCGAAGGTGACATCGCTGTCGGGGGCTGATGCGATCGGACCCAAGGTCGGCGACTGATCGAACGCGGACCCGACGGAATCGGCGAGATCCTCGGACTCGATCTCGGGCGGCACGCTCGCCGAGGTGGACGATCATGGCGCGATTAGGTCGCTGTATGCCGCGTTCAGCACGAAGACCGGTAAGGTGCTGGGCAAGACAGCGGCCCGGCATACCTCCGCCGAGTTCGTGGCCTTCCTGACCGACTTGGTCGTCAACCAGCCGCGTGGCAAAGAGATCCACGTGATCGCGGACAACCTCTCGGCCCACAAGACGGACTTGGTCGAAGAGTTCCTGACGGCGCATCCGAAGGTTCACCTGCACTTCACCCCAACCTACTCGTCGTGGCTCAACCAGGTCGAGCTGTGGTTCGCCAAGATCGAGCGCGACGTGATCGCCCGCGGCGTCTTCACCTCCATCTCCGACTTGAAGCGAAAGCTCGTGCGAAAAGGCCGTCGAGTATGAGGACCAGAGCCCCCAGTGATTGGCCTTCCACCGCGATTGCGTCGTTGCGCGCGATGGTACGCTCCAAGCCCACCGAGAGAATTCAGTCGGTCGTAGCTGGCTCAAGTGCCGCGAATAGCCGCAGCGCTTCGTGCAAAGGCTTCCCGAATCACCGCGGCCGCGGTCGAACAAGTGTCCTCACGGCGTCTAGAATATCAGGAAGCTCCCGCTCGGCCGCAGTCCTTCCCTCTGAAATGAAGGACTCGATAGCGCCGAAATCGTGTCCGGACAGCAAATGCGTGTGGGGCCTGACGACGATGTCGGCTGCCTGCGCTTCCGCTGCCCCTTGCGAGGCTCCTAGGAGCTCCCACGAGCGTGTGATCACGCGACCCAAACCGAAGAGCCCGTTCATCGCGCGGCGCAGCTCAGCGTGCAAGTCTGTGCCCTCCACCTTTGCGTCGCTAACCACGTTGACGGCAATCTTTAGACCGCAGCGCCAGCGGGCCAATAGGTCGACGGGGACACGGCTGACGAGCGCGCCATCGACCAGCCAATAATCGGCAGTTTTCACAGGCGGTAGGACGCCCGGGATAGCCGCAGTGGCCACAAGCGCGGAGGCTACGCGGCCGCGGTCGAGTACAATGCGCTGGCCGGTAACGAGATCCGCAGTAACCACGAGCGCCGGTCGCGTGAGGTCAGGGAAATACTTGCCCGTTGAAACTCGCTCGGCGCTACGGCGTACCTTACGTCCACGGAGCAACGCTGAGCGGGGGAAAATGGATACATCCCGAATCATTTCGTTCGATCCGAGCGTCGATCGAGCCAGACCGTAAGCGCCGTCCGCCGAGCCGCTCATCGCGTACAGGAGCGCGACGATGCCACCCATGCTCGATCCGCTTAGGCAGTCGACCGAGACCCCGGCTGCATCCAGGACGCCAAGTACTCCAATGTGGGCGAAACCGCGCGCCGACCCCGCGCTGAGGGCGATTCCTATCGTGCGCCGCGCGATCCAGCGCGCGATCGAATCGAGGACTGGCGCTGTTCGCGGGCTCCACTCCATCGCAACGGTGGCCGCTGCGATTTCCGCGTCCTCGAGACGATACGACCACACTTCGTTAGCACTTGCAGGCCTTCGTGTGGCGTCACCCACCCGAACTGTGGCGATGTCAATTTTCCAGTCGCCTGGCAGGTCAACGTCTGACAACCGGGTTCCATCTTCGACCAGAAGTACAGCGTCGCCGGGACGCGTGTGAGTCGGGAGTTCATTGAGCCGCCCGGCGGGAAGTGCCGCAATGCAGATCTCACCCGCATTCGCCGACGCGCGCCAAGTGTCGATTTCGCTTCCCAGTGCTTCGATGCCTTCGCCGAGCGCAACTAGCCTAGTCTCGGCGACGTGCGCGTAGTAATTCACGGCGCGCACGAGTACCTTCGGTAAAGCGCTCGGAACGGACGCCAGTCCGACGAGTACGCAGGTGGGAGTGCTCTCTTTGTTCGATGTTCTGAGCCGCAGACGCCGCGCGAGCAGGTCGGTGATGCCCTTGCGAAAAGCGGGTTCGTCGGCAAAGAGCTTCTCGAACGTGCGGGCGGTGATCACATAGATTCGAGATTCGCGGGCCGCGATGACCTCCGCGGAAACAGGTGCCCGACTCAGGAGCGACATCTCTCCAAAAACTTCGCCCGGTCCGAGCACGAACGCAAGCTGACCTGCGGCCGGTATCACGGACACCGCGCCCATCGCTATCGCGTAGAGGAACTCGCCGATCTCTCCGGGCTTCAGAATGACATCGCCCGCGGCGTATTCGCGTAGGGCACATGTAGATTGGGCTTCGGCTTTCGCCGCGTCCGAGAGTCCAGCGAAAAGGGGGATATCCGCAAGCGTCGTTGGCATGCGCCCAGACATTCCTCTAATGGGCATCCTCAATCGCAGCTCGGTGCGACCCCTCGGTGTTTTCTACGAGGCGACCGCACAGACAGCGCACAAGGTTGAGTAAGACTCGAGATGCAATTCTCGGCATGGTTGTCAGGCTGTGGGTGAGCTGCTCCTTGCTAATGACCAAGACCTCAACATCTGTGATCGCTCGCACATATGCCGGTCGAACGGAATTTAAGACCGTCGAGAGCCAGGATGTGCGAATTGAAGACGGGGTTCTGTCACGCGCACGACACAAGCCGTACACTCGTGGGGAGGAACGGACTGGTGGTCTTAGCCGCGCAGAGAATACTGCAGGCGATGTGAGCCTCTTTGCTGCCCTCCGATTGTCGCGGCCGAGCCAAAACAACTGGGCAACGCTCTCCGATTGGAATCCCCCGCCGCTATCCAAGCTAGTCTCGCTGCTTCAACCCCAGTAGTCAAAGCATGCTTAGTCACACAGCCGCGTCTAGTAGTTAAGGTACGGGCAAACCTGACCCAGTGGGTGTGGCAGGACGGAACTTCGACGGAGTTGCCATATCCATCGCTCGCTCAATTGCCGGCGTTGGGCGGCGTCGATCATGCCGGCGGCGACGGCCGCAGGCACCAGTGGCAGGCTGTGAGAACAGGTGCGCCGCACGGACAGCTTCTCCGTGCGGCGCACGGACTAGAAACATCTCAGCGTAGTTGTGCGATCAGCTGCTTCTCCGTCTTGCCGGACTTGGCGAGATATAGACTCGTCAGCAACGGGCGATTGACGGCGGAGATCGCCCGTGACGTC
>Ga0137415_10005102_pt1 | contig 12988 bp, 9 predicted proteins | sample CZODoug3_1_1_16f_FD_183082 | JGI IMG/M metagenome (GOLD analysis project Ga0137415, IMG submission 183082) | Vadose zone soil fungal communities from Angelo Coast Range Reserve, California, USA - CZODoug3_1_1_16fungal (Hybrid Assembly) | ecosystem: Environmental > Terrestrial > Soil > Vadose... | reverse complement strand
TCGAACTCGCTGGCCTGCTCGGCGATCAGCGCGCGGGCCTCGTCCGGGGTGTGCGACCGGCCGAAGAACTGGTTGATCAGCGCCAGGTTCATCGGGAACGCGTAGACCTGGTCGGCCACCCGCGCGAACACCCGGTGCTGGTAGTTGGAGAACTCGGTGAACCGGTTGACGTAGTCCCACACCCGCTTGTTCGACGTGTGGAACAGGTGCGCGCCGTAGCGGTGGACCTCGATGCCGGTCTCCGGTTCGGGCTCGGAGTAGGCGTTGCCGCCCAGGTGGCCCCGGCGTTCCACCACCAAAACCCGCTTGCCCAGCTCGGCGGCGGCCCGCTCGGCCACGGTCAGCCCGAAGAACCCGGAACCGACCACCACGAGGTCGAAATCAGAGGCGCCCACGTCGGTCGAGGGTAGTGCCGGCCCCGATTCGGACCGAAGCCGGCATCGACCCCGCCCTCACCCGGCTGCCGCGAGAGGGGCCAGGATGTCTTCCAGCAGCCGCCCGATGTCCAGTAGCAGCCGATCTCCGCCGGGCGGCCCGTCCAGCGCCAGCCCGACCGGCAACCCACCGGCGGGCGCCGGGATCGGCAGGGTCAGCCCGGGCAGGCCGATCAGGCTGCCCGCCGCGGTGTGCCGGGTGAACACCTCGAACGCCGCCCATCCATCGCCGCCCGCCGGCCCCCCACTGCCGACGGGCGGCGCCTGCCTCGGTGTGCTCGGGAACACCAGCGCGTCCAGCCGGTGCGCCCGGAAGACGCGGCGGTACTGGCCGAGCAACCGCGCCCGGCCGAGGGTGATCGCCGCCCGGTAGTCGGCCTGCGCCACCGCGCCCGGCGAGCCCGGCACGACGTGGGTCCGGAAGAACCGCCGAACCTGGGGGCCGGCGATCGCGGCGACCAGCCCCTCCAAGGTGAGCGAGGGCAGATAGGTCTGGAGGTAGCCGGTGAGCCCGTGGCGCGCCTCGAACGCGGTGATCGGCAAACCGACCCGCCGCTCGATCCCGTCCAGGCCCAGCTGGCCGACGTCGACCACGGTGACACCTACGGCGCGCAGCCGGCCCAGCGCGTGGTCGAACGCGGCCAGCGTCTCCCGGTCACACGGCCCGGAGGTGACCTCGGCCGGTACGCCCAGCCGGAGCACCGAGGCCGGCCGACCGCGTACGGAGCCGATCGGCTCGCCGGCCAACACACTGTCCAGCACCGCCAGGTCGGCCACCGTCCGGGCGATCGGGCCCACCGTGTCCCGGGTGGCGGACAGTGGCGTGACGCCGTCGGTCGGATAACGGCCGAGGCTGGGGCGCAGTCCACAGACGCCGTTCAGCGCGGCCGGGATCCGGATCGAGCCACCGGTGTCGGTACCGAGCCCGGCCGGCAAACCGAGCGCGACCAGCACCGCGGTTCCGGCGCTGCTACCACCGGCCAGCCGGTCCGGCGCCCAGGCGTTGCGCACGGCGCCCGCCGCGGACTCCGCACCGCTCACCCCCATGCACAGCTCGTGCAGGTTGGTCTTGCCGAGTACCAGGGCACCGGCCGCCCGCAGCCGGCTCACCACCGGCGCATCCGCCCTCGGTACGAAGTCGGCCAGCGCCGGCGTGCCTGCCGTGTTGGGCATCCCGGCCACATGGATGTTGTCCTTGACCACGACCGGCACACCGTGCAGCGGCCCTCGACCGGCGCGCCGCCGATCCGCGCGCCACGCCTCACGCAGCGCGCCCTCGGCATCCACCGTGATCAGCGCGTTGTGCCCGGCGTGGCGCCGTGCGATGTCCAGCGCGTCCTCGGTCAGCGAACGGCTGGTCACCCGGTCGTCCCGATGGGCCAGCGCGCGCACCGGGCCGCCGCTCTCCGGCATCAACGGGAGACCTCCTCGAGCCGCTGCCCTCGGGTGCGCACCGCGAACTGGTTGACCAGTGCGGCGAGCACCAGGAATCCGGCCAGCATGAGCAGCGCTGTCAGTGGCGCGAGACCACCGACCAATCCGGCGACCACGAACACCCCGATCCCGCCGCCCACGTGGCCGATGCTGTCGGCCAGGGCGTACCCGGTGGCGCGAAACCGGGTCGGAAAGCTCTCCGCGGTCAGCGCGTACTGCGGCGCCACCCACACGTTCTGGCCGAAGAACAGGACCACCGCACCCAGCCACACCCAGGCCGTGGTCGAGCCGGCCAGCGCGATCAGCACCGAGCCGACCACGGTGACCGCCGCACCGATCGGCAGCCAGTACTTGCGCTCCAGCCGCTCACCGCACCAGATCGCCACCACCGCGCTGGCCACGAACCCGAGCAGCCCCACGGCAGAGACCATGCCGGCGGCCGGCGGGGTGTAGCCGAACGTGGTGAGCACGGCGGTGAAGCCGCCCGCCGTGGCGTAGAGCGTGACGTAGGCGGCCATCCAGACCACGCCGAGGACCAGGCAGCGGCCCCGGTACACCCGGCTGCCCAGCAGCTCCTGGTATATGCCCGGACCGGCCGGCTTCGGCAGCGGCACCGCGGCCGCCGGCTCCGGCAGTGGGCCGCGCCGCTCGGCTCGGAGTTCCATCTCCCGGATGACCGACTCCGCCTCCGCGCCGCGGCCGCGAACCAGCAGCCAGCGCGGCGACTCGGGAAGCCGGGCCCGCAGCAGCACCGAGGCGAGCGCCAGCACCGCGCCGAGCACGTACATCCAGCGCCACTGCGACCCCGAGTCCGTGGCCAGCGCAAACGGCAGCCCCCCTGGCCAGGCGGCGGGCGCGGTGGTGAGCACCAGCCCGAGCCAGACGGCCAGCGCCGCGCCGATGGCGGCGAGCAGGAACAGGATCGCGGTGAACCGGGCCCTGGCCTGGCGGGGCGCAACCTCGTTGATGTAGGTGTTGATGATCGCCAGGTCGGCGCCGATGCCGAGTCCGGTGATCAGCCGCGACACCGAGAACTCGGCGTAGTCGCCGGCCAGCGCGCTGTACAGGGAGCCGACGCCGGTGAGCGTCATGGTCACCATCAACACCCCGCGGCGACCCAACCGGTCGGCCAGTGGCGAGATGGCCAGCGCGCCGACGCCGTAGCCGACCAGCCCGAGCAACACGGGCAGGTTCAGCGAATCGATTGCGTTGGCCGCTGTACAGCCGGGCCGAATATCGACGCAAGTTTGAATGAACGACACGTTGATGTCAAAAATATCATATTGCACGAACAGAATGCCCAACCCAATTGTCACCGCGAATAGGCGGGGAAGGTTCCAGCCGGGCAGCCGGTCCAGTCGCGCCGACAACGCCGAGACCGAGCCGCTGTCCAGCATGTTCGTGGTGCATGGTCGCTGCCGCATGACCACCTGCCTTCAGCTGATGTTGCTGATGGGAAACTGTTACCCAGAGGCAGGGTCACTCAACTCTATGACTTGAGTAAGCCCTGCCGATGATTTCTTGTCCGGGCGCAGGGTATGCCTGATACTCATTCCTCCAGTTGCCTTTCCGAGCACAAGGAGTTGTCTGTGCGCGCACCGGGCGGCGCTTTCGCTGTCGACCTCTCCACCGAGGTCGCCCCCGCCGAGCGTTTCGACTACTGGCAGGACGTCATCTGTGACGTCTTCGTCCACCTGGAGGCCCGCCGACTGGTGCCGGCCGACCAGTTCACCGCCGCACTCAGCACCGTGACGGCCGGCGCGATCCGGTTGAGCCGGATGCGGGTGTCCCCGCACGAGGTGACCCGGACCACACGCTCCATCAACCGCGCGGACCAGCACTATCACCTGATCAATATGCCGCTCAACGGCCGCTGCGACCTGCTCGTGCAGGACGGCCGGTCCACCCCACTCGGTCCGGGCGACTTCGCGCTCTCGGACACCGCCCGGCCGTACCGGCTGCGGTTCAAGCAGACGTTCGACATGTTCGTGGTGCACCTGCCCGACGAGCTGCTGGACGGGCTGATCCCGGGGCTGCGCAACGCGACCGCCACCGCCGTGCGCGCCGGGGACGACATCGGCGGGCTGTTGCGCCCGCTACTGGAGACCATCTACCGGCGGGCGGTGCGGGAGCAGGAGTCGGGCCAGGCCCATCTGGGGGCGGCCGCGGTGGACCTGATCGCCGCCTCGTTGGCGAGACTCGCCGACAAGGTCAGCACGCCGGGCGTGGCAACACCGCGCAGCGTGCACCGGATGCGGGTGCGGCGGTACATCAACGAGCGGCTTTCCGCCCCCGACCTGGCACCGGCCGGCATCGCGGCCGCGAACGCGATCTCGGTCCGTTACCTGCACACGTTGTTCCAGGAGGAAGGCACCTCGGTGTCCCGCTACATCCGGGACCGACGGTTGGTCGCCTCGGCGCGCGACCTCGTCGACCCCCGGTTCGCCGGGCTCGCCATCGCCGACGTGGCCGCGCGCAACGGCTTCAAGGACGCCTCACACTTCACCAGGGCGTTCACCAAGAAGTACGGCCATGGACCCAGGGAACATCGGCACGCCGCGGCGGAGCGGGTTCAGGGACCGCGGTCGGCGGCGTCCATCCGGCGTACCGCGTCCAGGTCCACCTGGTAGATCCGCACCGAGCCGTCCACGTGCGCCAGGATCACCCCCGGCGTGTCGTCCAGCCGCTCCAGGCCGGGCACCGTGGTCATCATCCCGCCGCCGGTCCAGTTCGCCGGGGCACCCTCCGCGCCGATGATCGGTGCCCGGGAGTCGACGTACACCCAGGCGATGTTCAACTCCAGCACCCAGCGCCGGATCTCGGGGTCCACGTCCAGGTAGCGGAACCCGCGCATCAGGTCCCAGGTGTACGGGAACCCGGGCACCCCCAGCGTGCTGATGTTCACCACCGGCAGGTTGTCGTGCACGTACAGGTAGGTGGAGCCGTCGTTGGGGCTGTTCATGATCCGCTGTCCCGGCTTCACCCGGGTCTTCAGCCAAGCCGCCGCCGCGATGTCCTCACCGTCCACCCGGTACAGCTGCGGCTGCGACCAGCGCTGGGAGAGCGCCTCGGCGGTAGTCCCCAGGTATCGGGGGGTCGGGCCGGCCAGGTACGCGATGGCCAGCAGGACCAGCGCGAGCACACCGACGGCGCCGGCCCTCCGGGGGGTGGGCGAGCCCCGCCGGCCCGGCAGCCGCGCTCCGCGCACCGCCATCATCAGCGCGATGAGCAGCCCGAACGCGCCGAGGGTGGCCAACGCCGGCGCGACCAGCGCGGTATGGCTCTGCACCCGGCTGGCGCTGTTGTAGAAGAACCCGAGGACCGGCGCGGCGATCCCGTCGGGGTTGCGGAAGGCCAGTACCACGATCACCACCCAGGTCAGCCACGCAGCCACGAGCGGGATGGCCCGGCCGAGCGCCAGCGCGGTGCCGATCCCGGCCAGCAGCAACAGCGTGGGCCACACCTGAACCATGGAACGGTCGTCGAACATACCGCCGTACACCAGCGGCACCACGGTCCCCAGCGAGCGGGGGATCGGCACGTGCGGCGCATCCGGCGGGAACTCCTCGATGCGCCCACTCACCGCCAGCGCCCCGCGCAGCACCGGGGCGCCCACCGCCGCGGCCGCCAGGACCATCGCCAGCAGCACCGACCACTGCGCGCGCAGCGTCGCCCGGCCGTCCCGGGTGCACAGCAGGGCCAGCCAGAACACCGCCACGGTGAGCCCCACGGACAGTCCCGAGCTGGGGTGCACGGTGACCACGCCCGCGCAGGCCAGCCCGACGCCCAGGGCGGTGCCCCACGCCCTCGGCCGCACCAGCAGGATGGCCGCCACCACCCCGGGCACCAGCACCAGCGCGCAGGCGTTCGGCAGCAGCCCGTTGTCCCTGGCCAGCTGTGCGCCGGGGCGGTACAGCCCGGCCGCGATCACCCCGGCCACCCCGGCGCCCAGCGCCATCCAACCCGGGTCGGCGCGCAGCCAGCGCACCGCGACCGCTCCCAGCGCGGCGGCGCTCGTCGTCCAGGCCGCGCCGGCCACCATCGCCACGGCGGCGTTCATGCCCACCACCGGGTCCCCGAACACCGCCCCGATGGTGGCCGCAACCAGGTGGAACCCGTCCGGGTAGTAGACCGTCCGCCCGCCGGCAAGCACGTCCGCCGGCATGATCTGCCACGGCGCGCCCCGCCCGGTGCGCTGGATGTACGCGGTGAGCACCGCGTGCAGGATCGTGTCGTGGTCCTGGTTGTACGTACTCCAGTCGCCCAGGCCCACGTACCAGGCGCGCACCGCCGACCCGGCGCCGACCAGCACCAACACCGCGCCGGCCAACTGGGCGACCAGCCGGGACAGCGGGCCGAGCTCGGGCAGCAGCGGGCGGGCGGTCGGCTCGGGCAGCTCCGGAGGTGGCGCGAACCAGCGGCTCAGCGCGCGGCGCGGTGCTCGGCTCAGCGCCTTGTTCAGTGTCTTGTTCGGCGCCTTGTTCAGTGTCTTGTTCAGTGTCTTGTCGAGCAGCGTGCGCAGGCCGGCATGCGGCACTCCCCGCCCGACCAGCAGCCAGCCGAGCAGCCCGCCCAGCACGGCCAGCAGCGCGGTGCCGACGACCAGCGACCTCGGCGAGAACGAGGCGCCCACGGTGGCGCACGCGCTCGCGGTGAGCAGCGCGACGCCCACCGAGGCCGCCGGGGTGGCGCCGAGCAGCACCACCCACTGCCGCACCCCGAGCGCCAGCAACACCGCCAGCCCGGGCCCGTAGATGGTGGCGGCGGCGACGAAGACCACACCTAGGCCGCTGACGACGCTCGCCTCCTCCGCCCCGGTACTTGACTGTCGAAAGAGTATCCGGGACCAGGGCTCATACCCGGCAACGGCGCCGTAACCGCCAGGCCCCCAGCGCCGAAACCGGCGGTTCGTAGCGTGGCCGGTTATGGACACAGATCTGTGGTCGGCGCCGTACCGCTCGGCGGGCCCGCGGTGACCGCCGTCACGCAAGGCCCGGCGGCGACCGAGGCGCACGGGTTGACCTCGGAGTTCGAGCACGAACCGGTACCGGCCGAGCACCGCCGGCGGTGGCTGTCGGTGGCGGCGGTGTGGTTCGGGTTCCCGATGATCCTGACCAACGCGGTGTTCGGCGGGGTGATCGTTTACGGGCTGGGCTTCGCCCGTGGGCTGCTGGCCATCCTGCTGGGCAACCTGGTGCTCGCGCTCTACGTCGGGGTGCTCAGCCACCTGGCCGGATCCACCGGGCGCAACTTCGCCCTGGTTGCCAAGGCGACGTTCGGCGGCCGGGGCTATGCGATCACCTCGGGGTTCCTGTCCACCATCGTGATCGGCTGGTTCGCCTTCCAGACCGGGCTCACCGGGTCCACCCTGCACACCACGCTGGGCTGGAACGAGCCGGTCACCATCCTGATCGCCGGCGTGCTCTACATCGCGGTCACCTTCGTCGGGATCCGCGCGCTGGCCGTGCTGGGCGCGGTGGCCGCCCCGCTGTTCCTCGCGCTGGCCGCCGTGGCCATCGGGTTCGTCGCGCGGGGTCAGGGGCTGGGCGGCGTGGTCGGGTACGCCGGGCACCCCGGGGCGACCGTGGCCAGCATCGGCGCGGCGGTGACCATGACCGTGGCCGGGTTCGCCGACTCCGGCACCATGACCGCCGACTTCACCCGCTGGGCGCGCACCGGCCGGCATGCGATAGGGGCCAGCCTCACCGCGTTCCCGCTGGCCAACCTCGTATCGATGGCCGTTGGCGGGGTGATCGTGGCAGCCGGCGCGGCCACCGACCCGAACACCGACGGCGGCGACTTCCTGGGCATCCTGGTCGGGCACCACCCGCTGCTCACCGCCGTCGCGGTGGCGTTCGTGTTCATCAACCTGGGCTCGGTCTGCACCCACTGCCTGTACAACGGCGCGGTCGGCTGGAGCCACATCACCGCCAGCAAGATGCGGCTGCTCACCATCGTGCTCGGGGTGGTCGGGGTGATCGCCGCCGTGGCCGGGGTGTGGACCCTGTTCGCGGACTGGCTGAACATCCTCGGTGTGTTCGTGCCACCCATCGGCGCCGTACTCATCACCGACCAGGTGCTGCTGCGCCGCCGTTCCTCGGGCCGCGCCGCGCACGCCTTCCGACCCACAGCGTTCGCCGCCTGGGCGGTCGGCGCCGTGGTCGCCGCCGCCGTGCATTTCACCGCACCCGCCTACGCCGAGGCGGTGGCCGGCATCCTGGCCGCCGGCCTGGCCTACTTGGCCATCGACGCACTCATGGGCGGCACCGCGGCCTCGTCCCGGGTGCGGACCGCGGACCGCACATCACCATGACCGGGTAGCCGGCGGCCACGCCTCCGGGATGCCGGCGGCCACCGTGCCGCGCGCCTCCGCCGCGTTCGAGGCCGCCGCTCCATGTCCACATCTCCGGCCCGCACTCGACTGGCGCTCCTTTGCTCTGCGCACACATACGCAACACCGGCCGAGCGCGCCGCGCGAAGCCGGCTCGGCGGGGGATGTTGCGTAAAGGTGCGCAGAGCAAAGCGGCGAAACAGGTGGTCCGTGGAGGCCCGTGTCGTGAGTCGGAGGTTCTGTGCCGAAGCCGGTCCAGAGAACTCCGACGGAGGACACCAGGAACGGGGCAGAACGGCTAGTCCTCGCCGATGCGGGTCAACGCCAGGGTGAAGCTCACGATGATCACCTGGAACCCGGTGACGGTGAGCACCATCCCGATGATCGGCACCTGCATGGTGTCCGAGGCGTCCAGCGCGCCGAACCCGGTGGCGCCCCAGGAGGTCAGCGCGGACAGGAAGCACCCGGTACCCAGCACGAACAGCAACCCGCCGAGCAGCAGCCCCCGCTCCAGGGAGAACCGGGCGACCACCCTGGCCAACCGCGCCGACGGCAAGAGCAACCCGAGGTGACCAGCGTAGGAGCGGGCGATCACGGCCAGCCCGAGACCCTGCACGCCGAGCATGAACATGGTGGCGCAGGCGAGCATGCTGTGCGGCCCGAACCCGACGTCGCCGACCACCCGGGTCCCGACGGCCAGCCAGACCAACCCGGCCAGCCCGATGCCCTGCAGCGCCAATGACGGGTAGTAGAGCAGCCAGCGCGGGCTGAACGCGAGCAGGAAGCGCAGGTGCCGCCAGCCGTCCCGCCAGGTGCGCAGGTGGGGCGAGCGACTCCGCCCGTCCGGGCGCAGCGTGGTCGGCACCTCGCTGATGCGCAGCTGGGCCAGCGACGAGCGGACCACCATCTCACTGGCGAACTCCATGCCCGTGGTGCGCAGCCCGAGGCCGATCATCCGGTCACGGCGGAACGCCCGGATGCCACAGTGAAAGTCGCGCACCGGGATCCGGAACAACAGCCGGCCCATCTGGGACAGCACCGGATTGCCCAGGTAGCGGTGTAGGAACGGCATCGCGCCGGCCTCGATGCCGCCCTTGAACCGGTTGCCCATCACCAGCTCCGCCCCGTCGCGCAGCGCGGCCACGAACTCGCCGAGGTCGTCCAGCGCGTAGCTGTCATCCGCGTCGGCCATCAGCACGTACTCGCCATGGGCGGCCAGGATCCCAGCGCGCAGCGCGGCCCCGTAGCCCCGCCGGGGCACGTCCACCACCCGGGCCCCGTGCGCCCTGGCGATCTCCTGGGAACCGTCGGTGGAACCGTTGTCGGCCACCACGACCTCGCCGACCACGCCGAGCCGGCGCAGCGACTCCTGCGCCTTGCGCACGCAGGTGGCCAGCGTCTCCGCCTCGTTCAGGCAGGGCAGCACCACGGACAGCTCGATCAGCGCACAGCCCGGGTCGTCGTCCCGCACCGGCGCGCCGCCGGTCGGCTGCCCAGCCATCTGTCCGGTGATGGGGGCGGCGGTGAGCGGGCCCGCCCCGTCGGCTGCCTCGACGGCCTCGGTCGTCATCGGGTCGGGACTCCTTCGCCGGGGCGGGCGGTACCCGGGTGGGGCACGCGGCGGACGTCGGGGAGGCGGCCGAGGGCGCCGTGGAGCATCGTCAACGCGGCGCATACGTTCCCCGCCGCGATCAGCCCGGGGAGCCTGCACAGCATGTGCAGCCGGGAGGTCAGGTGCCAGCGGGCCGCGCGTGCCGCCTTCGGCCAGCCCAGCGCGGCGAACTCGGCGGCCGCCTCGGCGAAGAACGCCCGCTCCTCGACGAACCGTGACCCGTTGTCGGCACGTGCCGAGGAAAGGCTGCCGGCATGCCGGCGGTACTCGATGCCGGGCCGCTCCAGCAACACCGCGGTACCGCCGTCGCGCAGGATGCGCAGGTACAGATCGAGATCGAGGACGATGTCGTAACCGGGCCGGAATCCGTGACGCAGCAGCACCTCCCGGCGGAACACCACGCTCGGGAAGTACATCCAGTTGCCGCGCAGCAGGGACGCGGCGAGCCGCTCGCCGCCCAGCCGCGCGCTGTCCCGTACCTGGATCGCGGTGCGCGCCTTGACCCGATCCACCAGTGGGGCCGCCGGCCGGCCCGCCGCATCCACGATCCGCGCTCCGGTGTGGATGAACGCGGCGTCCGGGTTGGCCACGGCCAGCCGAGGCACCCGGCCGACGAAGTCCGGCAGCAACCGGTCGTCCGCGCCCAGGATCACCACCAGCTCGGCGGAGCTCAGGTCGGCGCAACGCTGGAAGTTGCGGTTGATACCCAGCCGTTGCGGGTTGGCCAGGTAGCGCACCCGCTCGTCGGCCAACCCGGCCAACCACGGCCCGAGACCAGGGTCCCGGCCGGCGGCCACACCGTCGTCGACCACGGTCAGCCGCCAGTGCGGGTCGTCCTGGGCGAGCACGCTGGCCACGGTCTCGCGCACGAGCGCCCCGTCACCGAACGCGGGCACCATCACATCGACCAGCACGCGCGCAGAATAGTCACCCGTCCGGCCGATCTCCGGTTCCCCCTCCGGAAAGCGATCACGGATGGGTAACACAAAACAATCATCGATTGCCGAGCCGGGAACTCGATCCGCCGCCCGGCCGCCTGCTCCGGGGTATCCGGGCTGCTCGGCGTACTGTCTGCCGGGTGGTGACCCGGGCCCAGCTGCGCGGCCGGCTGGCCAGCGTCGCGCCGGTGGGCGGCGGGCTGGCCCTGGTCGGACTGGCCGCGTACGTTGTGCTCGCACTTGCCGGGCATACCCTGCCACCCCGGGATTACGCCGCCGCCGCCTCGATGTTCCTGCTCACCGCCATCGTCGGACCCGGGGTGTTCGCCGCCGTGGAGCAACAGACCAACCACGAGGTGAGCGCGCGGCTGGCCGCCGGGGTGGACCCCGCGCCCGCGGTCCGCGCGGCCAGCGTGATCGACGCCGGGCTGTCCGCGCTGATGGTGCTGGTGGTGCTCGCGCTGGGCCCGGTGCTGGTGCCCAGGGCGTTCGCCGGGCACACGGCGCTGCTCGGCGCCACCGTGCTGGCGGTGCTCGGCGCGGCGGCGGCCTACCTGCTGCGCGGGGTGTTCGCCGGGCAGCGCCGGTTCCACTGGTACGGGGTCAGCCTGGCCGCCGAGGGGCTGGGCCGGCTGCTGCCCTGCGTCGCGCTGGCGCTGCTCGGCTGGGCCAGCGCCGACCGGTTCGGCTTCGTGTTCGCGCTGGGCTGCGCGGTTGCCGCGGCGGTCACCCTGCCCGCGCTGCGCCGCCGACCGGCGCCCGGCGCGGCCGACGGGCAGCCCGGTGCGCGGGCCACCGACCCGGTGCGGCTGCGCCCGCTGGCCGCCGCCGTCGGCCTGCTGGCCTGCGCGTCCAGCCTGACCCTGCTGGTCACCAACCTGGGCCCGGTGGTGCTCACCTCCCGGTTGGGTACCGCCCCGGCCGACGCCGAGCTGGCGGCCAGCTTCGTGTCGCTGTTCCTGCTGGCCCGGATCCCGCTGTTCCTGTTCGCTCCGGTGCAGGCGTTCCTGCTGCCCTCACTCACCGAGGCGGCCGAGCGCGGTGATCTCGGCGCGGTCCGCCACCGGGTGCGCACCGTGCTGCTCGCGGTGGCCGCCGTCGGGCTGCCCGGGGTGCTGGGCGCCTGGCTGCTCGGCCCGTGGGCGGCCCGCGTGCTGTTCGGCGCGCCGACCGAGCTGCCCCGGATGGTCGCCGGTCTGCTCGGGGTGAGCACCGTGTTCATGATGGTCGCCGCGATCCTGCAGCCGGCGCTGGTCGCACTGGGCCGCAACCGGGCCGCGATGCTGGCCTGGGTGGTGTCCTCGGCGGTGTTCGTCGGGCTGCTGTTCGCGCCGATGGCGCCGCTGGCCGCCGCGGTGGCCGCGCAACTGGTGGCCCCGACGCTGGTCAGCGTGCTGATGCTGGTGGCACTGCGCGGTGAGCTGAGGTCGCGCGCCGCCGCCGGGTTGTCCGGGCGCGAGCCAGGTCAGTCGATCGAGCCGACGGTGACGAACTCGTTGTAGGTGAACGCCTTGCCGGCCCAGCGGGGCAGTGGGAAGGACGACTGCTCGGACAGCACGAGCCCGAGCGTGTCGTACAGCTCGGCCACCTCGGCGAAGCCGCAGAACCGGACGTGCGTGGCGTCGCTGGCGTAGCCCCGCTCCTGCGGTGTGATCGTCACGACCACCGCGCCGGGACGCAGACAGGGCAGGTAGGAGCCGATCACCTCGAGGGCGGCGGCCCGGTCCATGTGCTCCACCAGGTGCGCGGCCAGCAGCCCGTCGAACGAGCGCGGCGCCGCGTACTCGGAACCGCGGAATTCGTCCACGGTGAACGCGGTCATGCCCTGCTCGCGGCAGTGGGCGACCGAGTGGGAGTTGTGGTCCACCCCGACACTGCCCGGCCCGAGGTTGGCCAGGTTCCGGCCGATCCCGCAGCCCACGTCCAGCACCGCGCGCCGGCCGACCAGCCGGCGCAGGTTCCACCGGTACGGGGCCTGCACGTCGAGCAGCCGCTTCCAGCGCGCGCCCTCCAGGCGGGCCAGCCGCTCGGTGTAGGAACCGTCCGCCGTATCCGGGGAAGTGTCTGGGGAACTCACCGAGCCACCGCTCTCAGCCGTTGAAGGGCACTTCCGACACGTTCACGGCGGTCACAGGTACACGGCGATGACGAGCGCGCACAGCCAGAGCACCGCGAGTACCTGCAGTACCCGGTCGCCCAGCGCGATCTCCTCCGGCTCGCCGCCGTTGCCGCCGTCCAC
>Ga0137415_10005101_pt1 | contig 12990 bp, 15 predicted proteins | sample CZODoug3_1_1_16f_FD_183082 | JGI IMG/M metagenome (GOLD analysis project Ga0137415, IMG submission 183082) | Vadose zone soil fungal communities from Angelo Coast Range Reserve, California, USA - CZODoug3_1_1_16fungal (Hybrid Assembly) | ecosystem: Environmental > Terrestrial > Soil > Vadose... | reverse complement strand
GGAGCACCCGGGTGGTCGGATCTCGGTCGCCGAAGTAGCGCACCATCTCGCGGTAGGTCTCGATGGCGATGCGCTCGGCAACCAGATCTTCCTTGATCATGTCGACCAGGTTCTCGCCCTCGGCGTACTCCGAGGCGGCCCGGGAGCCGACCCCCTCCGGGTTCAGGTTCGGCTTGCCGCCGAGTTGATTGATCCGCTCCGCGAGGAGATCGAGATGCTCCTCTTCCTCCTTGGCGTGCTGCGCGAACTCTTCCTTAACCGCCTCGCTGGCGAGTCCGGTCGCGCAGACCGCGTGGAACTTGTAGCGCAGGATACAGACGATCTCCGTGGCGACCGCGTGGTTCAGGAGCGCGATCGCGTCGTCCACCTTGCCGCCGTAGTTCTGCGTGACGGCCCCGTCGCTCAGATGCTCCCGCGCTCTCCTCCGAATCTCCTTGATGTCCGTAAGAAACGTCTCACGAGCGCTCATTGCCTCTCCTTTCTTCTCGGCCGGTGGCTTCCCATCCACCACCGACGGTTTTGTAGAGCGCGACCAGCTCGAGCGCGACGTCGCGCTCCGTCTGTGCCAGCGTGTCCTGCGACGTGAAGACCGACTGCTCCGCGACGAGCACGGTGAGGAAGTCCGTGAGGCCCTGACCGTACAGATTTCGACCGTCGTTCCACTACGGGATGTTGAGGCAGCTGCACCCGGTCAGGTCGAACGTGCATGCTTCACCGGCGCCACAAAACCCGTTGCACTCGGGAGCGTCCGCGTCACCACACGGGGTCGTGCGGCATTCGCAGGCGCCGCCCGAGGTGATCGCCGAGCAGTGCCCGCCGTTGCCGCAGGTGCCCTCGCAGCGCCGCTCGTCGGAGTTGAAATCGCAGGAACTTGGCGCGAGCGTCGTGCTGGTCGTCGTGGAGCCGGTCGTCTCGGTGCTGCGGGTGGCCGGCGCGCACAGGAACTGAGCCGCACTGAACCTGACGACTCTCGTCCCGCCGAACTCGTCGGTCATCTCCGCCGCGGGCGGAAAGGGCTTCCGGCAGAAGAGCTTGTAGCAGAGGAACTGACCGACGTTCCCGGACGTCGGGCCGCCGCCGCGCGGAGTCGGTACGACATTGGACGTCTCGGTCTCGAGGCACACGAGCTGCGCGCGCGACCCGATGCGGCAGGACTGCGTGACGCTGGCATTCATCAGGGTCAGAGTGGACGGTCCCTTGCGCACCGGATCCTTCACCCCGTAGCAGGCGAGATGGTCCGAGGCCGGCTGAGCGAACGCGGCCGTGGCGAATGCCACTACCGCTACGATGAGGGCGACGACCTTTGGCGTGATGCGATGCATGTGACGCCCAGTGAGCAAAGCACGTGCCCGCCGGCCTCACCGCGTCACCGGTCCCTTCTGCGCCTCTAACCCGACCGCCCCCGTCCGCCACCGGCGCGGCGCTCACGGCAGCTGTCGACATGTCAGCATCGGTGACGATGGCGGTGATGGCGGCGTCGGCATGAGCCGCTCTGCACGCCGCGGTGGCGCACTTCCGAGTGGCGTGAATCGTGCACCTTGCAGGTGAGCGCGGAGTTGGCTACGAGATGAAGTCCAGCGCGCTCATGAGGCGGACGATGTTCCTCGTCCTGACCCTACTAGTGCCCGCCGTCACCGTCTACGCGGATGACTGGGGCATGGGCCAGGCCAACGCCCGGCTTCCACATCCGAGCATGTTCGTGCTCATGGTCACGACGGCGATCGATGCCGCGCTGAAGCTCGGCTTCGTCACTGCGGAGCAGTCCGACGAATGGGTACGGCCGGAAGACATGACGCACCCGCTGCGATGAGCCCGACCAGCATCTTCGCTCCGGTTTCCACGCCCGCCGACTCCATCTTCGAGCTGTCGATGTTCGTGCTGGCGGTGACAGCGGGTATCTTCGTGGTCGTCTTCGGCTTGCTGGTCTACGCGGTCGTGCGCTTCAGGAGGAGGCGGGACGACGACGGCTCCGAACCGCCGCAGGTGTACGGCAGCTACGAGGTGGAGCTCGCGTGGACGATCGTTCCCGTACTGATCGTCGTGGCGCTGTTTCTGGCGACCGCCCGCGTGATCGCGAGCGTCCAGCACCCGCCGAAGCCGAAGGATGCCCTCGACGTCGTCGTGATCGGGCACCAGTACTGGTGGGAGTACCGATATCCGAAGTTCGGCGTCGTGTCCGCGAACGAGCTGCACGTGCCGGTCAGCGACCCGGCGCACCCGACGCCGACGTTCCTGACCCTGCTGTCCGCCGATACCGACCACAGCTTCTGGGTACCGCGGCTCGCCGGGAAGACGGACCTGATTCCCAACCACCCGAATTCGATGTGGATCGACCCGCGCGAGACGGGCCTCTACCTCGGCCAGTGCGCCCAGTATTGCGGCACGCAGCACGCCAAGATGCTGCTGCGCGTGTACGTCGACTCGCGCGAGGACTTCGACCGCTGGATCGAAGCGCAGCGCCGACCGGCGCGCGCGGATGCCGCCGTCGCTCGCGGCCGGCAGGTCTTCGAGACGACGGCCTGCGTGAACTGTCACGCCGTCGGCGGCACCAATGCGAACGGCCGCTTCGGCCCGGATCTGTCGCACTTCATGAGCCGGGACACCCTCGCCGCGGGAGCGGCGCCGAACACGCCGGAGAACCTGCGGCTGTGGCTCCGGAACCCCGGCGCCATCAAACCCGGATCGTTGATGCCGGCTATGCAATTGAGCGATGAGGACGTGAACGCGGTAGCGGACTACCTGGAGTCCCTGCGATGACGACCGCTTCAGTCACCTGGACGGACAGCGACGTGGCACCGCGGCCGCTCGTCGAGCGACTGCACGAGTGGGTCACCACCGTCGACCACAAGCGCCTCGGGGTCCTGTACATCCTCTATGCCTTGGTGTTCCTGGTGATCGGGGGCATCGAAGCGATGATCATGCGGATCCAGTTGATTGCCGCGCACACCGACTTCGTGTCGCCGCAGGTGTTCAACCGGATGTTCACCATGCATGGCACCACGATGATCTTCTTCGTGGCCATGCCGCTCGTGTTCGGGTTCGCCAATTACCTCGTACCGCTGATGATCGGCGCGCGCGACATGGCGTTCCCGCGGCTGAACGCGTTCAGCTTCTGGCTGACCGCGTTCGGCGGACTTCTCCTGTATTTCAGCTTCCTCGGCGGCAGCGGCCTCTACGGGGCGGGCAACGCGCCGGACGTGGGATGGTTTGCATACGCACCCCTGACCGCCAAGACCTTCTCGCCCGGGCACAGCACGGATTACTGGACGCTGGCGCTCCTGGTGTCGGGCTTCGGCAGCATCGGGACGGCCATCAACATACTGACCACCATCCTGTGCATGCGGTGCCCGGGGATGACCCTTGGAAGAATGCCGCTGCTCGCGTGGCTGAGTCTCACCATGGCAGTCCTGGTGATCCTGGCCGTGAGCCCGCTCTCTGCGGCGCAGATCATGCTGCTCGTCGACCGCTACCTGGGCGGCCACTTCTTCGACACGCAGGCGGGCGGTTCGGCGGTCATGTGGATGCACTTCTTCTGGGTCTTCGGCCACCCCGAGGTCTACGTGCTCGTGATCCCCGCCTTCGCCTTTGCGTCCGAGATCATCCCCGTCTTCTCGCGCAAACCGATCTTCGGCTACCCCGTCATGGTGGCGGCCACGGTCTGCATCGGGTTCATCTCCATGAGCGTCTGGGCGCATCACATGTTCACGGTGGGGATGAGTCCTGCCGGGAATGGGTTCTTCGTGCTGTCGACGATGGCGATCGCCGTGCCGACCGGGATCAAGATCTTCAACTGGCTGGCGACGATGTGGGGCGGCAAGATTCAGTTCCGGACGCCGATGCTCTTTTGCACGGCCTTCCTGTTCCAGTTCCTCATCGCCGGACTCACCGGGATCATGCTCGGCTCCGCGCCGTTCGATTGGCACCTCGGGAATTCGTACTTCGTCGTCGCGCACTTTCACTACGTCATCGTGGGCGCAATCCTCTTCACGGTATTCGCCGCCTTCTATTACTGGTTCCCGAAATTCTCGGGACGGCTGTACAGCGAGACGCTCGGCAGGCTGCACTTCTGGCTCTTCTTCATCGGCTTCCACCTGACGTTCGATTGCATGCACATCCCCGGGCTTCTCGGCATGCCGCGGCGAATATACACCTACGAGCCCGGGCGCGGTTGGGACACGTGGAATCTCCTGGTGACGATCGGCGTGGTGTTCCAGGGGCTCGGCACGTTGGTGTTCGTTGCCAACCTGGTCTGGTCCTACTTCAAGGGCGCGCGCGCGGGGAACGATCCCTGGGATGCGTGGACGCTCGAGTGGTCCACGGAATCGCCGCCCCCGGCCTACAACTTCGCGACACTCCCGGTCGTCCGCAGCCGGCGGCCGCTCTGGGATCTCAAGCACCCTGAGGATCCCGATTGGAAGTACGAGCAATGATGAGCGTCGCCGTGCCGGTGCCCGAGGCAGAGGTCGCCTGGTCCCTTCCCGACCGCGGCCGCGTCGGCATGTATGGTCTCATCGCCGCCGAGGCGGCGATCTTCACGATCTTCGTCGTCGCCTACCTCTTCTACGTCGGGAAGAGCCTGTCGGGTCCTTTGCCGAATCAGGTCCTTCACGCCCCGATCGTTTTCACGATCTGTCTCCTGTCCAGCAGCCTCACGATCCACTTGGCGGTGGCCGCGCTGCGCGACGCGAGAACGCGGGCCTTCCTGCTCTGGTGGGCCTTCACGATCGCACTCGGCGCGGTGTTCCTCGGCGGCACGGCCCGTGAGTGGCATCACCTCATCTACGACGTAGGTCTTACCATCCGCACGAACCTGTTCGGCACGTCCTACTATTCGCTGGTCGGCTTGCATGCGTTTCACGTGACCGTCGGCCTGCTCGGTCTCTCGTTGGTGTTGGTCCTCGGACTCGGCGAACACGTCAGACGTGAGCATGCCGGCCGTCTCGACGTGTTGTCGCTGTATTGGCACTTCGTCGACGCGGTCTGGGTCGTGGTGTTCACCGTGGTGTACGTCATCGGGCGCTGAGGCGATGTGAATGACCACTGAACGCGTGACGAACACTCTCGCGATTCCTGCCCCGACCGCATGGCCCATCGTGCTCGCGTTCGGCACGACGCTGCTGTTCGCCGGACTGGTGACGAGCGCGCCGGTCAGCGTTCTGGGCGCCATGCTGATGATCGCAGCGGCGGTCGGCTGGTTCCGCGACGTCCTGCCGCATGAGGCGCATGAGGTCGTGCCCGTGCGGCCGGAGCTGCCGGCCCCAGTGACGTCGCGGCGGAAGGTGGCCCGCTTCCCGATTCCCGGCGAGTTGCCCCGCGCCTGGCTGCCGCTCGAGGTCTATCCGATCTCGGCCGGCATCAAGGGCGGTCTCGCGGGCTCGGTCGCCATGGCCGTGCTGGCGATACTGTACGGGCTGCTGAGCCAGCGCAGCATCTGGTACCCGATCAACCTGCTCGCGGCCGGCTTCTTCCCGGCCGCGGTGACGGCGACCACGGAGCAGCTTGCCGCATTCCATCTCGGGGCGTTCCTCGTGGCCGTCCCGATCCACCTCCTGACGTCGCTGCTGGTCGGGGTGCTCTACGGAGCGACGTTGCCGATGCTGCCGCGGCGGCCGATTCTGCTCGGCGGCTTCATCGCGCCGCTGATGTGGTCCGGGCTCCTCTACAGCGCGCTCGGCATCATCAATCCGGTGCTCAATCAACGGATCAACTGGCTCTGGTTCGTGCTGTCGCAGGTCGGATTCGGAATCGTCGCCGGCATCGTCGTGTCGCGGCAAGAACGCGTCCGCACGTGGCAGCGCCTGCCTTTCGCCGTGCGCGCCGGCATCGAGGCGCCGGGAATGATGCACGAGCACCGGGAGGATCGCGGGCGATGAGCTACCGGGTCCTCCTCCTCGCCGCTCTCGCGGGTGCCGCGTGCGCGTGCAACGGCGCGCCCGGCCGGCCGGCCCCCGACTCGGCGGTGATCGCGCCCGACAAGGTCGTCGACTTCGACGTCCTCTACGCGACGAACTGCGCCGGATGTCACGGCGCGAACGGCACCGGCGGAGCCGCGATCGGCCTCGCCGATCCCGTGTACCTCGCGATCGCCGACGATGCCACGATCCGTCGCGTGACCGCCGACGGTGTTCCGGGAACCGCCATGCCGGCGTTCGCGCAGAGCGCTGGCGGTCTCCTGACCGCGGCGCAGATCGACGTCATCGTGAACGGGATCCGCGCGCGCTGGGCCAAGCCGACCGCCCTCGCCGACGCGAACGTCCCGCCCTACGCGGCGCCGGCGCCCGGCGATCCCGCGCGGGGGGCGGCCGTATACGCCCGCTACTGCTCCTCGTGTCACGGCGCCGACGGGCGCGGCGCACAGCGTGGGAGCTCCATCGTAGACCCCGCATATCTCGCCCTGGTGAGCGATCAGGGCTTGCGCACGACCGTCATCGTCGGGCGCCCCGAGCTGGGCGCTCCGGACTGGCGAGGTGACGTCCCTGGCAACCCGCTCTCATCGGAGGACGTCTCCGATGTCGTCGCATGGCTCGCGGCGAAGCGGCCGCACCTCGTCGTGGGAGGACTCCAATGACCGGGACCGACGGACTGTCGCGACGGGTGTTCCTCGCGCGGCTCGGGATCGGCTTCAACGCGATCGTCGCCACGCTGCTGGGCGTACCGATCGTGCGCTACATCCTCTCGCCCATCACGCGCGAGCGCCGGCCGGGTTACGAGTCGTGGCTCTCGCTCGGCGCTCTCGACCAGTTCCCGGAAGGCCAGACGCGCTTCGCCACCTATCGGAACCCCGTGGTGAACGCGTGGGACGGCGAGACCGCGACGATCGCGTGCTGGGTGCGTCATCTCGCGGGCGAGAAGTTCCAGGTCTTCGCGATCAACTGCGCGCACCTCGGATGCCCCGTCCGTTGGTTCCCGCAATCGAACTTGTTCATGTGCCCGTGTCACGGTGGCGCCTACTATGCCGACGGCTCGCGCGCCTCCGGACCGCCGGACCGTGGCTTGTTCGAATATCGCTACAAGATCGAAGCGGGAAATCTCTTCATCAAAGCCGGCGAGATCCCGACGCCCGGGCGCGTCGCTGCCTTCGCCGCAGAGAAGCCGTCATGCGCCTGATCGAGAGCGTGAGCGACTGGCTCGATCAGCGCCTGCAGCTCGGCACGTCGATCCGGGCGACGATGGCGCACCCGGTCCCCCGCGAGACGGCGAGCTGGTTCTACGTCTTCGGCAGCGCCGCCCTCACCGTCTTCGTCCTCCAGATCGTCACCGGCATCCTGCTCGCCCTGGTGTACGTGCCGTCCGCGGGCGAGGCCTGGAGCAGCCTGCAGATCCTGAATCACGACGTTTCCCTCGGCTGGTTCATCCGCGCGGTGCACGGATGGGGATCGAATTTCATGATCGCCATCGTGCTCATCCATATGGTGCAGGTCTTCCTGTTCGGGGCGCACAAGTATCCGAGAGAGCTGACGTGGATCGTCGGCGTCCTGCTGCTTCTGATGACGCTCGGAATGGCGTTCACGGGGCAGGTGCTTCGCTTCGACCAGGACGCGTACTGGGGACTCGGGATCGGTGTGTCGATCGCGAGCCGCGTGCCGGTCATGGGACCCTGGCTCGTGAACCTCTTGCTCGGCGGCCCGATCATCGCGGGCGCGACGCTGTCGCGCTTCTTCGCGCTGCACGTGTTCGTCATCCCCGGGCTGCTGATCGCCTTCGTGGTGGTCCACCTGATCCTCGTGCTGGCGCTCGGGATCAACGAATGGCCGATGCCGGGACGCGTCGTGCGACGCGCGACGTACCTGGAGGAGTATCACCGGCTGACGCACGGAGCGGACGGGATCCCGTTCGTGCCGGCGGCCGTATGGAAGGACATCTTCTTCTCGGGCTTCATCCTCCTGTCGATCGTCGCGTGTGCGGCTATCCTCGGCCCCTTCGGACCCGGCGGTGCGCCCGACCCGACGATCATCCAGACCGCGCCACGTCCCGATTTCTTCTTCCTGTGGCTCTATGCCGTGCTCTCGTTGCTGCCGCCGTCGCTCGAGACGCCCGCGTTGCTGATCGGACCGGCGATCGTGCTGGTCGTCCTGCTGGCGCTTCCGTTCGTCTCCGGTGAGGGCGAGAAGAGCTGGCGGCGGCGCCCGATCGCGGTGCTGACCATCTTGCTGCTGGCGGTCGCGCTCGGGAGCTTCACGCGCCTGTCGGTTCATGCGCCGTGGAGTCCCGCGATGGATGCATGGAGCGGCGAGCCGATCCCCGCGGACTATCTGAAGGAGCGCACCGCCCTCGAGCGGCAGGGAGCGCTCGTCTTCCAGGTCAAGCAGTGCCACAACTGCCATGCGCTGGACGAGCACGGCGGCCAGCGTGGGCCGACGCTCGACGCCGTCGCCGTCCGGCTGACGCACGATCAGCTGATCCGGCAGGTCATCCAGGGCGGGGGAAACATGCCCGCCTATGGAAAGAATCTGAGTCCTGCGGAGACGACCGCTCTCGTGGCGTTCCTCGAAACGCTGCATCCCGCCGGACAGGCGCCGGCACGCGATGCCTCGCAGGCGGTCGCATCTTCCCTGCGGCCGTAGACAGCCGTGTCGCATCCGGGCCACGCTCTGCTCGAGGTGCCGGCGACGCTCGCGGCGGCTCTCGCGGCGCTGGTCTATGCGCGCGGCTGGGCGCGCATTCGGCGGAGTTTTCCGAGCGCGATGTCGACCCGGCGGCTCGCTGCCTTCATGGTGGGGCTGTCGTCGGTGTGGGTCGCCATTGGCTCTCCCCTCGCGGCATTTCACCATGCGCTCCTGTCCGTCCACATGGTGCAGCATGTCTTGCTGATGGCGGTTGCACCTCCTTTGATGCTGATCGGCGCACCGGCCTTGCCGCTCCAGTATGGGCTTCCCTGGCGCTCGGCGCGCCGCGCGGTTCAGCGCCTTCTCCGATCGCCACCTGCGCGGTCGCTCCGACGGTTCCTCACGCGCCCGGTGGTCTGCTGGCTCGCCCCCGTGGCCGCCCTGATCGGATGGCATGTTCCCGCCGTGTTCGAACTGGGCGTGCGTTCGCGCTGGTGGCATGATCTCCAGGCCGCGAGCTTCTTCGCGACTGGAGTTTTATTCTGGCTTCCGGTCGTTCGATGGCGGGCGGGTGTGGTGAGTGCGTCCCCCTGGTTGATCCCTGTGTACCTGTTTGCGGCGACGTTGCCGTGCGACGCACTGTCCGCGTTTCTCGTATTCTGCGATCGCGTCGTATACCCCTCGTACCTTTCGGCCCCGCGGCTCTCGAGTCTTGCACCTCTCCACGACCAGGAATTCGCCGGCGCCTTGATGTGGGTGTCGGTCACGCTGATCTATCTCCTGCCGGCCGTAGTGATCACGATCGAGCTCCTGTCGCCCCCGCGGACGGACTCGATCGGAGCGGCGCGCCGTCGGGCTGCTGTCGAGCACGAGTACGGGATCGCTCGCTGATGCTCGTGACGACGCTCGCGCAGGTGATCGGCCATGACAAGGCGTCGCGACTGCCGAGTAAGTGAACGGTCGCGGTTCTCGTTTCGTCGGGACGGCCCTCGGAGCGGTAGTGGGCGTGATGGCGAGTCACTTCGCGCCGCATGTGCTTGTATTCGGCACTTGTGTGTTCATCCTGGGACTGCTCAGCGCCGTGGCGCACTTGGATCTGATCGCATATCGGTTCGCCGGCGTCACGCTGGCCATCGTGCTGTTGGTGCCGCGAACGGGTCCTGCATGGCAAATTGCCCTTCATCGCTTCGCAGGAGTGTCCATGGGAATTGGGGTAGCGCTGATGTTCGCGTTGGTGTGGCCGGAGAGAGTCACCGGGCGGTTTGAAGGAATTCAGGATGGTATGGCATCGCCCGGCAGTTCGACGGGGATCCCGAGATGCTAGGAGCTCCGCGACGCACCGGTTCGAGCCACCTGCATGGGAGCGGATCCCCTCGGCCTCGAGATACTGCTCCTCGACGCCGGCCTTCTCGTCACGCTGTACGCGATGTGGCGGATTGTGCGCGCGTCGAGAGCGGCGGTGGCCGCGATGCTACCGTGGGCCGCGGTCGCCGTAGGGCTCTACGGCACCGGCGAGGGCCCCTTCACGATGACCGTGTTCACGGCGGCGGACCGGATCGTCGCCGGGCCGGTCGATGTCAGCATCCTCGTCCAGGACCGCGCCGACGGCGCGCCGATCCTCGACGGACGTGTGACGCTCGAGCTGCCACCCGGCGCGGCCGTGGTGACGGCAACGCACAACGCGGCGACGAACAAGCTGCTGTACGGGGCCTGGCTCGACGTCCCCCCGGGTCGGTCGGACATCCGCGTGAGCGTCGAGCGCGGCGACGACATCGTGAGCGTCGACGTGCCGGTGTCGGCCGGGCCGGCGACGACGCGCCTTGCGCGCTACTGGCCCCATCTGCTCGTCCCGCCGATCGCGATCCTGCTGTTCGTCCTGCACGAGCACCTGGCGTCGGCGCGCCGAGCGGCGGTCCGATGACGGTTGGGGGGAGGCTCGGTATCGCGAAGCCGGCGTAAGCCGGTCGAAGCTCAGCCTCCGTCGTGCTGCCGGTGATAGAGCTCGAGCGATACGAGGCGCGCCAGCAGAAGCACGGGGAAGAGCTGGCCCATCATGCCCTCCAGGGCGGCAAGCGAACGCGCAATGGGATGGAGCGGTGTGATGTCGCCATAGCTGACGCTCGTCAAGGTCGTCAGGCTGAAGTAGAGGAGTCGGAAGCGTAGAGTTTGCGGCGCCGCCGTGGCGGGGAAGGTGAACGCTACGGGATCGCTCAGGTCGACCAGCTGGTAGGCCAGGGCCCAGCCGTACGCGAGGAGCAGGTAGGCGGCGACCGCGCCTTCGATACGATACAGGGTGATCGATCCTGCGCGGAATACCTCGAGGAGAATGAGTGCGGTGATGATGGCGGTGAATGTCAGGGACAATGCAGTGTCGGCACGCCCGAGCTCGACGGTCGGGTGATCATGGTAGGTCCAGTGAGTCACGAGTCCGGCCACGACGAGCACGCCGACGAGGATTCGGACGATCCCGCGGCTCCGGAACGCGATCACGATCCCCGACACCAGAACGATGGAATGGACCACGGGCTGCACCACGTGCGACGTTCCCCCTTGAGCGAGCGGTGCGACGACGAAGACATCGACGGCCAACGTGATGAGGAGGGCGCCGAGACCCCATTCACGGGCTCGTCGGCCAATGAGCGAGCGTCCTGTCGTCATGGTCACGTCACGATGCAGCGCTCTGAGTTTCCCGTCGCCGAGTGGCACAACATGGTCGTCCGGATGAGCTCGCGGAGCAGCGTGGACAGCAATTCCTCCTGCCGTTACGGTCGCGCCAGATCGCCGGTGCTGAAGGCGAGAGCCGCGGCGCGAGTGCGGACCTCCGCGCGCGCAGCCGTGTCCGCCGTGCGCGCGCGGCCAGGTTGCGCTCCGCCTCGCGGACGTCGGGGAAGGTCGAGAGGCCGTTCCGGTACGACTCCAGCGTCGCGTCCCACGCCTTCTCGGAGGCGGCGAGCAGCGCGGCCGCCGCGTCGTGCTTCGCGAGCGCGACCTTGGTGTCGTTGTACGACTTCCACACCTCGCGCACCGCCTTGTCGGTCGCGTGCTCGAGCTCGGCGGTTGCCTGGCGCTGCGTCGAGTCCGCGAGGCGCACCTTGTTCCGGCGCTCGAATCCGTCGAACAGCGTCCACTCGAGCCGGAAGCCGGCGTCGTACTGGAGCTCATGCACACCTTGGTAGGCGCTGTTATCGACCTTCAGCTCCCCGATGTTTCCAGCCACCGCCGTGCGGGCGGCGAGCTTCGGCCAGTAGTCGGCGCGCGCCCTCCGCACCTCGGCCTCCCCGGCGCGCACGGCCGCGAGCCCCGCGATCAGGTCCGGCCGCTGCCCGAGGGCGCGATCGATCGCCTCGTCCACCGACTCTTCTAGCGCGGGCGGCAGCGGCTCCTGGGAGACGTCGGCGATCTCGATCGGCGTGCCGGGACGGATGCCGATGCTCTCGAGGAGCGCCATGCGGGCGTCGTGCTCGCCGGCGAGCGCGTCCTGGAGCTCGTACGTCGCCCGAGCCGCCTCCTCCTGCGCCTGGAGGACCTCCGGCAGTGTGGCGAGCCCATTCTGCTTGCGCGCATTCGCGGCGTCTTCGAGGCTGCGCGCTGCGGCGAGGGCCGCGAGGTCGGCCGCGACCTTGCCGCGCACGGACGTCAGGGCATGGAAGTCGCGGGTGACCGCGAAGACGATCTGCTGGTGCTTTCCGTTGAAGCCGGCGGTCGCCTGCATGGCGAGTGCGCGCGCGGCGTCGACGGCCGCCCCGCGCCGGCCGAAATCGAGCAGCAGCCACTCGAGGCTGAGCGCGGGGATGACGAAGTGTGTGTCGGCCGTGAAGACGCCGCCGGGAGCGACGGTCGTCGGGATCGGAATCGGAACGTGGGCCACGGCGCCGGTCGCCGCCGCGGTGAGGGCGGGATAGTACGTGCCCTCCGCCAGGCCTATGGCGATGGCGGCCTGGCGGGCACGTTCCCATGCGCCGCGGGTCTCCGGGTTGGTGCGCTGCGCGATGTCGATCAGCTCGCCGAGGCCGGACGTCTTCCCTGGATCGATCGGCATCGAGCCCGGGTCACGCGCCTGCTCGGTCTGCGACAGCGCGGCCGAGTAGGCGGACAGCTCCGGGGCCTTCCACGGACGGGCGGGGGACGGCGGCGCGTTGTCGAACGGTCGGAGGGCCGCGCAGGCGCCGAGCAGCGGCATCAGGAGCGCCGGGAGCATGGGACGTGCGCGCATGCGAAGCCCGAGCGCTATCACGCGTCGAGATCGGCCGCGAGGCGCTGGATGCGCGGCACGAGGTCGCGATAGAGCGCCAGGCGACTGCCAACGAAGCCCGGGACCTTTTCCGCGACGAGGGCGGTGACCAGCATGAGCTGTGCGCCGAGGTCCGGCACGGGGCGCTGCACGCCACGCTCTGCCCGATCCGCGATCGCCGCGAGGCTCTCGGAGACGGCATCGTCGAAGCGC
>Ga0137415_10005100_pt1 | contig 12990 bp, 11 predicted proteins | sample CZODoug3_1_1_16f_FD_183082 | JGI IMG/M metagenome (GOLD analysis project Ga0137415, IMG submission 183082) | Vadose zone soil fungal communities from Angelo Coast Range Reserve, California, USA - CZODoug3_1_1_16fungal (Hybrid Assembly) | ecosystem: Environmental > Terrestrial > Soil > Vadose... | reverse complement strand
TTAGCGGTCGGTAGACTGGCTTGCTGGTCCGCCACCGAGAAGCGAGTGGCACCCGAGTAAGGAGACACGCGCATCGTGGCGACCACGAACGACCTGAAGAACGGCTTGGTGCTCAACCTCGACGGGCAGCTCTGGACGATTGTCGAGTTCCAGCACGTCAAGCCGGGCAAGGGCGGGGCGTTCGTGCGCACCACGCTGAAGAACGTCCTGTCCGGCAAGGTCGTCGACAAGACCTTCAACGCCGGGACGAAGGTCGATACCGCCAACGTCGACAAGCGCGGGATGACCTTCCTCTACAAAGAGGGCCCAGACTTCGTCTTCATGGACGGCGAGACCTACGACCAGCTGCACGTCCCGGCCGCGACGCTCGGTGACAACGCGAACTACCTGCTCGACAACGCCGAGGCAGTGGTGGCCGTGCACGACGGCACCCCGCTCTACGTCGAGCTGCCGACCAGCGTCGAGCTGATGATCTCGCACACCGACCCGGGCGTGCAGGGCGACCGGTCTACCGGCGGCACCAAGCCCGCCACTCTGGAAACCGGCGCCGAGATCCAGGTGCCGCTGTTCGTGAGCACCGGTGAGAAGGTCAAGGTCGACACCCGCGACGGCCGCTACCTGGGCCGAGTGAACACGTAACGTGGCCGCCCGAAGCAAGGCCCGCAAGCGCGCGGTCGACCTGCTTTACGAGGTGGATCTGCGCGGCGCCGACCCGCTGGCCACGCTCGCCGAACGGGTCGCGCTGGGCGAGCCGCCGGTGCACGAGTACACGGTGGAGCTGGTCGAGGGAGTCGTCGCGCACCGTGAGCGCATCGACGAGCTGCTGAGCAGCTACGCCGAGGGCTGGACGATCGAGCGGATGCCCGGCGTCGACCGCGCGGTGCTGCGGATCGGTGTCTTCGAGCTGTTGTGGCGGTCCGACGTTCCGGACCCGGTGGCCATCGACGAGGCAGTGGAGCTGGCCAAGTCGCTCTCGACCGACGAGTCGCCGCGGTTCGTCAACGGCGTCCTGGCCCGGGTCCTCCGCGACCGCCCGGCGGTTACCGCCTGAGTCACTCCCACTGCAAACGTGTTTGCCCCTGGCGCCGTATGTGACGCGGTAGGGAGTAGGCCGATCAAGCATAGGACGCCGTCTCGGCCGGGCCGCGCAGGAAGATCATCTTCCGAAGGCGATCTTCCTGCGCATAGCGCCCTATGCGGCGGCCCGCGCAGGAAGATCAGGTCAGCAATGTGATCTTCCTGCGTATGGCGCCCCCGAACGTAGATGGCGCCCCCGAACGCGTATGGCGCCCCCGAACGCGTATGGCGCCCCCGAACGCGTATGGCGCCCCCGAACGTGGTTCGACCCCCGGCGCGACCGAGCGCGCCAGGGGTCGAACAACTCGAAGTATGGAGCCGGTTCTTACGGTTCTCCGTCCAGAATGAGCGAGTCGGGTGCGAGCACCTGCCAGCGCACCAGCTTCTCGGTGAGCCCTTCGACCGACGTGTCGTAGATGATCGCGAGCGAGCGCAGGTCCTCGTTACGGATCGAGAGCACCTTGTTGCCGTAGTCGCCGCGCTGACGCTGGATCGCCGCGGCGAAGCGCACCAGCGGGCCGGCCTCCTCGGACGGGATGGTCTGCAGCCGCTCGAGGTTGAGCACGATCTTGGACAACCCAGGCCCGGACGCGACCTGCGGGTGCTCCTTGGGCAGCAGCTCACCCACCGGGACGCCATAGAACTCGGCCAGCTCGGCGAGGCGCTGCACGGACACCGCGCGGTCGCCCCGCTCGTAGGAGCCCACGACGACTGCCTTCCACCGCCCGCCGGACTTGCGTTCGACTCCATGCAGTGACAAGTGCTGCTGGGCCCGGATCGCGCGCAGGCGGGCGCCGAGCGACTTGGCGTACTCGCGGTTGGGCAGTTCTTCGTCTGGTGCGTTATCCCCGGTCACGGTGAGAACATCCTCGTTCATGGCAGCTTGGCGGAATGGGTCACCGCGACGGTAACCGAGAGTGACCGGCGAGTCAACAACGGCTTGCCCGTCAGGTCGGGTTAGACTGCCCTAGATCGACATCCTTTAAAGGCCCGTCCCGAGAGGCGGACAAGGAGGTCAGGCTTGCCCAGCGCTGCGCTCACCCCCCACGACGGGGCAACGTCGGTACTCGACGCGCACGACGTCGGTCGCATCGTCGATCGAATGGCCCACCAAATCATCGAACGGACGGCCAAGGCCGACCCTGGCTTCGTGTTGCTCGGCGTCCCGACTCGGGGCGTACCGCTCGCCCGGCGATTAGCCGCCCGGATCGCGGCCTTCGACGGGCCGGCGGTCCCGGTCGGCTCGCTGGACACGACGCTCTACCGCGACGATCTGCGGTTGCGGGGCGTGCGCCCGCTGGCCGAGACCGTGGAGCCGCCGGGCGGGATCACCGACCGGCTGGTCATCCTCGTCGACGACGTGCTCTTCTCCGGGCGGACGATCCGGGCCGCACTCGACGCCATCCGCGACCTGGGCCGCCCGCGCGCCGTCCAGCTCGCGGTGCTCGTCGACCGCGGTCACAGACAGTTACCGATACGTGCAGATTACGTAGGGAAGAACCTGCCGACGTCGGTCGGGCAGACCGTACGAGTCGTGCTCGCAGAGACGGACGGCGCTGACGCGGTCTTCATCGACGACAAAGTGGGCGCCCGGTGAGCGCTCGCGCGCGGCACCTGCTCTCCGCGGGTGATCTGGACCGGACCGGCGCGGTCGAGATCCTCGACACCGCCGAGCGACTCGACCACGCACTCGCCGGTCGCGAGGTCAAGAAGCTCCCGCCGCTGCGCGGCCGTACCGTGGTGAACCTCTTCTACGAGGACTCGACGCGTACCCGGACGTCCTTCGAGCTGGCCGCCAAGCGGCTGTCGGCCGACGTGGTGAACTTCTCCGCGAAGGGGTCGAGCGTCTCCAAGGGCGAGTCGCTCAAGGACACCGCGCTCACGCTCGAGGCGATGGGCGCCGACGCGGTGGTGATCCGGCACTCCTACTCCGGCGCTGCGCACCGGCTGGCCGAATGGGTCCACGGCAGCGTCATCAATGCCGGCGACGGCACCCACGAACACCCGACCCAGGCGCTGCTCGACGCGTTCACCATGCGGCGGCGGCTGCGCGGCGGAGAGGGCGACCTCGCCGGGTTGCGGGTCGCGATCGTGGGCGACGTGCTCCACTCGCGGGTGGCCCGCTCGAACGTCCTGCTGCTGGCGACGCTCGGCGCGCAGGTGATCCTGGTGGCGCCGCCGACCCTGCTGCCGGTGGGCGTCGATGCCTGGCCGGCGGCGACGAGCTTCGACCTGGACTCGGCGCTGCCCGGCAGCGACGTGGTGATGATGCTGCGGGTGCAGCGCGAGCGGATGTCGGCGGGGTACTTCCCGAGCGCGCGCGAATACGCCCGGCGTTACGGGCTGGACGCGCGCCGGATGGCGATGCTCGGCGACGATGCGATCGTGATGCATCCCGGTCCGATGAACCGCGGCATGGAGATCGCCGCCGAAGTGGCCGACGACCCGAAACGCTCGACGATCGTCGAGCAGGTGACCAATGGAGTGAGCGTGCGCATGGCCGTGCTGTACCTGTTGCTCGGCGGGGCTGACGAGTGAGCGAGCATCGCAGCGAGGAACGAGCGAGGAGCGGAGCGAACGACGCGATGAGCGCTTGCGCGAAGAGCCGGAGGGATCAGTGAGCGTGCTGCTGCGCGATGTCCGGCCGTACGGCGAGGACGCGGTCGACGTGCTGCTCGACGGTGGCGTGATCGCGTCGATCGGCGCCGGGCTGGCCGGCTCCGCTGACGAGGTGATCGACGGCGCGGGCGCCGTGCTGTTGCCGGGCCTGGTCGACCTGCATACCCACCTGCGCGAGCCGGGCCGCGAGGACGCCGAGACCGTGGCGTCCGGGTCGGCGGCGGCGGCGCTCGGCGGGTACACGGCGGTGTTCGCCATGCCCAACACCGACCCAGCCGCTGACACCGCGGGCGTCGTCGAGCAGGTCTGGCGGCTCGGCCGCGAGACCGGGCTCGTCGACGTGGCGCCGATCGGCGCGGTCACGGTGGGACGGGCCGGCACGCAGCTGGCCGAGCTCGGCGCGATGGCCGACTCGGCCGCGGGCGTGCGCGTGTTCAGTGACGACGGTGCCTGCGTGGCCGACCCGGCCCTGATGCGCCGCGCCCTGGAGTACGTCCGGGCCTTCGACGGGGTGATCGCCCAGCACGCCGAGGAGCCGCGGCTCACCGCCGGCGCGCAGCTGAACGAGGGCGTCGTGTCGGCGCGGCTGGGTCTCACCGGATGGCCGGCCGCCGCCGAGGAGGCCATCATCGCCCGCGACGCGCTGCTGGCCGGGCACGTGGGCTCGCGGCTGCACGTCTGCCACGTGTCGACGGCCGGCTCGGTCGAGATCATCCGCTGGGCCAAGAGCAAGGGATGGCGGATCACGGCCGAGGTCACCCCGCACCACCTGGCGCTCACCGACGAGCTCGCCGTGTCCTACGACCCGGTGTTCAAGGTCAACCCGCCGTTGCGGACGGCGTCCGATGTCGACGCACTGCAGGCCGGGCTCGCCGACGGCACGATCGACTGCGTGGCGACCGACCACGCTCCCCATGCGGTCGAGGACAAGGAGACCGAGTGGGGTGCCGCCCTGCCCGGCATGCTCGGCCTGCAGACGGCGCTCTCGGTGGTCATTGAGACGATGGTGTTGCCCGGGCGCCTCGACTGGCGCGGCGTCGCGTCGCGCATGAGCGAGGCGCCGGCGCGGATCGGCGGGCTCGCCGAGCACGGCCGGCCGCTGGCCGTCGGCGAGCCGGCGAATCTCGTGCTGGTCGACCCGGCCGCGCGCTGGACGGTGGATCCGGCCGGGCTGGCGTCCAAGTCGCGCAACACACCGTTCGCCGGACGCACCTTGCCGGGCCGGGTCCGGGCCACATTCCTGCGGGGACGAGCCACCGCGCGTGACGGCTCGCTTGCCCCGCACGGTTTTGGCCGCCAGTGGCCACCCAGCCCCACTGGCGGCCAAAACCGGGTTGGGGTGACCGCGTGACCCGTGCGGTGCTCGTGCTCGAGGACGGGCGGGCGTTCTCGGGCGACGCGTACGGCGTGGCCGGCGAGACGTTCGGCGAGGCCGTCTTCGCGACCGGCATGACCGGTTACCAGGAGACGCTGACCGACCCGTCCTACCACCGGCAGGTGGTCGTGCAGACCGCCCCGCACATCGGCAACACCGGCGTGAACGACGAGGACGCCGAGTCGCGGCGCATCTGGGTGGCCGGCTACGTGGTGCGCGATCCGGCCCGGCGAGCGTCGTCGTGGCGGGCCCGGCGCGGCCTCGACGACGAACTGCGGGCCCAGGGCATCGTCGGCATCAGCGGCATCGACACCCGGGCGCTCACCCGGCACCTGCGCGAGCGCGGGGCGATGCGCTGCGGCATCAGCACCGAGTCGTCCCGCGACGAACTGCTGGAGCGGGTGCTCGCCTCGCCGCAGATGGTGGGGGCCGACCTCTCGGCCGAGGTGTCGACGACTCAGCCCTACACGGTGCCGGCGGTGGGCGAGCATCGGTTCACCGTGGCGGCTCTGGACTACGGCATCAAGTCGATGACCCCGCATCGGATGGCGCAGCGCGGCATCACCACGCACGTGTTGCCGTCCACGTCCACCGTGGACGAGGTGCGGGCCACCGGGGCCGACGCCGTGTTCCTGGCCAACGGTCCGGGCGATCCGGCGACGGCTGATGACGCGGTGGCGACGGTGCGCGGGCTACTGCGCGCCGAGGTACCGGTCTTCGGCATCTGCTTCGGTAACCAGGTACTTGGCCGAGCCTTCGGATTCGGCACCTACAAGCTCGGCTACGGGCACCGGGGCATCAACCAGCCGGTGCAGGACCGCCGCACCGGCAAGGTCGAGATCACCGCGCACAACCACGGCTTCGCCGTCGACGCCGCGCTCGACCGGGTCAGCGACACCGAGCTCGGCGCCGTCGAGGTCAGCCATGTCTGCCTCAACGACAACGTGGTCGAGGGCCTGACCGCCCACGACGTCAAGGCGTTCAGCGTGCAATACCACCCGGAGGCGGCGGCCGGTCCGCACGACGCCGCCTACCTGTTCGACCGGTTCGTCGAGCTGTTGGAAGGCGGGTCCGCATGATCGCCGCAATGAACTTCCTGCGCGGGCTGCCTCATGCGCCCGGTGGCGCAGGAAGATCACATGGCTCGGGCGATCTTCCTGCGGGGGCTGCCTCATACCGCTGGTGGCGCAGGAAGATCACGATGGCGGGCCGGGAGATGGCGGGCCGGGAGGGCGAGCTCGATGCCTAGACGCACCGACATCGGCCACATCCTGGTCATCGGCTCGGGACCGATCGTGATCGGGCAGGCCTGCGAGTTCGACTACTCGGGTACCCAGGCCTGCCGGGTGCTGCGCGCCGAGGGGTTCCGGGTCAGCCTGATCAACTCCAACCCCGCGACGATCATGACCGACCCGGAGTTCGCCGACGCGACCTACATCGAGCCGCTCACCCCGGAGTTCGTCGAGAAGGTGATCGACGCCGAGCGGCCCGACGCGTTGCTGCCCACCCTCGGTGGGCAAACCGCGCTCAACCTCGCCGTCGCGCTGCACGACAACGGCGTGCTCGAGCGCTACGGCGTCGAGTTGATCGGCGCCGACATCCAGGCCATCCAGAAGGGCGAGGATCGCCAGCGGTTCAAGGAGATCGTCCGCTCGGTGGGGGCGGACGTGCCGGACAGCCGGGTGTGCCACACCCTGGACGAGGCGATCGAGTTCGCCGCCACCGTCGGCAACCAGATCGTCGTCCGGCCGAGCTTCACCATGGGCGGGCTGGGCTCGGGGATGGCGACCGACGCCGACGAGGTCAAGACGATGGTCGCCCGGGGCCTCGCGGCCAGCCCCGTCCACGAGGTGCTCGTCGAGCAGAGCGTGCTCGGCTGGAAGGAGTTCGAGCTCGAGCTGATGCGTGACAAGCACGACAACGTCGTGGTCGTCTGCTCGATCGAGAACGTCGACCCGATGGGCGTGCACACCGGCGACTCGATCACCGTCGCGCCGGCGATGACCCTCACCGACCGCGAGTACCAGCACATGCGCGACGTCGGCATCGCCGTGCTGCGCGCGGTCGGCGTCGACACCGGCGGCTGCAACATCCAGTTCGCCGTCGACCCGCGAACCGGCCGGCTGATCGTCATCGAGATGAACCCCCGGGTCTCCCGAAGCAGCGCGCTGGCGTCCAAGGCCACCGGGTTCCCGATCGCCAAGATTGCGGCGAAGCTCGCGGTCGGTTACACCCTGGACGAGATCCCCAACGACATCACCCTCGAGACGCCGGCTGCCTTCGAGCCGGCGCTGGACTACGTCGTGGTGAAGGTGCCGCGGTTCGCGTTCGAGAAGTTCCCGGGCGCCGACCCGGTGCTCACCACGCACATGAAGAGCGTCGGCGAGGCGATGTCGATCGGGCGCAACTTCACCGAGGCGCTGGGCAAGGCGCTGCGCTCGATGGAGACGAAGGACGCCGGTTTCTGGACGCGCCCCGACCCCGACCTGGACGACGATGGGCTGCGCGCGGCGGTGGCCACCCCCACCGACGGCCGGCTGTACCGGGTCGAGCAGGCCATACGCCGAGGTATGGACGTCGATGAGGTGGCGACCCTGTCCGGTATCGACCCGTGGTTCGTTGATCAAATAGCTCAGATCACCGAACTGCGCGCCGAGCTCGTCGATGCCCCGGTCCTGACGCCGGCGTTGCTGCACAAGGCCAAGCGGCATGGCATCTCTGACCGGCAACTGGCCGCGCTGCGCCCGGAGCTCGCCGGCGAGGACGGCGTGCGCCTGCTGCGACTGCGGGCCGGCATCCGTCCGGTGTACAAGACGGTCGACACCTGCGCGGCCGAGTTCGCGGCGACGACGCCCTACTTCTACTCGACCTATGACGAGGAGTCCGAGGTCGATCGCACCGACAAGCCGAAGGTGATAATTCTCGGCAGCGGCCCGAACCGCATCGGGCAGGGCATCGAGTTCGACTACTCGTGCGTGCACGCCGTCATGGCCCTGCGCGAGGCCGGCTACGAGACCGTCATGATCAACTGCAACCCGGAGACCGTGTCGACCGACTACGACACATCGGACCGGCTCTACTTCGAGCCGCTGACCTTCGAGGACGTCCTCGAGGTCGTGCACGCCGAGCAGGCAAGCGGCCGCGTCGAAGGCGTGATCTGCACGCTCGGCGGGCAGACGCCGCTCGGCCTGGCCCAGCGGCTCAAGGACGCCGGCGTGCCGGTCCTGGGTACCCAGCCCGAGGCGATCGACCTGGCCGAGCACCGCGGCGCGTTCGGCCGGGTACTGCGCGAGGCCGACCTGCCCGCCCCGAAGCACGGCACGGCGACGAGCTTCGACGAGGCCAAGGCGGTCGCCGACTCGATCGGCTACCCGGTGCTGGTCCGCCCGTCCTACGTGCTGGGTGGACGCGGCATGGAGATCGTCTACGACGAGACGATGCTGTCCTCCTACATCGCGCGGGCCACCGAGATCACGCCGGACCATCCGGTGCTGGTCGACCGGTTCCTCGACGACGCCATCGAGATCGACGTCGACGCCCTGTACGACGGCACCGACCTCTACGTCGGCGGCGTGATGGAGCACATCGAGGAGGCCGGCATCCACTCCGGCGACTCGGCGTGCGCGCTGCCGCCGATCACGCTGGGCGCGCGTGACATCGACACGGTGCGCGCGTCGACCCTGGCGATCGCGCGCGGGGTGGGCGTGCGCGGACTGCTGAACGTCCAGTACGCGCTGGCCGGTGACGTCCTCTACGTGCTGGAGGCCAACCCGCGGGCCAGCCGCACCGTCCCGTTCGTCTCGAAGGCGACGGCGGTGCCGCTGGCCAAGGCGGCCGCGCGCATCGCCGTCGGCGCCACGATCGCGCAGCTGCGGGAAGAGGGGCTGCTGCCCACGCGCGGCGACGGCGGTGACCTGCCCGACGACGCGCCGATCGCGGTCAAGGAGGCGGTACTGCCGTTCCACCGCTTCCGCAGCGCGGACGGCGCGCACGTCGACTCGTTGCTCGGCCCGGAGATGAAATCGACCGGCGAAGTGATGGGTTTCGACGCCGTCTTCGGTACCGCGTTCGCGAAGAGCCAGGCAGCGGCCTACGGGGCACTGCCGGCCAAGGGCACGGTGTTCGTGTCGGTGGCGAACCGGGACAAGCGGGCGGCGATCTTCCCCATCAAGCGGCTGTCCGACCTGGGCTTCCGGATCATCGCCACCGCCGGGACGGCTCAGGTGCTGCGCCGCAACGGGGTCACGGTCGAGGTGGTCGGCAAGTTCTCCGAGGGACCCGGCAATATCGTGGAGAAGATCTTGGCAGGAGAGGTGGATTTGGTGCTCAACACGCCGTGGGGCTCACCCGGCAACTCCGGACCGCGAGTCGACGGCTATGAGATACGGACGGCAGCGGTGTCGGTCGGCATCCCGTGCCTGACGACCGTGCAGGCGGCGGCGGCCGCCGTACAGGGCATCGAGGCGCTGGCCCGCGGCGACGTCGGCGTGCGCTCGCTGCAGGATCTGCACGCCCAGCTCGCGACGTGGCGCGGGGCCGCGTCATGACCCCCGTCCAGGAGGTCGGCGAGATCTTCGGCGTGCAGAAGATCGGCGAGTACTTCCAGTTCACCGTGGTGGCGCCGGGTATCGCCGCGTCGTACACGCCCGGGCAGTTCGTCGCGGTGGGCGTGGGCGGTGACAACACGTCGATGCTGCTGCGGCGCGCCTTCGCCTTGTACGGGGCGACGCCGACGAACGACTTCGCCGGAACGATCCAGTTCGTCGTCGCCGAGCACGGGCCCGGCACCCAGTGGCTGGTGCGCCGCCAGGCGGGCGAGCGACTCGACCTGGTCGGGCCGCTGGGCACGCCGTTCCGGTTGCCGCGTCGCAAGGTTCCGGCCGTACTGGTCGGCGGGGGGTACGGCACCGCGCCGCTGATCCCGCTCGCGCATCAGCTGATCGACGCGGGCTCGGACATCGAGTTCATCGTCGGGGCGTCCACGGCGTCGCGGCTGTTCGGCGAGCTCGCGGCCAAGCGGATCGCCGGGGGCGTCACGGTCACCACCGACGACGGATCGGCCGGTACGCGCGGCCGGGTGACCGACGCGTTGCCGGCGGCGATCAAGCGCACGAATGCCCATGTCGTCTACGCGTGCGGGCCGATGGCCATGCTGCGCGCGGTGGGCGACGTCGCGCGGGCGCACGCCGTGTCCGCGCAGGTGGCCGTCGAGGAGTCGATGGCCTGCGGCGTCGGGGTGTGCATGACCTGCGTGCTGCCGGTGCGCGGCGACGACGGCGAATCGCGGTTCGTGCGCTCCTGCGTCGACGGTCCGGTGTTCGACGCGGCCCGCGTTCGCTGGGACGACGTGGGCTCGCTGCCGTCCGATCTGGTCGGCGCCGATGCGATGGGGGGCTGAGCGATGGCGGACCTGACGACGCGCCTGGCGTCCCTGACCCTGCCGAATCCCGTGCTGACCGCCTCGGGCTGCGCGGCGTCCGGGCAGGAGCTGCACCAGTTCTTCGACGTCGCGCAACTCGGCGCCGTCGTGACGAAGTCGATCATGGTGCGGGCCCGGTCGGGCCGGCCCACGCCGCGGATGGCCGAGACGCCGAGCGGCATGCTCAACTCGATCGGCCTGCAGGGGCCGGGCATCGACGCGTTCCTCGAGAACGACCTGGCCTGGCTGGCCGAGCACGGCGCCCGCGTCGTCGTGTCGATCGCCGGCGGCCATACCGACGAGTACGTCGCCCTGGCCCGGAAGCTGTACGGCAACCCCGCGGTGTCGATGATCGAGGTCAACATCTCCTGCCCGAACGTCGAGAACCGCGGTCAGGTCTTCGCCTGCGATCCGGCCGCCTCCGGACGGGTCATCGGGGCCGTGCGCCGGGCGGCTGACCCGAAGGTGCCGGTGTTCGCCAAGCTCTCGCCGGACGTCACCGACATCACCCTGATCGCCCGCGCCTGCGCCGACGCCGGTGCCGACGGCCTGTCGCTGATCAACACGCTGCTGGGTATGGCGATCGACACCGACACGTTGGCGCCCGTGCTGGGCGGCGTCACGGGTGGGCTGTCCGGGCCGGCGATCAGGCCGGTCGCGGTGCGCTGCGTGTGGCAGGTGCACCAGGTGCTGCCGCATCTGCCCATCCTCGGCATGGGCGGCATCCGCACCGGGCTGGACGCGCTGCAGTTCATCCTGGCCGGCGCGTCGGCGGTGTCGGTGGGTACCGCGGTGTTCGGCGATCCGTCCGCGCCGGCCCGCGTGCTGGCCGAGCTCGATCAGGCGCTGGACGACCGGGGAATCGCTGCGCTGGCCGATGTGGTCGGCGTTGCGCACCGATCCGTGGCCGAACCGGTGAAGGAGTCCGCATGACGTTCGGGACGCGGCTCGACGCCGCCATCGGCAACCGTGGCCCGCTGTGTATCGGCATCGACCCGCATGCCGCGCTGCTCGCGTCGTGGGGGCTGCCCGACTCGGCCGCGGGCGTCGAGCGGTTCGCGCTGACGTGCGTCGAGGCGTTCGCCGGCGAGACGGCGGTGCTCAAGCCCCAGTCGGCGTTCTTCGAGCGCTTCGGCTCGGACGGTATCGCCGCGCTCGAACGGGCGGTGCGTGAAGCGCGGGCGGCGGGCGCGCTGATCCTGCTCGACGTCAAGCGGGGCGACATCGGCTCGACCATGGCGGCCTACGCCGACGCCTACCTCGATCCGTGCGCGCCGCTCGCCGTCGACGCGATCACGATCACTCCGTATCTCGGCGTCGGCTCGCTGCAGCCGGCCTTCGACCTGGTCGCCCGACACGACGTGGGTGCGTTCGTGGTCACCCTCACGTCCAACAAGGAGGGCCAGGACGTCCAACTCGCCCGCGCCGCCGATGGGCGCACGATCGGCCAACTCGTCGTCGACGAGGTCGCCGAGCGCAACCTCGGCGCCGAGCCGCTCGGGTCCCTCGGCCTTGTGGTGGGCGCGACCATCGGTGACCTCGGCGTCGACCTGTCAAAGCTGAACGGCCCGATCCTGGCGCCCGGAGTCGGCACGCAAGGTGGCACGGCCGAGGACGTGCGGCGCATCTTCGGCGACGCGCGGAGTGTGCTGCCGAGCGTCTCGCGCGACCTGCTGCGCGCCGGACCGTCCGTCGCGGAGCTGCGCGACGCTGCCCGGCGCTACCGCGACCAGTTCGCGTCGTGAGTATCACCGGGACGGTTGCGGGCTCCTGATGCCCGAGACGACGAACGGGGACGCTGTGACTTACCTGCTCACGCTGAGCGACGACGAACTGGGCCGCTATCGGCTGATGGCCGACCAGGCCAAGGCGAACGAGGCCGAGCTGTGGCACCAGGCCGGCATCGTCGAGGGCGCGGACGTCGCCGACATCGGCTGCGGACCGGGCGCCCTGCTCTCGGCGTGGGCCGAGGCGGTCGCGCCCACGGGGCACGTCACTGCCGTCGATGCCGATGCCACCGCGGTGGCAACCGCAGGGGCGCTCATCACGGCGAACGGTCTGGAGCGGGTGTCCGTGCGGCAGGGCCGCGCCGACCGCACGGGCCTGGCCGCGGAGTCGTTCGACGCGATCATGCTGCGGCACGTGCTGGCCCACAACGGCGGCGCCGAAGACGCGATCGTCGGCCACCTGGCCACGTTGCTCCGTCCCGGAGGGTGCCTGTTCCTGGTCGATGTCGACATCACCGCGGCTCGGTTCGTGCCCGACGACGTCGACATCAACGACCTGATGGACCGCTACGCCGGATTCCACACCAAGCTCGGCAACGACATGCAGGCCGGGCTGCACCTCGGCGAGCGGCTGACCCGAGCCGGCCTGGGCGTGCTCGAGTTCCGCGGCCGGTACACGATCATGCCGGTGCCGCAGGGCATGCGCGGTCCGGCCTGGGCGGCGCGCGAGGCGCTGCTCTCCGCCGGCGTCGCTACCCAGGACGACATCGCCC
>Ga0137415_10005099_pt1 | contig 12993 bp, 10 predicted proteins | sample CZODoug3_1_1_16f_FD_183082 | JGI IMG/M metagenome (GOLD analysis project Ga0137415, IMG submission 183082) | Vadose zone soil fungal communities from Angelo Coast Range Reserve, California, USA - CZODoug3_1_1_16fungal (Hybrid Assembly) | ecosystem: Environmental > Terrestrial > Soil > Vadose... | reverse complement strand
ATAATAATAGATCATCGAGCCGTAGTCGTAGCCGTGGAGAGCGCCGCCTCGCTCTTTGAAAATCGCGCTCCACAGAAAAACCGTACCGGCGAGCGGGATCAATCCGAACGCCGCGCGCAGAAAATAATTCCAGCGATAAACGAACGTGTTCTGGAGCCCGATGTTGAAAACGGAAACGTATTTGTCGAATCGGGCGTCGGTCATTTTTTCGGAACCAGTTCAACCGCCAGATTGATCGCCGCGATCATACTGTCGGCGCGCGCGATTCCTTTGCCGGCGATTTCAAAAGCGGTGCCGTGATCCGGGCTGGTGCGCGGAAACGGCAAACCGAGCGTCGTGTTCACGCCGTTGTGGAACGCGTGCAGCTTAAGCGGGATCAAACCTTGATCGTGATACATGCAAAGCACGGCGTCGAACTCGCCTTCGGCCGCACGATGAAAAACGGTGTCGGGCGAAGCTGGCCCGGTGATTGTCGATCTTCCGCCGCAGCTTTTTTGAAGTTCAGCAACCGCCGGAGCGATGATTTCGATTTCTTCGCGTCCGATTTTTCCCGATTCGCCGGCGTGTGGATTTAGGCCGGCGACCGCGATGCGCAGTTCGGCGGTAGCCGGGCGTGCGCTCGACGCTCCAAAAACTTGACCGGTTAAACCGGTCAAGTTGGCGCGGCGTTGGAGAAATTCGTGGAGCAACAAACCGACGCGGACGATTTCCGATCGTTTAAGCGCGCGGGGAACTTCGTTCAACGGAATGTGCGCGGTCACGAGCGCGACGGTGAGTTGGCCTCCGGTTAAACACATCGCGAAGTTTTTTACGCCACAGCGCTCGGCGAAAAATTCGGTTTGGCCGGGAAACTTGAACCCCGCTTCGTACATCCGCGCTTTGTGAACCGGTCCGGTCACGATCGCGAGCAATTCGCCGCGCCGCGCCCGGGTGACTGCTTCTTCAAGCGCGGCCGCGGCCGCGCGCGCAGTTTTAAACGTCGGCGCACCTGGCTTGCAACCAGGCTGCCGGCCGATGACGACGTATTCAACTGAATCGGGAACGCGTCCCGATTTCAGGGCCAGATCGACAATCTCCGGCCCGATGCCGGCGCAATCACCCAGTGTGATGCCGATGCGCGGTTTTGTCGTGCCCATGCTCTTGATCGTAATCGAACCTGCTCAATCGAGCACGAGCACGATCAGGAGCAAGAAGAGAGAAGACTAAGCAGAAGAGGAAGAGTGGTTGTCGATCAACAACTCAGAAAGTTTTGATGTAAGCCTTTGACCTCAGACTGGCGAGCCACTTTTCCTGTAGCTTTTGCGCTTCCTGCTGGATCAATTTCTTTTCGATCTCGACGCGCGCATCGGCCAGTTTTTTGGTGTCACCGCCGTGTTTCTCTTCGACTTTGAGAATGTAGTAGTTGCCGCTGAACTCGACGATGTTGCTGATTTTGCCGGGCGCGAGGCTGAAGGCGACTTTTTCGAGCGGTCCGGCCAGCGTCTTGCGCTCGATCCAGCCCCAGTCACCGCCATGTTCGCGGGTGCTGTCTTCGGAATAAAGCTGCGCCATGCGGTCGAACTCGGCACCGTTGACGAGCTTGCTGAAAATCTCATCGGCCATCGCCTTCTGCGCGGCGGCGTTGCCGTCGCTAGCGTGACTTGGAATCATGATCAGACGCAGCTTGACTTGCTCCTTGCTGGTGAATTCGTCTCGATGTGCCTTGTAATATTCGTCCACTTTTGCGGGCGAAGCGATCGAGTTGAGCTTGACGTTCTTACTCCGCATCGCCTGGACGATCATTTTCTCGGTCTCCATCTTTTTGAACTCGCCCATGGTGAAATTCTGGGCCTCGAGCGTTTTGATGAAGGTGTTCCGATCGCCGCCGAAATCGGTGCGAATGATATCGTGCATCCGGTCCTCCACGAAATGGTCCGGAATCTGGTAGTTTTCTTTTTTGAACGCCTGAATAATGAGTTGGCGATCGATCAAATCCTGAAGTGCGGCCTGGCGCACTTCCTTCACCTTTTTGATGAGCTCATCGCCGTTGAATTGGGCGCGCAATAATTTTTCTCGCGGCGCGACGAGACCGCGGACCTGAGAAAAAGTAATCACGTCGCCATTCACGACCGCCGCGACGCCATCGACGACTTCCGGGTCCCCCGCGGCATAAGCGGCGCGACAAATCGGCGAAAAATTCAGCAGGCAGGCTGAGATCAGCGCGATAAGAATTGGCCGCATCATGTAAATTTTTTCGTTAACTCCAAAACTTCCCCGAGATGCGTTGGTTTCGCAACTAAACGGGGGAATTTGCCGTCGACAAGTATAAATTCGCCCCGCCTGGTCAGCATCAACTTTCGCTCGCGCACTTCCACGCGACTGATACCGGCTTTGGCGGCGGCGAGCTTGATTTCGGCGAGGAGAAACAGATTGTCAACCGCTTCCGGGAACTTCCCGAAGCGGTCGCGCCATTCGCGCTGAACGCGGTCGAACTGATCGCGGGTGCTGGTCTCGGCGATCTCGCGGTAAGCTTTGATCCGCAATCCAGTGTCGCTGACGTAATTGGCCGGAACGAACGCCGGAATGCGCCGTTCGGGACCGAGTTGGGCGAATTCGGCTTCATTGGTGGCCACAAAATCAATTCGAAGATCGACCTCGAGCCGCGGCTGAAATTTTCGCCCTTTTAGTTGTGCGACCGCTTGCTTGAGCAACTGGCAATAAAGATCGAAACCGATCGCCATGATATGGCCGCTTTGGGCGGTGCCGAGAATGCTGCCGGCCCCGCGAATCTCGAGATCCCGCATGGCAATGCGAAAACCGGCGCCAAGCGAGCTGTATTGCTTGATCGCGTTAATCCGTTTGCGCGCGGCGCCGATCGTCATCATTTCGCGCGGCAAAAGCAAATAGGCGTAAGCCTTGTGTTCGGCGCGACCGACGCGGCCGCGAAGTTGGTAGAGATCCGCCAAGCCGAAACGGTCGGCCCGGTCGATGACGATCGTGTTCGCGTTCGGAATATCGAGACCGCTTTCGATGATGGTAGTGCAAACGAGCACGTCGATTTTTCCCGCAACAAAACGCGCCATCACTTCCTCGAGCTCGTCCGAATCCATTTGTCCGTGTCCAATTTCGACGCGTGCTTGCGGGACAAGATCGACAATTTTTTCCCGGACTCGGTCGATTGTTTGAACCCGGTTGTGCAAAAAATAAACCTGGCCCTGCCGTTCGAGCTCTCGATTGATTGCGTCGCGAATGATGCGCTCGTCGTAACCGCAGACAATCGTTTCCACCGGCAAACGGTTGAGCGGCGGCGTTTCGATGGTGGACATGTCTTTCACGCCGACGAGCGAAAGATAAAGCGTGCGCGGAATCGGCGTGGCCGAAAGCGTCAACACGTCGACCAGCTTGAAGAGTTCCTTGAATTTTTCTTTGTGCAAAACGCCGAAGCGCTGTTCTTCGTCGATCACGACCAGGCCCAGGTCCTTGAATACGACGTCGCCGGAAATGAGGCGATGCGTGCCGATAACGATGTCGACGCCGCCCTGGCGAAGAAGCTCGAGGATTTTGCGCTGCTCACCTTGCGATCGAAACCGGCTGAGCATTTCAATCCGCACCGGATAATCGAGCATGCGTTGGCGAAAAACCTCGAAGTGTTGTTGCGCGAGGACGGTCGTGGGCGCGAGCACGGCGACTTGCCTTCCGTCCATGACTGCTTTGAAGGCAGCGCGAATCGCAACCTCGGTTTTACCGAAGCCGACGTCGCCGCAGATCAGCCGGTCCATCGGCCGCGGTTGCTCCATGTCGATCTTCGCATCGATGATCGCCTTCATCTGGTCGGGCGTTTCGCGAAACGGAAAGGAATGCTCGAACTCGCGTTGCCACTTTGTGTCCGGCCCAAACGCGTGGCCGGGAACGGTTTCGCGCTCGGCCTGAACCGCCAGCATTTTGCCGGCGTAATCGAAAATGGATGAAGCCGCATTCTTTTTGGCGCGCGCCCATTTTGAATCGGCGAGCGAACTGAGCTGCGGTGATCGTTTGCCGACGCCGACATAACGCGAGACGAGATAGGCCTGCTCCAGCGGCACGTAGAGCTTCGCTTCGTCGGCGAATTCGAGCGCGAGCACTTCCTGTTCGCCGTTTGTCGTTGTTGGAATGCGGGTGAGGCCCGCGAACCGAGCCACGCCGTGTTCAAGGTGAACGACGAGATCGTCCTCGTTCAGCTCGCTGAAATCGATTTGGGCACGGTGACGTTCAGCGTGGTAAAGCCGCCGGCGCGCGTGCGGCGCGAAACGGCCGAACAATTCAGCCGCCGACAAAACGACCAGATCGGCCGGCGGAAAACAAAAGCCGCGCGCGAGCGTGCCGAGAACAAGATCAACATCTTGCAACACATCGCCGCTGATCAATTCACGGAAGCGCTCGATCTCGCCCTCGGTCTGAAAATAAACCACGATCCGCGCTTTATTTTTACGCCACTCGTTCAGTCGCTTGATGAATTGATCGCGCTTCGCTTCCGCGAGGAGAAAATCGCCAACCGCGAACTCGCCGATGTCGCAATCCTGAAACGCGCCGCTGAAATCTTCGGGACCGCTTTCGATCCAGCCCTCGCTGATTTGAACAACTTGAGCGCTTAAAGCGGTCGAGTTTTCCGCAGCTTCCTCTGGTTCGACGTCGATCGTTAGATCTTCTTTGCCGATGTAGTCGCGGACAAAACCGCTTTGGTCGCCGGCGGCGCCGAGCAAGATGTCGATCTCACGCAGGTCGCGCACGGAAGTTTGGGTATCGATATCGAATTCACGCAGCGATTCGACGTTATCGCCAAAGAACTCGAGCCGCACCGGCAGCGGCGCCTGCCACGAATAAAGATCGACGATGCCACCGCGAACAGCGAATTGGCCGCGAGTGGTGACCTGGGCGACGCGTTCGTAACCGGAGCCGCTCAACTTTTCGAGCAATTGCCCCATGGTTGACGTAGCGCCCCGTTTGATTTTCAAAGTCGCGGCTGAGACAGCGCCGCGTTTCGGCGCCGGTTGCTCGAGACTCGCGCGAGTGGTTACGATCACGAGCGGTCCCGGTTCGCTATCGATTTTCGCTAGGAGCGCCAATCGCTCAGCCGCGATTTCAGGATCGGGCAAAACATTTTCGACCGCGGCGAATTCGGCTTCGGGTAGAAATTGCGTAGCTGGAAGCCAATTCAGGATTGTTTCGTAAAGCGAATCCTGCGCACGCACGCTCGGGCAAACAATCCACACCGTTTTCGGCATCCGCCGCGCAATAACGGCGGCCAGAAAAGCCTGTCCCGGCGCGATGATGTGGGAAAATTTTACCGGCGCCCGTTGGGTCTCGATCTGTTCGAGCTTGCGCGCAATCGGAGCATTTTGCGCGGCGCGCTCGAGTAATTCGCTGGATATCGATTTTTCCACGGCGAACTTTCGTCGAAAGTGGCGAAGCTTCAAAAAGGTGGATTGGCCGCTCCGCGGGCGATGCTAATTAATGCGGCTTCACCGCCATTTTTAACATCGAGCTCGCCACGGGACGAGTCCGTCCGTCGGCGGACAAGGGACTGCTCGATCCACCTCGCGTGGAATTTAATTCGTAATCGTAACTGGAGTGCCGGCTGAAACCGATTTGAAGAAATTCTCGGCCATGAATTGCGGCATCCGAATACAACCGTGGGATGCAGGATAGCCCGGCAGATAACCAGCGTGCATTCCGACACCGTCGACGATGCGCATAAAATAAGGCATCGGCGCGCCTTTGAAATGGCTGCCTGGCGGTTTCTTGTCGTCAACCGAAACGTTGGGCATCACGACGTTACCGGCATCGTCAACGAAATCGCCGTATTTGGTTGAGACGTGGTTAATGTCCTTTTGGATGATCGAGAAATGACCGGTAGGCGTAATCAACCCCTCGCGTCCGGTAGATAGCTGCGAAATTCCGACCAACATTCCGCTTTTGTAAAAATAAGCGCGCTGTTCTTTCAGGCTGATTTTGACGGAAGGCTTGCCGCCGATGTGATCGCCGTCCCAGTAAGAAACGCTGTCGGTCGGCGCGCCGGTAGTTGGAGCGCCGCCGTGGACGCCGCCGAGATATTGGGTTTGTCCCGAATAGCGGACGTCTTCCTCGCAGCTGGTGGCGATTAAACTCAAAGTTGTAAGAACTGGCAAAAGAGACAGCCGATAAAATGAAGAACGCATAAAAACTTTTCGGTCGAACCCTTTACCGGAGGAGTATCCAAAGTCAAGAGGTGCAGCACTGGCCGAGCCGGCGAATTTCGGCCCTTTCCGCGGCTTGAATTGTGCTTTCTTCGAGGCAGCGTTTCCGGCATGCCGACTTACGAGTATCACTGCCGGAAGTGCGATCAAAATTTTGAGATGTTTCAATCAATGCGCGACGAACCGCTCCGGGAATGTCCCAAGGACCTTTGCCGGCTCCCAAAATGGGGCCATGGCAAGGTGAAACGGCTTCTCGGCACTGGCGCGGGGATTATTTTCAAAGGGTCCGGCTTTTATAGCACCGACTATCGGAGCAAAGCCTACCAGGAAGCGGCCAAGAAAGAAGCGCCCACTGCCGGCGAAAAATCTTCCTCCGGCAAAGAATCAAAAACGCCACCGCCAAAAACATCGACCTCAGCCCCACCCACTAAACCGAAAAAGGAATCGGAAGCATGACGACGACGACAACAATGACGAAAATAGTTTGTGGGGAGTGCCGGCACGAAAACGAAGCCGAGCGGATCTACTGCCACAATTGCGGTGAACGCCTGGATCGTTCCGCGGCGGCTGCGCAAAAGCCGATGGTGGATCCGACAGAGACACATCGGCGTTTGCAGAAGATGTTGGGGCCGCCGAGCAGGGTCCGTCACAATTTCTTTGCTGTGGGCAAATTAGTTTTGGCTGCGGTCGCTGCGGCCGCCCTGGTCGAGATGGCCCTGCCACCGGAACTTCCCGCGCCGACAAAGATTGTGTCACCACAAATCGATCTCGATTTGGAAAACGCACATCTGAGGCCCAGCCCGCTGGAATATTCGCAAGACCAGATTAACGCTTATCTGACTTATCGGTTGATCAGCAAAAAAGCGGCGCTGACTTACCCGTTCCTGACATTCGTGCGCGCGACTGCTTCTTTCCGCGAAGGTGCTTGCACGATCGCCATGGAGCGTTCGCTCTTTGGTTATTCAATTTTCAGCCGCACATCTCATCGCGTGGAAACGAACGCGGGAAAAATTGCTGCCACAAATGTTGGCGGCTGGATCGGGCGGCTGCCGATTCATCCCGTGATCATGCAATTCGGCGATATCATTTTTGCCGATTTATGGTCTGCGCTCGACCGCGAGCGTAAATTGATCGGAAAAATGGGAGCAGTGAACTTTCACGAGAGCAGCGTTACAATAACCGCGCCGACTCGTTAAAAAGGAAGTGGCCGGGAGCCCGCCATTTCTCCATCGGACTCGCCGGCCAACCAACCAATCAATCAATCTGTTTTAGTTTTCGCTAGTAACGGAGACCCATGTTCCGCAGGAGCGATCCACTGATCGCGCCGTCCACGCGGAGACCGTGGTCGCGCTCATACGCCTGAATAGCGTAACGGGTGCGCGGCCCCATGGCTCCGTCGATCGCGCCGCGATAATAACCCGCTCGGGCCAGTCGCGATTGAACTTGGATCACGATAGATCCGTTGGCGTAAGCGCCATAACCGGACCGGTCATACGAGTAATATCCGTAGCTGTAGTCGTACGGATAAGAGCCGTAATAACCGTACGGGTAACCGTAAGAGTAATACGGGTAACCGAATCCGAAGGAGGACCCGTAAGAGTAATACGGATAGCCGTAGCCGTAGCTATATGAGCGGTACGGGTAGCTGTATGTGCGGCCACCTACGAAAACACTGCTTCGGTCACGAGTTCGAACTGTGGCTGTATTTCCGCCAGTTGCGAAACTCCGTGTTCGGATCGCGGCTCTATTACCACCGGTTGTGAAACTCCGAGTTCGAATCGCGGCCTTTCCGCCGGTTGTCATTGTGGTCTGTTTTGCTGCTCGTACTTTTGCTTTCGAGCCAGCCCGGTCATTCCCTGGGGCCGCCATCGCCAGCGACCCGGTCAAGATCAACCCTGTGACCACGCTTAATAGGAGGCGTTTTGTGTTCATAAGCCTGTTTTTGGTTCTAAAAATTAGACGTGAGAAACAGGCGAGAGTTTCACTTTTTTTGCAGAAAAATTCGCAATCGTGCTCGCCACTGGACGCTGAGCGCAACTATTCTGCTCCCAGCTGTTTGTGAAGATGAAAATTCGCGCGATTTTCGCAGGAGCGCTCCTCGGCTGTTCGATTGTCGGATTGCCCGCCGCGACGCCGATTGAACGAAGCCTCAGCCCATCCGGGCAATTCGTCATTTACGGAGGCGATGCGGCGTGGCGAGGTGCAGTCTCCGCGCTGGCCGAGCGCACCAAGGCCAATCTGCTCGCTGTCTTGCAACGACGCGATCAATGGGGCGCCGCGATCGTAGTTAATTTGCAATCGCCCGCGGCGAATCTACCGGAAATACCGGCGACAGCTTTGCGCTTCAGTCAAACCGGATCTGGCCTGAAATTGCAACTCGACCTGACGATTTCGCGCAAAATGGATTTCGGAGCAATGGAGCGCGAACTGTTGCGGGCGATTCTGCTCGAAATGATTTATCGGAATCAACCCGGGATTGCTTCGGGTGCGACCTATGTTGAGCCGCCAAACTGGCTGATTGAAGGCTTGCTCGCTTTGACCCCAAATCGCGATCGCACAGCGCTGACCAACGCGCTGGCAGTGCCGGAACGAATCACACCGCTCGATGAGGTTTTGTGGGAGCGGCCCGAATTGCTCGATTCCGCCGGGCGGCTTCTTTATCGCGCCTACTCGTTCGCGCTCGTTCAGTTGCTGATCGAAAGCGCGGACGGCCACGCGCACCTCGGCCGTTACATCGACAATCTCTCATTCACTTCAAACGATCCGTTGGCCGATTTGCAGCCAGCGTTTCCGCAACTTGCCGGAAACGATGAAAAAATTTGGAAATCGAAGATTGCAGACATTAGGACTTCAGGGCGCGCTGATCTTCTGACTTTTTCGCAGACGGAGGAAAAGCTCGCTGGCCTTTTACAGACAAAATTTATGCGGACCGACGGGCGCGATAAATCTCTATCCTTCGAAGATCTTTGCCAAAGGAAGCCGGCTCCGGCGCAGCGACTGGCGCTCCAAAAATTTAGTCAGGAATTATTGTTGTTGGCTGCGCAGGCCAACCCGGCTCTTCGCTCAGTCGTCCAGGATTATCAGCAAGTTGCTACGCAGTTGGCGCTCGGAAAAATTCGTGGCCTGGCGGCACGCCTAGCCGACTTGAAAACTTTGCGCGCAAAACTGTCCGCGCGAATGACCGAAATCGACGATTACCTGAACTGGTTCGAGGCTACGCAATTGTCAACCCGAAGCGGTCTCTTTGAGGATTGTCTCAACACTTCAAGCCTGGAGACTCCTTCCCGGGCGCATCGAAAGGACTCGTTCTCCGCTTATCTCGACGCGATGGAGGCGGAGTTCTAGGATTGTTCGCCACTGCGAATCCATCTGGCGGCGGATCGAACTTCGAGTAGTTGCTCATTCGGGCGTTTCTCATTAAGGTAGTTGCCGCGGGTTAAGCCGCGCGTTTTTCTTGATGCAGAAGATTGGATTTGCCGAAGCCCTCGATTCGATTGTGGCGAGCGACCCGCGTTATCAACGCGAGGCATACATTTTTTTGCGCGATGCGCTCGATTTCACGACCAAGCAGCAAAAGAAAGCAAAAGGGACAACGGTGAGGCATGTTTCTGGACCGGAGCTGCTCGAAGGCGTCCGGCAATATGCGCTCAAGGAATTCGGACCGCTGGTGGTGACGGTGTTTGATAACTGGGGGATCCGTTCCTGTGAAGATATCGGTCACATGGTTTTCAATCTCATCGGCGCCGGCATTTTTGGAAAGACGGACCAAGATTCGATCGAGGATTTCAAGGCGGTTTACGATTTTCAGGACGCGTTTGTGAAGCCGTACGCCCCGGAAAAGAAAGTCGGAGTCCCGAAAAGTTTACCGGCGCCGAAAAGTGTATGACGGGCGCAGCCCGGCGGGTGGCGCTAATTTCTGCGATTGTATTTAGCATGGTGAACTTGAAAGCTGCCGCTGCGGATGACTCCGCCGTCATCACTTTTCCGCCGAGTACGGCGCAAAAATGGGTCCTGCCCGACGGCCTGACGCTGGTCGTCCAGGAAGACCGAAGCGCACCGGTGGCGAGCGTGCAGGCGTGGTGCGGCACCGGCAGCATTTACGAGGACGAGAAATTGGGTGCCGGTCTCTCGCACATCCTCGAACACATGCTGTTTAAAGGAACCAAAACGCAATCGAGCAACGCCATTGCGCAAAAAATCCAGGACGTGGGCGGCTACATCAATGCTTACACCTCCTTCGATCGCACCGTCTTTTGGATCGATGTGCCGAAGGATGGAGTCCAGACCGCGCTCGCGGTTTTGTCCGACGCGATGATGAATTCGACCCTCCCGCCGGAAGAATACGCAAAAGAGCAGGAGGTCATTCGCCGCGAGTTCGCAATGGGTCTTGACGACCCTGATCGTCAGGCGGGCTTGCTCCTCTTCGCGACCGCGTATCAGCGCCATCCCTATCGGCTCCCGGTGATCGGCGAGATAGAAATTTACAATCAGCTCACGCAGGAGCAGGTGATGCAGTATTACAAATCGCGTTACGTGCCGAACAATCTCACCTTCATCGTGGTGGGAGATGTCGATGGCGAAAAAGTGCACCAGCAACTGGCGGACTTTTTCAAAAGTTACCCGGAGAAATCGCTCAAGCCGGTTTTTGTTCCGGAAGAACCGCCGCAGCTCGGCCGGCGCGAAGCGCACAACGAATTCGCGACCGAGCTGACACGGCTTTCGCTCGCCTGGCACATTCCCGAGATCACGAATCCGGATGTTCCCGCGCTCGACTTGCTTTCGACGATTTTGGGTGAGGGGCGGAGCTCGCGTTTGTATCGGCGCGTACGTGAACAAGCGGGCCTCGCCTTTAGCGTGTCAGCGTTCTCCTACACCCCGGGTGACCCTGGTCTGCTCGGAGTGGATGCGACGGTCGATCCAAAGAAACGCGACGACGCTGAGAAGTTGATCTTGCAGATCATTGCTGAAGTGAAACAGGCCGGCGTGACCGCCGATGAACTGATGAAAGCGAAAAAAATGTCGCTCAGTCATCATCTCGACGCCCTCACCACCATGCGCGGTCAGGCGTCCGATCTCGGATCTAATTGGTTGCTCACCCGAAATTTGAGTTTCAGCCGCGACTATTTGACCGCCGTCCAAAAAGTAACCTTGGACGATATTCGCCGCGTCGCAGCGAGATATCTGGTCGATCAAAACCTGACGGTCGCGTCGCTCAATCCGAAAGGTTCGCTTGGCGCGAAACAGGAGGTCTCAAAGCCGGCCACGGTCACGGAAATTCAAAAATTCGAGCTGTCCAACGGTCTACGTTTGCTGGTGCGGGAAGATCCGCGCTTGCCGCTGGTTTCGATGAGCGCCGTTTTCCGGAGCGGATTGCTCGCTGAAACTCCGGAGATAAATGGAATCACACGCTTGACTGCTCGCGTTTTGCTCAAAGGCACAAAGACGCGCACTGCCGAGCAGATCGCCAATCAGATCGAAGCCATCGGTGGATCGATCTCGAGCGACGCCGGCAACAACAGCATGAGCGTCTCGGTTCACCTGATGAAGCCGGACCTGAAAGCCGGCGTCGATTTGCTGGCCGATGTTTTGCTCAACGCGAATTTTCCTGAAAAAGCAGTCGCGCGCGAAAAAGAAGTTCAAATCGCGGGTGTTAAGCAAGAAGAGGAGCAATTGACGACCGTTGCGCGGAACATTCTGCGCCAGGCGCTCTTCACCGATCATCCCTATGCCTTGCGCTCGAATGGCTCGCCCGAATCGCTGCAGCGTCTTACCCAGAAAGATTTGCTCCAATTCCGTGACAGGTATCTGGTCGCGAAAAATGGGGTGATTTCAGTTTTCGGGAATGTGAATGCGGCCGAAGTGAAACAGTTGTTCGAGCGGGCGCTTGGCGCAATGAAGCCCGGCTCACTCGCGCTGACCAATGCACGGCCGCCGGCGCCGATTACCAAAACGGAGATTGTCGAAAGCAATAAAGAAAAAGCGCAGGGCGTGATCATGGTCGGCTATCGCGGCGTCGATATGTTCGACAAAGATCGATACGCACTCGAGTTGATCGACGAAGCGAGCAGCGACCTCGGTTCGCGCTTTTTCATTCGTATTCGCGAGCAAATGGGACTGGCGTATTACGTCGGTGCCAGCCAGATGCAGGGACTCGTTCCCGGTCTGTTCGCATTTTATCTCGGCACCGATCCGCAAAAAATCGAGCCGGTGAAAACGGCGTTGCTCGAAGAGATCCGGAAATTGGCAAGCGAAGGCCTCACTCAGGAAGAGGTAACCCGCGCGAAAAAGAAATTGATCGGGCAGCATCAAATCGCAATGCAAAGCAATGATTCCTTCGGTTATCAGTGCGCCCTCGACGAGCTTTATGGGCTCGGCTTCGATTATTACAAAAAACTTGAGCAGGATGTGGAAGCGGTCTCCATGGACGAGATCAAACGGGTTGCGGCGAAATATTTTCGCGACCAGCCGTATGTTTTGGCAACGGTCCGACCCCCGGAGCGGCCTCCAGTTACGAAACAAAAGTAGATATGGCTGGCGAAACACAAACAAGCGTCCAGAGTGGCGAACTTTCGCAGCGCTTCATCGAGTTTGTGATGATGCACGCGCAGAACGCGGCTCTGTTTCTCGGGCAGATTCCGAACCCGAAAACCGGGGAGGGCGAAGTGAACCTTGAGCTTGCCAAAATGTTCATCGATCAACTGGCGATGATTCAGGAAAAAACACGGGGTAATTTGACGAACGACGAATCGACCGTGCTCCGCAATACGCTCTCGAATTTGCAGATGGTCTATGTCGAAGTTGC
>Ga0137415_10005098_pt1 | contig 12993 bp, 11 predicted proteins | sample CZODoug3_1_1_16f_FD_183082 | JGI IMG/M metagenome (GOLD analysis project Ga0137415, IMG submission 183082) | Vadose zone soil fungal communities from Angelo Coast Range Reserve, California, USA - CZODoug3_1_1_16fungal (Hybrid Assembly) | ecosystem: Environmental > Terrestrial > Soil > Vadose... | reverse complement strand
GAGCTGGGCGACGGTGTGCAGCATGTCGTGCTCGGCTTGGCGGATCACCGACTTCAGAAACGTCAACCGGTCGATCAACTCCTGACCGGACGCGGAGCCCGACGCCGCCCGCGACTGGGCCAAAGCCGCAAATACGGCTTGGTCCGCGCTGGCGATCGAGCTTTCTGACATGCCCCCATTGTGCCAACCGGGTCTGACATTTTTGAGGGCTCGAGCCACCCCCCGGTGACGAGAAAAAAATCGATTATTTGGGCGCGTCGCCAGCCGTACCCGATTATCACCACCGGCCCCGTCGAAAAGGTGAACTTTCAAATATCGGCTGGCTGGCCGCGGTCCCGTCCAAAGCTGCTTTTAGAAATGACCAGCCATCCTGAGGTGACCCGGTTATTCGAGCCGTCGGGACGCCGCAGGCTCCCGACGGAGCAAACCACGCCAACGCCACCCAGCCACGCCAGCCCCTGACGCGAGCCCACCGCGAAGCACTACGGACGCGGCCCACCCCGGCGATGGGCGAGCTCTGTCGCACCGAGCCCGAGCAGTAGGAACACCGCCGCACCACACCGAGCCAGCTACCGCCCAACCAGGCGATCGCCGCCCCGCCGATGCCGCCGGCCACCGAGATGGCCAGGCAGAGGAACGAGGCGTTCAGCAGCAGTGGTGCGCTGCTCGGGCGCAGCGAGATCAGCCGGTGCTGCTGCGGGGTGGTGATTGCGAACGCGGCCAGCCCGTACACTGCCGATCCGGTCGGCCAGGTGACCGGCCATAAGGTTGCCTACGGTGCCCGCCACGCCGAAGAGCAGCAGCGTCGTGCCGACCAGGCCGAGCACCCGCCGGTCGCCGAGCGGGGCCAGTCGCTGGCGCAAGGTCAGTGCCGGCGGCCGGGGCGGCTCCGGGACGAGGGCGGCCACGCAGCCCGCGGCGACCAGGCCCACCGCGGCGACGAACCACAGCGTGCCCCGCCAGCCCGAACGTCGGCGCGACCGCGGTGGCCACGACGAACACGACGCCCACGACGAACACGGCGAGCGCGACGAGCAGCACCCGGCGCCTCGGCCAGGTCCCGGTCGCCGCCGCCAGCAGGGGCGCGAGCACGGTCGAGGCCAGCGCGAACACGGTGACCAGCTGGCCGGCCTCGGCCACGGTGACCCGCAGGTCGGCGGCGATCTCGGGCAGGATGCCGGCCACCACGAAGGCGTCCGTGCCGACCGCGAAGGTGGCGATGGCCAGGGACCCACGCGCGGGACCGCCTGGTGCGCGCCGCCGAGCAGCTGTTCTTCGCCGAGGGCGTGCGCGCGGTGGGTGTGGAGCGGCTGCTCGCCGAGTCCGGGGTCGGCCGGGCCTCGTTCTACCGGCACTTCGCCAGCAAGGACGACCTGATCGTGCGGGGCTGCGCGGCGATCAACACCATGGTCGAGATCGCCGACCCGGACAGCCTCGCGCACCGGGTCGCCGCCGCACTGCTCGCCCAAGCCGAGCCGGCCGAGCCGGCCGAGCAGTCCCAGCCGGCTGAGCCGCTCGAGTCGGCGGAGTCGCGAGCCGGCGCGCCGACCGGGCTCAGCTGACGGCGAGGATGCGTGCGAACGGGCCGGACCGAGGCCGCATCGCGGCGAGCCCGACCGGGCTGGTGTCGGAGGGCTCCAGCCGGGCGGACACCCGGCGCAGCAGCCGCTCCAGCAGCACGGTCAGCTCGGTCGTGGCGAAGCTCGCGCCGAGGCAGCGGTGCGGCCCGCCGCCGAACGGCAGGAACTCGTGCGGCCCGGGCTTGCGGTGGTCGGGGCGGTCCGGGTCCCAGCGCGCCGGCTCGAACCGCAGCGGGTCGTCGAACACCTCGGGCAGCCGGTGGGTGACCAGCGGACTGAAGATCAGCTGGCTGCCGGCCGGCACGTCGACCCCGGCGAAGCGGAACGGCTCGGCCACCATCCGGACGCTGATCGCCGCCGGCGGGTGCAGCCGCAGCGTCTCGCTGACCACGCCGTCCAGGTAGCGCCAGCCGACCGCGCGGTCCAGGCTGGCCCTCGCCTGGCGCCAGACCGAGCGGTCGGTGAGCAGCGCGCGGCTGGCCCAGGCCATCGCCGCGCTGGTGGTCTCGTAGCCGGCCGCGATCAGGCTGATCACCTGGTCGACGATCTCCTGGTCGGACAGCCCGGAGCCGTCCTCGTCGCGGGCCTCGACCAGCCGGCTGAGCACGTCCGGCCGGCCGGGGTCACCCTCGGCCCCCGCCCGGCGGCGCAGCTCGACCTCGGCGAGCACCCGGCCGGCCACGGTGGCCCGGGAGTCGACCGCCCGGCGCCAGGAGGGCGCGCCGAACCGCTGCAGCTGCTGCCACGGCGGCGGCCGCTCGACGACCGCGAGCGCGTGCTGCAGCAGCCGGCCCAGCTCGGGTTCGTCGCCGGCCAACCGCGGCCCGAACAGCACCTCGATCGTGGCGCGCCGGATGACCCGGCGGAACTCCTGGTACAGGTCGACGCGCTGGCCGGGCCGCCAGCCGTCGATGGTGGCGTCGGCGATGGCGCGCATGGTCCGCGCGTAGCCCTCGACCTGCCGGCGGCCGAACGCGGGCTGTACCAACCGCCGCCTGCGTTGGTGGTCCGGGCCGTCGCTGACGATCAGCGCGGTCTCGCCGTCCACCACAACCAGCCCGTCGAACGCCTCCCGCCAGCGGAACAGCTCCGAGTTGCCGAGCACGAACCGGTTCGCCTCGGCGCCGAGCAAGAACACGTTGCGCGTCGGCCCGACCCCGAGCGCGCACACCGGGCCGAACCGCCGGTACAGGTTCGGCAGCGCGCGGTGCGGGTCGGTGGCCAGCTCGACGGTGCTGCGCAGCTGGGCGAGTGCCCGCCGCGCGCGAGGCGCGGGGCCGGCCCGTAACGGCGGTGGGGCGACCGTGACCATCCGACCATCTAACCGCCCCCGCCGGTTCCCGGATAGCGGGTAACTCTCAGCGGCAACCCGTTCCGGTGAGCCGGCGGTGCGGGTCGGGGAGATCATGAGGCTGGGCCCACCGGTCGGGCCGGTCGGAGGAGGTGGCATGAAGCTCAGGTGTGCGGTGCTGGACGACTACCAGGGGGTGGCCCTGGACATGGCCGACTGGGCTCCGGTGCTCGACAGGGTCGAGGTGACAGTGTTCCGCGATCATCTCGACGACGAGGATGCGCTGGCGCAGGTGCTGGCGGAGTACGAGATCGTCGTGCTGATGCGCGAGCGGACCCCGTTCCGGCAGAGCCTGCTGGACCGGCTGCCCGCACTGAAGCTGCTGGTCACGACGGGCATGCGGAACGCGTCGGTGGACGTGGCGGCGGCGGTGCGGCGCGGCGTGCTGGTCTGCGGCACGGGCGGGGTGGGCAATGGGACGGCGGAGCTGACCTGGGCCCTGATCCTGGGCCTGGCGCGCCACGTCATCGAGGAGAACGCCGGGCTGCGGTCCGGCGGGCCGTGGCAGCGGACGATCGGTACGGACCTGGCGGGCGCCGAGCTGGGCCTGCTCGGCCTGGGCCGGCTCGGCGCGCAGGTGGCCCGGATCGGGCTTGCGTTTGGCATGCGGGTCTCGGCCTGGAGCGAGCACCTCACCGAGGCGCGGGCGGCCGAGGTCGGGGTACGGCGGGCCGGCTCCAAGGCGGAGCTGCTGGCCACCAGCGACGTGGTGAGCATCCACCTGGTGCTCTCGGATCGGTCGCGGGGCCTGCTCGGCGCCGACGAGCTGGCGTTGCTGCGCCCGACGGCCTACCTCGTGAACACCTCGCGGGGTCCGATCGTGGATGAGGCCGCGCTGGTCGAGGCGCTGCGCGCCGGCCGGCTCGCAGGCGCCGGCCTGGACGTCTTCGACGTCGAACCGCTGCCCGCCGACCACCCGTTCCGCACGCTGCCCACCGTGCTCGCGCTGCCGCACCTGGGCTACGTGACACAGCAGGGCTACCAGATCTTCTACCGAGAGATCGTCGAGGACATCTCGGCGTATCTGGCGGGTTCCCCGATCCGCACCCTGTCCTGACCCGCTCCCGCGACCGGGGCTGGACACATCCCTAGAGTTCGCCCCTGACCACCGGATTTGCGCCGCTCCGACATGCCGTCGCACCCTCTGCCAGGTACCGTTTTCGACAACGCTGCCGAGCACCGCCGCCGGGCAGTACCGCGGTCGGAGACCGCGCCTCCGGGGGCGAGCGCGGCTTCGCCGAAGGGGGCCAGGCATGGGTGCGCCGAAGGTCGAGCACCGGGTCCGGTTCAGCGTCAGAGCGCGCGTGATCGACGGGATGGCCCGTTGGGTGGCCCGGCCGGTGCTGAGTCTCTGGCCGCTCACGCCGACGGCCCTGCGCGCGGCGCCGCTGTTGGAGCTGGTCGCCGGGCTGCGCAAGGCGCCGGCCGGTACCCGCACCGAGCTGCTGCGGATCGCCGGATTTGTGGCCGAGTGGGTCAAGGCCGACGGGGTGGCGCCTGGCCTGGCGGACCCGGCGGGCGGCGCGGTGCTCTACTTCCACGGCGGCGCGTTCATCGGCGGCGGCATCGGCACCCACCGGCGCTGCGTGTCCGCGCTGTCGCGCACCTCGCGCAAGCCGGTGCTCTCGGTGGCCTACCGGCAGTACCCGGCGACGCACCTGGCCGGCTCGGTGCGCGACGGCGTGTTCGCCTACCGGTGGCTGCTGGCGCACGGCTACCCGGCCGAGCGGATCGTGCTGGCCGGCGACTCGGCCGGCGGCTACCTGTCGTTCTGCGTCGCGCTGGACGCGGTCGCCGCCGGGCTGCCCGCGCCCGCCGGCATCGTCGGCATCTCGCCGCTGCTGGACTGGGACTGCACCGAGCGGTCCACGCACGCCAACCTGCGCCGGGACGCGTACGTGCCCGGCCGTCGGCTGCAGGCGCTGTACCGCCTGGTCGCGCCGCTGGCCGGGCCGGTCGACCCGGCGCTGTCCCCGGTGAACCGCGAGCTGGCCGGGCTGCCGCCGGTACTGCTGCAGGTCGCCGCCTCGGAGGTGCTGCGCTGTGACGCCGAGGTGATGGTGCGCCGGCTGGCCGCCGCCGGGGTGGACGCCACGCTGCAGATCTGGGCCGGTCAGGTGCACGCGTTCCCGGTGCTCGCCGGGCTGCTGCCGGAGGCGATGGCCGCGCTGATCGAGGCCGGCGCGTTCGTCCAGCGGGTCACCTCACAGCCCCGCCGCGCGGTCACGGGCCTGACTGTGCCGGTCGAGACGGCCGGGCCGACCGAGCCGCCCGAGTCGGGTGCGGGGACGCCGCCGGAGATGGACGCGACCGCGTAGCCCCCGGCCGGCTGACGCGACCAGAGTGGCGTCGGCGTCTCGATGGGGTCAGCGGGGACACTGTGGCTCTCCGAGGAGAGTGGGCACCCGTGGCCGTTGTGGCGAACATCCTGGTCGGGCTCGTCGCCCTGATCCACGTCTACATCGTCGTGCTCGAGATGGTGCTCTGGCAGACGCCCCGGGTGCGGGCGCTGTTCGGCACCACCGAGGAGTTCGCCAAGGACAGTGCCACGCTGATCGCCAACCAGGGGCTCTACAACGGCTTCCTGGCCGCCGCGCTGGTCTGGGGTCTGGTCGCGGCCGACCCCGCCGGCTACCAGTTCAAGCTCTACGGGCTGATCTGTGTGATCGTGGCCGGGCTGTACGGGGCGGCGACGGCCGGCCGGCGGATCCTGTTCGTGCAGGTGCTGCCGGGTGCGCTCGCGCTGATCGCGGTGCTGATCGCCGGCTGACCACGCCGCCCGGGACGGACCCGGCCACGGCACCCGAGATGGACGCGACCGCGTAGCGACCCGGCCGGCCGGTAGCGACCCGGCCGGCCGCGAGGCGCCCCGGCTATCCCTTGAGGTCCCCGCAGAGCAGCGGGGCGAACATCAGCGTGGGTTGTCCCCCTTGCAGGATCTGGCTCATCGGCCCCAGGTGCAGGTTGACGTACCAGCCCGTGGCCGGCGGCGCGGTGTTGACGTTGCTGAGCGTGGTACTCACCGAACCGGCACCGGTGCGGTCCGTCCGCAGGTCGGGCAACGGGTACACGACGTCCCCCTGAGCCTCGCAGGTACCGGAGTGGATGTGCACCGCGTGAGCGCTGTTCGGTGGGAGACCAGTCGCGGTGACCTCAACCTGGAGCGTGTGCGCCGAAGCGTCGTAGGCGAGCGTCGCTCCCCCTTGAGCTGGCCGCGCCGCGGTGGGAGATGTCAGCAGGTGCAGGATTACCGGGCCGCCAGCTGGAGTGCCAGCCGGGATATCCGCGCACGCGATCGGCGTGTCGCCCAGTCCCTTCGGTGACCCGGGCTGCGCGGACGCCCCGAGGTGAATGTTCAGGTAGGACCTCATGGGTATCCCGCCGGCCGCCGCACTCGTGCTCATCACGGTCTGGTTGACCGCGCCACTCTGGTCAGCGGAAATGTCCGGAAAGGGCACCGAGGGAGGTTGGCTCTGGTCACGGCAGGTACCGGGATGCAGGTGGATCGCATGGTGGCTGCCTGGCGTGAAGCCATGGGCAGCTATCGCGGCGGTGATGAGCTTTGTGCCCGGATCCCAGGTCAATGTCACCGTTCCGGCTGGCATGGCGGCAAGTGGAATGGACTCGGAGCCCACCGCGCCGGCGGATGGGCTGGATGGCGTGGCTGAGCTGGACGGCGTGGCTGCCTGAGGTGGCTGTGCCGAGCCCGCACAGGCGGCGGTGGCCAACACGAGACCGAGGCCGGCCAGCGACAACAAATAAGTAGGAATTCGCATGCTTCCTAGTTATCAGGCTACTAGGGATCTTTGCCAGGACTCCGCACCGGCTGACTGAGCTAATGCTGAGGCGGTGAGTGCCATGAATGGTCACGAGCAGCGGCGACCGTGTTTTCCGATGCTCGAATGCCGCTATTGCGCAGCGAGGTATATGAAACGTGGATAAACCGTCGACAACTACGTCGACAAATCGTCAACAATCACGCGGTTCAGCGCAGCGCCCGGCGCACCCGGGCCGAGCCCAGCTCGAAGACGGTGACCAGACCGAACAGCACGATCAGCAGCATGCTCGCCTGCCGGTACTGGAAGTCGTCCATGGCACTGAGCAGCTGGAAGCCGATGCCGCCGGCGCCGACGAAGCCGAGCACCAGCGACGAGCGCACGTTCTGCTCGAACCGGTACAGCGCCAGCGAGCCCAGCGTCGGCAGCAGCTCCGGCAGCACCGCGTGGCTGAACACCTGGGTCCGGGTGGCGCCGGCGGTGAGCAGCGCGTCGGCCGGGCCGATGTCCATCTCGTCGATCGCCTCGGCGAACAGCCGGACCAGCATGCCGACGGAGTGCACGGTCAGCGCCAGCACGCCGGCGAACGGACCGAGCCCGACGGCGGCCACGAAGACCAGCGCCCAGACCAGGTCCGGGATCGCGCGCAGGAACGCGGCCACCGCCCGGACCGGCGTGGCCAGGTAGCGGCCGCCGGAGCGGGGGCGCGCGGCGGCCGCCCCGAACGGGATCGCCAGCAGCGTGGCCGCCACGGTGGCGACCAGCGCGATGTCCACCGTCTGCAGCACCGCGAGGCCGGCCGCGGGCAGCGCGGCCGGGTCCGGCGGCCACCCGTCGGCGACCAGCCGGAACACCCCGCCGAGCCCCTCGACCAGCTTCCGGGGGTCCACCTCGGCGACCAGCAGCGCCTGGCCGAGCACCAGCAGCCCGACCAGCACCGCCGCCCCGACGTCGACCCGCCGCCCCACCGACCGGGTCACCGGGCCGCCCGCCCGCGCCCCGTCCGGTCGGGCCTCCGGGTGCCCCGCTGGCCGGGTCACCTGGCCGCCACCCGCGCGGCCGCCAGGTCCGCCGACGAGACGTCTCGGGCGGCCCGGTCCAGCACCACGCGGCCCCGGTGCAACGCCACCACGCGGTCGGCAAACTCCAGGGCCAGCGCCGGCTGGTGCAGCACGCAGAGCACGGCGAGCCGGTCGGAGTGCGCCAGGTCGCGCAGCAGCGCCATGGTCGCCGAGGTCGCGTCGGGGTCGAGGCTGGCCACCGGCTCGTCGGCGAGCAGTACCGAGGGCCGCTGGGCGAGCGCCCTGGCGATCGCGGTGCGCTGGGCCTGGCCGCCGGACAGCGTGTCGGCGCGCTGGCCGGCGAGCTCGCCGAGGCCGACCCGGTCCAGCAGCTCGGCGGCGTGGGCCCGCTCGCCGGCCGGCAGCCCACCCAGCGCGGTGCGCACCCCGGGGTGGTGGGCCAGCGCGCCGGCGGCCACGTTGTCCAGCGCGCTGCGCCGGCGCACCAGCCGGGACTGCTGGAAGATCAACGCTACCCGGCTGCGGGCCCGCCGCAGTGCCGCGCCGCGCAGGCCGGTCAGCTCGGTGTCGCCCACCCGCACGGTGCCCGCGTCCGGCTCGACCAGCCGCACCGCGCAGCGCAGCAGGGTGGACTTGCCGCTGCCGTTGGCGCCGAGCAGTACGACCAGCTCGCCAGCCGGTACCGCCAGGTCCACCCCGGCCAGGGCCTGGGTGCCGTTCGGGTAGCGCTTGCACAGCCCGCTGACGGTGAACAGCGGTCCCGAGGGGCGGCTCACCGGGCCGGCCGCATCGGTGCTGTCGAACCCGCTCAGTTGATCGTCGAGGCGGTCAGCCCCAGCGTGGCGACCACCTCGCGGACGCTGGCGTAGGTGCTGTCGTCGGCCGGCACGAACGCCCTGGCCTGCACGGTGTTGGCGAAGAAGTCCCGCGCGTCCGGCGGCAGGCTGGTGAAGTCCAGGTGCAGCAGCGCCTGGGTCAGCCGCTGCCGGAACTCCGGCGTGAGGTCGGCGCGCACCACGATCGGGTCGGACGGCGACGGGGCCGAGTTCCACAGCATCCGGATCTTGCTCGGGTCGTAGGCGCCGGCGGCCTTCGCGGCGGAGATCTGTGTGGAGGCCAGCTCGGCCGCGTCCACCCGGTTGTTCAGCAGCGCCTGGTAGACCGCCGTGTGGGTGCCCAGGTAGACCGGTGTGATGCCGGTGTTCGGGTCGATCCCGGCCTGTTTCAGCCCGGCCGCCGGCAGCAGGTGCCCCGAGGTGGCGGTCGGCGCGGTGAACGCCACCGAGTGCCCGGCAAGGCCCTTCAGATCGGTTACCGGGGAGGTTGCCAGCACCGCGATGCCGGCCGTCGCGGTGCTCACCTGGCCGGTGGTGTTGCCGAAGGTCGCCACCGGCACCAGCCCGGCGCGGTCCTTCGCCAGTACGTAGCCGAACGGCGGGAACTCGGCGATCTCCAGCTGCTTGGCGCGCATCGCCTCGGTCTCGGCGGCGTAGTCGGTGGTCACGTTCACCTGCACCGAGCAGCCCAGCGCGGTGGACAGCGCCTTGGCCAGCTCCTGGTAGGCGGGGGTGAGCTTGGTGGCCGCCAGGAACGGCTGCACGCCCATCCGCACGGTGCCGCCGTTCGGGCACGCGGCGGGGTCGTCGGCGGCCGGCGCCGGCCCACCGCAGCCGGCCAGGGCGAGCAGCGCCGCGCACAGCCCCGAGAGCAGCACCGACACCGGACGCGGCGCGCGGATCCCGTTGTGCACCCCTGACCTCCCAGCCGTGTACCCGAGCACGACCCTAACCCACGGTTTCGGTCGGAAACGCGCTCGAACTCCGCGATTGCGGCCGCTCTGGGTCTGCGGGAGCGTGGTCGCGGTTCCGCCGACCGGTCGCTGCGCCGGGCGCGCTTGGTTGTGACCTGGTTCACAAATACAACCTTCATGGTTGAGATTCGGGGAGGCGGCCGATTAGCGTCGCCGGCGTGGTCGGACACCTGATGCTCACGATGCTGACTAAGCGGGGTCACATCGACCTGCTCCGGGTGTCGTCCGCCCTCTGTCCGCGCTGACCGCACCACCTCAGCAGGGGCCCGCTGCACCGCGGCGCGTCCGCTCGGGGCCGCGCCGACGTCGTGCTGACGTCCTGTCGCCGGCCGCCGAGCTCGAATGGGGTCGTGACCCCGACGAAGGCCGCCAGCCCGAGGACCCGGTCGGGGTCGGGCGCCGGCCAAGGAGGACAACCGTGAGCGTTGAGTTCATCGGGATGATCGGCACCCAGCACGTGTCGGAGATCCACCCGGCGGCCGGGCCGCTGATCAACCGCGAGTTCGTCCGGCGGTTCACCAGGGCGCACGAGGAAGCCGGCTTCGACAAGGTGCTGGTGGGGCACAGCTCGAGCACACCGGACGGGCTGCAGGTGGCCGCGTACGCGGCGGCGCACAGCGAGCGGCTCGGTTTCCTGGTCGCGCATCGGCCGGGCTTCGTGGCGCCGACGTTGGCCGCTCGAAGCTTCGCCAGCCTGGACCACCTCTCCGCCGGCCGGGTCGCGATGCACGTGATCAGCGGCGGCAACGACGTCGAGCAGCGCCGCGACGGGGACTGGCTGAGCAAGGACGAGCGCTACGACCGCACCGACGAGTACCTCGACGTGCTGACCCGGACCTGGACCGAGGACGGCCCCTTCAGCCACCACGGCCGCTACTACCAGGTGGCCGACGTGAACGCGGAGATCCGGCCGCTGCAGCGGCCGAGGATCCCGGTGTACTTCGGCGGCTCCTCGCCGGCGGCGTACCGGGTCGGGGGCCGCCGCGCCGACGTGTTCGCGCTGTGGGGCGAGCCGCTGGCCGAGACCGCCGAGCAGATCGCCTCCGTGCGCGCCGCCGCCGAGGCCGCCGGGCGTACCGAGCCACCCCGGATCAGCGTGTCCTTCCGGCCGATCCTCGGCGCCACCGACGAGCTGGCCTGGCAGCGGGCGCACCGGATCCTGGACGAGATCAACGCCGCGCAGGGCGGCCACGCGTCGTTCACCGGGTCCCGGATGCACCAGCGCACCCCGGCCAACGTCGGCTCGCAGCGGCTGCTGGCGGCGGCCGCCAAGGGCGAGCGGCACGACCGGGCGCTGTGGACCCCGACCGCGGCGGCCTCTGGGGCGGCGGGCAACTCGACCGCGCTCGTCGGCAGCCCGGAGACGGTGGCCGCCGCGCTGCTCGACTACGTGGACATCGGGGTCAGCACGCTGCTCATCCGCGGCTACGACCCACTGGACGACGCCGTCGACTACGGCCGCGAGCTGCTGCCGCTGGTCCGCCAGGAACTGGCGCGGCGCGAGCAGTCGTTGTCGACGGGTGCCGCGGCGTCCGGTGCCTCAGCGTCCGGTGCCTCAGCGTCAAGTGCTTCGGTGTCGACCGGGGCGGGCGGGTGACCGAGACGGTCTGGTCGCCAGAGGGCGGCGCGGCCCGGTCCCGGGGCACGGTGGTGGTGCTGCCCGGCCGGGGCGAGCACGCCGGTGTCTACCGGCGGTTGGGGCTCCGGTTGGCCGCCGACGGCTACACCGTCGCCGTGGCCGAGCGGCCGGCGGACGCTGCCGGGTCGACCGAGGACGCCGGGTCGACCGAGCTGACGGGGGACGCCGCTGAGCTTGCCGCGCTGTTCGAGGCGCACCCCGGCGGGGCGCGCGTGCTGCTCGGCGCGGACACCGGCGCGCTGCGGGCCTGGGCGCTCGCGGCGTCCAGGGCGACCGCCGGGCTGGACGCGCTGGTCCTGGCCGGCCTTCCGCTGGCCGACCCGGGCACCGACCCGGACCCCGGCGCCGACCACTCAGCCCCAGACTCGACCGCCGACCACCCCGGTACCGGAGTCCCCGAGCTGACCAGGGAGGCCGAGCTGGCCGCCCGCACCGCCTGCCCGATGCACCGCGCCCTGCTCACCGACGACCCGCACTTCGGCTGGGGTGAGCTGGCCGGGCCGGCGCCGGCACCCCCGACCGCGCCGCCGCCCGCGCTGCCCACCCTGCTGCTGCACGGCGAGGTCGACCCGATCGCGCCCGTCGAGCCGGTCCGCACGCTCGCCGCCGCCCACCCGAACGTCAGCCTCTCGGTCGTCAAGGACGGCGTGCACGACGTGCTCAACGACCAGTTCCACCGCAGCGCGGCCGCCCGGCTGGTGCTGTTCCTGGAGGAGATCGGCAAGGGGGCCGTGCTGCTGCCCGGCCCCGCCGACCCGGCGCAGGGCCCGGACCGCGGCGAGGGCCCGGACCGCGGCGAGGGCCCGGACCGCGGCGAGGGCCCGGACCGCGGCGAGGGCCCGGACCGCGGCGAGACGACCCCGGACCGCGGCGAGACAACCCCGGCACGCAGCGCCGACGCGGCCCGCCCGGTGCGCGCCCGCCGCGCCGCGCCGCTGCACGTGTCCGCTCGGCTGGACTATGCGCTGCGCGCGATCGCCGAGCTGGTCAGCGTGGGCGGCGCCGGGCCGGTACGCTGCGAGGCGATCTCCCGTGCCCGGGGCATCCCGCTGAACTCGCTGGTCAACCTCATGGTCGAGCTGCGGCGTGCCGGACTGGTGCGCAGCCAGCGGGGCTGCGAGGGTGGCTACTGGTTGGCCCGACCCTCGTCCGCGATCACGGTCGCCGACGTGGTGCGTGCGGTGGAGGGCGAGGTCGTCTCGCTGCACGCCGATGGCCCGGACTCCTGGCTGTGGCACCAGCTCGGCCAGACCGTCGCCAGGTTCCTCGAGGGATGGACCGTCGAGGGCGTCGAGGCCAACCGGACCGGGGCGACCGCCCAGCGGGCCCGCCCGAGAGAGGCAGTGCGGTGACCGACGCATTCCACCCCGATCTGACCGAGCGCGGCCTGCCGGGTCATGCCCCGCTGCGCACCCGGCTGCACCATGTGCGCGCCGGTGAGCTGGACGGCAACACCGCGCAGAGCGGCGGCATGACCCGGCTGGCCGCGATCAGTGGCCAGCGGGTCGGCTCCGAGCGGATCTGGATGGGCGAGACGCACGTGGCGCCGTCCACCGCGTCCGACAACCACCACCACGGCAAGTCGGAGACCGCGATCTACGTGGTCAGCGGCCGGCCCGAGTTCGTCTTCCACGACGGCACCGACGAGGTGCGGATCAAGACCGGTCCCGGCGACTACATCTTCGTGCCGCCCTTCGTGCCGCACCGCGAGGAGAACCCCGACCCGGACGACCCGGCCGTCGTGGTGATCTCGCGCAGCACCCAGGAGGCCATCGTGGTCAACCTGCCCGAGCTCTACCCCCTAGAAAGCCCAGC
>Ga0137415_10005093_pt1 | contig 12997 bp, 13 predicted proteins | sample CZODoug3_1_1_16f_FD_183082 | JGI IMG/M metagenome (GOLD analysis project Ga0137415, IMG submission 183082) | Vadose zone soil fungal communities from Angelo Coast Range Reserve, California, USA - CZODoug3_1_1_16fungal (Hybrid Assembly) | ecosystem: Environmental > Terrestrial > Soil > Vadose... | reverse complement strand
ATTCTCATTGCATCAACGCCGGCGTACGGGCATTTTGCCCCCATGCTCTCGATCGCCGCCCATGTAGTGGCGAGCGGTTACGAGGTACATTTCCTGACCGGCGAGCGGTTCCGTTCCGCGGTAGAGGAGACGGGGGCGACCTTCATTGCCTTGACGGGGAAGGCGAACTACGACACCAGCCGTCCGCGGGATTTCTTCCCGGAGCGTGGCGGTCTGCCCGCGGGTTTTCCGCGGCTAGAGTACGATATGCGACACTCCCCTCGGCGTCGAGCATCTATCCCATGCGTTTCGGGGTGCGTAGGTTGACCGCGTTCTCACGCAGGCGCAGCCACGGCAGGCGCTCGCCGAACAGCTGCTCGATGCGCTGCATGTCGTTCAGGGAGCGCGTCCAGATCGTCATCGCGAGGTTTGTGGCTCCGGTGGTCGAGATGCACATCCGCGGTTCCGGCAGCGTCGTCAGGGCGGCAACGGTTCGTTCGTGGTCGGCGGCGCCTGAACGGGCGTCGAGGATGTCCTCGACCGGGCGCCCGGCTCGGCGAGCATGCCGTCGAGGTAGGGCGGGCGCTGCAGCTAGGTCGAGCCGGGGTCCAACGCGAAGGTCTCGCCGGCTGGGGCGTCGAGAGACCGCCGGCGTTCGTCGCCGGTGAATGGACCCACACCAACCGACTGAGCCGACACGACGCTGTCGAAGCGAGCGGGCGGGGCGCCGCTTGGCAGCCGGGCCGCGGCGAGGTGCTCAGGCGGCGCACCCGATGCGTTGGTCGATCCAGCCATTGACGAAGGAGCCGAGCGCCTTGGCGCGGCGTGAGTATCGCTGCATGGGGAACTCCATGGTGAAGCCGACCGCACCGAAGATGAGGTGGCCGTGGGAGATGACGCTCCACGTGCTCGACGCGGCATGGGCGAGGGCCGGCAGGCCGTACGCGCCCTCCCTGGCGGAGAGGGTGAGCAGTTCAGCGGTGGTGGCCGCGTCGCCGAGCCGCTGTTGTACCGCGTCGAGGTGGGCCAGCGTCGTTCCGAAGATCTCCCGGCGGCGGGCGTACTCGATGGCGAGGTCGACGACGTAGCCGGCAAGGCCTGCGAAGTATCCGACGGTGGCCGTTTCCCATGCGGTCATCCGCTGCGCCGGGTCCGACACGGACCTGGTCTTCTCGAAGGCGGTCACGCGGTGCACGCCGAGGGAGTCGGCGAACGGCACCGGTGTCGAGGACGTGATGGTGGCTGTGCGGTAGCCGGTCTCATCGGCGATGGCAACCCGGTGTCCGGGCTGGCCGTACATGGCCAGGCCATCGACCAGCGGGCAGCCACCCAGCAGCGCCATGATGTCGTAGGGGCTGGCCGCCGCACGGCCCAACTGGACGGCCGCCGCGGCGAGGAATGGCATGGTGGTCTCGTCGCCGGGTGACAGGTCGTCCCAGCCGAGGCCGACCAGCCCTGCTGACAAGCGCTCGGACCGGTCGTCTGCGTGTGTGCCTGGCTGCCAGGCGTCATTGTCGGCGTTGGTGGCGACGAGCCGGCGCACCGAGTCGGCAAATGCGGCGAGCTCGGTGGACGCGCTTTCAGTGGACACGGACAACCTTCAGGGTCTGGATCGATCGTTGCTTGCGGCGGGTTGGCGTAGTTCGCCGAGGAGCTGCTCGGTGTGCTCGCCGAGGCGAGGAGCAGGTGTCGGCGGCTGCTCGCTCACCCCGTCGACCTTGAAGATGGACCCGAGCAGGTCAACCGTTCCACCCTGGCGTTGTCGGACCTGGCGCACGAGCCCGTTGGCGCGGATCTGATCGTCGTCGAAGAGTTGCCCGACCAGCCGGACGTCGCTGGCGGGGACGTTGACCGCGGCGAACTGCGCGACCCAGTGGGCGACGGTCCGCTGGCGGAACAGCTCAGCGAAGTTGTGCGCTAGGGCGGCGCGTTGCCCGCGCTCCTGCGCCGAGGCGGGCGCGGCCTGCGGGTCTGAGGCCCATGGGTCGCGGCGCCCGAGGACCTGGAGCACCCGCTCGCGCTGCGCCAGCGTGAGGCACGCCAACGCCAGAAAGCCGTCGGCGGCCTCGTAGCATCGGTAGTAGGGCTCGAGCGCGTCGTGATCGGCGATCCCGGACCCGACCGCGGCGAGGTCGGCCTTGGTCACGATGGGCGGGTCGTTGGGTTGGGGGCGCTGGTCGCTGCTCGTGCGGACGAAGGTCTGGATCTGGGTGGCCAGTGCCGCGCCGAGTAGGGAGACCTCCAGGTGAGGCCTGTTGCCGGTGTCGTGGGCTGCCAGTGCGGCGGTGATACTGATGCAGGCCAGTAGCCCAGCGGTGATGTCGGAATAGGGGATTCCGCCACTGCGTCGCGGGACCTCGTCGTCGAGGCGGGCATCGGCCATGAGCAGACCCGAGTAGGCCTGGGCAATCAGGTCGTATCCCAGTCGCCCGGCATGCGGCCCCTCGCTGCCGAACGCGGACACGACGGCGACGGCGGTGGCGGGATTGGCGTCTCGCACCGACTCGGTGTCCAGCCCGAAGTCCGCGGCGCGCAGCGGAGGCGAGTTGTGCACCACGGCGTCGGCGGTGGCGATCAGAGCCCGTGACACCGATCGCCCCTCCTCGGTCTTGAGGTCGCACACGATCGAACGCTTGTTGCGGTTCAAGGCGTAGAAGCGTCGACTCTCACCCTCGCCGAGGGGCTCGTAGTGCCGGTAGGCGTCCCCGCCCGGCGGCTCCACTTTGATCACATCCGCGCCAAGGTCGGCCAGCAGCATGGTCGCCAATGGTCCGGCGACGAACTGGGAGTAGTCGAGAATCCGATATCCGGCGAGTGGCAGCGACGATGCGGTCACGAACGGATCTGCCCTCTCGAGTGGGCGACTCGTCGGGGCAGGCCGAGTCCCTGCTGGGCGATGATCTTGCGCTGCACGTCGCAGGAACCGCCGGCCAGCGTCATCGACACGGAGGAACGGTGGAACGCGGCCAGCCGACCGCCAGCGTGAGCGCCGTCGCAACGGTCGACAAGAGCGGCCGGGCCGAGGATCTCCACGCTGAGCGCGGCGGTTTTCTGCATCGTGAGTGACACCGACAACTTGCACATCGACGACACGCCGGAGACGCGGTCACCACGGGCGATGAGACGTGTCGCTTCGTGGCCCATGCGCCGACTGGCCTCCAGCTCGCCGCGCAACGCCAGCAGCGAGCGGCGGTGTCGGGGTGCGGCGAGCTCCTCGAGCTTGTCGAGGACCCACAGGGCAACTCCCACCTTCTCGCTGGTGACCCGTTCGAAGTCGAGGGAGCCCATCAACACGGTCCAACCGCCGTTCACCTCGCCGAGCACGTTCTCGGCGGGGACAGCGACGTCGGTCAGGATGACCTCGCCAAAGGTGCCGCCACCGAGGGTGCGATGAATGTCGACATGGACGCCGGTGGCGTGCATGTCGAGCAACATCACCGAGAGTCCCTTGTGGCGGGGCAGGTCAGGGTCGGTGCGGACGGCGAGGTACATCCAGTCCGCGAGTTCGGCGCTGGAGGTCCAGATCTTCCGCCCATTGACGATCCAGCGGTCGCCGTTTCTGACCGCGCGGGTCCGCAGCGAGGCCAGGTCGGATCCGGCCGCGGGTTCGGAGAAGCCCTGGCAGAACATGATCCGGCCCGCGACAGTGGTGGGGATGAACCGAGAGATCAGGTCGGGGTTGCCGAATCTGAGGATCGCGTTGCCGATCGTCTTCACCGACAGCAGGTAGCCGCACAGCGGCAGCCAGTGGTAACCGAGTCGTTCCTCGATCTTGACCACCTCGACCGGGTCCATTTCCCGTCCGCCGAGCTCGCGGGACCACCCGAGTCCGATGACGCCCGCGGCGCCCATCTGCTGGTAGCCAAACCGGGAGTCGGAGTCTGCTGGCGAGCCGTTGTAGAGGTTCTCGCCGCGCTCGTCGAGCTGCATCATCAGCGCGGTCGCCCATGCGTCGATCTCGGCAGGTACGTCCGTCAGCGGGTGGGAGGTGGCATTGCTCAAGGCGGTCCGCTCCGTGGATTGGCATGGTACGGCCCGGCAAGCAGGGCCGACTCGATCTCGTGGACACGATCCGGACCTAGCCGGGCCGTGGGGACGGCTATGGACAACGCGAGATGGACACCATCGGGGCCCGGCCCGAGCGGTACCGCGAAGCCGGCGAGGCCGATTTCGAACTCCTCGATCGAGCGGGAGATGCCGGCACGACGGATGTCGGCGAGCTCAGTGCGCAGCCGCGGCCAACGCCGGATCGTCATGTCCGTGCGATGCTCATACGGTCCTGGGCCCAGCCGGTCCAGGGCTACCCGCTCGTCGAGCTGTGCGACCAGGCACTTGCCGATCGCCGTGCAGTGCGCCGGTGCGCGGGAACCCAGGGTGGTTTGCACTCCGAGCCGGCGCGTGCTCGGCCTCGTGCCCAGGTAGAGCGCGTGGACGCCGTCCAAGATCGCGAGGTTGACGTCTTCGTCGAACTGTTCGTTCAGCGCCTGCATCCACTGCCGCGCGTCCTCGCTGGTGTCGTGCGAGACGGTGCCGGCCAGCCGCCGGATCTCAGGTCCAAGTCGGAGTCGGCGAGATCCTGACTCCAGCTCCAGGAATCCCTGGCTGACCATCGCCCGGCACAGTCGGCCGACGGTGGGCAGCGGCAGCGCCAACTCCTCCGCGATACGGGTCTGGGTCAGGATCGGCCGCTCACCGTCGAACAGCCGGAGTATGTCCAACCCCCGTACGAGTGTCCGCGACTCAGTGTCATTAGATGACAGTAAGTTTCGCACGGTGGCAGTATCGGCATTCCTTGCCAACCGTGTCAACCCGTTGTTTCGGGCCGATAGAGCTGGTTGTTCGTGCCGATGAGCCGGCATGGCATCAGTTGATCTCCGCAGCTGCAGCTGATCGACTATCACCAAATGACAGTAGCTGTTGCTTGTTGACTGTAGATGGAGATCCGCCTAGCGTCTGAAGCCCAGTCGTGGGATGGGACGGCGACGGCCTCGGCCACCCCTGCCGGCTTGCGGTGAAGGGAGCGCGAGTGAGCTTTTCGACGTACTGGTCCTACTACGGTGCTGATGTGCTGCGTCAGCTCGGCCAGCACTACGTGATCGTCGCGCTGGCCGGTTTGCTGGGAAGCATCATCGGGATCTCGACGGGCGTCGCGGTGTACCGGGCGCCCAGGGCCAGCCAGATCGTGTTGCGGGTCTGCGGCGTTCTCCTCACGGTCCCTTCACTTGCGTTGTACGTGCTGCTGCTCAGCGTGCTCGGGCTCGGCTGGCCGCCGGTGCTGACGGCACTGACGCTGTACTCGTTGCTGCCGATCGTGCAGAACACCGTGGTCGGCCTGCGTGGGGTGGATTCTTCGACGGTCGAGGCGGCGACCGGAATCGGCATGTCGCGAGCCCGGTGCGTGGCGCGAGTGGAGCTCCCGATGGCCTGGCCGATCATTCTGACCGGGATGCGCACGTCGGTCCTGCTGCTGGTCAGCACGGCCACGATCGGCTCGATCGTGCGCGGTCCTGGACTGGGCAACTCGATCTACGAGGGGCTCAACCGCATCGGCACCTCCTCGGCCCTCTACGCGGCGCTGACCGGAATCGCCGGTGTCGTGATCGTCGGCGTGACGCTCAACTTCGCGTTCATGTTCATCGCGAGACTGACGATCTCCAGGGGCATCCGTGACTGACACCTTCATCGATCTGCGAGGACTCACCAAAACCTTTCCCGGGCACCGCGACCCGGTTGTGGACAACCTCGACCTAGCGGTGCGTCGGGGGGAGATCGTCGTGCTCGTCGGCCCGTCGGGCTGCGGCAAGACGACAACGATGAAGATGATCAATCGGCTGGTCGAGCCGAGCTCGGGCAGCATCGTCATCGACGGTCAGGACGTCACCGCGGCCAGCCCCAACGAGCTCCGCAGAAGCATCGGTTATGTCATCCAGCAGGCCGGGTTGTTCCCGCACATGCGGGTGTCCGACAACGTTGCCGCGGTGCTACACCTGCTGAAGTGGCCCAAGAACAAGATCGGGCCACGGGTGGACGAGATGCTCGACCTGGTCGGGCTCGATCCGTCCGTATACCGCGACCGCTACCCGAAGGCCCTCTCGGGCGGGCAGATGCAGCGCGTCGGGGTGGCACGTGCGCTGGCCGCCGACCCCCCGATCATGCTGATGGACGAACCGTTCGGCGCTGTTGACCCGATCGTCCGGGAGCGCTTGCAGAACGAGTTTCTCCGGTTACAGCAGGAGATTGGCAAGACCATCGTCTTTGTCACCCATGACATCGCCGAGGCGGTCAAGATGGGCGACCGGATCGCGATCCTGCGCGAACGCTCGGCCGTGGCGCAATACGACGTGCCGGCGCGCATACTGGCCGGCCCGGCTGATGACTTCGTGCGCGACTTTCTCGGGGAGAACGCCGAGTTGCGCGCCCTGTCGCTACTTGACGTCGCACCGCAGATGTTGTCCACGCTGCCGGTGCTCGCGATCGAGCCCGGCACCGCCGCCTATGCCAGTTCGCCCCACCTGGCCACTGTTCTCACCGAAGCTGGGCGACCGGTCGGCTGGCTCGTCGCGGACGGCGCAACGCAGCGGTTCCTTCCGGTCCGGCCGTTGATGATGGGCGAAAAGTCGAGCCTGTCCGACGCCCTCAACCAGATGGTGCGCGCCGGTGCGCCGGCCGCACTCGTGGTCGACCGTGACGGCCGCCTGGCGGGGTGCCTCGACTTCGCCGCAATCCAGAGCGCCGTGGCGCTGGCCACCGCTGCCGACCGGGCAGCGCAAACAGCCGTGGACGGCGTGGAGGTGGCGGGTGTCGAACGCCGTGGTTAACCCGCCCGCGCTCGTGGCGTCAACCCAGGTGCGACTTGATCCGCGTCGGCTGCGGGCCCGTGACGTGCTCACCACTCCGGTCGCGCTGCTCGCGGCGCTCGTGGCGGTGTACCTGTGGGTGCAGACCCGGCAACTCGACATCATCGAGCAGCGGATCCTGAACAGCGACAACCTCGTATCGGCTGTGCGGGAGCATCTGATCCTCGTCGGTGTGTCGACGGCCGCGATTGTGGCCATCGCCGTTCCGCTGGGCGTCGTCCTGTCGCGCCCCGCTGCCCGGCGTATCGCACCGGTGGTGAACGCGATCGCTGTCGCGGTGCAGTCGGTCCCCAGTTTCGGGCTGATCGTGCTGTTCGCATTGACCCTCGGCCTCGGTGCCCGTTATGCCATCTTCGCGCTCATCATCAGCGCGCTGCTGCCCGTACTGGCCAACACCACCGCGGGCTTGGAGCAGGTCGACCCGCGGCTCAAGGAAGCCGCCTCCGGTATCGGGATGAGTCGAGGCCGGGTGCTCTGGCGCATCGAACTGCCACTGGCGGTGCCGGTCATTCTCGCCGGCGTTCGGACGGCCGTGGTCTGGAATGTCGGCACTGCCACCATCGCCTCCTTCGCCGGCGCCGGCGGGCTGGGCTCGGTCATCGCCGTGGGACTCATCCAGAACCGCGACCTCGTGACACTGGTCGGTGCCGTCCTCACCGCGTTTCTGGCCATCTTCCTCGACCATGTCGCTCGGATGACCCAAGAGCTGCTCACCCCGCGTGGCCTGTGAACGACCGATTCCTTCCTCGACTGCTCGCATCCACGAAAGGCTTCGCCGATGAAGGCCCAACCTCAGTTCCGCCGGAACATGATCGGTCTGGCCACCGCGGCCGTCGTGTCCGTCGCGTTGACCGCCTGCGCAGGCGGTACGAGCGGCACCGTGCCTGCCGCGGCAGGCACGGTCTCGGCGGGGGTCGACCTGAAGGGCGTTACCATCAAGGTCGGCTCGAAGGAGTACACCGAACAGAGAGTCCTTGGGCAGATCATCGTCCAGGCGCTGACAGCAGCCGGCGCCACCGTGACCGACCAGACCGGTCTGAACGGCACCAAGGTGGCCCGCGCCGCGCTGACCTCCGGGCAGATCGACACCTACTACGAGTACACCGGGACCGCATGGCTGACGATCCTGCAGCAGACGGAGCCCATCACCGACCCGCGGAAGCTGTTCACCACTGTCCGTGAAGCTGACGCGAAGAACAGGATCTCCTGGTTCGCGCTCGCTCCGCTGAACAACACCTACGCGGTCGGCATCACCGCCGATGCGGCCAAGCGCACCGGGATCCAGACCATCACCCAGTACGCGGAGCTGGCGCGCACGGACCCGGCGAAGGCAAAGATCTGCGCCAGCGCGGAGTTCAGCACCCGTGAGGACGGACTGCCCGGGCTGGAGAAGAAGTACGGCTTCACCCTCCCCGGGTCCTCGATCTTTCAGTCCGAGAGCACAGTCGAGTTCGAAGCCGCGAAGAAGGGCGAATGCGACTTCCTGCGGCTCGACAGCACCGATGCCCGGATCTTGCAGAACGGGATCGTCACCCTCGTTGACGACAAGGGCTTCTTTCCCGTCTACAACCCCGCCGTCACGATGCGCACCGAGGTCTATACCGCCCACCAGGCACAGTACGACAAGCTGTTCGGCGCCATCAGCCCACTCCTGACCCAGGACGCCATCCTCAAGCTCAACTCGGCCGTCGAACTCGACGGCCTGCCCGCGGACAAGGTGGCGTTGGAGTTCCTGAAGTCGAACCGCATCGTCTGACCCGCGGCACTCCCGTTGTGAAGGATTCCCCCCGTTTTTGAAGGATCCACAGTGGCACTCATGACCGGCGGCGAAGCACTCGCGCGCAACCTGGCTGCGCACGGCGCCGACGTCGTGTTCGGTATACCCGGTAACCACAACCTCGGCATCTATCAGCACCTGGCGGCCAGCAATATCCGGCATGTCCTGTCCCGACACGAACAGGGTTGCGGCTACGCGGCCGACGGGTACGCCAGGGTGTCCGGTCAACCCGGAGTGGCACTGGTGACCGCGGGCCCGGCCGTACTGAACACCCTCGCCTCCCTCGGGCAGGCCTACTCCGACTCGATCCCGGTGCTGCTGCTCTCGCCCGGGATGCCCCTGCGCCACCCTGCCCGGGGCAACGGTCATCTCCACGAGACGAAGAACCAGCAGGCGGCGGTCGACGCCGTCGTCGCGGTGAGCCACCGGGTGACGTCGGTGACCGAGATCGGTGATGCGGTGAGCCAGGCCTTTCTCGACATGACCGCCGGCCGGCCCCGCCCGGTGCACATCGAGGTCCCGATCGACGTACTCGACGAGTCCGCCGACGTAGCGACCAGGCGTCCGGTGCCACTGTCGAAACGCACGGCGCCGACCCACGAGCTCGAACGCGCCGCGGCGCTGCTCGCCAGTTCGGCCCGACCGGGCATCGTCGTCGGCGGCGGCGCCCGGTCCGCCGCCGCCGAGGTCCGACAACTCGCCGAACGACTCGGCGCCGCGGTCGTGACCAGCACCAATGGCAAGGGCACACTGCGAGAAGATCACCCGCTGTCCCTCGGCGCCGGCGCGCACCTCGACGCCATCGCCGAGTGGGCCCGCAGCCGCGATGTGCTGGTCGCGGTCGGGACCGACCTGAGTTCCGCCGACCTGTGGAACGGGCCATGGATCCTCGACGGATCGCTGGTGCGCATCGACATCGATCCGCGGCAGGTCATCGTCAACGCAATTCCCGAGGTCGCCCTCATCAGCGACGCGACCGCTGCGTTGCGGTCGATCGTGGAGCTGCTCGGCGACGCGGATGTCGATCCGCGGCGGGTGCAGGAGGCGGGGGAGTGGCGGGCCCGGGCGCAGGCCGAGAGCAGCGCGGAGGGCGCGCTCTGGCAGGAGGAGATCAAAGCCATCGGCAGCGTGCTCGACCGCGACGCGATCGTCGCCGGTGACTCGGCCGCCGTCTGCTACTACGGACTTCGCGCCAATCTTGCACTGCACACCCCGGGCTCCTTTCTCTACCCGACCGGGTACGGCACCCTCGGCTATGGCCTGCCGGCGGCGATAGGGGCCAAGGTGGCAGCCCCGGACCGGCAGGTGGTTGCCGTCCTCGGAGACGGCGGCGTGATGTTCACCCTGCCCGAGCTCGCCGCCGCCGCGGGGGAACGGTTGGCGCTGCCCGTCATCGTCGTCGACAACGGTGGATACGGACAGATCCGCACCAACATGCGGCGTCGCGGCTACCGCCCGCTTGGGGTGGACATCCCGTCGCCGGACTTCGCGGCGGCGGCTCGCGCCCTCGGGTGTCACGGTGTCAAGATCGACGACCCGCGGCAACTGGCCTTAGAGCTCGCCAAGGCACTCGTTGCCGATCGGCCGACTGTGCTTCATGTCACCGAAGCGACCACCGGGTGAGCCGCCTGTCGACACCCCGCTGGGCGGCGACAATGGCCGACGATCTGTTCCCGCAATTTCCGTGGAACCGACTCGCACCGCTGTGGGCGCTCGCTCGGGCGCACCCCGGCGGCCCGATAGACCTGTCCATCGGGGCACCTGTCGATTCGACGCCTGCCGTCGTGCAGGAGGCGCTCCTGCGCGCGGTGGACGCGCCGGGTTACCCCTCGACCGAGGGGCTTCCTCCGCTCCGGGAGGCCGTCGTCGATTACCTCGCCCGCACGGGTGGTGTGCGCTGCCTCGACCCGGAAATGGTGCTGGCCACGATCGGGTCGAAGGAGGCGATCGGGCAACTGCCCGCGTTCCTGCGTCTCGGCAGCAGCGATGCGATCGCGATCCCCGATGTCGGCTACCCGACGTATGAGATCGGCGCCTTATCGGTCCAGGTTCAGATTCGGCGCTATCTCGACCCGATGGACATCGATACCGACGGAGTAACGATGTTGTGGATCAATTCGCCCAGCAATCCCGAAGGCCGCATCCTCGACACGTCCGAACTGCGGACCCTGGTACGGAGGGCGCGGGCCAGCGGCACGTTGCTGGTCAGCGACGAGTGCTACCTGGACTTCGGCTGGGACCGTCCCGCGGTCTCGGTGATGCACCCCGATGTGTGCGGCGATGACCCATCGGGATTACTGATCACCAGCTCGCTGTCCAAGCGGTCCAACCTCGCCGGCTACCGTGCCGGTTTCCTCGGCGGCGACCCCGCGCTCATTTCGGCGCTGCTGGAGTACCGCCGGCACATGGGCCAGATGGTGCCCCTGCCGGTGCAGGCCGCGATGACCGCCGCATTGCTCAACGACGAGCACGTCACCGAGCAGCGCGAGCGCTACCTCCTCCGGCGCCGGATACTGAAACCTGCCCTGAAGACGGCGGGTTTCACCGTGGATCATTCCGAGGGCGGACTCTACTTCTGGATACGCCGCGACGGCGAGGACTGCTGGCAGCTGGCCGACTGGTTGGCCCGGCTCGGAATCATCTGCGTACCCGGCGAGGTCTACGGCGGCTCCGGCCGCCGGCACGTGCGCCTGTCGATCACCGCAACCAATGGGGATGTCTCCGAGGTTGCCAGCCGGCTCACAGGATCCCGGAAGTGAGACGACCACTTTGCCGACGGTCCACTGATCACAATCGGGGATCTGACAGCTTCCACGTGAACACGGACGACCATATCCGGATTTCGCCTGTGGCTTGGACGCCGAGCGCTACTCACGCGGAGCCGGTGAGGGACTTTGTTGCGGTGGCCCAGTGGTCACGGACGGCGGTGAGCGCTTGTGCGGCGGTGACTGTCAGTCGGAGTTGGCCGCCGAGGTCGCGTTGCCATTGGTTCTGGTTGGGTGCGGTGCGGAACAGGTCTGTGGTGGGGGGCCGGTTGGTGGGGCCGTGGCGGGCGAACAGTTCGGCGGCTTCGGTGCTGAGGTGGCCGTGGGTGGCGAGGGCCCAGAGGTCGTAGAGATCGCGGGCGGCGCGGTGGAACCAGGCCGTGGTTTTGGACGCGGCGAACGCGGGTGGGGTCGGTACTGTCAATCGGGTTGGTGGGGCGTCGCTGTAGCTGGATGAGGTTGACGCGGTGCACGGGCCAGGGCGGGTAGCCGATAGGGCTGAGGAGCTGCACGCGCACGGTCAGTCCCTCGGTTGAGTGCAGGACGGCGCCAGACCGGCACGGACATGCTTGACAAGTACTAAGGAGACCTCCACCGGAGGTCTCGCCGTCAACGTTGTGGAGTGCTGACCGTCACCGCGAACACCCCGCGGCTGGGCACCGCGCGCGTCAAGCGCGAGATGCCGGAGATGCTCAAGGGCAGTGTGATCGTGGACGCCGACCAGGTGAAGATCGCCGAGGGCGCCGACGCCGTCATGGCGCCCGAGCGGGTGCCCGCCGACATCCGCGTGCAGAGTTACGCTGGAACCGGCGTCGAGGCCACATGCGCTTCATCCGGGGGTAGCGTGGAAGCATGGACGGGGTCGTTCAGCGATTGGCGGAGGATCTTGCCGAACGTCTGGGCGATCGGTCGAGGTCGACGACTGCGTTGGAAGACGTCGAAGACCTGTGGCACGACCTCGACCAAGCACTTATGCATCGCAGTAGTCAATCAGGGGGTTCTCATGCCATTCGTCCGGATCACGCTCAGCGCGGACCGTCCGGAATCGGTACGCGCGGCCGTTGCCGAGGGCGTGCAAAACGCGTTGGTCAGTGCTATCGGTGTTCCCCAGGATGATCGATTCCAGATCGTCGACGCGCAGCCGGCAACCGCGATGCACGTTGACCGCTACTTCCTGGACGGTGATCGGCGCGACCCGGTGGTGGTCGAGATAACGCTGGTGCATGGGCGGACCGAGGCGATGAAACGCGCGCTCTACCAGGCGATCGCGGCCAATCTGGCCGAGGTCGGCGTGCGACCGGAGGACGTGTTGGTCATGCTGCGCGAGTCCGGGCGGGAGGACTTGTCCTTCGGCGGCGGGCAGATGCAATTGCTGGACGAGGCGCTGGTGCGCAAGTATGGGTGGAATCCGCCAGAAGTCTAAGTTTGGTTCTCTAGTCGCCAACCTCTGGGGTCCGTGCTGGCGCTGGATTCCACCCCGGGGTGATCATTGGTGCAGCCCTGTGCTGAACAACTGGCAGGAGCCGATCACCTTTTAAGTGGGCGCGCCGCGTGGGGCTGTCAGGCAGCGGGGGTGAGGGTACGGGTGCCGTGGGCGAGGATGTCGAAGAGGCGGTCGG
>Ga0137415_10005092_pt1 | contig 12999 bp, 12 predicted proteins | sample CZODoug3_1_1_16f_FD_183082 | JGI IMG/M metagenome (GOLD analysis project Ga0137415, IMG submission 183082) | Vadose zone soil fungal communities from Angelo Coast Range Reserve, California, USA - CZODoug3_1_1_16fungal (Hybrid Assembly) | ecosystem: Environmental > Terrestrial > Soil > Vadose... | reverse complement strand
GGCGCCGTCGACCCAGACGGGCAGGTAGAGCGTCGTGCCCTTGACGAGCTGTTTCACGTCCATGTTGCCGCCATTCTTGCGCGGCGGCATCGTGCTGTGGCCGCCCGGCTCGTCCAGCGCCGTGCCCCTCACGCCGGGAAACGGCTCGAGCGGTATGGCGACGTCCTGGCCCATACGGGCCGAGATGCCGTCCGAGAGATCCCAGATCTGGAGGAACGGCTTGGGGAAGTCCATCTCGGGCAGGAGCCCGCGCCCGGGCCGGATCGCCGTCCAGCCGAACGGCGCGCGCGGCGCGACCTCGAGGATCTCGACGGCCAGCACGTCGCCGGGCCTCGCGCCCGCGACGGCCACCGGGCCCGTCAGCGGGTGGCCGCGGAACGGTCCGCGCGCCAGCACGTCGGCGTGGGTGGAGGACGGCGCGTAGTATCCGTCGGCGGCGTCCCGCGTGTCGAAGACGACGGTGTCGCCGGGCTCGACGACGAGGCGCGGCGCGAGGGCGTTGTTCCACTCGTAGTGGACGGTCCGGGCGTCGAGCGAGTACGTGCGCGCCATCGCTCAGGGCCGTCGCGCGGCCGTGCCGTCCTCGATCTCGTTCCAGGCGACCATGCCCGTGCCCGAGCGCCACGCGACCGCGGGCATGTAGGCGAGCACGTCGGCGGGCCCGCGCGTCATGGCGAGCACCAGAAACCACGAGAGCAGCTCGGCGGTCCCGCCCGAACCCGCCGCCTCCATGCACTCGAGCGTGCACTCGGCGAGGAGGGCCGCGTGGTCGCCCTTGGTCAGGAGCCCGAGGAACCACCGGTCGAACTCCTCGTCCACCCAGAAGTAGCGGGGGCCGCCTGGCTCGTGCGAGAGCCCGCCCGTGGCGATCACCGCGATGCGGTCGTCGCCGGGAAACGCGCGGAGGATGTCGCGCAGGGTGCGACCGACCTGGTACGCGCGCTCGGGCGTCGGGATCGGCGGGACGGTGCAGTTCATTCCGACCGGCACCAGGCGGAACCTGGCGTCGGGGTTCAGGTAGTGCGTGGGCACCGAGATCCCGTCGTCGAACTGCATCTCGCGCAGGTACGCCAGCTGGAGCCGGCGCCGCGCGCCCTCGTTGATCATGAAGCGCGCCAGCGCCGGATGGCCCGGCACGCGATACTTCTCCATCCCGAGCCACTCGTCGAACCAGTCGGCCGGGCCGACGTGTACGTCGCCGATGCCGACCGTGTACTCGGGCAGGTTGTTGATCGGCCAGTTCAGGAGATGGTCGTTGGTGAACATCACGAGCACATCGGGTCGCGCCGCCTCGAGCCGGCGGCGCAGCTCCGCCGTCGCCCCGAGCGCGAGCCGCTGGTATTCTGCGGAGGCGCGCGTGAACCAGCCGGTGAGACCGGGAGAGTGGGTCATCGCCATGGCCGCCACGATTCGCGCCACGGCTACCGCCCCTCCGGCGCGGCCTCCCGCGCCATCGCCTTCGCCGTCTCCTCGGGGAACGCCCGCCTGTAGCACTCGAGCGCCGCGCTCGCGTTGGTGTTGTGGGCGGCGCCGAAAAAGAGGCGCAGGATCTGCGGGACGTAGTACTGGTGGACGCCGAGGTCCATGAGCCGCCTCGGATCCTTGTCGCGGATCGCCTCGTACTCGGCGCGGCTCAGCCCGAACTCCTGTGCGAGCCCCTCGAGGTCCGTGAGCCAGCGCGCCCTGAGCGCCGGGTCGCGCCGGACGTAGAACATCATCTCGTTCGCCGGGAGCGTCTTGTCGCAGCGCTCGACGTTACCCATCGGCGGACCCCTTCAGGACCTTCGGGTTCACCTTGACGAACATGATCACGCAACGCGCCTGCCCGAGGTTGCGGACGTCGTGCGGGACGTTCTTCGGAAACTTCACGATGGCGCCGGCGGGAACGACGACCTCCCGGCCGCCGATGCTCATGTTCGCCGTGCCCTCGAGGACGAAGATCGCCTCTTCCTCCTTGGGATGCGCGTGCATGACCGTGGACTGGCCGGGCTCGTAACACGCGATCTCGGACCAGAGCTGGTCCGTCTTGAAGAGCATCTTGCGTACGCGCCTGTCGGGCGCGAACGCCTTGAGGGCGTGCAGATCGAAGACCTGCGCGACACCGGTCGTCGCGGCCACCGCGACGTCGTCGTCCATGGGGCCTCCTCGGGCTGGGGGTATTGTAGCGGCGCCGGCGAGCCGGCGACAGCCGTGGTGGCCCAAGGGGAGCGTCGCGACGCCTCGGCGGCGTCGGACTCGTGCTGATATCTATAGGTTCTGTTACGGGCCTAAGTCCTTATGAGATCGACGCTCCTCCTTTCACGTCACACGTGAAACATTCTGTGATATGAAGGCCCCGAGATGAGCCGCTTTCCAGGGGTGGGCCGTCGGATCCGCCAGAGGTTGAGGGTCACCGGCTACTGGAAGGATGGCCGACCCGATATCACCCGATTCTGCGCGGACAAGGGATACCGCCCCCAGTACCTCTACGCCTGGCTCGGCGACCGGGTTCCGAGCTATGACAACCTCGTCCGCCTCGCGCGGGACCTCGACGTCGCGACCGAGTGGGTCATGTTCGGGGCCGGCGCCAGTGGCCGATCGGACCCCGCCGGGGCCGCGGACGAGCCCAAGGACGCACCGAGAGGCCAGCTCATCGACTTCGCCCGGTTGCGGGAGGTGACGAGCCGCCTCGTTCGTCTCGAGGCCGAGCTCGAGGCGATCTTCCGCGCCTTCCCGGACTTCTACTTCTGGCTGGACGCCGACGGGACCTTCCTGGCCTGGCAGGGTGGCCGCGGCTCCGAGCTCCATGTCGCTCCGGACCTCATGCTCGGCAAGAAGATCGCCGACGCGTTTCCCCCCGAGGCCGCCCTCTCGCTCGAGCGGGGCGCGCGCGCTGCCGCGGCATCGGGGGGCGTCGTGTCGGTCGAGCTCGCGCTGGGGGCGCACAGCTACGAGACGCGCTTCCTGCCCCTCGGCGACTGGCCCTCGGTGCCCCGTCGGCTCCTCATGATCGTGCGCGAGATCACCGAGCGGACGCGGGCGGAGGAGGCGGCGCGCGCGCTCGCGCGGGTCGGCCACGAGCTGGCGGGCACGCTCGACCCGACCGAAGCGACCGAACGCGTGGTGTCCGCGGTGCTTGACCTCTCGCGCTTCCGCCGCGCCAGCCTCTTCCAGCTCGACCCCGCTTCGGGTGCCCTCGTCTGCGTCGCCGTGGCGGGCGAGGGCGATCATGACCAATGGTTGAGGCAGGTGATCCCCCCCGGCGAGAGCATGACGCAGCAGGCGATCCGTGAACGCCGCCCGCTCTGGTCCCACGACATCGGCGCCGAGCGGCCGCTTGACGTTCCCGGCTGGCTCCGCGAGCGCATGGCGGCGGAGGGCCACAGGTCGGTCGTCGTCCTGCCCCTCGTCTCCCGCGGCGAGGTGCTCGGTGCCCTGACGCTCGCCTCGGACTCGGGGCACGTCTTCTCGCCCGTGGAGCTCGGGCTCCTCTCCGGGTTCGCCGACGCCGCCGCGGTCGCGATCCGGAACGCCCGTGTGTACGAGCTGAGCGAGCGGCGTCGGCAGGCGGCCGAGGCGCTGGCCGACGTCGGGCGCCTCGTTACCCAGTCGCTCGACCCCGACGTCGTCGCCCAGCGGATCGCCGACAGCGTCCTCGCGCTCTTCGGCGCGCGGGCGTCCGCGATCCTGCGCGTCGATCCGGTCTTCGGTGACCTGCTCGTGATCGCCGTCTCCGGCGAGGCCACGCCCGGCGTCGCGCGGGGCCTGGGCCTCCCCGCGGGGATCGGCGTGGCCAACCGCGCCGTGCACGAGCGCCGGCCGGTCGTGACGGCGGACCTCCTCGACGACCCGTCCGTCACGATCCTTCCCGCGCTCCGCAGCGCGCTCGAGGCGTCGGAGCACCGCGCGGTGCTCACGGTGCCGTTGCTCGGCCGCGACGACGCCACGGGCGCGCTCGTGGTGAGGGACCGCACGGGCCGGCGCTTCGACGAGGAGGACGTGCGGCTCCTCGAGGCCTTTGCCGACCAGGCGGCGCTCGCCCTCGAGAACGCGCAGCGGTTCGCCGAGACCGAGCGCAGCCGGGCGGAGGCGCTCGCGGCGGCACTGCACTCCGGGCGGAGGTTCGAGAGTCTCGTGCGCGGGCTGACCGCGATCGTATGGGAGGCTGACGCGGCGACCTGGCAGATCCTGTTCATCAGCCAGGCCGCCGAGCGCATCCTGGGCTACGCGCTCGAGCGTTGGTACACGGAGCCGGACTTCTGGCAGAACCATCTGCACCCGGAGGACCGGGAGCGGCTCGAGGCGATGCGCCCGGCCCCGCCCGTCGAGGACCACGTGCTCGAGTATCGGATGATCGCGGCGGACGGGCGCGTCGTCTGGTTCAGCGACTTCGTCCACGTGATCCGACACGAGGACGCGCGGGTCCGGTGGCCGAGGCGACGCGGGCGCTCGGCGAGGTCGGACGCCTCCTGGCGCTGTCGCCCGAGCGCGCGGCCGTCGCGCGGCGGATCGCCGACAGCGTCCGCCACCTCTTCGGCGCGTGGGTCGCGACACTCCTCCGGATGACGCCGGAGGCGGACGGGATGGTCACGGTGGCGCACGCCAAGGGCGCGTCAGACGAGCTCGACTGGAACGGCGTCAGGCCGCCCGGCACGGGCGTCCTCTGGCTGGCGATGCGCGAGCAGCAGGCCGTGTTCTCGCCCGACATCCTCGCCGACCCGCGCCTCGCCTACGCGCCCGAGGTCCGCGCGCTCCTCGAGCGTGGCCGGACCCGCGCCGTCCTCGGCGTGCCGCTGATCGTGAAGGGCGAGGTCATCGGCGCCCTCGCCGTCGGCGATCGCGCGGGGCGGAGCTTCGACGAGCGCGAGATCCGCCTCGCGCAGGCGTTCGCCGACCAGGCCGCGCTCGCGCTGGCGAGCGTCGCGACGGCCGAGCGGGAGGCTACTTGAGGGTCGCCTGGTGCAAGACCATCCATTGGTCGGCGCGCGGCGTCCAGACGACGCGCTCGCGCATCGCGTACACGTCCACCTGCTGTAGCAGGAACACCCAGGTCGCGTCCTCGACCATCGCGCGCGCCAGCTCGGCGTAGATCACGCGGCGCTTCGCCGGGTCCAGCGTGGCGCGCCCGAGATCGAAAAGCTGGTCCACGCGCTCGTTCTTGTAGTAGAGCCCGCGGCCCTTGGACGAGACGAGGTTGTAGAGCTCGTCCGCGTCCTGCATCGGACCGCCGAGGCCGAGCAGGTAGGCGTCCTGGAACTGCTTGCCGAGGTAGCGCTTGAAGTACGCGCCCCACTCCGCGGCCTGAACCTTCGGCTTGAAGCCCGCCTTCTGCCACTGGCCGCCGATCGCCTCGGCGATCTCCTTGTCGCCTTGGTAGCGGCCGGCGGGCGACTCGAGCGTGATCTCGAGCCCGTCGGGGTACCCCGCCTCGGCGAGGAGCCGCCGCGCCCGCGCCGGGTCGGGCGCGTAGCCCTTCACCGCGGGATCGTAGCCGAACATGCTGGGCGTGAACGGCCCGTGGAGCCGCCGCCCGTCGCCGTCGAGGACGTTCTTGACGATCGCGTCGACGTCCGTGGCGTAGTTGAGCGCCTGGCGCACGCGCGGGTCCGACAGGGGCTTTCGGAGCGCGTTGAGGCCGAGGTAGATCTGCCACGTGCTCGGGACACGGCGGACGCGGAGGCCGGCGACGCGCTCGAGCTCCCGGGCGAGCGTCGGTGGCACGGTCGTGATCAGATCGACCTCGCCGTTCCGCAGCGCCGCCGCACGGGTGAACGGCTCGGGGATCGGCCTGAAGACGAGGCGCGCGATCCTCGGCGCGCCCCGCCAGTGACGGTCGAAGGCCTCGAGGATGAGGCGCTCATCCTTCACGAGCTCGACGAAGCGGAACGGCCCGGTCCCGACCGGCCGGAGGGCCAGCCCCGGGTTGCCCTTCTCGGCCGTGTACTTCGGCGGGGCGATCGGGAAGTCGACGAGCCGGTTGAGGAGCGGCGCGTAGGGCCGCCGGGTGACCAGGTTCACGGTGACGTCGTCGAGGACGTCCACGCGGGAGATCTCAGCGATGTTCGCGCGGTTGGGCGACTTCTGGTTCGGGTCGAGCACGCGCTGCACCGTGAAGCGCACCGCCTCGCCGTTGAACGGCTCGCCGTCGTGGAAGACGACGTTGCGGCGGAGCCTGAATTGCCAGGTGGTGTCGTCGAGGAGCGTCCACGACTCGGCGAGCTCGGGCACGATCCGCCCGTCGCCGTCGCGCCCCACGAGCGAGTCGAAGATGCTGACGCCGACGGCCGCGCGGATGGACGCGAGGTTCATCGTGGGATCGAGGGTCTCGGGGGTCCACGGGATCGCCACGCGCAGCTCGCCCTGCGGTTCGGCGGCCCCGGCCGGCGACCCGAGCAGCAGGGCGGCGAGTGCGGCGCTCAGCATCCCGGCCTTCACGGGTGACTCCGCTTGACCGCGTCGATCACCGCGTCCAGATGCGCCTCGGGCGCGTCGAGCGGGAGCACGCACCCCGGCGCCACGATGAGCCCGCGCCCGCCGGTCTGGCGGATCGCGTCGAAGACCTCCTCGGCGATGGCGGCGGCGGGGCCGCGGCGAAGCGTCCCGGTCTCCCGGAGACCGCCGACGACCGCTCCGCCGAAGCGCCGCTGGGCCTCGCCGAGCGCCGGCGGGGTGAGGCGGTCGTGCCAGTTGATGGCGTGGACGGGCAGCGCGGCGAGGCGGTCGAACGCGATGTCACGCCCATGCACGTGGAGCATGACGAGCGGCGTCTTGCCCGCCACCCCCTCGACGAGCCGACGCGTCGCGGGCAGCTCGAAGGCATCGAGCTCGCCGGCGCCGCACACCTCGGCGCTGGCCGTCTGCGTGGCGACGAAGAGCCCGTCGGCGCCCGCCTCGAGGGCCGCCGCCGCGTAACGCGCCATCGTGCGCGCGATCGCGTCCAGGGCCGGCGCCACCGCCTCGGGCCGCGTGCCGAGGTCCTCGTGCAGCCGGTCGCCCGCGAGCTTCCGCGCGATCGTCAGCGGCGCGAAGACGGTGTGGAGCACCGGTGCGTCGTCGTGACGCCCTCGAACGGTCAGCCGGAGCGCGTCGAGCTCGCGCCCGAGCGCACCCGCACCGGGATCGAGCTCGCGGACACGCGCCCAGTCCTGGGGCGTCTTCACCGCGTGCTCCGTGCACTGCTTGGCGCCGTTCGGCGATCCCGTGTAGGCGACCGTGCAGCCCCAATCCTCGACGCAGTACACGCCGCTCGACATGAGCTTGATCAGGTCGAGGTCGAAGCGGCGGTGGAACGCCAGCATCGCGTCCGCGAGGCCCTTGGCCGTATGATCGACGTCGGGCGCGTGGCGCCAGAAGGCGACGGGCGGACGGTCCACGGGCCGGCGGGCGAGCGAGGCCAGCACGCGCTCGCGCTTCGTCATGTGGCGCCATCTTGCCACGCCTCGCCCCGCCCCGCACCACCTCCGGGTCGCCCGATTTTCGCCCTTGCCTCCATCATCGCGTTCGTGCGATATGCCGTTCCGTGACGAGCGATCGGCGACGGTCGAGGCGCTCGCGAGCGGCCGGGTCGGTCGGGGCATGGACGCCGCCGCGCTCGCGACCGGGAACGAGTCGACTCGTCGCCGCACCGACACCTACCGGCCCGAGGAGGCCCCGATGACGCGCATCGTCGATCTGAGCATGACCGTCGAGGAGTGCGACTCCGCGCCGTTCGCCAAGGAAGAGCTCTATTTCAAGCTGCGGCCGATCGTCCGATGGGAGGACAAGGGCTTCGTGTCCAACATGGTCGAAATGACCGTGCACGCGGGCACGCACATCGATTCGCCGCATCATTTCTTCCGCGACAAGCCCTCGGTCGAACAGCTGCCCCTGGACGCGCTGATGGGCGAGGCGCTGGTGCTCGATCTCACGTTCAAGGGAACGGCGAACTCCCGGATCACGCCCGACGATCTCGATCGGGCCGAACGGGCGCTCGACGCGAAGGGCATCCAGATCCCGCCCGGCGGCATCCTGTTCCTCCGAACCGACTGGCCCAAGGGCCACAAGACGACCGACCCGGCGTGGTGGAACGAGTCTCCCTGTCTGACGAAGGCCTCCGCCGAGTGGCTCGTCGCGCGAAAGCCGCGTGTCGTCGGATTCGACTTCGCCCAGGAGGAAAAGGGCGTCGACTATCAGCACGCCGACGAGATTCTCACGAGCGGCATGAGAGTCCACCGGACGATCCTGCCGAACGTCACGTGTCAGATCGAAAACCTCGTCAACCTCGATCAGGTCCCGTCCAAGGTGAGGGTCATCGCGCTACCGGCGAAGTGGAGATCGGAATCGGCCCCGGCGCGCGTCGTGGGCCTCGTCGACGAGTAGGAGAGGGAGGTTCACGCCATGAAGAGGACTCGAGTGGCCGGAGGTCTGGTGACGACACTGGCGTTGGCCCTGGCCACCCCGGTGTTCGCCCAGGCCCCCATCAAGATCGGTGACATCAACTCGTACAGCGGCATCGGGGCGCCATTCACCGGGCCCTATCGGGCGGCCGTCGAGATGGCCGCCGACGAGGTGAACGCCAAGGGCGGTCTGCTCGGCCGGAAGGTCGAGATCGTCTTTCGTGACGACAAAGGCCAGCCGGCGGAGGCGGTGAAGCATGCCCAGGAGCTGGTGGCGGGCGAGCAGGTCGTGCTGATCGCGGGCACCTTTCTTTCGAACGTCGGCCTCGCCGTTTCCGACTGGGCGAAACAGAACAAGACCCTGTTCGTCGTGGCGGAGGCGCTGACCGAGGCGTTGACGTGGTCGAAGGGGCATGACCACGTCTTCCGTGTGCGGCCGAACACGTACGAGCAGGGGCGAATGCTCGCCGAGAAGGGCGCGAAGCTGAAGTACGTGAAGTGGGCCGCCATCGGGCCCAACTACGAGTACGGTAAGCGGGCCTGGGAGACCTTCCGGGATCGCCTGAAGGAGCTGAAGCCCGAGGTGGAGGTCGTCGGTGAGCATTGGCCGACACTCGGCAAGCTCGAGGCAGGGCCATTCGTGACCGCGATCCTCAACCAGAATCCGGACGCGCTCTACGTCTCGCTCTTCGGCTCCGACTGGCTCGCCTTCGTGCGCGAGGCCGACAAGCGCGGCCTGTTCAAGAAGATGTTCGTGGTCGGTATCCTGCTCGGCGAACCCGAGTACATCGATCCGCTGAAGCTCGAGGCGCCCGAGGGCATGCTCGTGACGGGCTACCCCTGGTACGACATCTCGACGTCGGCCCACAAGGAGTTCGTCGCCAAGTTCACGAAGCGGACCGACAAGACTCCGGTCCTCGGCTCGCTCGTGGGCTACATCACCTATCAGTCGATCTTCGAGGCGATTCGGAAGGCCGGCGGCACGGACACGGACAGGCTCGTCGCGGCGTTCCGGGGGCTCAGAGTCGAGACGCCCGTGGGCCCGATCAGCTTCCGCGCGGCCGACGGCCAATCGACACTCGGCGCGTGGGTAGGATTCACGAAGGTGGACCCGAAGCGTGGCGTCGGGATCATGGTCAATTACGAGTATGTGCCCGGCGAACGCGTGCTGCCCTCAGACGAGGAGGTCAAAAAATTGCGCGCGGGCCACTGACCGTCGCGGCGCCTGCCCCGAGACGCCCATGTCGGCCTCGCTCATCGTCATCCAGCTCCTCTCGGGGCTCGCGCACGCGATGGTCCTGTTTCTCATCTCGGCGGGACTCTCGCTGATCTTCGGCGTCACCCGGATCGTCAATTTCGCCCACGGCTCCCTCTACATGCTCGCCGCCTACCTGACCTACACGCTGACGGCGGCGCTGCCCCTCGGGCCCGCCTCGTTCTACGTCGCCGTGCTCCTGGCGGCGACGACGGTGGGCGTCGTCGGCCTCGCCGTGGAGGTCGGCCTCCTCCGCCGCGTGTACCGGGCGCCCGAGCTCTACCAGCTGCTCCTCACGTTTGCGCTGGTCCTCGTCGTGGCCGACGTCGTCCGCCTCTTCTGGGGCAGCGAGAACAAGACCGGCCCCGCCGCGCCCGGGCTCGCCGGCTCGGTGTCGATTCTGGGCCAGCTCTTCCCGACGTACGACCTCGCGCTCATCGCGGTCGGCCCGGTCGTATCCGGCGGCCTCTGGTGGCTCTTCTTCCGTACAAGGTGGGGCATCCTCATCCGCGCCGCGACGCAGGACCGCGAGATGGTCGCGGCGCTCGGCGTGGACCAGGCGCGACTCTTCACGTCGGTGTTCGTCCTCGGGTCGTTCCTCGCCGGTCTCGGCGGCGCGCTCCAGGTGCCGCGTCAGGCGGTCACGAACGTCATGGACACGGCGATCATCACCGAGGCGTTCGTGGTCGTCGTGGTCGGCGGCATGGGTTCGGTGCCCGGCGCGCTGCTCGCCGCGATCGTCATCGGCGTCGTGGACGCCTTCGGTGTGCTCGTGCTGCCCAGGGCGTCGCTCGTGATGATGTTCGTCGTGATGGCCGTGGTCCTCATCGTCCGGCCGTGGGGGCTGCTCGGCCGGCCGGAGGCGCAGGCGCGCTCGGCGGGCGGTGCCATCGCCGTCGAGCGTGCGCTACCGGCGCCGAGGCTCTGGCTCGCCGCCGTGCTGGCGGCGCTCGTCCTGCTCCCGCCGCTCCTGCCGACCTTCTACATCTGGGTGCTGGTCGAGATCCTCGCCTTCGCCCTGTTCGCGGCCAGCCTGCACCTCTTGATGGGCACGGGCGGCATGGTGTCGTTCGGCCACGCCGCCGCGTTCGGGCTCGGCGCCTACGGGGCCGCGCTGCTGGTCCGGGCGAAGACGCCGATGCTCCTCGCGTTTGCGGCGGCGCCCCTGGTCGCGGCGCTCGGGGCGGCGCTCATCGGCTACTTCTGCGTGCGCCTCTCCTCCATCTACTTCGCGATGCTGACGCTCGCCTTCGCCCAGATCGCCTACGCGGTCGTCCACCAGTGGTACGACGTGACGGGGGGTGACAACGGCCTGCTCGGCGTCTGGCCTGTCCCGTGGCTCGCGCCGCCGCTCCGCTACTATTATTTCTCCCTGCTCACGTGCGGCGGCGGGATCGCGCTCCTGACCCTCATCGGGCGCTCGCCCTTCGGCCTCACGCTCCGGGCGGTGCGCGACCACGCGCGGCGCGCGGAGGCGGTCGGTGTGAGCGTCCGCGCGCACCAGTGGCTCGCCTTCGTCGTCGCCGGCCTCTTCGGCGGGCTCGCGGGCGGGACGTTCGTCTTCCTCAAGGGGAGCGTCTTCCCGAACTCGCTCGCCGTCTCGATGTCGGTGGAGCCGCTCGTCATGGTGCTCCTCGGCGGCGTGCAGACGGTCGCGGGAGGTCCACTCGGCGCCGCGGTCTACACGATCCTCGACACGGCGGCGACCAGGTACACCGAGTACTGGCAGCTCGTCCTCGGCGCGATCCTGATCGCGCTCGTGCTGGCGTTTCCCCGCGGCCTCCTCGGGATCCTCGCGGAGCGCCGCCGTGGCTGAGCCGGCGCTGCTCCGGGTGGCCGGCATCCGCAAGGCCTTTGGCGGCGTCCGCGCCGTGGACGACGTCAGCTTCGACCTCCCCCGCGGCGAGATCCGCGCGCTCATCGGCCCGAACGGCGCCGGCAAGTCCACGTTCTTCAACATCCTCACGGGTCAGCTCCGGGCCGACCGTGGCAGCGTGTCCTACCGTGGCCGCGAGATCCTCGGGCTTCCGCCCCACGCGATCTGGCGCCTCGGCGTGAGCCGTACCTTCCAGATCACCGCGACCTTCGCCACGCTCTCGGCGCTGGAGAACGTCCAGGTCGCGCGCCTCTCCCACACGGGCCGGAGCCGGACGCTCTTCCGCCCCGCCGCGTCGCTCGAGGCCGAGCGTGCTCGAGCGCTCCTCGAGCAGGTCGGGCTGGCCGACCAGGCGCAGCGTCACGCCGGCGTCCTCGCCTACGGCGATCTCAAGAAGCTCGAGCTCGCGATCGCGCTGGCGAATGGCCCCGAGCTCCTGCTCCTCGACGAGCCGACGGCGGGCATGGCCCCGGCGGAGCGCGGCGCGCTGATGAGGCTCACCGCCTCGGTCGCGCGGGAGCGCGGCGTCACGGTGCTCTTCACCGAGCACGACATGGACGTCGTCTTCTCGGTCGCGGAGCGCATCATGGTGCTCCACCAGGGACGGGTCATCGCCGAGGGGCCGCCGGCGGAGGTCCGCGCCCACGCGGAGGTCCAGGCCGTCTACCTGGGGGACGAGGGGTGAGCGCGCGCCTGCTGGAGCTCCGCGACGTCCACGCCTACTATGGTCGGAGCCACGTGCTGCACGGCGTCGGCCTCGAGGCGCGGGAAGGGGAGGTCGTGTCGCTGCTCGGGCGGAACGGCGCCGGGAAGTCCACCACGCTCAAGGCGATCGTCGGGCTCGTGGACGTGACGGACGGCGAGATCCTGTTCGACGGCCGCTCGCTCCGCGGGCGCGCGACCCACGAGATCGCGCGGCGCGGGATCGGGTTCGTCCCGGAGGACCGGCGGATCTTCGGCGAGCTGACCGTGCTCGAGAATCTGCGCGTCGGCGAGCGCGACGGGCGGGCCGACCGCGCGTGGACCGTGGAGCGGGTCTTCGGCCTGTTCCCGAAGCTCCGCGAGCTCGCGCGGCGGCGGGGGGGGAGCCTCTCGGGGGGCGAGCAGCAGATGCTGACGATCGCGCGCACGCTCATGACCGGGCCGCGGCTCCTCTTGCTCGACGAGCCGTCGGAGGGGCTGGCGCCCGTGGTCGTGAAGGCCCTCGGCGAGAACATCGCCGCCCTCAAGCTCGCGGGGCTGACTATTGTATTGTCCGAGCAGAACGTGAAGTTCGCGCGCCGGCTCGCCGACCGGGCGTACATCATCGAGCAGGGGCAGGTCAAGTTCGAGGGCCCGTTCGCGCGCCTCGACGCGGACGAGTCGATCAGGAGGGCGTACCTGAGCGTATGAAGACACTCATCCGGAACATCGGACGTCTCGTGAGCGGCGATATCCGCACGCCCCTGCTCGACGCGGACTCCCTCGTGCTCAGGGACGGGACGATCGCCGGGATCGGCCGCGGGCTCGACGAG
>Ga0137415_10005089_pt1 | contig 13001 bp, 12 predicted proteins | sample CZODoug3_1_1_16f_FD_183082 | JGI IMG/M metagenome (GOLD analysis project Ga0137415, IMG submission 183082) | Vadose zone soil fungal communities from Angelo Coast Range Reserve, California, USA - CZODoug3_1_1_16fungal (Hybrid Assembly) | ecosystem: Environmental > Terrestrial > Soil > Vadose... | reverse complement strand
TCGTTGCGGGTCTTTTCCTCGGGCGTGTGCGGGGCGTGGTCGGTCGCGATCAGGTCGATGGTGCCGTCGGCGAGCGCCGCCCACAGCGGGGCCTGGTTGCGCGCTTCGCGCACCGGCGGATTGACGCGGATGACGCCGGCACAGCGGGCATAATCGTCGGCGGACAGGAGAAGGTAGTGCGGACAGGTCTCCCCCGTGATGTCGACCCCGCGCGCCTTGGCTTCGCGCAGCGGCCGCAGCTCCTCGGCCGACGAAATGTGCAGGATGTGGATGCGCGCACCGGTCCATTCGGCAAGGATGGCGGCACGGCTCACCGCCTCGACCGCGACCACCGCGGGGCGCGCGGCGATATGCGCCAGCGGGTCGACGCGACCGGCTTCGCGCATGCGGCTTTCACGACGTTCCATGATCGAGTTCGTCTCGGCATGCAGCGAGACGCGCTTGCCGGTGCGCGCAACGACCTCGAAGGCTTCGAGCATCGCGCCGGTCGATGGGCTCGGAATCTTTCCGAAGGTATTGCCCATGTAGAGCTTGAAGCCGATGACGCCGCCTTCGACCAGCGCCGGCACCTGCGCGATGGTGTCCTCGCCCAGGAGCCCGTAGAGGCCGAAATCGACATGCGCGCCGGCGGCAGCCATGCGGTGCTTGTCCGCCAGCACCTGCGCCGTGCCGGTCGGCGGGATGGTGTTGGGCATGTCGAACACGGTGGTGACGCCGCCGAATGCCGCGGCGGCCGTGCCGCTCTGAAAGTCCTCCTTGTGCGGATAGCCGGGATCGCGGAAATGCACGTGCACGTCGATGGCGCCGGGGAGGACGTGGAGCCCGCACGCATCGAGCACCTCGCGCGCGGGCGGCATCGCCGCGCCGGCGCCGACCGCAATGATCACTCCGTCCCTGATCGCGACATCAGCATCGATGACCGTGTCAGGCGACACCACCTTGCCGCCGCGAATGATGAGATCGGCCGTGGTCATTTTCTTCCTCCCTTATGTCATTGCCTTGCGGTCTTTGCCTCACAGCATCGCCCAGCCGCCGTCGACCGGCAGGTCAACGCCGGTGATTTGGCGGGAGACGTCGCTCGCCAGGAACAGGCAGGCATTGGCGACGTCGGTATCGGTCGACACGCGCTTGAGCGCGTAGTCGGCGGCGTGACGCTCGGCCGCCTGCTCGACCGAGATGCCGAGGCGCTCGGCCATGTCGGCGCACACTTTTTCGCGGAAGCGCGGGCCGTCGACCATGCCGGGCGCGACGCAGTTCACGTTGATGTTGTAGGCGCCGACCTCGAGCGCGAAACTCTTGGTGATGCCGCGCAATCCCCACTTCGACGCCGAATAGGCCATGCGCCCGGCGCGGCCGCGCATGCCGAAGGTGCCGCCGACATTGACGATCTTGCCGTAGCGCTGCGCCATCATGGTCGGCAGCACGCCGCGCATCGCGTGGAAGCAGCCGTTCATGTTGAGCGTGATGATATCGTCGAATTCCTCGGGCGTGGTCTCGACGCCGGTCTTGCCGATCGGCCCCGACCCGCCCGCGACGTTCACCAGGATGTCGATGCGGCCGTAGGCGCGCTTGGTTGCCGCGGCGGCATGCTCGCATTCGGCCGCCTTGGTGAGATCGCAAGCCACCACGATCGCCTCGCCTCCGCGCGCTTTCACCGTCGCCGCGACCGGCTCGATGGCGGCGGTGTCGCGTCCGATCAAAGCAAGCCGCGTGCCCTCCGCCGCAAAGGCGAGGCTGACGGCGGCGCCCATTCCCTTGGCAGGGCCGGTGATCACCGCGACGCGGTCGTTGAGCATCAGGTCCATGGTGGCTTCGTCCAATCCGCGTGTTCCATTGCTCTGGCCGGCTTACCTCTCCCCGCAAGCGGGGCGAGGGAGTCCGACCGAGCCCGTGGCAGCGACGTGCTTCACCTCAAGCAGCGGTTCCTAAAACAGCTTCTTCGGAAGATCGGCAGCTGGCGGCAGGAAGGCGCCGTTGAAGATCTCGTCGACCGAGGGCATGCGCGGCAGCGCGTTGGCATCGACCAGGATGTCGATCGAACGCTTGAGGCGCGCGGGATCCACGTTGCCGAGGCCGATCTTCGCGATCTCGGGATGATTCATCTCATCCCGCAGGGTCGCCTCGAAGCGCTCGCGCTCGACCGGAACCTTGATCAGCGGCTCGCGCTTGGCGACGGCAGCGACCGACGCGTCGATGTCCTTGAGCGAATCGACGAGACCCTTGTTGATCGCCCGCACCAGGCCGCGCACGACCTCCGGCTTCTCCTGCACGAGCTTCTTGGAGACGATGATGGCGTTGGAATAGAGGTCCATGCCGTAGTCGCCATAGTTGATGTAGCGCAGTTGCTTCTCATCGACCCCCATCAGCTTGGCCGAGAACCTGATGGTGTTGACGTAGCCGAACACGCCGTCGACCTGGCCCTGCATGAGCATCTGCTCGCGCAGGTTCGGCTGCATGTTGGTGATGTTGACCTTGCTGCAGTCGATCTTGGCGAGCTTGCACAGCGCCGGAAAGAGCTTCAGCGCGCCGTCGTTGGCGGCGCCGCCCAGGGTCTTGCCCTCGAAATCCTTCGGCGACTTGATCGGGCTGTCGGCCTTCACCGCGACCGTGAACGGCGGCTGGTTGAACATCACGTAGACCGCGACCGGCGCCTCCTCGGGCTTCTTCGCCGCAAACTCGATCAGCGCGTTGATGTCGCCGAAGCCGACATCGTAGGTGCCGTTCGCCACCAAGGGCACCGCCGCGCCCGAGCCATTGCCCTGGTCGAGCGTCACCTCGAGGCCTTCGGCTTTGAAGTAGCCGCGATCGTCCGCCAGGAAGAACATCCCCTGCGGCCCCTGGTATTTCCAATTGAGCACCAGCTTGAGCTTGGTCGGCGCGTCGGCCGCGGCCGCGGGGCCGGGCGAAGGCGCCAGGATGCTCGCACCGAGCAGCGCCAAAGCCAGCCGTCGCGACATCATCCAGCACGAAGTCATTTCACTGCTCCTGCCTGTTTCAGCCTTGTCCCAGTTTCAGTTTGGCTCTTGCCTATTTTTTGGGCGAGCCAGCGTCCCGCCCAAAGTCTTAGCTCAAACGAGTGATCACATCTGCCGCTGATTTCTTGCTAGGCTGGTGCCGAAAAGGCATCACTTCAGGAAACCGAGCCCAAGAGATCGAGCCCAAGCGATGAAGCATTTGCGCATCCTCCGCTACGTCGACGAGGTCGCCCGCACCGGGTCGATCCGCAAAGCCGCCGACCACCTCAACGTCACCGCCTCGGCGGTGAACCGGCGCATCATGGATCTGGAGGACGAGCTCGGTGCCCAACTGTTCGAGCGCCGGCCGCGCGGCGTGCGGCTGACCGCGGCCGGCGAGGTGTTCGTCCACTACCTGCGGGAACAGGACGACGGGGTCGAGCGCATGAAGTCGCAAATCGAGGAGCTCAAGGGGCTGCGCCGCGGCACCGTGCGCATCGCCTGCAGCCAGGCCTTGGCGGTCGATTTCCTGCCGCGCGAGATCGGCGAGTTCCGCGCCCGCCATCCGCTCATCGCCTTCGACGTCAAGGTGCTCGACCACGAGCAGGCGATGACGGCGCTCGCAACCTACGAGGTCGATCTCGTGCTGGTGTTCCGCCCGCCATTCTTGCCGAACTTCCACCCACTGATGACGCTCGAACAACGCCTGGTCGCGGTGATGTCCACCGACCATCCGTTGGCGGGCCGACGCACCGTGCGGCTGCGCGATTGCGCGGGCTATCCCGTGGCGCTGCCCGAGCGCAGCATCGGCGGCCGGCAACTGCTCGAACAGGTCTCGGCGCGCAGCGGGATCACCTTCAAGGTCGCAGCCGAATCCAATTCCTTCGAATTCCTGCGCGCCCTGGTCACCCACGCCAACCTGATCTCGTTCCAGATCCGGATCGGAACCATGCCGGAGAACAACAAGCTCGGCCTCGTCGCACGCGACATCGACGACCGCGACGTGCCGCGCGCCGACCTCGTGCTCGGACAATTGCGCGGGCGCAACCTGCCGATCCCTGCCGCGGTGTTTGCGGAGAAGCTCGCGCGCGTGCTCGAAGGCATGCGCGAGTCAATTCGGGTTGCGCCGGCTCACGCTTCCCAGTAGGTTGCGCGTTTTTTCGCAAATGGCCGGTACTGATGACCGCCGAATGAGGGCTCGACGAGTGACAGCGACGGCAGAATCCACACGCACGCCCCCGCCGGCCATCGTCAGGCTGCGCAGCGCCGCCGCGGTGCGCGAACGATGCGGCATGGTTCACCGCTGGGTCGCCGAGCGACGCTCGCCGCATTTCACGCTCGACGAAGGCCGGCTTCCCGCGGTGGCGACTTACGTCGCCGATGTTACCCGTGGCGCCTATCCCGACCTGGAGATTCCCTATCACAGCCGCTGGCGGCACTTTTCCGCAGGCGGCATCGATCGCTGGAGCGCACTCGCCGCGCAACTCGATGACGACCCGATCGCGCGCGCGCGCACAGCCATCGACCTCGCGACGGTGAGCGTGCTGCTCGACGCCGGCGCCGGCGATGCCTGGCGCTATCGTGAAAGCGCAAGCGGCGGCACCTTCACACGCTCGGAAGGGCTCGCGGTCGCGAGCTTCGACATGTTTCGCGCCGGTGCTTTCTCGTCCGATGCCAGGCAACCATGGCGCGTCGACGCGGTCGCGCTTGCGGCCATCGACGCGGCGACGCTGGCGCGCCATTTTCAGGTCGATGACAGTAATCCGCTCGTCGGCCTGGAGGGGCGCGGCGCCCTGTTGCGGCGTCTGGGATTTGCCCTGAGCGAACGCCCGGACGTTTTCGGCGCGGCCCCGGCGCGGCCCGGAAGTCTGGTCGATTATTTCCTGACCATCGCCGACGGGCGGCGGATCGCGGCGGCGCGCGTGCTCGCCACCCTGCTCGACGCCTGGTCCACGATCTGGCCGTCCGCGCTGATGCTCGACGGCGTGCCGGTCGGCGATGCCGGCCGCCATCCCGCCGTGCGCACCGGCGACATCACCGACGGAATCGTGCCGTTCCACAAGCTCTCGCAGTGGCTCACCTACTCGCTGCTCGAGCCGCTCGAAACCGCGGGGCTCACGGTGGAGCGCCTCGATGAGCTCACGGCGCTGCCGGAATATCGCAACGGCGGCCTCCTCGTCGATCTCGGCTTGATCCGCCCGCGCACCGCGATCGATCTGCGCATAAAGCACGAGGTCGCCTCCGAGCTGATCGTCGAATGGCGCGCGCTCACGGTGGCGCTGATGGATCGCCTGCTCGCCTGCGTGCGGCAAGAGCTGGGCCTCGGCGATGCCTTCACGATGCCGAACATGCTGCAGGGCGGCACCTGGACCGCCGGCCGCAAGATCGCACGCGAATTGCGCCCGCCGGATGGCCCATCCCCGATCCCGGTCGCCGCCGACGGCACGGTGTTTTGAGCTCGCAACAAGTTCGTGGGATGGGTTGAGCGTTTGCGAAACCCATCATCTCACCCCGCGGCACGAAGGTGATGGGTATCGCGCCCGCAAGGTGCGGGCGCTCAATCCACCTACGGTGTGAAGCTCGCGGGGACGACAACTCCGGGAGCCTGCTATAGACTGTCCTCGCACGCTGCCGGGCGTGCCCACCAGAGAGGACTTCCATGCTCGCCCGGCCCATCAAGCTTGCACTGTTCATCCTGCTCGCCGCGATGCCGCTCGCATCGCAGTCTCACGCCGAGGACAAGGTCCTCAAGGTCGGAACGCTCAAGCTCATTCACGGCATCTCCGCCTATTTCTATGAAAAGTTCGCGCCGCCCGGATACACCGTCGAGGTGATCCCGTTCGAAAGCCCGACCGACGGCAAGAATGCGGTGCTCACCGGCACGGTCGATACCTGCATCCACGGCATCGCGGCGTTCCTGCTCGGCGCAGCGGCGGGCGAGGCGGTGACGATCGTCGCTAACGCCAACAACGGCGGCATGGCGATCATGGCCGGAGCGAACGCTGCCATCAAGACGTTCAAGGACCTCAAGGGCAAGCGGGTCGCGATCTGGCCGGGCTCGACGCAAGAGGCGGTCTTCCTCGAACGGCTGCGCATGGAAGGCATGACGATCAAGGATATCCAGCCGATCAGGCTCGGCTTCGGAGATCATGCTCCCGCGCTCGCGCGCGGCGACATCGACGCCTATGTCGGGGCCGAGCCGGCACCAGGCATCAGCCTCGCCAACGGCACCGGCGTGCTGGTCGAATATCCCTATTCCACGCCGATCGGCTCGCTCAACATGATCGTGTCGGCGAGCGAGAAGGCGGTCAAGGAGAACCCCGACCGCATCAAGCTCATCGTCGACATGCACCGCAAGGCGGTCGACTATGCCATGGCCAATCCGCCCGTCATCGTCGAGATGGCAATGCAGAAGCTCGGCCAGCAGAAGAAGTCGATCGAGCTCGCGGTGCCGAACGTGGAGCTCGCCTGGAAGATCGACGACGTATTCATGCAACGCGCCGGCGCCTACGCCAGGCTGATGCTCGAGAACAAGCAGATCCGCCAGGCGCCCGACCTCGCCCGTGTCGTCACCAAGCAGTTCATGTGAGCGGGCGGGCATCACCTTGAGCGAGCAGGTCACGGCGCTGCCGGAAGCGGCGGAGCAGCCGGCCGTGGAAGGAGACGCGCCGGCTGCCGTGCGGCGCCGGCGGCGGCTCCTCGCACGAGTCCGGGCTTTCGCGCTCGGCGCCGGCTTTCCGATCCTGCTGATCCTGCTCTGGGACCGTGCCGTCGCCATGACCGGCACGCGGCTCGTTCCGAGCCCGCGCGACGTCGCCATCATGATGTACGACTTCGCCTTCGGTGGCGTCTACGACGACGCCTTCAGCGCGACCATCCTGACGCATGTCTGGAAGTCGATGACGCGCGTCTATGGCGGTTTCTTTCTGGCGGCGCTGATCGGCGTGCCGCTCGGGCTGATGGTCGGCCGCATCGCCTGGCTGCGCCATCTGCTCGATCCCACCATCAACCTGCTGCGGCCGATCCCGGTGACGGCGTGGCTGCCGCTGTCGATGATATTCTTCGGGCTCGGGCCGAACGCGGCAATCTTCCTGGTGTTCCTGGGCGCCTTCTACCCGATCCTGCTCAATACGATCTTCGGCGTGCGCTCGGTCGACACGCGGCTGTTCGAGGCGGCCGCGATGCTCGGCTGCACCGGCTCGGCCATGTTCCGCCAGGTCGTGTTTCCGGCCTCGTTGCCGTCGATCTTCAACGGCCTGCGCATCGCGCACGGCTTTGCCTGGATCCTGATCGTGGTCGGCGAGATGACCGGCGTTCCGAGCGGGCTCGGCTCCGTGATCATGGACGGGCGTACGCTATCACGCACCGACCTGGTGGTGACGGGAATGATCGTGATCGGCGTGTGCGGCTTCGTCACCGACCGCATCATCGTCAAGCTCGGCAACCGCCTGTTGCAGTGGAGCCCGCAGCACCATGGCTGACGCCAAGCGTGCGAGGATATCGACGCCGCACGTGGTGATCCGCGGCGTCACCAAGCGCTTCCAGGCCGACGACGGCGACATCGACGCGCTCGCCCGCATCGACGTGAGCATCGACCAAGGCGAATTCGTCTGCCTGATCGGTGCATCCGGATGCGGCAAGTCGACCTTGCTGCGCATCATCGCCGGCTTCGAGGAACCGACGAGCGGCGAGGTGCTGGTCGCAGGCAAGCCGGTCACCGGCCCAGGCAGCGACCGCGGCATGGTGTTCCAGGACTACGCGCTGTTCCCGTGGATGACGGTGCGGCAGAACATCGGCTTCGGGCCGCGGCAGCGCCGACTGTCGCGCCCGGAGATCGAGGAGGTCGCCGACGAATTCGTCAAGCTCGTGGGCCTCGAGCACGCCGCCAACCGGTATCCCGGCCAGCTGTCCGGCGGAATGAAGCAACGCGTCGCCATCGCACGGGTGCTCGCCAACGACGCCAATATCCTGCTGATGGACGAGCCGTTCGGCGCGCTCGACGCGCTCACGCGCGAGCAGTTGCAGCACGAACTGCTGCAGATCTGGGCGCGCAGCCGTGTGACCATCCTGTTCGTCACCCATTCGGTCGAGGAGGCGGCGCTGCTTGCCGACCGCGTGCTGGTGATGAGCGCAGGACCGGGGCGGATCGCAAGCGACATCCGCATCGACTTGCCGCGCCCGCGCGATGTATCCTCGCCGGAGTTCAACGCGGTGCGCCGCGACCTGGCACGGGGGCTCACCAGCCATGTCGCACCGTCCCGCAATCCTGAAACGGTAGGATAGGATGTCGGGAACCTTCGAGCGGCCGGCGGCCGGAACGGCAATCTATCGCGGCATGGATCAGGCCGCGCTCGATGCAGCCTACAACAGCGGCTCTGCGGTACCGGACAGCGCCGAGTGGATGGCGCGCGGGCGCGAGCGCAGCGCGACGGTCCGCGCTGGAACGCCGGCGCGCCTGCTCGACGTGGCCTATGGCAGCCGCCCGCGCCAGCGTCTCGACTACTTTCCCTCCGGAGCAACCAAGCCGCCGCTCGTCGTGTTCATTCACGGCGGCTATTGGCAGCGCAACGACAAGGACATGTTTGCCTTCGTCGCCGACGGACCGCGCACCCACGGATACGACGTGGCAACGGTAGGCTACACGCTCGGGCCGGAAGCGCGCCTGACCGACATCGTCGCGGAGATGCATCTGGCGCTGACATATCTCGCCGATCATGCCCAGGATTTCGGGTTCGATCGCGAACGGATTTTCGTGACCGGATGGTCGGCCGGCGGGCACCTCACGGCGATGGCGGCCGGGCACGAAGCCTGCCGTGGCGGCGTTCCCATCAGCGGCATCTTCGATCTCGAGCCCATTGCGCTCAGCTATCTCGACGAGAAGCTTGGGCTCGATCCCACCGAGGTCGCGACGCTCTCGCCGCTGCGGGTCCTGCCCACCCGCTTGCCGCCGCTGCGGGTCATCGTGGGCGGCGATGAACTGCCCGAGCTGAAGCGACAGTCTGCGGCCTATGTGGAGGCGGCGCGTGAACGCGCACTGCCGGTGACGCTGACGGTCCTGCCCGGGCACCATCATTTTTCGATCCTCGGCGAGCTCTCCCGACCCGACGGCGCCATCACCCGCGCGCTGGTTGAGCTGATCGCGACCGCAAAGTAGCGACAAAAGTTGCCCGTCACGGGCTTCCCGCATAAGCTTCACGTTCGAAACAAGCGTCCGCAAGAGACGCGAACAATAATGTATTTGGGGGGATTCTCGGCCTGTGATCGACAAGGCTTTCGACCGTGTTGCGCGCGTCATCGAAGTGGTGCTGGCGCTGGCTTTCATCTTTGCGGTCCTGCTCAACTTCGCCAACGTCGTCGGCCGCTACCTGCTCGGCATCTCGCTGATCGGATCCGACGAGGTGCAGATCTTCATCATGGTGGCGATGACGTTCCTCGGCGCCGCCGTGGTGGCGCAGCGCAACCTGCATCTGCGCATGGATGTGCTGGTGCGGTTCCTTCCGAAGCCGATCCAGGTGCTGCTGCGGGTGCTGGAGCAGCTGCTGCTGGTCACGCTCGCCGGCTTCGTGCTGAGCCAGTCCTATTTCTACGCCACGCAGATGTGGCGGATCGGGCGCGTCAGCGACATGGCGGGCGTGCCGATGTGGATCCCGCATACAACCGTGGCGATCGGATTCGGCCTGATGTTCGCCGTCGCGGCCTGGCGGCTCATCCGCATGGCGCGCGGCATGCCGGAGCGATCCGCGCGGGACGAGCCGCAATCATGACCTTTGCGCTCGCCGTCGTGCCGGTCGTGCTGCTGCTGCTCGGCTTTCCGATCTTCATGGTGCTGCTGACCGCGGTGACGGTGGCGCTCGTCTTCTTCATGCATGTGCCGCTCGCGGCGCTGCACCAGAACCTGTTCGCCTCGGTCAACAGCTTCGCGCTGCTCGCGATCCCGTTCTTCATCTATGCCGGCGAGCTGATGGGGCGCGGCAGCGTCGCGCAGCGGCTGGTCGACTTCGTGCAGGGCGGTGTCGGTTCCGTGCGCGGCAGCCTCGGCGTCACCGCGGTCGGCACCTCCGCCATCTTCGGCGCGATCTCGGGCGCCAGCGCCGCCACCGTCGCGACCATCGGCAAGGTGATGGTGCCGGCGATGCGCCGCGCCGGCTACCCCGAAACCTTCCTCGCCGGCCTCATCACCGCGGTCGGCGCCATCGACGTGATCATTCCGCCGAGCATCCCGATGATCGTCTACGGCGCGGCGGCGGAAGAATCCGTGGCGCGACTTTATGCCGCCGGCGTGATCCCGGGCCTGATGATCGCGGCGATGCTCGCGGTCTACGTGGTGTGGCGCGCCAAGCGTGGCAATTTCGGCGCCGGCGAGCCATTCGATCTCCAGCGCTTCCTGCATGCGGCCGGCCGCAGCCTGTGGGCGCTGGGCGCCCCGGTGATCATCCTCGGCGGTATCTATGGCGGCGTGTTCTCGCCCACCGAGGCCGCGGCCGTCGCCTGCGTCTACGCGGCGCTGGTCACCGCCTTGGTGTTCCGCGAGCTTTCGTGGCGCGATATCGTCGAGGCCGCCGCCGCCACCGTGCTGTTCACCGGGCAAATCCTCATCATCGTGGCCTGCGCGGGGGTGTTCGCCTGGCTCCTCACCGTGAACCAGGTGCCGGCGGCCATGACCCAATGGCTGCAATCGTTCAACGTGACGGCCTGGATGCTCCTTCTCGCCATCAACGTGCTGTTGCTCGCAGTCGGCTGCTTTCTCGATCCGCTGTCGGCGATCCTGCTGTTGAGCCCGTTGCTGGTGCCGCTGGTCAAGGCGGCCGGCATCGATACCGTGCACTTCGGCATCGTGGTGACGGTCAATCTCGCAATCGGCCTGTTTCACCCGCCATTCGGCATCAACATCTTCGTGGCGCAATCAGTGCTCGGCCTCAAGCTCGAGACGATTTATCGCGGCATCATTCCGTTCGTGATAATCTATCTCATTGCGCTGGCGCTCATCACCTACATTCCCGAGATTTCGCTGATCGGGGTACGGTTGCTGTTGGCCAGAGGATAAGAGCTCCCGCATGAGATGGGAGCAAGAGCGGGAACATAGAAAATGAACATGCATGGAAACAAACTCGGGCTGCGCCTCGCGCTCGCTGGCATCGCTGTGGCCGGCATGTTGGCAACGACGGCAGCGCGCGCGCAGCAATTCACCATGAAGCTGTCGTCGCCGACGATCAACGACGTGGTGCACGAGTATTACCGGGTGCTCAAGGCCGGCGTCGAAGCACGCGCCGGCGGCCGCCTCAAGCTCGAGATCTATCCCGCCAACCAGCTCGGCCAGCTGCCCGCCGTGGTGGAGGGCGTGGCGCTCGGCACCATCGAGGCCGGCAGCGCCGCCAACGGCTTCTGGGTCAGCCTCGAGCCGCGCTTCCAGGTGCTCGACGCGCCCGGCCTGTTCGACGACGTCCTGCATGGCAACAAGATCGTCAACGATCCCGCGATCCGCGCCCGGCTCGCGACCTTCGGCGCCGACAAGGGCGTCGAGATTCTTACGCCCGCCATCTACAGCCCGCTGATGCTGCTCACCCACAAGGGCGTGCGCGCGGTCGGCGATTTCCAGGGCCAGAAGATCCGCACCCAGGGCGGCGCCCCGATCCAGGTCGACCCGTTCCGCAAGCTCGGCGCGCTGCCCATCTCGCTGCCGCTGGGCGAGGCCCTGCCGGCGATGCAGAACCGGACCATCGACGGCATGGTCGCGGCCGCGGCGCCTTTCGTCGCCTTCAAATATTACGACATCGCCAAGCCGATGACCTATCTGCCGTCGACGATCTTCGCCGCGCCGGTCCTGGTCAACCGGCAGTTCATGAAGTCGCTGGGGCCCGAGCTCGAAGCGATCGTGCGCGAGGAATCCCGCAAGGCGGAAGCGCTGTTCTCGGACTGGAACGTCGCCGACATCAAGCGCGCCGAAGAGGTCTGGAAAAAGAACGGCGGCGAGATCGTCACCTTGTCGCCGGACGAGACCAAGCGCTACCTCGACACGGTCACGCCGGTCGCGAGCGCGATCCTGTCCGCCAACCCGAAGGTCAAGGAGGACTATCAGGCGCTGCTCGCCGCCGCGGCGAAGTATCGGCAATAGCTTCCGATCAGCTGGCGGCCGCAGCCTTGTCGGTCGGAAGACTCGCTTTGAGGCCGACCTCCTCGTAACCGCCGCCGGTTTCATCCGGCCAGGAAACGGCAACGCGAAAGGCGTCTCGTTCGAGCATGCGGGCATACCATTGCGCCACACGCGGCCGCTTCGTGGCTGACCAGAACCGCGCCTCGCCCAGCGCTGACAGCCGGAACAGATAGGGCGCCACCGCAATGTCGGCGAGCGAGAGCTCGCCGACGATCCAATCGCCATTCTCGGTGAGCATCGTCTCCATCCGATCGAGAATGCAATCGAGCCGCTCGAAGCATTGCTGCAGCTCTTCCTGCGAAATGTCGCCTTCCAGCCCGCGCCTGTGGATCCGGCGGTAGAATTCGGTCGGCCGCTCCTCGGCGCGCTTGCGCAGCTCGTCGTCGCTCCACCGCTTGCGGAGCTTCGGCACCAGATACTTCACCATCGTCGGCAGGGCGATCGCCGGCAGGCCGTCGTCGCACAAGCGCACGAACTCGCGCATGCGCGCCCGCGCGAGTGGGTCAACCGGCGCAAGGCGCGGTCCCTCGAACGCATCTTCGATGTATTCGTTGATGATCCGCGATTCGGTGACCACGTTACCGTCATGTACCAGGGTAGGCACGTAGCCATTCGGATTCAGCTTTAGATAGGCCGGCGAGCGTAGCTCGTCCAAGGTCATCCGGCTTTCCCATGGAATACTCTTTTCCGCGAGAGCAATGCGGACCTTCTGTGCGCAAATCGCTCCGGCAAAATGATATAGCTCGAGCATTAGTCCTCGGAAAAACGCGATTGTATGGTAGTGGTCCAACGATCCTTCTCAACCGTACAATTGCACTCAATTCGCCGCAAGTTCGAAATAAACGTGCGCGCCTGCGATTTGGGTATCACGGGTACTGAATTATCATCTGGCGGCT
>Ga0137415_10005088_pt1 | contig 13002 bp, 16 predicted proteins | sample CZODoug3_1_1_16f_FD_183082 | JGI IMG/M metagenome (GOLD analysis project Ga0137415, IMG submission 183082) | Vadose zone soil fungal communities from Angelo Coast Range Reserve, California, USA - CZODoug3_1_1_16fungal (Hybrid Assembly) | ecosystem: Environmental > Terrestrial > Soil > Vadose... | reverse complement strand
GAGATCAGATCCTCGTCGATGCGGAGGAACTCGACCATCGTCGTCTGCGCGGCAGTGAGAGCGGAGAGACCTGCGGGCACCGGAGGTTCCGTGGCCGTCTCGGGGACATCGGCTGCTTGGACAGCGAGCAGCCACGCGAGGTACGCGCCGCGGAGATCGCCGCGCATCATCTCCGTGCGAAGCTGCGCGAGCGCGGCGAGAGAGCCTTGGCCCTCTTTGTCGTAGTCCGGCTCTTCGTCCTCGCTGTGCAGATCGAAGATGAGGTGCTTAGCGGCGACCTTCATGCTCGCGGTATGGCCGACGAAGTATGCCTTGAACATCTTCGCGTCCATCCGTGCCAGAGGGACACGCAAGATCAGCCTGTGCGTTCCCCAGTTGGCGAAGTACATGTGCGCGTCGAAATAGCGTTCGACGAGCTTCGCAGGGTCGGCTTTCAGATCACCCCACTGGTACTCGTTCCAGAAGCGCGTCGGCGTAATCTCCGCGCGCGTGGAGATCGCGCGAAGCTCCGCCATCTGCTTCGGCGTGAGCGGCTGATCGAGGGCGACGAACTCGTAGCACTGGTACTCGCTCATCGGTGCTCTCCTCGTAGCGCGCGTGCCCGCTCGATCGTCTTTTCAGCACCTCTCGGCTCCCCGACATGAATGTACGCGCGCTCGATCACGCGTCCTTTCTACTTCATTTGACCTGACCCGTCATGGCCGCGCGCGCGGCCAGAGCGCGACCCGTGAGGCCCACTCGGGAATTTCGTCTTCGAGATCGCTCGGCAGTGACCACCGCCGAGAGCCTCGGCCCGCCGCACGCAGAATCGCGATCGCCTCCGACGCCGCTTCGATGGGAAAGTCCTCCGCCCACCCGAGCACGGCGTCGGGGTTCTTGCCGCGGACGCGGTACAGACCGACGATGATGCCGCGACACGTCTCGATTGCGGTCGTCTCGGAGCCGAGCGCGATGCGACGGCGAAGATCGTCGACGAACGGATCGATCGCTTCTTGAAGCAGGTCCCACGCTGCTTGCGCCGGTTCGGTGTAGCCGTCGGCGTGCTCTCCGGCGCGCGCACCGAGCGTGTCGATGTCGAGTGCGAGTAGCGCTTCCTCGACGGCATCGGTGACGTCCTCGGTGGAGACGCGCGTGAGCATCGCTTCCGCCATCGACGCGGCTTCGGCCGAGAGTTCGGGATGACGTAGGAGGAGAGCGCGGAGAAGCTCACGGGCCTCGCTTGGGCGCAGCATGTCGAGGGCGCTCGGGGGCTTTTTGGACCGTCGCGGTGGCGCTTTTTTCTTCGGTGCTCGAGCCGTCATCGCCGTCACTCTGCCATCTCGGGTCACATTTTGGAACGCGGTCAGAACCGAGCCGGTCGAGATTAAGGTGGCCGTTCGCGGCGACGACCCGCTCCGCTTCGAGCAGAGGGCTGGCCACACGTCTGTGCACTGATCCTCGCGACGCTTCGGCGAATCTGCCGCATCTCGGAGGATGTGCCCGACCGCGACGTCTTCGTCGCCATCGAAAATGCATCCGTCGAGACGGCGGGCCATCACCGGCCGCATTCGAGTGTCGTCGGTGCCGAGGGGTCCTGCGCCCATTCAGGGCCGCTCGCACGCTCCGCCCGGCGGCGCGGCGCTCGTTCCCGCCGATTCCAGCGCTGGGAGGTCACACTTTCTCGAGAACCGCTCCGCCCGGAGTGCTGGCCTCCGGTACGGCATCACCTTTGATTGCACGACGCTAGCGCGCAGGCGTGCCGGGCGGGGATATGCTTGCGGCCTTAGCGGACCTTGGCGTTTCCGTTCGCGCGATTGTCCCAGCTTAGGTGCCCCATTCATGATCCCTCCCAACATCGACCGCTCCCACATCCTCGATTCCGCGGAGAAACCGTCGCTGAAGCACTGGCGGGCTCTCGATGTGGACCAGCGGGCCGCGTTGGTTCGACTCAACGCCGTATTGATCAAAGAAGGCTGCCCCTTTGGCTACCGCGTTGCGAACGAGATCGCGCGGTTCATTCAGCTGGGGGGCGAGCAGTCGGCGGGGGGCCGTGGACGACCAGGTCGCGGCGTTCGATCTCGCGATTCGTTCGAAGATCCTCCCGAGGCTGAACGGGAGCCAGCAGGAGCTCCAGTCAACGCTCCGGGCTCTGGAGAGCTTCTGCAAGGACGGGGGCCTCATTCGGTGCGCCGAGAAGGTCGAGCGTATGCGGAGTCGGCTTGGTAGCCAGGGTTTCACATCGTTCATCGAGTGATCCTCTGTGGCCCTCTCTCTCAGTTCTGAAGATACGCGCGTTGAGATCACAGACGGTATGCGTGCGGCGATCTACGGCGAAAAAAAATGGTACGCGCGTGGCAACGCAGACGATCTCGCGATGCTTGCAGAGTGGGTTGGCCGCAAAGCAAGGAAAATAGGTCACGACCTGTTGGAGCTCGACTTCGGGAACGTCGTCGGTCTCTATCCTTTGCGCGAAGGCGTGCTGGAAGTGCGGTCCGGGAAATGGTCCGTCGAGGATTTCGATGCCGCTTTGGAGGATCTCTTTCGCCTGGCGGTCGATCTCCCATTCCATGCGGGCCAGCCGTCTCCCTTGCCGGTCGCACGAGATGCCAACGCGCAGAACGACGTGCTCTACCGAACCTTTCTCTACCCCCGCGAGGCGTTGCGCCCTGAGGCTCCTCGCAGTCTAGCCGCCGCACTTCATGCGCTGGCTAGCGATCCCCATCGACGCTTCGAACGTCACGAAGTCACGGTTCCGGTTTCGAGGCTCCGCGATGTTCGCTTCGAGCGCCTCCCAGTGTACCTTGCAAGTGCCCGCCGGTGGGTGACCACGGCGGGGCTCGAGAGCCTGGGGATCGATGGTGCTGTGCCCGTGGATCTTCCGGAGCCTCGTGTGCGTGACACGTTCGACACGGCCGAGAATCGGTTCGTCCGAGCCTTCGTCGACCACGCGATCTTCGTCATCGACGATACCGTGCGCGCGGTGGGGACGCGCGCTTGCGCAAAGAGGGTCCGAGAGGATGCGCTGGTGATGCACGCACACCTCGAAGCGGCGCGGCGAACAGCGCCTCTTTGCGACGCCGGCCGAATGGCCCAGGCGCCGATGGGCTCGTCGGTTCTTCAGCGGCGCCGTGGCTACCGCGACGTATTACGGCACTTCGTTCGAATGCGCCACGCGGTGAAGGGGTTGCCGTTTTCGTCGCAAGCATTCGATGCGCTGCTCGAAGGTCGGGACATCGCGTACCTGTACGAGCTCTGGGCTTTCTTCCGCGTTGTCGAAGGCGTGCGCGCGATTTTGGGCTCACCGACCGCGATGGATTCACCGGAGCGAACAGATCTTGGCGTCGTCGTCGAGCATTTCAGCGTTGCCTGGGGCGATGACGTTACGGTTGCCTACCAGCAAAAATTTACGGCCGCGCAACGTACGTCGTATTCCTTGTCCTATAAGCCCGACGTTGCCTTGCGTGTCCGCGGGACGCTGCACCTCTTCGACGCAAAATTTCGCATCCGTTCATCGTCGGGTGGTCGGCGCCCTTTTCGTGAAGAAGATCTTGCAAAAATGCACGCCTACCGCGACGCCATTCGCGAGGCCCGCTCCGCGTGGATTCTTTATCCTGGGACACGTTCGGTCTTCTACGACGCCGAAGCTGGGCCGCAACCGGGCGCTCCTGGAGTCCACGCGGCTGGTGTTGGCGCGATTTCGCCGAGGCCCGGCGATAGCGAGCGGAGCAATCTCGGTCGCGCGCTGCGCGGATTACTCGGAGCTTCACCGTGCGACTGGTATGAGGCAGAAACGCAACGCGGAGATTCATGAGCGCGGCAAGTATCCCTCGCGTGGGGATGATGGCGACGGTTCGGAACCGTCGTGGGGTGATTGTCTCCGTCGAGCCTTTCGACACGAAGACCGAAGGTCGTCGGCTCCACATGGTGCGCGTCGAGTACGCCGATGGCGAAGGCTCGGCGGACGATATGCTCCTCTGGGAGCGAGAGTCGCGGACCTTTGCCGTGGCACCTGCTCATCGTCGACGAGGCGCACAACCTCATGCCTTCGTCTTATGGTGAGGATAGCGATCTGGCGAAGATGCTTCGGAGGATCTCTCCGTGGTTCGAGCATCGGCTCTTTGCACAAAACTAAAACTGGGCTTACGTTTTGTGCATGATGCCGGATTCCTCCGGCCGTCCTGACTGGGGCCGCCTCTACGAGATCGCAGCCGCGCAGGAAGGTCTTTTTACCACGCAGCAGGCCGCCGAGGCCGGCTATTCGCCGCAGCTCCTCGTGCACCACCTGGCGAGCGGTCGCGCGATGCGTGTCCGACGTGGCATCTACCGCCTCGTGCACTTTCCCACAGGGGAGCACGAGGAACTCGTGACGGCTTGGCTGTGGTCCGAACGCGCCGGAATCTTTTCCCACGAAACGGCGCTCGCGGCCCATCGACTTTCCGACGTCCTGCCGGCGCAATATCACCTCACTCTTCCGGATGCGTGGCGACAGCGTCGCTTCCGCGTGCCCCAGGGGCTCGTTCTCCACTACGCCAATGTCGCGAAGAAGGATCGCACATGGTGGGGGCCTGTTCCGGTCACCTCCGTTCGACGGACGCTCAACGACTGTGCTTTCGAGGGACTGTCTCCCGAGCTTCTGCGGCAGGCGGCAAAGCAAGCCCTTCGCCGAGGCCTCGTCGTTCCCCGTGACCTTGCCGAGGTCAAGGCGTCCCTCAAACCTTTCGGGGGATTGCCCGCGTGATCGTGCGCACGTACGCAACACCGGCGGCGTTCAAGCAAGCGCTCGAACAACGACTCCGATCCATGTCGATAACAGGGTCGTCGTTCGCTCGTCGCCGTCAACTCCTCGTCTTCGATCGATTCCTCGCACGTATCGTCACCGTGTTTGGCGATGCGGTGACGCTCAAAGGTGGGCTCGTGCTGGAGCTCCGTCTCGAACGCGCGCACGACGAAGGATGTCGATCTGCGCGTCATTGGATCGCCTGACGATGTCCTCGCGAAGCTCCAGCAAGCAGCCCGTCTCGATCTCGGAGACTTCCTGGCCTTCGAAGTCGGCCCCGACCATGAGCACCCCAATATCCAGAACCACGGAATACAGTACGACGGGATGCGCTTCCGATCGGAGTGCCTCCTCCCAGGAAAGCTTTTCGGCGATCCCTTCGGCGTCGACGTGGCGTTCGGAGATCCAATCCTCGACGAACCCGAGGTCATGACGGCGGATGACATCCTCGGTTTCGCTGGAATTGCTCCGCCCAAGCTGCGTCTCTACCCCGTCGAAACGCACATCGCAGAGAAGCTTCCCGCGTACACGATGCCGCGTGCGCGGCCTAACTCGCGAGTGAAGGATCTCCCCGACATCGCGCTGCTGGCAGGAACGAAGGCCATAGAGGCCGAGCGTCTGTGTGCAGCACTCGAGCAAACGTTTGCGTTCCGAAAGACTCACCACCTGCCGATGTCGCTTCCCGCTCCGCTCGACGCGTGGGAGCGTCCTTATGCTGCGATGGCGCGAGCAGATCGTCTGCCGTGGCCGACGCTCATCGACGTGACAAACGCGGCAAAGGCATTTCTTGATCCGGTACTGGAGGGTGGGCTCTCCGCCACTTGGGATCCCAGTGCTCGGCAGTGGCGCTGACACGAATTGCGGATCGGTTCGATTCGCACACGCGAGCCGACGACCACCGCGCCTTGCTCGCTCGAGCACCTTCTCGGTGCTCGAAACCACTTAGACTCTTAAGTGGAGCAAAGGGGGATCGAACCCCTGACCTCCGCATTGCGAACGCGGCGCTCTCCCAGCTGAGCTATTGCCCCAACATCAACCCGGAGGTACGCCGCTTGCGGCGTCCTCCCTGTACGCAGGGCGCGGACTTTACGCGCCGACGATCGAAAGTCAAGTCACCTCTTCTGCTGCCCCTCGCAAACCGGCGCCTACCGGTATCCCGACACGAGCGACTGCGCCAAGAGTCCCCAGCCGTCGATGGCCACGAAGAGGAGAAGCTTGAACGGCAGGCTCACCTGCGTCGGGCTGAGCATCTGCATTCCGAGCGCCAGGAGCACGTTGGCGACGACCAGATCGATCACCAAAAACGGCAGGAACAGCAAAAAACCGATGGCAAAGGCTTCGGTGACCTCCGTGATCACGAAGGCCGGAATGAGGATCGGCAGATCGCGATCGGTCACCTTGGCCCGCTCCGCCTCGGGGCGCGTCTTGCGCGAGACCTCCACGAAGCGCGCTTTTTCACGCTCACTCGCGTTGGCGGCCAGAAAATCCCGCATCGGTTCGCGCACGGCGTCGACCCCTTGCCGCAAGAGCGTCAGGGTGTCCGGTGGCGCCTTCGTCGACTGCGCCGAGAGCAACGGCGTCGCGCGATCGACGATCTTCTGCCCCACGGGCGCCATCGCCAAAAGCGTGAGCGCTGTCGCCAGGGCCAACACGACCGTGTTCGATGGCACCGAGGCCGCCCCGATGGCGCTGCGCACGATCTGGAGCACCGTCGAGATCTTCACGAAGGCCGTCACGCTCATGAACGCAAACGGAATCAACGAAACGAGCGCCAGCGCCACCACCAGCGCAAACGGCCGTCCCAGGGCCTCGTCCACGCCCGGATTCACGACGACGACCCCTTGTCAGGTCCCGCGGGCTTGTCTGCTGATGGCTGCACGCCGCCGCGCTTTCCGAGCGCCGCGAGAACGTCGGCAAACATGCGCGGTGCGGTCGTGGCGCGCGCAGAACCAGCGAGCGCGTCCGCGGGGAGTGCGCTCTCGGGCATTTCCGCCAACTTGGTGAAGCCGCCCTCACCCACACCGACGACCAACACCTGCCCGCCAACCTTCACCAAGTAAATGGACCGGCGCGCATCCAGCGGAAGCTGCCCCACGAGCTGAATGGCGCCGCTCGCCCGCCCCATGCCGAGCCGCTTCGCACCGTAGAGGACGACGAACGCAATGGCACAGACGGCCACGAGCGTGACGAAAGTTTCGACAATGTAGCCGCCGTACGCACTCAAGATCTTGCGCCCAATCCGTCTTCGTCTCGCCTGCTCCGCCCTTCGTTTTCGGCGCCGCCCACCTGGGGTCGTCCATCGGAGGGCGTTGCCAGTCGATGTCATATCACCTATTAGGAGCTTCCACGCCGTCCGAAGTCCGAAGGTCCGAAAACCCAAGAAATTCACCGCCCCGTCAGGGAACTGAAGAAATGAAGGGAAACGCTCGTGGCGCTCATCGTGCAGACGCCCGCACCCGCATACGAAGCGAACATCGTGCGCGACGCCGAGCCCGTGGTGACCAAAGCCGGCACGGTTCGAGAAACAGACCCGCAGCGGCGACTTCGTGATCAACGATCCGTATCGCCGCACCTCGCGTCTCAATCCGTCACGAAAAGAAGGATCGAGGCGCTCGACAATCAGCGGAGCGGGCGCCGTCGCGGCCTCGCGATCCAGTGGAACGTGTCCTTCGGCAGCTCGTCGAGGAGCTCCACGAACTTTCGCACTTTCGCGGTTTGCGCGGCCGGGACGGCGAGCAGAAGCTGCACGTCGGCCGGCACCGGCTCGAGATCGAGGCGGATTTCCAGGAGCGCGCCGGAGCGCAGATCGTCGTCGACGAGGCACTTCGGAAGAAGCGCGAGGCCGGCACCCGCGCGACAGGCTTCGCGCGAGAGCATCGCGCTGTTGACGCGGAGCTTCGGAGGCACCGGTGCGACGACGATCTTCGAGCCGCGCCGGAACCTCCACGTGCTCTCGCGCCGCGTGCTCTCGAGCGCGATGAGGACATGGCCCGCGAGACCGTCGACCTTCGTGGGTTTGCCATGCCGTGCGAGGTAGTCGGCGCTCGCGCTCACGATCCGCGCCGAGACGCCGATGCGTCGTACGAGGTCGGACGGATCGGTCGCGGGCAAGCCGATTCGCAGCGCCACGTCGAAGCGCTCCGCGCGCAGATCGACCGCGCGCTCGCGGAGCACCACGTCGACGCGCACGTCCGGGCATAGCTGCGCGTAGCGGGCGAGCACCTTGCCGAAGACGATCGCGCCGACCGTGGGCGGGCCCGAGACGCGCAAGGTGCCGCGTGGGATCGCACCGTAGCTCGTCGCGACGTCCTCCGCTTCGGCGAGCGCGGTCACCATCGCCCGCGCCCGTTCGACGTACGCGGCGCCGACGTCGGTGAGGCTGAGCACACGCGTCGTCCGCTCGACCAGCAGCACACCGAGCCGCTCTTCGAGCGCCGAGAGGCGGCGGCTCAACGTCGAAGGCGCCATGCCCAACGCACGGCCTGCGCGCGCGAGGCTTCCCGCGTCGGCGATCGTCACGAAGAAGAGGGCATCGTCGGCCTTGCGCGGAAGCATCGTGACGCGAGCTTATTCCGTTCGGGCGATGGTTTGTCCGCGTTTCGATTCGTGCAGATGGAGCCGGCATTCGTGCAGAAATGTGCGTTCTCTGGAGCTCCCTGCGGGACCTACATTGCTCGCACCCACGCCGGGTGAAAGGACGAATTTTCGCATGAGCGTCATCAGCACCCTCGACGTCACCGCCCTCACGACCTCGGAGTACCGCACCGTGCTGGACCACCTGGGCGTCGAGAAGAATCCCGCGCCGGGCATCTATTTCCACATCGCGGCGCGGACCGGCGACGGAATCCGCATCATGGAGCTCTGGAATGAGAAGGAAGGCTTCGAGGCCTTTCTCCAAAACGGTCTCGGACCGGCCAACAAAGCAACCGGTGTCGAGCGGCAAACGGATATTGCCGTTCAACCGCTCTTCAACCTCTTCGCGCCGCGACTCGACGAGATCCCGACACTCCACAAGCGCGCGGGCAGCGTCACCACGACGTTGGACGTGCACGGCCTCACGGCGAAGGAGTTCCGCCACCTCCTCGACCACATGGGCGTGGAGAAGAACCCCGAGCCCGGAATCTTCCTGCACGTCACCACGCCGACGAGCACGGGCTATCGGATCGTCGAGCTATGGGACGCCCAGGCGAACTTCGAAGCATTCATGACCCGCCGCCTCGGACCCGCGACGCAAGCACTCCAGATCAATCGAAAGACGGACATCTCGTTCCACCCGCTCCACAACGTCTTCGCCCCGCGGCTCAAGGAGCTTCCCGGCCTCGTACCATCTCTCCCCGGCGGCCCGGGCCGCTCCTCACGAGGGGCCGACCTATGAGCCTGAGGGACCCGAACGTCGTCAACCCGAAGAAGAAGAATGGTGCGTGCTATGTAGCCTTCTTTCATGTGATCGAAACCTGTTTCCGATTGCCGTCAAGTCAGCGACTTTTCGCAAGTCGACTTAGCGCTCTATCGGCAATAAACGAGGAGGAATCGCTCGCTAATATTTCAAGTATTTCTTTGGGTACTTTCGGATTGTCCGAAACAGCCCGACGCACGATCTCTTCCTTGTCTTGGGCTAGCCTGGTCAAGAGGTCGTGAGGACACGCGTGCTTGGACGCTCGACCAATCGCTTCAAATCCGCCCTTCGCAACCATCAAACGCAAATCGGACTCTGGAGCAGCCTGTGCAGTCACCTCGCGGCCGAGGTGCTCGCCGGCGCGGGGTTCGATTGGATCGTCATCGACTCGGAGCACGCGCCCAATGAATTGGGCGGCATCGTGCAACCACTCCAGATCATCGCATCGTACCCCGTCGAGCCGGTGGTGCGGATCCCCATCGCGGATCCGGTGAACATCAAGCGGCATTTGGACGCGGGGGCGCGCTCAAATCGATCGGCGCGCGCGCCGTCCGAGCTCGTTCGTGGGTCCTATTTTGGCCGGGCCTGAGTTCGAGCCAACATGACGTCGGTTACAACCTCACCTGTATCACTGGTCCGGATGTAGCGTATTCGATGCGCGGCAATGTTTCCGTCCCCATCTCGTTGCAGGTAAAGTTGCAACGCCACATTTTTCGACGCGACCAGTGTCGCCGCGTAGTGCGTAGGAACGGCGAATTGAGCGGTCAGCGCACCCGGCGGAATCTTTATCGGTGCTCCGGCGATGAGCCCCGTGCCCTGAACTGTGGACATGTGGGGCGCGTCGTTCGCAACCGTCTCGACTTCGGGCGCGCGAATTGGCTGCGGTATTCGAATCTGCGGCGGCTTCGGATACACGTTGCCACCGAACGAACTAGCGACCCACGTCGATCTCGAGCACGCCGTGGCGACGCGCCGCTTTCGGGAAGACCTCTTCTACCGGCTCTCGGTGTATCCGCTGCACCTCGTTTCGCTGCGCGAACGCAAAGACGATATGCCGCTTCTCGTCGAGGCGCTGCTTCGGGAGCTCGCGCCGCGGGTTGGCAAGGGCAAGCTGCGCCTCTCGCGCGCCGCGCTCGATGCGCTCGAGCGGCTCGAGTTCCCGGGCAATATCCGCGAGCTGTCCAATCTGCTGGAGCGCGGCGCCATCAGCGCGGACTCGAGCACGATCGACGTGGCGCACCTGCGTCTCGGTAAAGCTTTCGGCAAAGCTTCGTCACGCGGCAGCAGCGCCGGCGGCGGCGGCAGCGCGGAGCCGGGCGGCGCGCGCGGGCCGCTCATGTCGCTCGCGGACAACGAGCGGCTCCACATCGAGCGCGTTCTCGCGGCGACGCAGGGGCGACTCTATGGCGAAGGAGGCGCGGCGGAGATCCTCGGGATCCCCCCGAGCACGTTGCAGAGCCGCATGAAGCGCCTCGGCATGCCGAGAGCCTCCGTCAACGCGCGCTCTGCCACGTGAGAACCGTCGCGCCTCGCGGCGCAGGCCCGCTCCCGTTCGCCGCCTCCCGCGTCACGCGAATTTCGTCCGCCGGAGACGCCAGTGCTCCATCTTCGTGCACGACTCCGGGTCGCCGGTGTCTCGCTTCACGTTGGCCGGGGAGGGTACGTCGAGCACCGGTCCCGTGTCGCACACTTGCTCGGCGAAGGCCGGCGTTCAACAGCTCGACCAACTTCGCGCGCATCGGCTCCGACAGGTCGTTCTATCGTCGGGTACACGAGGACCTCGTCTGGCGCGTCACTTCTTGCCGTGGGCCTCCGCGAGCTGTCCCACGGCGCATGGGAAGTCCAAAGGGGGGCGGTCAAAGTTGGCTATCCGACGGAAGCCACCGGTTCGCGACCCCAATCGAAAAAGCGGACCGCTGCGCGCGCGGCGACCGATTTGGACTGAGCTTCGATTTCGGCGCCCGTGTCCAGCGGATGCAAATCCGCCGCTTTCGACCACTTTTGCGAAGAAGTAGAGATCGTTCAAGTCCTGCATCCAGCGTTCTCCTAGTGGAACACAGCGTGCCATTTTTAGTGCCTGCGCGCTCAGTGTTCCATCAATAGGTTCAAAGAGGTTAGCGAGATGCCCTCGCTAGACGAGGACATCATGAGCCTTCCCGACTTCGAATCCCTGTCGCGACGAGACTTCTTCCTCGCGGCGGCGAGCACCGCCGCCCTCGCGATCCCCATCGTGGGCTGCACGCCCGCACAGACGAATAATCCCAACAACGGCACCCCCATCATGACCACCGCACCCGCGACCGCCAGCAAGCTTCTGCTCGCCTACCTCTCGTCGATCAGCGATCCCCAGAAGGTGGCCTCCCTGTTTGCCGAGGACGGCGTGATCGAGCTGCCCTATGTAGCATCGCTCGGACAGACGTGGCGCATCGAGGGCCGCGATAGCATTCAAGCCTTCGTCCAAAATTTCCTGAAGATGGTACCCAATGCACACTTCGAGAACGTCGAGATCTTGATCGATACCCCGGAGCAAGCCTTCGGTGAGTATTCAATCGAGACGAAGACGACCGCCGGAAGGACCTTCAGCCAACGCTATGCAGGACGGCTCGTCGCCGCGAACGGCCAGATCAAACTTCTACGCGAGTCGTTGGACGTCGTGCGCGCCGCGCGCGCCATCTTGCCGAATGGTCTCGCCGACGTGCCACCAGCATCCGAAACTGCTCGCGTAGCAAAGGAGCTCCTCGCTCTCATGGGTGCGGCGGCCGACCCGGACGAAATGGCCGGACTATTCAGCACTGATCTAGACTTCGAGATAGCGGGCGATGTCGGTGTGCTGCCTTGGATTGGAAAGAAGCGCGGACGGAGCGCCGCGGCGGACTTTTTCCGTGAGATTCGCCGCATGGTTGCCCCCGTCCGCTTCGATATCCAAGATGTTCTGGCCAACGACCATCGGGCTGTCATCGTGGGTGAGCTCGTATCGCAGGTGAAGCGAACGGGCAAGACCATCGAGACCGCATTTGCTCTCGTTTTGAATGTCTCCGACGGAAAGATCACACGCTTCCGAATGCTCGAGGACAGTTTTGCCGTTTCTCGGGCCGCGCGCGCCTGAGTCCCCCCATGATCCTAATGAAAATTTCGGATGCGTCGCCTCGGGGTGAGCGCAACAACGAGGACGCGCGATGTGCGCTACAGGAGAGCGGAATCCATGATTCGAGCGATGAGAGGTTTGAAAACGACGGCCGCGCCCGTCATTCGAGCAGCACTTGGAATCTGCGCGGTCGCGCTTACGGCGATGCTCGCCGCGTGCGCACCGCGCGCGTCAGGGCCTCTCGACGCACCGACGGCGGCTTCGAACGAAATGGCCTCGGCCATCGCCGATGCTCATTTGGCAGCCATGAATGAACTCGACGCGGGCGAGCGCCGCGCGCGCATGGTGAAGGTCTACGCGGACGACGTCGTGTGGGTGGATCCGTTCTTCGTGACCCGAGGAGCGGCGGAGTTCGAGCGGGGCCTCAAGGGTCTCCATGCGAAATTTCCCAAAGCCGTGTTTACGCGTCGTGGGAACGTCGAAAGCCACCATGGGCTCGCACGCTTCGCGTGGACGCTCACCGGGATGGGGGGAGAAACCATCTCCACCGGCGAAGACGTGCTCGTGATCAAAGACGCGCGTGTCTCGAATCTATATGTCTTCATCGATTCGCCCTCCGGCGCGCTCCCCAGCACCGGGGTCCGCGGCCTCGATCATGCGGGGATGTCGGTGCCGAGCAACGCCGACGCCATCGCATTCTTCGCCAACTTCGACTGCGCTCCAGTGACCACGGTGAACCTCGTGAACACCGACGGTCGTTGGCGA
>Ga0137415_10005087_pt1 | contig 13006 bp, 14 predicted proteins | sample CZODoug3_1_1_16f_FD_183082 | JGI IMG/M metagenome (GOLD analysis project Ga0137415, IMG submission 183082) | Vadose zone soil fungal communities from Angelo Coast Range Reserve, California, USA - CZODoug3_1_1_16fungal (Hybrid Assembly) | ecosystem: Environmental > Terrestrial > Soil > Vadose... | reverse complement strand
GACTGATACTGAAACGCACCAGCAGAACGAGAACAGCCAGAGAAAGATTCGGCATCAGTGGCACAAGAATCAGCAGAATGTTTGAGGGGAGGTGCGTGACAACCATGGTGTTGATAAGACCGAAGCGGGAAGCAAGGCGCGACGCCAATAGGGCCGAGATTCCGGCGAAGATATTCGCCCAAAAGAAGATGACGCCGAGTGTTCCTGGGTCTACACCGAAACGCAGGTAGAACCAATACGCAGCGAAGCTCTGCACCACGAAGCCCCCTGCAAAGGAGTCAAGAGCGAACAAGCTTGCGAGCTTAGCGACCACATGACGTGAGTGACTGATTCCCAAAATGCTTTTCAGAGTCCCCGGAAAAGGAGATTCTTCTCCCGGTGAATTTACTTCTGCAGCGGACGTAAGGCGCGTAAAAAGGAAGGCCAAAAAAACGCCCAGCGCGGCATAAAGAATAACTACAACACGGTAGCTAACCACAGGCCTCATCGCGGTCTTCTGCAGAGCGTGCGTGACAGTCCCCCCACATAGTGCACCGATTGCGGTCGCCAACGAGCCGGCCAGCGTGTACCAAGCAAATACCTCGGTCCTGGTCCGACCGGGTACAACATGAGAAAGCGCGGCTTGCTCAATCGATAAAAATGGTCCCACTTCATTGCCGCTTGGGCTTATGACGCCGATGGTGCCTGCGAAGATCAGAAGCAAGAAATTGTGTGTGAAGGCGAAAGCTAGACCGGCAGCAGCCATCAGAATGGCTCCAATGGTGAGCATGCGCCGCCGTCCGATCCGATCCGCGCGGGTAGTGAGATAAAGGGAGACGAAGGTGTCTCCGGCTAACGTCAGCGTAAGAAGCAGGCCGGTCTGCGACTCGCTCAGTCCGAGGCCAATCAGATAGAAAACCAACACTACAGATAGCGAGCCATAGGCGAACAGGCGTAAGAATCGAGTGAGGAACAGGAGCCACCCATCACGTGTCAAAGTTCTGAGCGCGGTGGGCATTGAGTCGGTGATCAGCATCGTTATCTATATCTATACGCGCCGCGCCGGTGTGGGTGCAGATCGAATGTTGAGCAAATTCCCACAGCGCGTGAGCGGTTCCGAACCGGGGAACCGATCTAAACGCCGCGACTTGGCTGGCCCAATGATCAGGTTGGCCGCAGCAATAGCCCTGCCATGGCCGCGCCGCCGATGACGATTGGTTCAGGAACTTTCCACCGAAAAAGTACGGCTAGGCTGACAATCGCTATCGCGAATGTGGGCAGGTCATAAATTGAACGGCGGGCGAGCACAATCACCGCTCCCGCAATGGCTCCTGTCGCGGCGGCGGTGACGCCTCGCACAAAAGCATTTAACTGCGGGTTCTTGGCCCAGCGTTTGTACGAAGGCGCCAGCAGCACGACGACCAGATAGACTGGGAGGAATATTCCGAGCGCCGCGGCTGTCGCACCCGGAAGTCCAGCCACCATGAAACCAATGAAAGCCACGGTGATTACAACCGGCCCCGGCGTGATCATCGCAACAGCAACCGCATCGACGAATTGATGGTCGGTTAGCCAATGATGTCCCTGCACTACCCCGCCGTAGAGAAATGGCACGACTGCCAGGCCGCTTCCGAACACGAACATTCCCGCTTTCGCAAAATAGAGGAATATTTCCGACAGAGTGCTGTTTACACCGAGAGTTCCAAATGTAAACAAGAGCGGGATAACGCTCCGTGTTTGCATGCGCCTTGGATAAGCCTTGACCAGCAGAGAGACTACGCCGCCGAGCAGGAATAGCCAGATGATTTCATGCGAAGTCCATGCTGTGGAGACGGCCAGAATCGTGAAGATTCCCCACAGCAATTTGTCCTTCCCGAGTGTGAGTTTGGTGAGTTTGAACGCCGACCGTGTGATTATCCCGATCACGGCCGCGCCGATTCCGTAAAACATACCTTGCATCCACGGCAAGCCCCCGAAGCGGACATAAGCTGCCGACAAAGCAAGCACCATCAGGAAGGAAGGCAGCACGAACGCCACCCCCACTGCAGAAGCTCCTAGTATGCCGGCCCGGATATAGCCGAGGTAAATCGCCAGTTGAGCGGCCAGGGGACCCGGTGCTAGTTGGGCCAGAGCCAGGCCCTCAAGGTAGTCTTCTTTGCTGATCCAGCCACGCTCGTCAACGAGATCCTGCTGCATGTGACCCGCGAGCGCGATCGGTCCGCCGAATCCCACGGTTCCCAGCCACAAGAAGTAGCCAACAAAACGAGGGAAGGACACCTTGGTCAGCGGTTTCGTCTCCGGATTGTTTTGGTAGCTCATTTTGCCGAGTTTGTATTGTCCAGGGCTGCTCGCAGGCCTTTCGCGAGTTTCACCGCATCGTCGTTTGCCCAAAAATGTACAAAGAACAGGCGTGGCTCTTCCTGGAGCATATGATTGTGAAGCGCAGTGACCTGAATTCCATTCTGCCGGAGAGCCTTGATCACGGGATTGACTTCGCTACCTAGAAGGACGAAGTCGCCGGTGATTGCCGCTTTGCCCGCACCCGTCGGCTGGAAGTTTAAAGCCGTTGCCAGTCCCATCGAGCCGGGGACAGGCATTCCTGCATCCGTTATCTTCTCTGCTCTCGGCACGCCGACCTGATAGACACCTCCGTTGATCTTCCCCTTGTGTCCGAGAACCTGATCGATAGCGGCAGTGTCCATTTCGAGCGCCGGTGGAGCGCTTGGGGGTTGTGCGGGGGCGGGTGTCTTCGTCAATGCAACCACCTTCCTTACTGCCTCAGCCAATTTGACGGCGTCGCCGTGCCCGGCAATGTGCATGTACATCACGCGCGGCGTCTCATGCAGAATGTGATTGTGCAGCGCAGTGATCTGCAGCCCGTTTTCTTGCAGTGCCAACATCACCGGTGACACCTCGTCTTCGGCCAGTACAAGGTCGCCCATGAGCATCGCGTCCTGGCCGGGGCTGCTGAACGCGACCCACGATCCGAGCGCCAGCTTAGGTTTCACCTGCACGCCATCGACAATAACCTTGAGGTCGCCGCGTGGAAGTCCGAATTTGTAAGCTCCATCACCTTGCAGTTGGCCCGACCGCCCGAGGGCCTGCTCGACTGCTTTCCAATCACTTGCGGCCGGAGCCGTTTGCGCCACCACAGAGCAGCTCAGGACAAAAAGTTGAAACAGCGCCAACACACCAATTTTCCTAGTCATGATTCCTCCTTAGATTTACCGGATTCCGTTGTAAAGCCCTTCGATCATTTCGATGCCTTTGCGCAAAACCTCTTCATTCGCCATGCCTTGTTTGTTCCATCCATCTAATATTCGATCTATGCCAAGCGCTTCGGTCCTTCCAAAGTGTTCATCCGCCAAGTCCGCATCATGAATCGCGTGCGCGACAAGTCTCAACCTGGAATCCTTGATACTGAAGCTCTTCATGAGTGTTTCAAAGGTGCAGTCGTTGCCCACGTGACCGAAGTCGCCAGCGTTGAACATGTCGAAAGCAATTGCGTCTGGATGGTGCCGTGGGTCTTTGTCGAAAGCGAACTTCGCGTGAGAATCGATGTAGCGCAAGATCAGCCACGCAGAAGAAACGCGGTCGATTCCAGGCTGGGGCCGAGTGATCCAAGTTCGCCCGACGTAGTCTTTGGGACTCTTCTTTCCTTCTCTTGCTTTCTCTTGGCCGTCATCGCTTTCGAGCTGTTGCACAGCTTCTTCTATTCGAGCACGTATGGGAGACCCGAAGAAGTCAATTTCAACGATTTGCTGTAAGCGCCTCTTGAGACGCAAAATGCCAGGTTCCGACTTGTCACGGTTTGCATGTTTCCCGAACTTCTTCAATTCCTTTTCGAGAACTTGATATTCGCGGGTTCGGGCCTCGTTGAACATGTGCTCGATCTGCTCGTTTCTAAGCTCGTCGAAGGAACAGACGTGCGCAACGGCGGCCTGTCCTTTCGAGCTGCGAATGGACGTAGCAAGCCACTCGAAGCGCTCCTGGTTCATGGAATTATTGGGAAGAACATACCCTGAAGCGGGAAGGGCGACTGCGCCATATCTCTGAAGCTTTCTCCACACGCCGACACGCTCGCTCGCCTTTGCCGTCGGCAAGGTGAAGACAAGCAAGAGCCAAGCGGATTTCTGCTTAACGGATATGCTCATACCGCTATTTGATACAGTTATAACATATTCGAGTGTTCATCCGGAGCCACGCGCGACCTGTTAACAAAAGTCCCAAAACCCATGATTTCCGATCCTCCCTTTAAATAGAGAGTAGACATTTCTCCTTTAAGTTCTTGATTTGGCGTCACCGGCAGGATTTGACCCCGCGTTTGCGCCGTGAAAGGGCGACAACAGATTGGATCAGGTTGTAATTACAAGGCACCGGTCGCACCGTAATGCCCTGTAAATAGCCGTAGGGAATACAAAGGAACCGGCGCTCTGTGTATCGTCTGTGTATCGCGAGTTTTGACCCAAAACTCTCGAAGGGTGGGGGAGAAATGGAGTGATTGGGTTCTCGAACTGCCGTTCTAGGGCAGGCTCTATGTAGAATTCCTGTTTGCCGACCACACGGGAGCGACGGGGCGAGCCGGGGCCGGTCTCAACCTGACATTCGGCTCACCGCACTCAGGTTCTCGCCGCGGTGGACGCAGACGCAGCTGCGGGAATCATCCATGGGCAATGAATGTAGTCTGCGATTCGTTCAATCTTGTGGTCGATCACATTCATACGAATTGCTGAGTAAGCGGTCCAGGTGTCCGCTCCGCGTTGAAGAATGATCACAACCGGTTCACCATCCAGTTCGCCCACAGCCAACTTCCAGGGCCAAGGCCAGCGGTCGTAATTGAAGAAATAAGGAGCCTCCCCAAATTTTCCGGCAAACCGGTCGGCAACGGTGAGCCGGGCGTCGGCACTGATCAACTCACGCACTCCATCCCAGTCGCGTCGATTAAAGTGATCCACATAAAGCTGCATAATCCGTTGCAACTCAGGGTTCGCACTGCGAGCCGGCTGCGATGGGGCAGGTGATGAAGCCAATTTCATCCGACCGCGGCTGAGAGCCGCCTTGACTCCTCCGACCGTGGTATCGACCAGTTCCGCAATCTCCTCCAGTGAGTAATCAAATACGTCCTTTAGAAGTACGCAGGCACGCTCCTTCGGAGGAAGGCTGATCACCAGACGTTCAACTGCAGTGCCAAGGCCAAGCACAGCAGGCTCCGCCGGCAAGACTGCCTCCGGCACCGCTGCGGCAGCCTCGGCTTCGTCTCGAACTCCTTTGCGGCGCAGAAAGTCGATGCAGCGGTTGTGGGCAATCCGAAACAACCACGGCTTCAAAGGCCGGCTGTCATCAAATTGATCCATCTTCCGATAAGCCTCGATCAAGGCTTCCTGTACGACGTCTTCGCCGTCCATGACTGAGCCTGTCATGCGGGCACAGTAGCGATGCATGCTAGGCCGAAGCGTTGAGATTGTCTCCAGGAACGCCAAGTAGCGGGCGTCAACAGGGCCGGAGGCTGCTACGAACTGATTCGAGTCCATCATTATCAAGAAACTTTCTTGTTCCCCTTTTTCCTATTCGAACGGGTCTGACTGAACTCTACCCATGGTGATCAGCTTGCGCAGATTTTCGTTAACGAGCGTGCCCCATGCGCCCGAACAGTCACCGTAGCATTGAAAGCGGGGGACCAGGCCTACATGCGTGAAACGGACTTCCGTTTTGCCGTCTTTTTTGGAAATCTCAAACACAATGTCTGTGCCGGTCCACTCACTTTTCTCTTTCACAAAGCTAAGATTGCTGTCTAACACGCGCCAAACGACTCTCTTGCCCGGACTGAGTTCCGTGATTTTTTGTTTAGTGCGGTGAAAGTCTTTGTAACGGTATGTGAACTCGGCGCCGAGTTTGCCGGTGTCACCGTCAATTTCTCCTGACCACCAGCCGCGAACGTTGTTGATGGCCTTGAAAACCTCTTCTGGCGTCTGGGCTACCGAAAAGCTAGTGGTGAAACCTTGATCGTTCATGATTCGCCTCTATGTCCTTTCCGTTCCAGGTCGCGCATACGGGCCCAACCAAATTTAGCCGAATTAACGTTTCGCGGCCACAATGCCAGTCATATTTGGCGTTTTAATGTGGCAAACACCACGCTTCTTTGATCTTGCAGAGCTGTGCAAGCATCCCTTCATATTGTTTAGTGATCGCGTCTCTTTCCTCTGCGCCGCGAAACTGGACCATATATCCATGCGGACCATGAAGGATGAGAAACGGATACGGGGTGTCCGGCCAGCGCCCATGCTGCATGTAGTAAGCGAATTGCTCGGGAGTTGGCATCGCTCCCCCCATCTCGTCATTCGAGACGTTCGGGGCGTAGTACATCACGTGGGGGATGTTAGAGGTAGCTACGCTATCATTTGCATCCGGATTCACATAGGTCCTGAGGATGGGCGAGAGCATGTACGAGACGCCGGCTCGTTCCGGCGGTTTGTAATAGCCCGTGCTGTAACGTTCCTGGATGATCTTCTTCACTTCTTCGGGCGGAATCCCCTTAGCCTGCATTTCTGCCGCATCAAAGAAGACCCGCATCTGTGCCTTGGCGCCCGCTTCATCAAAGGAGATCGGGTAAAGAATATCGTCTCGATACACCTTCAAAGGCCAGGTCCCCCTGAACGAGTCATCGCCGGTTCGAGCAACAAGAGTATGGAAGCCGTTTGTACCTTTGCGCACAGCCTCGAAGCCCTTGTCGGGATTTAAGACATAAACGGTCGCGTTATCTCTGAGGTGCGGTGGGAGCGCGCTGAGTGCCAGCTGAATTTCCAAATCTCGCGGCAACGGCTCGAGTTTCCTGGTTTTCTCGGCACTTTGCGGGCTCGCAGTGAGCGATACCAGTAGGGCTAGAACCACCACAAGAAGAATCTTTGTCATTTGAGCTCCTTTAGTTGCAATGCGGTATTGAACGCCATTCTTGTGTCACGCTGAGCAACGCACTATGCAACCTTCGCCACACTTTGCGGCACGTAAGCGGTGAACTGGCGCTCCAGCGCCTTGGTTGCGCCGGTGCGCCAACCCTCGGCGATAGACTCCGACATGGGATCGGGGAAGATGTCCTCGTCGCCTTTTTCCAGGCTGTCGAGGATGCCTCGCGCGACGGACTCGGGAGAAAACTTTGGTATGTCAAGGTACCGCGTCATGTCGGTGTCCACGGGGCCGGCGAAGACGGCATGAACCTTCACGCCCCGTCCAGCCCAGAGTGCGCGCAGCGATTGCGTCAGCGAGAACGCAGCTGCCTTCGAGACCGAATAGGCCGGAGTGAATGGCACACTCGCCAAGGCCGCCAACGATAGGACATTGACCATCGCTCCGTGAGAACGAGCCATCAGCGGCAGGAAGGCTTGCGACACGCCGTACGTACCGAAAAGGTTGACCGCGAGGTGCCGTTCAAGATTGGCACGATCGCTCAGGTCATTGTGAAGGTCCACTCCGGCGTTGTTGATCAAGATATCGAGCGCTTCGACTTTCTCGACAGCGTCCTGAATCTGCCCGGCGTTGGTCACGTCCAAAGTCAGGGGCGTGACGCGCCCATCGAAATGAGTAAAGGGCTGGCGCGTAGCCGCATACACCCGCTTGGCGCCTCTCTTCAAGGCTTCCTCAACCAATGCACGGCCGATGCCTCGGTTCGCGCCGGTGATCAAGATTGTTTTGTTTTCGATGTTCATAACGTTCTCCTTCCGAATTATTGTCCTTTCTATTGGTTATTACGCATCGCTCGGCGGGGAGGATACGTCCCAGGCGAAAGATTTTGGTATTGGTGGTGTGACCTCTTGGCTCGACGGTGGTCTTGACAGTTTTGCTCCTGGACCACGACCTGAAGTTATCCATTCTCAGTTTCTTGTTTGCCGACTATCCAGGAGTTAAGCCTTGGAAGCCCCGACCAAGTATGAATAGAACTACTCTTCTTGAGATTACCGAGCGCGAGCCCCTGCGCTCATTATCGTCTTGCCGACAGACGCTTCAAGTGCGAGCGTCCCCAGTTACACATCATTTCGACCACTGGGGCGAGCGTCCGTCCATATGAGGAGAGTGAATAGTAAACGCAAGGCGGAATCGTTTTCTTGTCGTCTCTTTCGACGATGCCATCGGCAACAAGTTCCTGAAGATGCCGGATCAGCATGCGCTCTGTGATCCCCGGAATGGAACGCTTGAGTTCGCTGGTACGTCGCGGCCCATCCTGCAGACGCCACAGAATCGTACCTTTCCAACGGCCGTCCATGACTCGCATCATCGCGTCGACGGGACACTCGCCCACTTCCTTTTTCGAGACTGGCATTTCTTTCTCCTACACTGACAAATATGACAGTACCTTGAAATATGTCAGTACACATCTTACGCTTTGAGTCATGGAGGATTCAATGAGCAACAAACATCTCCCACGGCTCTTCGCGCAAGCGCTAAACGACAAACGTGTTGAACTCTTCGATGAGTTCATCCATCCGGAGTACAACAACCACAACGCATACGTAGAGCCAGGTCCGGCGGGTGTTAAGGCATTCTTTCGGCACTACCTCGACGCATTTCCCGACACGAAAGTTGTGATGGAGGACGTGATCGAATCGGGCGATCGCATCAGCGCTCGCTTCACCTATAACGGAACCTTTAGCAAGCCATTCATGGGCTATCAACCCAACAGTGCAGCAATCGAAATGCGGAGTATCGACATCTGGCGCGTCAAGGACGGGACGTTCATAGAACACTGGGACGAACTCAATCTGCTGGAAGTATTCCAGCAGATCGGCGCAGCGACGGTGAGAAAGCCGGAGGAACAATGAACTATCTGATATGGACGGTGTCGCTGATTGGCATCTTAAGCACGGCAGTGGTTTGTGGCACGGACATGTTCTTCTTGACTGTCGGCCGCCCCGCTCTCAGGTTGGCTTCGCCGTCAGTCGGAACCGAAGTCATGGGATTTATCCATCTCTTCGGTGACGCGCGGATGCCGGTCTGGGGCATCTCGGCGATTTTGTCGAACTTCGTGCTTGCCCTGTTCAGCGGGAGTGGACATCGCGGGTTCTATTTCGCCTCTCTCTCTATGCTGATCCTGTTCGTCGTTATCTACAATCGTTTGTCAAAGCCAATCAATCGGCTTCAAACCGAAGCGGCAAAAACGGGAGGAAGGCTCGACAATGCTCGAGAGCTGCAGGCGTCGTGGGATCGATCGGTGATGATCCGTACTCCCCTGCTCGTTGCGTCCCTGCTCGCCCAGTGCGTAGCACTGCTAGCCACTTCGGCGTAAACGCGCCCGTATGCTCACGTTTCAAGAGCAAGGAGAGGCGCACGCTGACAATTTGCGGCTTCATGGCTTGCAGGCCGACATGCGGACTTTTCCCGACACTGCGACTATTCCCGGATAACCGGCAACACAGAAGTTATTGCTGGGATGAAGACCAAAGAGTTCAGATCGGAATTAGCCCGCGCCGGATTCCCAGGGTAACCGCTTCGGTGCGAGTGGAAGCACCGAGTTTGTCGAGAATCGAGCTGATGTGGAACTTGACCGTATGCTCGGAGATGCCGAGACGTGCTGCAATTTCTTTGTTGACGAGTCCCTCCGCTAACATTCTAAGCACATCAGTTTCGCGGGAGGTGATCTCGTCGGACATTTCATCTTCAACCTCCAACGGCTGATCGCCGTAGACGGCGGCCAACCTCTCTGCAGTCGCCGTGCTCAGCAACACCAGTCCATCATAGACGGCATAAATGGCGGAGAGAACGTCGTCCGGGTCGCTCTCTCTGGAAAGAATCGCCCGCACGCCGCTCCGCAATAAGCGTGAGATCGACCGCGCGTGACTGACCTCCGTGAGCAGAACAATCGCGCCGCCCGATGTCGGCTGAACTAATAAATCGTGGATCAAATCGGAGTCGATGACAATTATGTCCAGTTCGGTGCTACGGGCAAATGACATCAGACTCGCCACCGCCCCAAAACTTCCCGCCAGCTGGAACTCAGCGTGGCTGCGGACGATGCTTTCGAGCCCGGCCCGGCGGACGGCGGAGGTCGTCGCCACCGCAATTCGGATTGCGCCTCCGCCGCTTCGCTTTGACATTCGTTATCGCGACCTCTCCCCCAAAGTGATTGAAACCGGCTTGATCTCGCCGGCTCGAATTACCCTGATGTGCAGAACATGACCAATTTTTGCTGTGGCCAGCGAGTCTTGGATCGCATCGACCTGTTCGACTGTCTTCCCACCTAATTCGAACAGAACGTCTCCCAACAACACTCCGGCCTTTTCTGCGGGCCCACCGTTTTCGACGTGCATGACGAGGAGCCCGGCTCGCGTTTCAGTTGGCAGCTTCGAGCGCATATTTTCCGGAACCTCAACCGGCTGCATAGCAATGCCCAAATAGGGCCGAGCGATGTGCCCTTTTTCCAGGAGTTCTTCGACAACGCGATTGACGGTTGCCGCCGGCACCGTCACGGCTCGTCCGTGGGCCAAGCCCCGCGTATTAATGCCGACAACCTCGCCTCTGGCATTGACCAGCGGTCCGCCAGAAAATCCCGGATACAGGGCGAGGTCGAGCCGGATGTGCTGATCGAGCTGTCCCCCACGCCGGTTCCTCCACTCGCCGCTGATGCCGCCTATGATGCCGCTACTCGCCACCAAATCCCCGCGCCGCGTGCGGCCGAGCGCGAGAACAAGATAGCCAAGCTTTAGGCTTGTCGATTCGCCGAGTTGGGGCGCGCCCGAAGATCCTTCCTCGATCCTTAGGACGGCTATGTCTGTGCTGGGATCCCGTCCAGCCAGTTTCGCGGAAACTGCGCGACCACCACCGAGCAGCACTTTGATGTCTTCGTCACGCTGCACGCCGTGATGAACCGTTACGACCACACCCTTCTTCCATTCGATGCCACTGGTCGGCATCCAGCGTCGGGCATGGACGGCAACCACGCTACTGCCCACCTTCTCCGCGGCAGACGCAAATTCGCTTGAAATTGTTTCTAGTATTGAATTGGCCATGTCTAGCAAAACCCCTTTCCTGAACTGTGAGAGTAGGATCGAAGATAGCAACGGAAGGCGCATCCGCCAGACGGCTAGGTAGAGGCCAGAAGGTTGGCTACGGACAAAAGATACCCGGCCAGTGCAAAGGATGTTTTCTTTTGGAGCTTATCCGATAACCAACCCGAGAAGCCTTGCGCAATATTCTGGGTTGCCTGTGCAACGCCCTCCACCAGACCGACGACACTACCCCTCGCACGGAGGGTTTGGGTGAGGAAGATCGGCAAGACCGGATAAAGCATCTCCGACGAGATATCGGCAAACGGACTCGTGAACGCCAGAAGAACGGTATTCTTTGAAATCCAGCGAAGGAGCGCGTGCGCGTTGCTGATTCAACCGATCTCACCGCAGGGAACACCTCCGGAACCTTGTTCAGCGATACAGCCCGTCGTCTGGTCCGAGCTCAATTCCTGAAGCCAACAGGTACGAGCGCACGGCCTTTTCGGCAGCAAACCCGGGAAGTGGTGGGAACGGCGAGGAACACAGGGAAGGGAAGGACACAGCAAGGAACGAGCAGTCACAAAGCGGGGTCGTAGTTCAGCTGAATGAGGATGTTGGTGATCTTGCGCCGATCACACGAGTGATCATTCGATATCCTTGTCCTTTTGGCCGGCATCAGTGCGACGTTTGGTTTTGAGACCTGCTTCGTCGCAATTAGGTCGTTCCGCCCAGCGCGACGGAGGCGGCAGCCGGAATCAGCCATGGGCAATGAATGTAGTCTGCAATTCGGTCAATCTTCTGGCCGATCGCGTTCATACGAATGGCCGAGTAAGACGTCCATGTGTCCGCACCACGTTGAAGAATAATCACCACCGGTTCACCGTCCAGTTCACCCAGAGCCAATTTCCAGGGCCAAGGCCAGCGGTCGTAGTTGAAGAAATACGGCGCATCCGCAAACTTCCCGGCAAACCTATCGGCAACGCTGAGTCGCGCGTCGGCACTGATCAGTTCGCGCACCCCGTCCCAATCGCGTCGATTAAATCGATCCACATACAGTTGCATGATTCGTGCCAGGTCCGGGTTCGCCGTTCGAGCCGGCTGCGGAGCAGGTGACGAAGCCAATTTCGTGCGGCCGCGGCTGAGGGCTGCCTTGACGCCTCCGACAGTGGTATCGACCAGTTCCGCAATCTCCTCCAGCGAGTAGTCAAATACGTCCTTCAATAGAATGCATGCGCGCTCCTTTGGAGGGAGGGACGCCACGAGCTGTTCAACCGCTTTGCCGATCCCTAGTGTGGCTGGCTCGACTGGCAACACTGCTTCCGGCATCGCTGCAGCCGCCTCTGCTTCGTCCCGCACTCCCTTTCGCCGCAGGAAATCAATGCAGCGATTGTGGGCGATTCGAAACAACCACGGCTTCAAGGGCCGGCTCTCGTCAAACTGATCCAGCTTGCGGTACGCCTCGATCAAGGCCTCCTGTACCACGTCTTCGCCGTCCATCACCGAACCCGTCATGCGGGCACAGTAGCGATGCAGGCTCGGCCGAAGCGTGGAGATAGTCTCCAGGAACGCCAAGTAGCGGGCGTCGACAGGGCCTGAGGCTGCGACGAACTGATCCGAGTCCATCATCATCGAGAAGCCTTTTTCCGTTCCCCTTTTTCTTTCTGGTTGGGGCGCCCCTTACCTGTCTCAATCAAGCTCCTTAAACTGCCGTTTATATAAGAGCCCCATGCGTTTGAGCAGACGTTGAAACATTCATATTCGGGGACTAGACCCTCGTGAGTGAAACGGAGTTGCGTTTTGTTGTCTTTTTTAGAGACGTCGAAAATGACCTTTGTGCCCTTCCACTCGGTTTTGTCTTCAGTGAAATTGAAATAGTTGTCCAAAACGAGCCAGACGACTCTTTTGCCGGGGACGAATTCGGATATTTTCATCCTGCAACGGTGAACGTCTTCGTGGTGATATGTGAACTCAGCCCCAAGTTTGTCGGTGGCGCCTTCAATTTCTTCTGACCACCATCCACGTACGTTATTGATGGCTTTGAAGACCTCTTCTGT
>Ga0137415_10005086_pt1 | contig 13007 bp, 12 predicted proteins | sample CZODoug3_1_1_16f_FD_183082 | JGI IMG/M metagenome (GOLD analysis project Ga0137415, IMG submission 183082) | Vadose zone soil fungal communities from Angelo Coast Range Reserve, California, USA - CZODoug3_1_1_16fungal (Hybrid Assembly) | ecosystem: Environmental > Terrestrial > Soil > Vadose... | reverse complement strand
CAGGTCGAGAAGAAGATCCGCACCCGCGTCAAGAAGCAGATGGAGAAGACGCAGAAGGAGTACTACCTCAACGAGCAGATGCAGGCCATCCAGAAGGAGCTGGGTGAGCGCGACGAGTTCAAGTCGGAGCTGCAGGAGCTCGAGGAGAAGATCAAGAACAAGAAGATGTCGAAGGAGGGCATCGCCAAGGCCAAGAAGGAGCTGCGCAAGCTCAAGATGATGAGCCCGATGAGCGCGGAAGCCACCGTGGTCCGCAACTACATCGACTGGATCATCACCCTGCCCTGGTACGAGTACACGAAGGACAAGCTCGACATCAACGAAGCGGAGAAGATCCTCAACGACGATCACTACGGGCTGAGGAAGCCCAAGGAGCGCATCCTCGAGTACCTCGCCGTGCAGGCGATGGTGGAGAAGATGAAGGGCCCCATCCTCTGTTTCGTCGGTCCCCCGGGCGTAGGCAAGACGTCGCTGGGCAAGAGCATCGCCAAGGCGCTCGGACGCAAGTTCGTGCGCATCTCTCTCGGCGGCGTGCGCGACGAGGCGGAAGTCCGCGGCCACCGGCGCACGTACATCGGCGCGCTCCCGGGCAAGATCATCCAGTCAATGAAGAAGGCGGGCAGCGGGAACCCGGTGTTCCTGCTGGACGAGGTCGACAAGATGAGCACCGACTTCCGCGGCGACCCCTCGGCGGCGCTGCTCGAGGTGCTCGATCCCGAGCAGAACCACACCTTCAACGACCACTACCTGGATCTCGACTACGATCTGTCCAAGGTCCTGTTCATCTGTACTGCGAACACGCTGCACGGCATCCCCGCGCCGCTGCAGGACCGCCTGGAGATCATCCGCATCGCCGGCTACACCGATCTGGAGAAGCTCTCCATCGCCCGCAAGTACCTCGTCGCCAAGCAGCGCGAGCAGAACGGCCTGGAGAAGATCGACGTGAAGTTCAGCCGCAAGGCCCTGATGGAGCTGATCCACCGCTACACGAAGGAGAGCGGCGTCCGCGGGCTGGAGCGCGAGGTGGCGACGCTGTGCCGCAAGATCGCCAAGGACGTGCTCGCGAGCGGCAACAAGGACGAGAAGATCCTCGTCACCGCGAAGCGGGTGCACAAGCTGCTCGGGCCTCCGCGCTTCCGCTACGGCAAGACCGAGGAGCGCGACGAGATCGGCCTGGTCACCGGCCTCGCCTGGACCGAGGTAGGCGGCGAGTTGCTGCAGACCGAGGCGACGGTGGTGCCCGGCAAGGGCAAGCTGATCCTCACCGGCAAGCTCGGCGACGTGATGCAGGAGAGCGCGCAGGCGGCGATGAGCTACGTGCGCTCGCGCGCGGAGCGGTTCGGCCTGGACAAGAAGTTCGCCGAGAACGTCGACCTGCACATCCACGTCGCCGAAGGGGCGGTGCCCAAGGATGGCCCGAGCGCCGGCGTGACCATGGCCACGGCGATGGTCTCGGCGCTCACCCGCATCCCGGTCCGCAGGGACGTGGCGATGACCGGCGAGATCACGCTGCGGGGGCGGGTGCTGCCGATCGGCGGGCTCAAGGAGAAGGCGCTGGCGGCGCACCGGGGCGGGACGAAGACCATCCTGATCCCCAAGGACAACGAGAAGGACATCCGCGAGATCCCCCTGAAGGTGCGGCGCGAGCTGACCATCCACGCCGTCGAGCACATCGACGAGGTCCTGCGGCTCGCGCTGGTGCTGGAGAACCCGGACGCGTTCTTCAAGCCGATGGATACGAAGATCGAGGCGCCGGGGAACACGCCGCAGACGGCTGTCTAGACGACGGGTCGGGCGTCCGTCCCGCGGACTTGCGACGCGGCCCACCCGTTGCGCGATGCGCAAGGTGGCGCCATGGACAAGCTGGCCAAGAAGAACGTCGGCAAGGTGATCGACCTGCTGAGCGAGCGCTTGGCGTTCGAGCGCGCCGCAGTGAGCTCTACGACACCCTGCACGCGCGGCTGCGCGTCGCCACCGACCCGGCGCTCAGAGCGCTGCTCGAGCAGATAGAGCACGACCGTGACGAGGAGAAAGAGCACGAGGAGTGGCTCGAGGAACAGATCAGGGCCCTCGGCGGCGACGCGCATGCGCAGACGGAGCGCTCGGTATTGGTGCGGGCGGAGGTCGGAAGGCGTGGAGCGCGTCATGCGGCGCGACGACAGCATCCCGCACGACTTCCATGCGCTGCTCACCGCCGAGCTGGCCGACAACGCGGGCTGGGACCTGTTGGTGCAGATCGCGGACGAGTTCGGCGATTCGGCGGCGAAGAAGGAGTTCAAGAAGCGTTTGCGCGAGGAGGAGCGGCACCTGCTCTTCGTGCGCAAGACGCTCCTGGAGCTGACGAAGCAGGAGGTCAGCGTCGCGCCGCCGTCAGAGGCATAGCGCCCAGCGGCCAGATCTGGCGGCCGGTGAGGATTCCGATCGGCGCACCGTCGTGGAGGATGCGCGCGATGGCAGCGCAGAGGATCATCACGGGGATCGGGCGAAGGTCGTCGGACATCCCCCTGAGGCGCGGCACCTTGCCGAGCAGCCGCAGCGCGGGGCCGACCGCCGGAGGCGGCTTTCTCTCGGTACCATCGCTCGGCACGGAGCCCGAGGCGCGGCTGTCGATAAAGGACGGCCGCAGGATCGTGTGCGGCAGCCCGCTCGCGCGCACCGCTTCTTCCGCCTTGTGCTTCCATCCCAGGTATCCGCCGCCAGGGCGAGCGCCGAAGGCAGAGACGAGCACGAAGTGGCGCGGCCGCGGCGGCGGGGCGCGGCGGGCGGATTCGACGAGCTGGAGGACGGGGCGGTAGTCGGACGTCTCGTACGTATCGCCGGCGGCGAACCTGCGGCGCATCGTTCCCACGGTGCAAACGACTGCTTGCGAGTGGGCCATGCGCTCGTCGAGCCGGGCGGTGTCGGAGAGCTCGGTGACCAGCGCGCGGGGATCCTTCCCCAGCGGGTGCCGCTCCGCGGTCTTCGGTCGCATGTGCGGGATGACGGCGAATCCCGAAAACCGCAGGTGCGGAACGAGCGCGCTTCCGACGGCGCCGGTCGCGCCCGCTACGAGGACCGTGATCACGGCGGGAGCGTATACACCAATGGCAGCGGTTCTTGACTATGGACTGGCGGGCGCCCAGCCGAAGGCGATCGTCGCAGATCGCCGGGACGGTCGCGGAACCACGCCTAGCCGCTGAAGCTCCTCGCCGCGCGCGGCGTCCTTGAGGAGCACGCCGCGACGCGCGACCCGCTGCGCCTCGCGCAGCGTTTGCGCGTCGAGCGGAGCGTGCTCGGCGTGGAAGCGCAGCAGGTCGAACATGGGTCCCGCATTGCCCGAGCGCCGGAACATGGGGTCGAGGAGGACGACGTCATACGAGCCGTCCGGCTGCTTCCTCAACCATGCGCGATGATCCGCGTGGACCACCTCGACGCTGCGGCCGGGCTCGCGTCCGTGACTTCCCAGGCGGCGCAACGATGCTTGCGTGAACGCGGCGATGGTGCCGTCGCTCTCCAGGCCGACCACCCGGGTCCGGGTGGTGTGCGCGGCGACGAGCGCATCTCCGCCGAGTCCGAGCGTCGCGTCGAGAACGGTGTCGCCAGGGCGAAGGCCCGCGTGCGCGACGATCGGATCGATTTCACCATTGTGAGCGCGGACCAGGCGCAGAAACGCCATGCCCGCGCTGGCGCGGAAGGCGCGGCCGCGCTCGTACAGATCGGCGCGGCGCGCGGCGAGCACGAGCACGGGGGCTCCGGCCGCGTTGGCGAGGATCGTGGACAGCGCCCTGTCCGCGCGCGGCTCGGCGCGCAGCCCGAAGCGAGCAGCGAGCTCGCGGGCTTCGGCAGGATCGCCGCTCGGAGCGGTGGTGACGATGGCCTGCATGGAGCGAATGTACCGCTGTAGATTGGCCGGGAGCGGGGCTGACCGAGCGCTTCCTCTCCGACGTGCTTGACTTCGGGGGGTGGCTCCCGTAGAACCCGCCCCCGCTCGCGCTACCGCTTGGGCGGGTAGCTCAGCGGTAGAGCATCGGTCTTACACACCGAGGGTCGCAGGTTCGAAACCTGTCCCGCCCACTCTGTGGGGTGTTAGTTAAGCTGGTTATAACGCCGGCCTGTCACGCCGGAGGCCACGGGTTCGAGTCCCGTACACCCCGCCACTAAAACAGCGTACTATCGGTAGGTTGGAAGTCGTGAAGCAGATTGAAGCAGATTCGTCGGCGGGAGCACAGCGGTGCTCTTCATTTCTGACCCTTAGGCACAGTGGCAACATTGGCAACCTGCGCGCGTGGGGCGCCTTCATGCAGCCGACGGGTTCAGCGTGCCACGCCGCGCTCCAGCCGCTGGATCTCCTGTTGAACATTGTTCCGCGCCTGCTGGGTCTGCGAGCTTGCGCGCAGGTGCCCGATGGCGCGCTCGATGTCGTTCGCCTTGATCGCTTCGTCCGCTAGCGTCCGCAACTCATGCACCGTGAGAGTTCGATTGCTGGTCTCACTGACGACCGTGGCCCCAAAGGCGAGAACGACGAGCAAGCCGCCAAGCCGAGCCCGGTGACGACGAAAAGCTCGGTTCGCCGCTGCGCGTCCGTTGTGGTCACCGCCGTGACGAGGAGGCCGACGAGCACCAGAAGGAAGATCCCGACGAGGACGGTGAGACCCGTCATCGCGACATTGAGCCTGATGCTCGCTGGCGCGATCGCGCGAAGTAGACTGCCGACGAACACGCCCACCAAGAACGTCGCGATGATGAGCCGGGCCTTCCCGAGTCTCGGGAAGAAATCGAAGATCTGGATGATGAAGCTAAATAGGGACGCGAGCCCTGTAGTGATGGTGAACGCGTCCACGGCGGGGCTCAGTCTAGCTCACTGCTTTGACATGGTGGTTCCGAAAGCTGCATTTGTCGCGGGATATTGAAGCTACCGGAGCACTTCCGTTACCCGAACGCTATGTGGTGGCCCCTCCAGCATTGGTCAGGCGCACGACGCGCTTTTCCTGCGTCGGCACCTTCAGCGCGCTGACGACTGCACAGAGCGTGGCCCACGGCATGCTGAGGTAAGCGCCGAGCACCGTGGGCGGCGGCCCGTGCGCGATCCACTTCGCGTGCGTCTCGGTCGCTCCTGCGGCGAGCACCACGGATAGCCAGGTCCGTCGCGAGTCGTGCTGGCGTCGCTCGCGGATCCCGACGCGTCGGCAGTCCTGATGGAACTTCTTTAGCATGTGGCTCGCCGAGCGGTTCGTCGGCAGCCGCTCGCCCTGACCCCGCGAAGGAACGATCAGGTCGTCGGGCTCCGGTTTGCGGCCGAACATCGCCGGCCAGCCGTGCATCTTCCAGTCCGCGAGGATGGCGGCGAGCTGGGGCGTCACCGGGACGCGCCGAGGGCGCTCCGCCTTTGTATCCTTCTCCGCCTTCAGCCGCGTCGAGTAGCTGCGGGCGATACGCAGTAGCCCGAGGGGCTCGACTTCGGGTTCGTAGAGCCGCCAGCGCGCAGCAGCGGCTTCGCCAAACCGGCAGCAGCCGAGGAAGTAGAGCGCGTAGCAGACGCGCCGGTCCTGCGGGATTGCTGGGTCGTAGACCAGCGTCGACACCTCGGCCAGGGTGAAGACGGCGGTATCGCGCCACTCCGGGTCCTTGTCCTTCGCAGAGGGCAGGTGTGCGTCGGAGAGCACGCACGGCGTCGCCTCGACCACCTCTTCGATCATGGCGTCGCGGAACATGGCGCGGAGGGTGGCGTAGCAGTTGCGGATTGTTCTTGGGGCGAGCGCCTCGTCGGTCTGGATACGTGCCGGCTTGCCATCCTTGTCCAGCCCGGGCCGGGTCGCCTTCTTCGCCTTCAGATCCTGGATGAGTCGCAGCAGGTGCTTCGGTCGCACATCGCCGATTGGCAGGTCGCCGATCGCCGGGAAGACGTGGTCGCGGAGCCGCTGACCGTCGTCAGCAGCGGACGTACCGGGCCGGTTCTCGAGCCACTTCTTCGCGAACGAGCGGACCGTCACCGCGCCTGCAGCATCCTGGAAAGGCTTGCGCTCTTTCAGCGCCCGGCAGATGCGGTTGAGCGCCTTCTGCGCGAGATCCTCATCGCCAGGCTTGCTCCAGAGGTACGGGCTGGCGCGCTGGATCCAGTCGGGGTCCTTGTAACGGAAGTAGATCGCATCCTGCCCACCGCGACGAACGAGCCCGCCCTTCCAGTCCTTCGGCATGGCGCCCTCCTACTTCTTCCTGGTCTGCGCTCGGAGCAGCCGGCGCAGAACCTCTCCCATGGAGCACTTTTCCTGCTTGGCCAGACGCGACAGGGAGCGAACGTCGGCGGCAGAGAGCCGCAGCGTGAAAAGCTTCGGCTTCGCGTCTGTCGTCGGCCTAGCCACCAACGGTTGTGTAATACATAACTCCGACCCGTGTCAATTGTGGCGTGCGAGCATTTCTCGCGCCACCTCGTCTGGGTCGAGGTGGTCGGCCTCGGCCCCGACGCCACCACCGACCAGCCATGCTCGGAAGTCCTGCCTCCGGATGCGCCACTCCCGGCAGCCCTTAGGCTTGTACGCCGCTAGATCCCGGCTGGATATCCGCTCGAGGATCGTGTCCGTCGCGTAACCGCTCAAGCGCGCCGCATCGGCGACGGTGTACGCTTGGTCGTCGGGCTCGCTGTGCGCGGTGCGAAGCGGCTCGAGTGCACGACGGAGGGCATCTCGCGTTTCAGGGCTCGCGAGCGCCCGCACCAGCGCAGTCTGGATCGCGGCGTCAAGGCTCATGGAAGCAACTCCGGCCGCAAGTGAAACGCGCCGCTGCGGGCTGTCAGGTACCCGCGCTGCTTCAGTTCTGCGAGCGCCGCTTCGAGATCCTTGGGGTTGCGACAACCTCCCCAGTGGTTCATCTGGGCATCTCTCCGCTTGAAACTCGCGATCCGGTTGAAAACGCAGTGCTCGATCAGCCGCTGTGCTCGTGCGATCGTCTCGTCGATCGCCATCGCGCTCCTGACGGCTTTTCCGTGGGCCAAGAAGTACCTGGCGAGCGCTACCGCAGCCTCCACCGTCTCCTCCGCGACGGGGATGTCAGGCGCATCGGCCCCGTGCCGCGCCACGTGCAGGATGCCGATCAGCCGCTCCACTTGGCCGCGGAGCTTGCTCCCGAACGCGCGCAACGCGGGTAGGGTCAGAGGTCCGCCGGGGGCCATCTCGGCCGTAACCTCGTCGAAGAAGGCTTCCGCCGGCCGAAGGACGCTTGACGGAAGCGTGATGACCTTCTCCTCGGCATCCGCCGGGAACGAGTCGAACAGTTCGGCGATCCGGGTCCGCCAACCAGCGCGGCGCACTTCGTCCATCGGCTCGCCGATGTACTTCTGCCGGTGGGCGTTCGATTCGACCATCGCCACGAGGAAGCGGGAGGTGAGTCCCTTCTCGTCGGCGCCGTAGATGTTGCTGATCTCGAGGAAGACCTGCGGCTGGACAAACAGCCCGATCGTGATCGCAGGCGCCTTCAGGCGCGCCCCTTGTGTCATCTTGCGGTCTGAGTCACTCGGATCGCCGCTCCAGCCGCTGAGCAGGATGTCCATGTCGGGCGGCGCCTTCGCGTTTCCGCTGAACCGCCCGGCGACGATCCCGAACACACCACCCTCCGCTCCGAGGATGGCCATGCGTTCGCCGTTCTCCGCTAGGAGTTGCTCGAGCGCCCCCTGCGTTGGAGCCGAGGTCACAAGCCGCGGCGGCTTCAGAAGCGGTTTCGCGAGTTCAAGCTCGATGGCATCGAGTTCCGCCCTCAGCTCCGCCTCCCTCCCCTTGATCTTGCCGGCCGCTAGGCCGCGCCGCAGGTACTTGGCCCGCTCCTCCTCGAACCTTCGCTTCGCGGCGGCCTTCACCACCCGCTCCTGCATGTCCTCCGCGACTCGAGTCTCATAGTCGCGCAGCGGCCGCGTCACCTCCGAGACGATCTGCGACTTCCGTTCCCCGGGTTCTCCGAGTCCGAGCAGGTAGAGATTGAGCGGCTGCTCGTAGCCATCGGCGACACGCCGAACACGGACGCGCTTGGCAACGACGGCGGCAACGGCGGCGATCACGGATAGCGCGGGACCGTCGACCGGCACCTGAATGTGTCGTGAGACCGCCTGCACATAGCTCGCGAGCCAGGCGGGGAGCACTTCGATGGGAAACGCCTGCCCGCCCGAGCCGGAGAAGGGAATGAACTCCGCCCCGACCGCGACGATCGGAGAGGCCGGATCGCCGTCTCGTGCGGTCGGTGTCGGAAGCGGAAAGTCCTCGTCTAGGATGTAACCCCAAGGGACGCTGCTCTTCTCGATCGCTCCGCGGATCTTGTACCGGATCTCGTTTTCACTCCACGGGCCAATGCAGCGCGGGTTGTACTCGGCCGAAAGTAACTGGAAGACGATGTGCTCGGGCAGTTCAATCATTGCCGGCCCGTGGTTGAAGCCCCGGACCATCGCCTGCGCTGCCGCCCAGAGTTTTCCACTGCCGTCTTCACCCTCGATCGCAGCATCCATCTCCGCGAGGTAGGTGCTCGCACGGTGGCGGACTTCTGTTGTTTCGGGTCCGGCGAAACGGCGTTGCGACGCACCCTTGGCCTGGTCCTTTACGGTGGCGCCATAGCCATCGAGGATCTCGGCGATGCTGTACTCGACGTCGCTGGTCTGGACGACGCGAACGAGGAACGGCCCTGCCGGGTCCTTTTGGTGCAGAAACCCGGGCAGCCGCATCACTCGCGGGAGATCCTTGACACCTCGGTCGGTATGGAGCGTCTCCGCCAGCGCCGCTTGAGCGGGCTTGAACTGCTCGAGGGGTTCACCTGACCGGAGCCGCCAGTACGCATGGATCCCGTTCCGAGATTGCACGACCAAGGAAGGCGTCACCAACTCGAGCGCCGTGGGCGTCAACTCGCCACTGTCATCGTCGACGAACACCGCTCGCAGCGCCCGGACGTTCGCTTCCGTGCGCCCTTCCCTGTCGCCCTCGTTCACCATGACGAAGATGCCGGCACCAGCGCGGTTCAGGCGGACAAGATCGTCCCAGTGCTGGTGCAGCGGACCGTGGAGAACACACGCCAACTCCCGCCGCTTCTTCTTGTCGTCATCGAAGGTCTGGAAGGACACCGCCGCGGACGCGGTGCCTACCAACGCGGCGAGGTAGCGCTCGGCCTCGGCCCGATCCGGTTTTAGTGGCGATGCCGTGCTTTCCTCGATGGGAACCGTCGACCCGGCGCGGGCCCACAGTTCGCGACCAGCTTCAAGCGGTTCCATTACTCGTTCTCTTCCGGGATCTGCCGCAGTGACCCGCGCAGGTGCTGCAGATTGATTTCTGTAGAAGTTCCAATTCCTCGGTACCCTCTCGACCAGGAAAACAGGATCTCGTAGTGCTCTTAGAGCTTGTGGATCTGTGGGCTGGGCTGGTTGAGCGGCAGGATCGTTGTTCTTTGGTCTGCGGACAACTGATTCGCTCCCGACCATCGCGCTCTTGCTCCCGTACACCCCACACGTCCTGATCACAAAGTAGCGCTACTTTGTGATCAGGCTCAGGCGTCGGCGCGCGATCGGTAGCGCTACTTTGCGGCCGATTGCGCTAACGCGTTCCCCAGATACCGGTGGCCTGCGACAGATCGTCGCGGCCGTCATCGACGCGCCATGCGTGCCGAGGAAAAAGGGCGGCGCCGCTGGTCGACGGCACCGCCCCAGATTGTTCGCGCGAGCTGTTTTACGCGCTCGCGGTCCTGCGGCGCTTCACATCAGCAGCTCTGGCGACGGCAGCGATCCGGAAAACCAGATCGCCGATGCCATAGCGTCGATTTCATCTCGTCCAATCACGAGCCGATTGTAGCGCGGGGAGCCTGTCCCGCCGGTCGTAAACCTGGGTGCGCAGCATGGCGAGTGCCGCCGTTGTGCGCGTCGGCCATTCATGCGATGGTCCAGTGGACTTCGCGACGCCGACCACAGCCTTGAACATGCTCGCTCACGATCGTCGGGTCGACTGCCCCGCCACAGTCGAGAGTTCGGAGCGCCAGTCGCGGTCCCGCCAACGGTGCGTCGGAGGACGAAGCATTAATCCGGCCAGTCCCCGGCTGCCACGTCCGATTCACCCGTTTCCAGCAAGGATGGCGGCGGCGATTCCGTGGGACCAGCTTCGTGGCGCGCCGGGCGTGCAGCTGCGTGTCCTAGATCCGATGTCGGGGTCCGGAACAACATTGGCGGTGGCGCGTGCCTTGGGCCATCACGCACTCGGATTCGATACGGACCCGCTGGCGATCCTGATCGCTCGTGCATGGTGCGCCAACGTCGATCCGGAGCGCGTCGAACTTGCTGCCGAGCGGGTGTTGCGTCGGGCGGAAGCGATCCACCTGCGGATCCCTGTTCGCGATGCATACCCGCCAGGTGCCGACGATGAGACCCGACGTTTCATCCGCTACTGGTTCGACCCTCGAAATCGGCGAGAGTTGGCGGCCCTCGCGACCGTGATACTTCGAGTGCGCGCTCAAGAAATCCGCACGGTTCTGTTGTGCGCGTTCAGCCGGCTGATCATCGCGAAACAGGCTGGGGCCTCCCTAGCGCTCGACCTCGCTCACAGCCGCCCCCACCGCGCTCGCGACAAGCCAACAATGGTTCGCCCCCTTTCGGCCTTCCTGACAGAGGTTGCGCGCGTTCGCCGCGCAGCGCCGTTTGCAGCGACAACTACCGCTCCGGTTGCTGATGTCCGCCAAGGTGACGCGCGCGAGCTGCCGCTACAGGATGCGTCCGTCGATATCGTGATCACCTCTCCGCCGTACGTCAACGGTATCGACTACCAGCGAACCACGAAGTTCGCGCTCGTGTGGTGGGGATACTCGGTGCGCCAACTGCGCGCGGTGCGCTCGGCAAACATCGGCACTGAGGCAGCGGGAAGGTTGGGCGAAGCCACCGACGCGCAGGCACAGGCGCTCAAGGCGATGGGGCCGATCCGCAAACTGCCGCTCCGAACGGCGAACATTCTCCGAAAGTACATCTCCGACATGGACCGAGCGATCCGCGAGATCAGCCGTGTGCTCCGGCCGAACGGCCGGGCTGTCATTGTGATCGGCGACTCGACACTTCGCGGAACGTACGTTCGCAATTCGCGAGCCCTCCGCGTGCTCGCCGAGGCGTGCGGGTTACGCGTCGAGCACATTCGACGTCACCGATTACCGCCGAACCGCCGGTACCTGCCGCCGCCCCGTGCGCAGCAGCAGCTAGACAACAGGCTTCGGACGGAGGCGATACTGCACCTCCGAAAGGCTGGGTAGACGCCGAGGCTGTCCCGATTCGTTAGTCAGCCATCCTCAACATCGCCGGCGATGGATCCATCGCGGTGATCACCGGGCGTTTCATGTGGGTGAAGCTCGTGACCGCCTGCCCTTGCCCGAGACCGCGCACGTGGTTCCATAGGCTGTCGTCTGCGTTGGGCACGAAGCTGCGAAGCCTGCGGATGATCGGGTCGTCAATTTTGTAGATGATCCAGTTGTTCACGAGCCCGAGCACCTCGTCGGGCAAGTGAGCCTGCCCCGATCTCGCGGACACCTCCGATGTGATGGAGGATGGAGTCCATGGCGAGAGCGAGAAGGTCGTTCACGAAAGAGTACAAGGCCGAGGTGATGAAGCTGATTCGGACCAGCGGCAAGAGCGTCGGCGCCGTGTCGCGAGAGCTTGGGCTGACGGAGACGAGCGTGCGGGCCTGGGTGAAGAGAGCGGAGATCGACGAGAGAAAGGACCCGCAGGGCCCGCTGACGAGCGAGGAGCGGGCGGAGAACACGCGGTTGCGGCGCGAGCTGAAGACGGTGACGATGGAGCGGGACTTCCTCCGAAAAGCTGCAGCCTTCTTCGCCAGGAGCGGAAAATGAGCTTCGAGCTCATCGAGGCGGAGGAGGCGCACTACCCGAAGGCGCTGATGTGCCGGGCGCTCGGGCTCTCCCGCTCCGGGCATCACGCATACTCGACCCGCGGGCCGTCCCGGCGGGCGCTCGAGGAGCAACAGCTCGACGTGCTGGTGGCGGCGATCTTCGCGGAGCTGGGCGGCCGCTACGGAGCGCCGCGCATCCAGCAGGAGCTCCGCCGGCGCGGGCACCGCACGAGCAGAAAGCGCGTCGCGGCCTCGATGGCGAGGCAGGGGCTGCGCGCACGCCCGCGGCGACGCTGGCGGCGCACGACCGACTCGACGCATCGGGAGCCGATCGCGGCCAACCTGCTCGAGCGCAACTTCACCGCTGAGGCGCCCGACCGCGCCTGGGTCGCGGACACGACGTACTTGCCGGTGCTCGGCGGGTTTATCTTCCTCGTCGTCATCCTCGACCTGTTCTCCCGCAAGGTCGTCGGCTGGTCGGTGGGCGACCGGCTCGATGCAGAGCTGTCGGGCGAAGCGCTGCGGTGCGCGCTGGCGAGGCGCCAGCCAGGTCCGGGGCTCCTCTTCCACTCCGACCGCGGCATCGAGTTCGCGGCGAAGAGCTTCCGCGAGTTGCTCGCCCGCACCGGCGCGGTGCAGAGCATGAGCCGCAAGGGCAACTGCTGGGACAACGCGGTGGCGGAGAGCTTCTTCTCTACGCTGGAGTTCGAGATGGCGCCTGGCGCTGCCTGGCGAAGGGCTACCGACGCCGAGCATGGGCTGTTCAACTTCATCGAGGGCTACTACAACGCGAGGAGGCTGCACTCCCACAACGACTTCACGAGTCCAAACGAAACCGAAGCCCGCTGGCGCTCACGCGCGCTGGCAGCATAATCTCGGTGTCCACGAAACTGGGGCAAGCCCACGGTCTCGCCCGCTCCTCGCCGAACTCCTACGAGTTGCGATCGACGGCGAGTTCTGTTGGCGACGCCTCAAGTTCCGCCTTCGAACTGGACAGCTCTGGCGAAGCAAGCAACCCTGCGCTATCTCGGGCGACCCGGCCGCTTGAGAACTGCCATGTACCGCATGTGGGTGCTGACGAGGTGATGAGTGCCAAAGCGGCTCAGGTTCTAGATCGGATGGCGGAGCCATGACGATGACAGATCGAGATAGTCAACGTATCGATCTCTTGAAAGAGGTCGATAAGTG
>Ga0137415_10005084_pt1 | contig 13010 bp, 14 predicted proteins | sample CZODoug3_1_1_16f_FD_183082 | JGI IMG/M metagenome (GOLD analysis project Ga0137415, IMG submission 183082) | Vadose zone soil fungal communities from Angelo Coast Range Reserve, California, USA - CZODoug3_1_1_16fungal (Hybrid Assembly) | ecosystem: Environmental > Terrestrial > Soil > Vadose... | reverse complement strand
TCGTCGTGGCATGGGGACCTCCCAGAGGGGTTGGGGTTCTTATCGGCCGCCCGTGAGCGAGAGCTCCGTGACTGCGCAGAATTGTGCACGTGATCCGGGCCGCCCGCGCGTCGAAGGAAACCAGCTCATGATCGGCTTCACGTTAGTCGACACGATCCCGACAGCCTATTGGACCAAGGTCTACTTGGCGGTGCTCTTTCCGCGAGGTCAAATCGAACGACCGGGGCAAGTAGAGATCAGAGTCCAGCGCATCCTGTTGCTCATCGGCGTGACCCTCGTCGGCCTCGCGCCGGTTGCGTGCGCTCGCGTGCCGTCCCATTTCGCGGTGCCGCAGCTGGCGGTCGCCGACGCCGCGTTCATTCCGACCATCGAGGCCTATACCATCGCGCCGGTCGGCGGCGGCAACACCGTGGAGGTGCTGCTGAACGGCGATCAGATCTCTCCCGCCCAGCTGGCGGCGATCCGCTCGGCGCGCGAGACGATCACCTACGCGCAGTATTTCTACGTGGAGGGCCCCATCGGCCGCGAGATCGCGGAGGCGCTCGCCGATCGCTGCCGGGCGGGGGTCCGCGCGCACATCCTGCTGGACGGCTTCGGGACCAGCCAGATGCCGGCGGAGTACCGCGAGACGATGACGCGCGCGGGCTGCCAGGTCGCCACGTTCCGCCCGCTGAGTCCGCTGAGCCTGCTCGCGGTCGTCGGCTTCGGCCGGGCGAACAAGCGTAATCACCGACGCATCCTCGTCGTCGACGGGCGAGTCGGATTCACCGGCGGATCCGGCATCAGCCCGAAATGGATGGGCGACGGGCGAACGGAAGGGCACTGGCGCGACGCGACCAACAACGTCCTCGGCGGCGAGTCGTACTTCCCGCGACCACCTCGGCCGGGGTCGGTCTCCGCCCAGATCGTTCGAAGAGGATCTGAGGTACTAGGCGCTCATTCCTGCGCCGCCGTGAGCATGGCCTGTCGCGCCAGGTACTGGTCGATCCCGTCCTCGATCGCGCGCGGGAACTGCGGCACCGGGCCCACGAGCTGTCCCTCGTAGACCCGAAGCATCACCTCGCGGAAGATCGGCAGGGCCGTGCGGCCTCCGGTCTCCTTGTCCCCGAGCGCGCGGTTGTCGTCGAAGCCGATCCGGACGGCGACCGTGATTCCCCGCGGCCCGTAGGTGGATCCCACGAACAGCGCGTCGCGGAAGTCGCTGGTCGTTCCGGTCTTGCCCATCACGGGGATCGGAAAGTCGAGGCCATCGAGGGCGTGGGCGGTCCCTGCCGGGAGACGGATCACTCCGCGCAACCCCTCCTGGATCAGGCTGAGCTCAACGGAGTCGATGGCGAGCGCGGACGCGGACCGTTCGTAGAGCGCCGCGCCGGACGCGTCGGTGATGCGATCGATGATGTGAGGCTCCACCAGCAGACCGGAGGCCATGGCGCGATAGGCGTCGGCCAATTCCAGCAGGCGCACCTCCGACGCTCCGAGCGCGGTGGTGATGTAGGGCGACAGCGGCGAGCGAATTCCCATCTCGCGAGAGGTGCTGATCACCTTGTCCAGGCCGATCGTGCGCGTGATCCACACGGCCACCGCGTTGCGCGACTCGGCCAGCGCCTGACGGATCGGCATCGGGCCCTTGAACTGATTGTCGTAGTTGGCGATCCACTTCACGGGGCGATCGGCCCCCATCGGCACGCTGATGGGCTCGTCGGGTACCGTCGTGTCGAGGGTCAGGTTCTGCCGGAACGCCGCCAGGTACACCAGCGGCTTCCACGCCGAGCCCGGCTGTCGCAGGGAGCCGGTGGCGCGGTTCAGGTCGACGTAGCGCGCGCGGCGGCTCTTGTAGACCTGCCGGCCGCCCGCCTCGGCCAGGATCGCCGCGTCCAGGTTACGTAACACCACGACCGAGCCCTGGATCACGCCTTTCGCCGCCGGGTACCGCTGCTCGTAGAGGGCGAGTCCGGCCTCCAGCGCCTCGTTGACGATCATCTGCACCCGCTCGTCCACCGTGGCGTGGACGAAGATGCGCCCCTGGAAGAGATCCTCCGTCGCGAAGCCGTGCCGCTTCAGCTCGGCGAAGACGGTGTTGATCGCGGCCGGCGCCTGCGTCTTGATCGAAGTGTCGGTCGCCGCGGGGATCGGCTCGGCCTGCGCGCGCTTCGCGACGCTCGTCGAGATGTAGCCGTTGCGCGCCATCAATCTCAGGATTTCGTTCCGGCGGCGCAGAGGTCGCGGGTCGCCCGGCACCGGGGCGTAGTCGCGCGGCGATTTGGTGATCCCCGCCAGCAACGCCGCCTGCCCCGCATCCTCCGCCGTATAGCTCGACAGGTGCCTGCCGAAGTAGTACTCGGAGGCGGCCGCGAAGCCGTACCGGCCGTGACCCAGGTAGTTGAGGTTGGCGGCCCGGGTGAAGATCTCGCGCTTCGCCTGCTCCCGCGAGCCGAAGCGGTGGCGCATCTCCTGCTCGAGCCAGATCGACAGGCGAATCTCCTCCAGCTTCCGGAGGAGCTTGTTCGTGGTCGGGACACCCAGGAGCGCGGAGAGAACCCGTGAGCTCACGTTGTCGCGGAACAACGCGGCGCCACCCTCGCGACTCGAACGGTCCCGGAGAAAGTAACCGCGGACGAGCTGCTGCGTGAGCGTCGAGCCTCCGTGAGGGAAATGCAGCCGAAACCCGTGGCCGTTCCACCACGCGGCCAGGGATTGCACCGTCGTCTTGTAGGCCACGCGTGGCAACGCGCGGTACTCGACGCCCCCGTGGGTGAAGAAATTCCTGTCTTCGGCGGCCAGGATCGCGTCGCGGAGGACGGGAGGCAGTTCGTCATAGGAGACAACCCGGCGGTACTCCCGCGCCAGCTCGACGAGCACGGTGCCGTGGGCGTCGTAGACCTGGCCGATCGTCGGAATCTCGAAACGGATGAAGCGCTCGAGATCGGGCAGGCGGCTCCGGTCGAAGTAGATGTAGTGGACGAGCCGGATCGTCGGAACCAGGAGCATCAGCGCCAGGAACGCAGCCGCCAGGACCATGCCGCGACGCGAGCATGCGAACCGCAAGCGGCGGGTGAGAGGGATGCCGGCCGTCGAGATGAATCCGGCAACGCTCGCCACGCGTTCGACTCTATTCGCCGTTCTGCGTCCGGCCTATTGGACCTTGGTCCCTCCGTCGTCGAAGTCCGGCGCCAGCCAGGCGCCGGACTACGGGTCGGCTGAACGCCTCAGGCGATTGAAACGACTCGGGCGGGCCCTCGTGTTTCGTGTTCCCGCTCGCGCTGCTCGCATCCGGATTCGCCCTCCGAAAAGGTGAAGGAGGCGGGTCAGGCCGCGGCGCCGCCGGCGAAGACCGCGTGGAGCAACGCCCGCGACGGCGCCGTCGGGTTCGGACACACCGTCAAGGGTTTCTCAAAGGTTAGCGGGCCGATGCTCGCGCGCATACGGCCCGCGCTCTTCGCAGAGCCGGCGGCTCGGTTACGCTTCTCTGGTTGCTGATGCCGGCCGAATGGCAACCTCCCCTGCTCGAAGAGCGCCGCTCACGAGCTCCAGCACCTTTCCCGTCTGCGTCTCAACCGCCCGAATACCGTCCGCTGCCTTCGCGCGCAGCTCACGCGTCTTTCCCCGCACCGAGCCCTGGATGTCTCTCCCCCAGAGCCAGAGGACGACTGCGCCCGCGACCGTTCCCAGGATGAAGACCTCACTGGTTCGCATTTGCGGTCCTCCTCGGTGATTATCGCTCCAGCCCGATGCTTACGGCCCCAAGCGTGGAGACGGGTCGAGACTCGACGCTTCGGGCGCCTGTTTCTCTGTCAGGCGATAGTCGATAGGTCCCGCCCCCGAACGCAAACCAAACCATCATCACGAGCGCGGTGCTGATCACGAGCGCCAGCACGTCCTTGAAGTATTCGGGCATGAGTCGTCGCCTTCCTTTCGCTACGGGCACACGGGGGGTCATCTACCCTCTTCCTCTAGCTCGCGACCGCGGTCACGGCGGCGACGGGGCCGCGATCCTCGGCCGGAGATCGCAGGCGCTCGCCGGCGAGGCACACGAGCGTGGGCAGGGCCACCAGCGAGGCCATCAGCGTCATCGCCGAGCCGATCACGAGCCGCAGGCCCAGGCCCCACACGCCGCGATGGTGTGCGACGAGCAGGCTGCCGAAGCCCGTGATGGTCGTGAGGCCGTTGAACAGCACCGCCATGACGGTGCTGCGTGCCAGCTGTGACCCACCACCGCGCTCCGGCGACTCGAAGGATCGCAGAACGATGTAACTTGAGTCCGGCCAGCTCCATGATGCCGACGGTCCACAGCGTTCCGAGGATCAGCGGGACCATCGCGAGGACGGTCTCCCGCACCCGGCGGATCATGAGCGCTGCGAGACCGGCGACGAGGCCGAACGCATACAGCAGTCCCAGCCGGAAGGAGCTTGCGATGAGCCGCGTCGACTCGCACCCGACGACGGGCTGTCCGGTGACGTCCCGGGCGACCGTCCGCAACTCCTCCACGAAGCGCGCCTGGCTCGGGTAATCCCAGGGATCATGGCGGGAGTAAATCTGCAGCAACAGCTTCCCGCCAGCCGCGCCTGTAATCGGCGAACGCGATTTCGATGGCGCCGCTCTCGCGCGCCTTGAGCCTCTGGAGAAGCGCCGAGGTCGCCTGGGCAATGGCGCGAATTTCCTCACCCGGCTCCTCAGCGCCGCTGTAAGCGCCCGCGACGTCCGTTCGGCGGTTCAAGGTTTCGAGCGACCCGCGTTCCAGTGTCGAAGTGCCTGCTCGATGGCCTCGCGCTTCTCAGGCGGGGACGGCCGCGCCCCAGGCGGTTCGCGGCACGGCGCGTCGGCATGCCAGACAGAGCCTTGACGTGACTGATCCAGCCGGTCGTCGGGACGAAGCCGTGGCGCCGCTGGACGAACCTCTGGATCGCGCTGTCCGTCGTGCCTGTCACGTTTCCTCCGGCGGCGGACCGCCGGCATCGTGAATCTAGGTGATGTCGTCCGGGAGGGGGTATTGGACCTTGGTCCCGCCGCCTGGGCTTCAGAACTGGGTTGGACCTTGGTCCAATAGCCGATCGGCGACGATCGGAGCACGGTTGTGCAGCGGGACGAAGGTACCGAGGCGAACGTCAGGCGGCGGGTGTAAGGCTGAGCGCGTCGAGGTATATGACGACGCTTGCCCACTGGCGGGGCTTCGCGAAGATGACCGTCGCCCGAGATATCGGGCAGGCCGAGATCGCTCACGACCACGTCGAAGTGACGGCTGCGGAAGACCGTCAACGCTTCCTGTCCGCTCCCGGCTGCTGCGACGTCGGCTCCCTCGATCCGGAGCAGCATGGTGAGTACGCCCAGCACGTCGGGCGCGTCTTCGATCACGAGGATCCGTAGGCCTCTCAATCCCATGAGAACACGTGCAAATAGAGTAAAAGCGGCACGATCGATACCAGCGAGATTTGGGTCTTGCGCTGCCCCGACTCCGGCATTATTGTTGACTTCCGCAAGATATCCTTCGCTCGTATCGCTCTTGGATCGTTCCCGGAAAAGGAGCAGCAGCATCCAGAATTTTCAATCGACCGACCCCTTGGCCGAACGGCTCGTTGAAGCGGCTGGTCTGCGGAATGCGTGCGACCTCGACCTGCTCCTCTTCTTCTCGCGGCATCCGCGCGTCGTCCTCAGCAGTGAGCAGCTCGCGGCCTTCGTCGGCTACGATCTCGTGGAGGTCGCGCGGGCGCTCGACCTGCTGCTCGGCGCCGGTCTCCTGAAACGGACGCTCAACCACGGCACTCCCGGGCGAATGTATGTCCTCGAAGTCGACCATGCCGAGGAATGGCTGGAACCCCTGCGGCAAGTGTGCGCGACGCCGGATGGACGGAGCGCGCTGAGAGCGTTGCTGAGGCAGCGACGGTCGCACAGGGGTGTCGCGGACGGCGACACGGGCCAGACCTCGGGCCGGAGGCGTTGACCATGCCTGAACGGGACTTCGTGAAGACCGGCATCGCGGGGCTGGATGACATCATGGCCGGCGGCTTTCTACGCGGCAGCGTCGTGCTGGTCGAGGGCACCACCGGGACGGGAAAGACGACCGTGGGGATGGAGTTCATCTATCGGGGCGCGGCCGAGTTCGGCGAACCCGGACTGATCGTGCTCTTCGAGGTCTCCCCCGACAAGCTCGTCCGCGACGCGGCGCTGTTCGGCTGGGACCTGCCCGAGCTCGAGCGCCAGGGCCGGCTCAAGATCGTCTTCACAACGCGCCAGGTGTTCCAGCAGGAGGTCCAGCAGGCCGATAGCCTCCTCCTCGACGAGGCCGCGGCGATCGGAGCACGCCGCATCTTCGTCGACGGCCTCGTGCGGCGGACCCCGGGGGACGGCGACGCAGGACGGAACACGCCCGAGGCGTTCCACCTCCTCGCGGAAGGACTCCAGCGCGAGCGGCTCACCGCGATGATCGGGGTGGAAGTGACAGCCGCCGACGGCGCCGGGCTCGGCGCCTCGTTGCCCGAGGAATTCATCGCCGATACGGTCGTCCACCTCAGGGTCGAAGCGATCGAGCGCGCCGTGCAGCGGTCGATCGAGATCGTGAAGGCCCGCGGACAGGATTACCGGATGGGGCGACACTCGTTCTCGATCGTGGACGGAAGAGGGATCGAGGTCTACCGCCGGGTCCAGGCGCCCCGTGACCTGGCGCGGGAAGAGGCGGCGGCCTACGACACGTCGACGCGCGTGACGACCGGCGTTCCGGGGCTCGACGAGATGACGAACGGCGGCTATTTCCTCGGCAGCACGACGCTCGTGGTCGGCATCACGGGCTCCGGCAAGAGCGTCATGGCGCTTCAGTACATCGCCGAAGGCGCCCGGCGGGGCGAGCGAAGCGTCATGCTCACGCTCGACGAGCCGCGGGCCCAGGTGCTGCGGAACGCCGCCAGCATCGGGATCGATCTCAAGCCGGCGATCGACAAGGGGCTCGTGCGACTCGTCTACGACCGGCCCCAGGAGATCGAGATCGATCGGCATTTCCTGCAGCTCGAGAAAATCGTGAAGGAATTTCAGCCCCGGCGCGCCGTCATCGACAGCCTGTCGACCTATGGCTCGAGCCTGGGACCGACGGGCCGGAGCTTCCGCGACTTCTTCCATGCGGTCGTGGCGCTCATGAAGGAGCACCAGGTCACGACACTCTACAATCACGAGAATCCCGAGCTGCTCGGGATGTCGTCGGTCATGGGCCCCTTCGGCGTGAGCTCGCTCGTCGACAACGTGGTCCTCCTCAACTGGGTCGAGCTCGCCGACACCTTCCGGCAGGCGCTGACGATCGCGAAGATGCGCGCGAACGCGTTCGACCGGACGACGCGCGAGTGCGAGGTCGTGAACGGCCAGGGCATGCGCGTGCTGCCGCGGGAAATCCCGCCAGGCGCCACGCGCCGGCTCGCGTTCTGGGAGTACTACAGCCTCGTGGCGAGATCGCCCGAGCGCCACGCCCCGCAGAGCCGGGGGTAGCCGTCGGTGGCAGAGCTGGACGTCACCGTCTTTCAGCTCGATCGCGGCCGGGTGGCGCTCGAGAAGTACGCTGCCGTCAACCATCTGACCGTCCAGGTCTACGGCGCCGACGGACGTCTCGTGACGGAAGCCGTGAATCGCACACCGCTGTTCGACCTCTTCTCCCACGGTCGTGGCCCTGGGCTGTTCGCCACATGCGCGCGAACGTGCCTGAGCGAATCGGGTCCGACCCCGCGGGTCGTCATCGAAGAGCAGTACGGGATCGCGGTGCTCGGTACCCCGCTCGTTCTCGCCGGGGCGATCGCGGGGGCGGCGGTCGCAGGGTACGCGCTGACGACCCATCTCAGCTACCGCGAAGTCGTCAGACTCGCCCGCGATTGCCGGCTTCCCTTCGACGACGTCTGGGCGGCGACGCGGAAGGAGCTCCCGGTGCCAAGCTCCTGGCTGCCGCTGCGCGGCGAGCTGCTGGGGATCCTCGGCAACACGTTGTTGAGCGAGCACTACCGCTCCCGGCAGCTCGAAGAAACGTCACTGCGACTGGCCGAGGCGTCGGAAGCCAAGGACAAGTTCCTGGCGATGCTCTCCCACGAGCTCCGGACGCCTCTCACCGCGATCCTGGGATACGCCGCGCTCATCCGCGGAGGCAAGTTGCCCGAGGCCGGAGTGCATCACGCGCTCGAGGTGATCGAGCGCAACGCGAAATTACAGACGCGGCTCATCGAGGATCTCCTCGATCTTTCCCGGATCATTTCGGGATCGCTTCGGCTTCAGATCCGGCCGCTCGCGCTGGGGCCGGTGATCGAGGCGGCCGTCGCCAACACCCGCCCGGGCGCTCAAGCCAAGCAGATCCGCCTCGATCTCATGCTCCATCCGACGGCCGCAATCTCCGGCGATCCACTCCGCATGCAGCAAATCGTGTCGAACCTGCTCGTCAACGCGCTCAAGTTCACGCCCGCGAGGGGCAAGATCGAGGTGCGACTGGAGGCGCGGGGATCCGAGGTGCGCATCGTCGTCCACGATACCGGCGGCGGCATCCGTCGAGAGTTCCTGCCCTATGTCTTCGACCGCTTCCGCCAGGAGGACACCACCGAGGCGCGATCACACGGTGGGCTCGGCCTCGGCCTCGCGATCGTGCGGCACCTGGTCGAGTTGCACAACGGCTCCATCGACGCCGAGAGTCCCGGGGAAGGTCAGGGGGCGACCTTCACCGTGACCCTGCCGGCCCTAAGCACGGCGGAGACGCCGGTTCTCGAGCCGGCACCTCCGACCGCCGGACGCTCCGCAGTCCTCGATGAGCCACCGACGCTGAAAGGCTTGCGGGTACTGGTGGTGGATGACGATCTCAATGCCCGCGACCTCTTCACCAGAATGCTCGAGCAGTACGACGCGCGAGTGACGGCGGTGGCGTCCGCGGGAGCGGCGCTCACGGCGCTCGAACGCTGGAAGCCGCATGTGTTGGTCAGCGACATCGCCATGCCCGAGGAGAGCGGCTACGTCCTGATGCGAAAGATCCGGAGCCTCTCGCCCGAGCAAGGCGGAATGGTCCCCGCCCTGGCGTTGACCGCGTACGCGGGCGCCAGCGACGTCAAGCTCGCGCTGTCAGCAGGCTTTTCCGCCCACGCCGCCAAACCCATTGACCCCGTCGGGCTTGCGCTGGCGGTCGCAGACCTCGCGCGAGGCATCAAGACCGCGTGAGCAGCGATCTGGAGGCCAGCTCCGCCGCCGAGCTGTTCGAGCTCCTCTGCGAGTCGCTCGCCGCCGCCGGTGTCACGCCGATGATGACGATGGAGGTCGCCGAGCTGCTCGGTGCCGCGCAGCTCACCGGCCACGGCGTCTCGTCCACCGCCGACAACCTGATCCTGCTGCGCTACGTCGAGGTGGACGCACACCTGGAGCGTGCCGTGTCCGTCCTCAAGGCGCGCGGGACCGGCCACCTCACCGAGCTCCGCCGCTTCCGGATCGACGGCCTCGGGGCGCATGTCCGAGAGCGGTTCACGGATTTGCGCGGAGTGCTGACCGGGGTCCAGCCCTGGCGGACGGCAGGGCGTCCGGCCTCGTCGCGCTCGTCCGGGGCGAAGCCGCGCGGGCGATGACACCGCTCCGCCGGGACGTCTCGAACCCCATGGGGTCGGTCGCCCGGACGCTCTACGACATCGCGCAGGGCTTCGACTGGCCGCTCGACCCCGACGCCCGGCTCCGGCGCGCGCTCAGGCTGCTCCGTCGAATCGTGCCGTATGACCGCTGCGGCCTCCTCGACACGCCGGCCGTCGGCGCGCCACGGCTCGTGGTCGAGCCCGATGCCCCCGAGGAGCGGGAAGGCGTGGGCCGGATCCTGAGGCGCTTCTTGACCCTTCTCACCGACGAGGCGCATCGGGCTACCGTCAGGCGGCCGCCCGATGTCGCGCTCGTCCCGCTCTGGGCCTCGCCCTCACACCTGGCGGTCCCCCTCGTCGCGCTCGACCGGATGTTGGGCGTGCTCTTCGTCCGAGGCACCGACGTCTACACGGACGACCATTTGCGGCTCCTCTCGGTCGTCGCCGCCCAGATCGCCGCCTATCTCACCGCCTGCCGGCTCCGCGAACAGGAGGAGCAGATCGTGACCGAGCACGAGGCGGCGCGGGCGGCCGCAGACGCGGAGAGCCGCGGCAAGGATGAGTTCCTGGCGATACTGGCCCGCGAGCTCGGCAAGCCGCTGACGCCGATCCGGTTCGCGATGTTGACGATTCGAAGCCAGGCCGAGGGCGACCCCGCCGTGCAGCGGGCGAAGGACGTCGTGGAGCGCCAGGTCAGGCGCCTGACTCGACTGCTCGACGACCTGCTGGACGTGTCACACCTGGGGCGCACCAAGGTCGATCTGCGGAAGGAGCCGCTCACGCTGCAGACAATCGTCACCGAGGCGCTCGAGACCTCACTGGGCCTTGCCGACGCTCGCAGACATCGGGTGTCGGTGTCGCTGCCGGAGGAGCCGCTCTCGCTCGAGGGCGATTTCATCCGGCTCAGACAGGTCGTCGCCAATCTACTCAGCAACGCCGCAAAATACACACCGCCCGGCGGCGAGATCTCGGTGACCGGGTATCGCGAGGACAGCGAGATCGTGCTGCGCGTGCGCGACACCGGTATCGGAATCTCGCCCGAGATGTTGCCTCGCGTCTTCGATCTGCGCGCACAAGCCGATCGGTCCCTGACCCACTTTGATGAAGGCCTCGGCGTGGGTCTCACGCTGGCTCGCATCCTGGTCGAGCTCCACGGCGGGAGCATCGATGTTCACAGCGAGGGCCCGGGCCGAGGGAGCGAGTTCGTGGTGCGCTTGCCCGTCGGCGCGCCCGTATAGCCATGGCAGAAGACTTGCGTGCCGTCCTTCATCAGATTGTTACCGGCAGGGCCGACGGCGGGATTTCGGGAATTGGAGCGGTTTATCGGGGCCCATCGATCGTGTGGAACCCTGAGGATCCATGCACCCGATTGCGATTCCGCAATCGGCTTCGTGATCGTGCTCGCGTGCGGATGCGGCGACCTGCTGGCGCGCTGGATCACCCTCGAAGCGGCGTTCCAGGACGTGATCGATTCCCCGTGGCCCTCGACGTCGAACTGACCGTCGAACCTCAGCCGGCAAACGGCTCGGCGTCCCCCGACGGCAGCCCGGCCAGCGCGTACGCTGCCGGTGGCGAGAAGGCTGCCGCCGGCGTTGCGGGCGCTATCGCGCGGCGTCATCTTCCGGTCTGGATGGCCGACAGCATCCAGAAATTGAGGCCGGCCGGGCGCGTGAACGTCCAGAATTCTTCGATGTCCCTGGGGATCGTTCTCGATCCGTGCACAACGCGGTCATTCACCTCGTCAACGGTGTAATCGACGATCGAACCTCCGATGGACGCCGTCACGTAGTCGCGCCCGCTCTCCTGCCACGCCTCCGTGATCTCGGCCGTGATCTCGATCCGTTCGACGCGGTTCGCCTGTCCGGTGCCGCGCAGCCTGTCGCACTGCGCCTGCAGCTCGTCATCCATCTCCGGCGTGACGCGAGCACGGAGGGAACTGATGTCCCGAGTCGACCACGCGCGCTGCGCGTCACGGAACAGCATCGCCGCATAGCCGGCGAATCGGGCCGGATCGAACCCCGGGTCCGTTCTGCGGATGTCCCGGACTCCCCGGTCGAAGCTCGAGTCACCGGCAGAGTGGTCCGCGGTCGTGGCTCGGTCGGACGGCGTATCGACGCTGCTCGAAATACTCGCGGCCGCGCGCGTCGGCTGCGCGCGCGCGAGCTGGCGACGGCGAACAAGGATCAGGAGCGCGACGATGCCGCCGCCAGCGAGCAACAGATCCAGAAGGCTGAGACCGACGTCCGTGTCGCCCAGGGCGTGGCCGAAACCCCCGAAGAGCGCACCGGCGATCAGCCCACCGGCGGCAACGCCGGCCAGCATACCCATCCATGCGCCAGAGCGACGGGCCGGGGGAGGAGGCCGCGGCACGATCACGGGGGCCGGCGGCGGCTCCGGGCGGTCAGGGACGCGACGGACGTTGCCAGCCGGGATCATCGCACGCTCCTGCGGGCAGCAAGCGGGACGATCCAGAACGAGGTCATCGCCCCCATCGTGCATGCGAGGCAGCGCCGAGCAGAAGGCCCGCGGCCAGGCGACCCCGAGCGGACGTCTCGGGCTCGGTGATCGTTGCGCCGGCGACGGGGTCGGGAAACTGCGGGTGATGTGACGGCTCCGCCCCCATCCGCTCGAGGAGCTGGGCAACGGACGAGGTGCCGATGATCGCGTTGAACTGACTCCGATAATTCGACACCAGACTGACGCCGTCGAGCGCGACGTCGTACACGGTCCACGGCGAGCCGCTCCGGGACAAGCGGTACTCGATCGTGCTCTCCGGGCCCTTCTCTGACATGATCCGGGAACGCACCTGCGCGAAGGTGCCGGCGATCGCCTCATCCAGAGATGCGATGTGGTCACCGGTGTACCGCTCCACGATCGTCACGAAAGACTGCGTGAGCACGTCCCGGAACAGTCCAACGAACTCGTCCCGCTGGCGCGGCACGAGGCCCTTCCAGTGTTGCCCGAGGGCCCGACGAGCCATGTCGTCGACGTCGAAGAGGTTGTCGGCGGTGCAGCGGATCTCGGCGCCCCTCTCCTCACCCGCGTTGACGCCAACCCGCGGCGACCGCAGCCCAGCGAGTCCGCGCGATACGGACGAGGTCACGAAATCGAGCGGCCTGATCGCCGGGCCGGCGATCGGCACGACGTCGTCACCCGTCGCAGTCTCGTCTCTGAAACCCCGATCGGTGACCGAGAGCACGAGCCCGAGGATCACGAGAAGGAATCTCACCACGCTTCAACTCTACGTCGCCGTCCCTCGGTCTCGTACTGGACCTAGGTCCAACGATCTGGTGCCGGGCAGCGTCGTGACACCCCCCGCCCTCAAGCGCCGTCCCGACTCGGTGGGCCGGAGCGCGCCTCGGCCTTCGCAGCCCGCCCGCGCTTCCAGCGCCACAGACGACTCGCCGACCCGAACAGTCCGGCGATCAGCACGCCGGCCGCGGTGGCGGCGAT
>Ga0137415_10005083_pt1 | contig 13012 bp, 13 predicted proteins | sample CZODoug3_1_1_16f_FD_183082 | JGI IMG/M metagenome (GOLD analysis project Ga0137415, IMG submission 183082) | Vadose zone soil fungal communities from Angelo Coast Range Reserve, California, USA - CZODoug3_1_1_16fungal (Hybrid Assembly) | ecosystem: Environmental > Terrestrial > Soil > Vadose... | reverse complement strand
AACAGTCACGAATATCGATTCTGGAATCGGTCGCTTCGCTTTCCAACCTGCGCAACCAACTCACGCAGGCGCAGGAGCGCATGGCAGCAGCGGACCGTGAAGCCCAGCGGCTTCAGGCAGAAATGGAAACCGCGCGCGCCCAGGCTGAAACGTTCGGCGGTGAGCGCGGCCAGCTGGCGATCGAGTTTGAATCGGTATCGCAAAGAATTTCCGCAGTGACCGAAGAAATCGCGCAGAGGCGAGAGCTGTTGCAGCTCAAACGGCGCACCAGATGGAATGGCGAATGCATGACGGCGGCACGGTCGTGGTGATTCAAGGGCCGCGGTTCTCGACACGGTCGGAGAGCCGGTGGTTCCGGGCGCAAGGCTGGGAGGTCATCAACATGACGCAGTACCCGGAGTGCGCCCTCGCCCGCGAACTGGAGATCTGTTATGGGAGCGTCGCGCTGATCACCGACTATGATGTGGGGGTGGAGGGCGATCCGGGGGTGTCCGCCGTGACCGCGCAAGATGTGATGGTGCAGTTTCGGGACAACTTGACGCGGCTGCGCGAACTCATTCTGCGTATGATCGCCGCCATTCCCACGAAGCGCGACTGTCCGTGCGCCACGGCGCTCGAACACGCCCGCGTCGGGTAGGGGAGATGCCGCGACATGATCGGAGGACGGAGCCGGTCGCTGCCGTGGAGACCACACCCATGACGAATACCACGATCGATTTACGCAGTGACACGGTGACGCAGCCAACAGACGAGATGCGTGGGGCGATGGCCCGCGCGGTCGTGGGCGATGATGTGTTTGGCGAAGATCCCACCGTCAACGAGCTGGAGGCGCTTGCGGCCTCGATGTTGGGCAAGGAGGCAGGGCTGTTCGTGCCCACTGGCACGATGGCCAACTTAGTCGCCGTCCTCACCCACACTCAGAAAGGCGACGAGATCTTCGTCGAAGCCGACTCGCACATTTACTGTAATGAAGCGGGCTCGATGTCTGCGGTCGCGGGGGCGATGCCGCATCCCATTGCCGGTCGTTCGGGCTACATCGCGCCGGAGCAATTGCGGGAGGCGATGCGTCCGTCCAACGTGCACTATCCCGTCCCTCGATTGGTGTGCATAGAGAATACTCACAACCGCGCCGGGGGCATTCCGGTCACACCCCAAGAGATGGACGCGATCTGCGTGACCGCGCACGAGCTCGGGCTCGCGGTCCACGTGGACGGAGCCCGCCTCTTCAACGCGGCGGTGGCCCTGAGCGTCCCGGCGCCGACGCTGGTGCGTCATGCGGACTCGGCGATGTTCTGCGTCAGCAAGGGTCTGTCGGCGCCGGTGGGCTCGGTGGTGGTCGGCAGCCGCGCGTTTATCGACCGGGCCCGACGATTCCGCAAGATGGTCGGGGGGGGAATGCGGCAGGCCGGGGTGATTGCCGCGGCGGGGGTGGTGGCCTTGAAGACAATGGTAGGCCGCCTGGCTGAGGATCACGCCAATGCCCGCGCGCTGGCCGAGGGGATGGTCGGTCTTCCCGGGCTGTCCGTGGACGTGGATCGAGTCCGCACGAATATGGTGCAAGTGGGTGTCACCGGGCCCTTCACCGCCGCGGAGTTTTGCGGCCGGTTGCGTGACGCAGGGGTCTTGGTGTTGCCCAGCAGCCCCACGACGGTCCGCATGGTCACCCACCGGCATATCAGCGCGCACGACGTCAGTCGCGCGCTGGAAGCGATCCGTCATACCATCGCACTTCCCGTCCGCCGTTAACTCGCAGACCTCCGGAGGGTTTCCTCGCTTCAAGCGGAAGTTAGGCCTGAAGACACCAGATCATCTGGGGGTTGCCGATGGTCCGGCGCTCTGGTGACGACGCCACAGGGTTTGTGGAGCTGCTGCTGCCAGCGCAGCCGCGCTATGTGGCTGTGGCCCGCGAGCACTTGCGTGTCTCCGCAACGAACGCCGGCTTCACGACAGCGCAGGTCTTTGAGATGAGTGTGGCGATGTCGGAGGCCTTCACCAATGTCATCGTCCACGCCAACACGACCTGGGTGACCCTCCGCTACGCGGTCGAGCCCCACGCGCTCACCATTGAAGTGGAGGATGACGGGGAAGGGTTCGACACCGCGATTCTCGATCAACCCTACACCGCGAACGCCGAGCGCGGCCGGGGCCTGCACCTGATTCGCTCGCTGATGGACATAGTGGAGTGCCAGAGCAGTCCCATGGGAACATTGGTGCGCATGACGCTGCGCAAGGCCGCGCGCGTGCGAGAGGGGCGCCCCTGGAAAGTGGCGGCCCGCCCCTTTCGGTCCATCGGGCACATTCGCCGGAAGATCGACCGCTACAAGCGCGACCTGGCCTTGATGCGGGGGGACGTCGAGCCCAGTGATGAGCACCTGGACGATCGTGCCATCTTGGAGCGTTTTGCAGAGACTGAGGATAAGAAGGGACTGATTGGCGACCGCAAGCTGCGGATCAAAGCGCTACAGGCAATGTTGGAAGAACTTCTCAAAGAAGACGGCGAGGCGCTGCGCTAGAGGTTGTCGATCGGGACCGGGTCGACGGGGTCCGCCAGCTCGATGCCAAAGACCTTACTGTAAAAATAGAGTTCGGCTTCCAGGCACCGCCGAATCGTGTCCGCCCGACGGAATCCGTGCTGTTCCCCCTCGAACGCCAGGTAGGCCGTCGCCACGCCTTTGGCTCGGAGCGCTTGGTACATCCGTTCGGACTGGTTGGGGGGAACCACCGCGTCCTCCAGCCCTTGGAAGAAGATCACGGGACAGGAGAGCCGCTGGTGAATCGGAGACCGCGCCACATAGCGGTCGCGGTGCTGCGGATAAGGGCCCACCAGTCTGTCCAGGTAGCGCGATTCGAACTTGTGGGTCTCTTTCGCGAACGCCTCCAGATCGCTGATCCCGTAATACGAAGCACCCGCCCGGAATACGTCTCTGAAGGCGATTGCCGCAAGAGTCGTGTACGCACCGGCGCTTCCGCCCCGGATTACGAGTCGCTCCGGATCCACGAGGCGTTGGCGGACCAAGTGTTCTGCGCCGTTCACACAGTCATCCACATCGACGATGCCCCACATTCCGTTGAGGCGCTGGCGGTAGGCACGGCCGTAGTTGGAGCTACCCCCGTAGTTCACATCCAGCACAGCAAACCCCCGGCTGGTCCAGAATTGGATCTCAGGCGCGAACGCAGTGCTGGCAGCCCCGGTGGGTCCTCCGTGAGCCATGACGATGAGCGGGGGGCGCTTTTTCGCGGGAGCCGCATAGTCGGAGTTTTTGGGGGGATAGAAGAGCCCATGGGCTGTCACGCCTCCTTTGGTTGGGAATTCGATCGCCCGGGGGTGGGAGATCCACGTGGGCTCCACGACGCTGACGGGTGACTGCCTGAGCACTGTCGGTTGACCCGTAGATAGGTCGAGCCGTACGATCGCGAACGCTTGAGAGGGCGAACTACCGCCCAATACCGCCTGCGTTCCTGCAAGGCGCAGCGAGGGCAACACATTTGTGTAAGGGAGCTCGAGAGGTTCGAGAGTGCCCGTCCCCGCGTGCAGCCGTCCCACCAGCCACCGCCCGCGCCAGTTGTACGTGCAGATAATCTGATCAGGCGATTCGAAGGCATAGGTCGACATGCCAAGAAGCCATTGGGGCCGGCCAAACTCCGCGTCCATTTTACACAAGGGCACCACGACGCTGTCTTTCCACCGATAGAGATTCCACCATCCGGTGCGATCGGACACGAAGTGCAGCGTCCCATCTGGTGACCACTCCGGCTGAAAGATCGACTCCTCCGGTCCACCAGCGACCCGCTGGCGGCGGACCACTGCGCCGTCTGGGCCCACGATGCCCACCCACAATTCAGTCCCGTCCCAGGGCATGTTGGGGTGGCGCCAAGTGAGCCACGCCAGATGCGATCCGTCGGGACTCATCCGCGGGGAAGCGTAAAAATCGTTCCCGTGAATCAAAATGGCGCCCGCATTCTCTTCCTGGAGATTGATGCCCACGAGAGTGTTCACTGCTTGTCGTTGCGGCACGGTGTGGTCCTCGCGGATACACAGCAGCCGATCGCGGTGATGATCCACGACCATATCCGCATATCGGAACGCGTCCGCGGGTGTGATCGGCTCTGGCAAGCGGCCCAGCCGGCGACGGTAGAGCCGCTGATCGGCGAAATTTGAGAAGTAGACGACGCCGTCGTGGACCGCAAAGGCTCCCCCTCCGTACTCGTGCACGCGAGTGCGCGCGTTGAACGGGGGCGGTGTCACATCGGCGATGGTGCCCGTGGCGGCTCGGCGCACGATGACGTGGCGTCCCCCCTCGGCAGGCCGGTGCTCAATCCAGTAGATGTCCCCTCCATCCACGGCGATTTGCCCGAAGGACAGTGCTGCGGCCGCCACGAGATCGGGGGTGATGGGCGACTTCCATGCGCCATGGGGCGCCTTCAGCTTGCCTGTCATAGGTCTCTGGGGCGTTGCAGCATGGGGTGGACGACGAGCGAAGGCCTGCCGATGGACACCTGTTGGGTCACACTGCCGCCCCCGAGAGTGTGTGCCGACTTTTCCTCAGCGTGGGGGCCCAATTGGATCCGACCAGGAGTTGTCATAAGAATCTGCCTCCGACCTCAAGTGGACCGGTGCTAGAATCCGAGGACCGCACGTCGGTCAGGGAATTACACGCGCATCCAGAGAGTGGCCGACTGCACAGCTGGTAAGTGGCTCCCGAATCCGGATGGATGCGACCAGCAGTGCGATCTCGAAGCGAAACTAGCCCTGGCATCGTAGCATGCCACTGAAACGATTGGCAATCTCAACGGCAGGACTTGAGGCCGTGTTGCACCCTTTGAGGAGCCTATGTTATACTGCCAGGCGTTGTGATAAGTAGAAGCCACCCGCTTCTCACCGGCCGATGTCCGAGTGTCGCGCCGGTCAACTCCGGTAGACCGAAAGAGCTAGGAGGGGATGGCGGGAGCCATGCCCCTTTTTTGTCGGCTGAACGACGACAGGTAGGGACAAGTCGCAACATCTGGGGGGAGCGCGTATCGAACGCGAGCCACGCGTAAACGAGAAGATCCGTGCCCGGGAGGTCCGCGTGATCGGACCGAACGGCGAGCAATTGGGCGTGATGACGGTCCGTGACGCGCTCGCCAAGGCTCAGGAAGCGGAGCTCGACCTCGTCGAGGTCGCTCCGACCTCAGTGCCGCCGGTCTGCCGGATCATTGACTACGGAAAGTACAAATACGAACAGCAGAAGAAGGCGCGCGGCCAACACCATCGGGCGAGCGACATCAAAGGGATGCGGTTCAGCCCGAAGATCGGCGAGCACGATTTCCAGGTGAAGGCGCGCCACGTCCATGAGTTCTTGAAAGAAGGCAACAAAGTCCGGGCCTCGGTTTGGTTCCGGGGACGCGAGATGGCCTACCCCAAAGCGGGGGAGAAACTGTTAGCGCGCTTGGCAGAGATCGTTGGCGAAGTGGGCATGGTGGAGCGGCCGCCGTTGCTGGAGGGCCGCAATATGATCATGATCCTGACGCCAAAGAAAGGCTAGGGACGCGGATGGGGAAGACGAAGACGCATCAAGGAACGGCCAAACGGATCAAGGTGACCGGGCGCGGCAAGCTTTTGCGAGGCCACCAAATGTCCGGGCACTTCAAGGTGGTCAAGTCGCCCAGGCGCCAGAGGGCGTTGGCTCAAGAGGTGCCGGTGCACGCGCACTTTCTGCGGAAGATCGAGCGGTTGCTGCCGTATCGATAACGCAATAATCACGGACGGCCCGATGCGTGCCGCGCGTCGAGGCGTCGGTGGGCTGACCGTGAAGTGGGGTGAGGGACCATGGCACGAGTGAAGCGCGGCATTACCGTCCGCCGCCGGCACAAGAAAATTCTCAAACTCGCCCGAGGATTTTACGGGGCGAAACACCGCTGGTTCAAGCTGGCCAACCAGTACGTCGTCCGCGCGTTGGCTGCGGCCTACCGCGACCGTCGCCAGCGAAAAAGAGACTTTCGTCGGCTCTGGATCGCCCGCATTAACGCAGCGGCCCGAACCAATGGAGTTTCGTACAGCCGGCTCGTGAGCGGGTTACGCAAAGCAGGCGTCACCATCAACCGCAAGGTGCTGGCCGATTTGGCCGTGACCGACGGGGCGGCGTTCGCCGGCTTGGTCGCCAAAGCCAAGGAAGTCCTCAAGCCCTAACCGGCCCCGGACCACGCATGACCGAGGTGCTGGTCGGGGACACAGTCAGCACGGATCGGCGGCATACACCCCGCCCTGCGACGCGTCGTTTTCGGGCCGCACGTGTCTTCGCCGGGCACGACTGCAAACTATTGCCTCTTGGACCGACAAGTCCGCATCAGGGCTCTGGCACGGCGCGGTCTCCCTGACGTACCACCCGTGATGTGACCATGGCAACGACTCAAATCACCAGCACCAAAAACCCCTTAATCAAAGGCATCCGTGCCCTCGCCGACCGGGACATCCAAGAGGCTGACGACCGCTTGGTGGTTGAGGGCGTGCGCATGATAGAAGAAGTTCTCGCGAGCGGTGTGGCTGTCGAGGTGATCCTGTACGATCCCACGGCGATGACCGGACCCCGCGCGGTGGCGGTCTTGGACCGAGCACGACAGCAGGGGGTGCGACTGGTGACCGCGACCACGCGCGTCGTCGCAGCGTGCAGCCAGGTGGAGACGGCGCAGGGCATCATCGCGGTCGTGGCCCATCCGCGCGCCGCTCTGTCCGACGTGCTCGCCTCCCCCCGGCTGATCGTGGTGATTGCGGACCGGATCCAGGACCCCGGGAACCTGGGGGCGATCATTCGCATCGCGGACGCGGCTGGAGCCTCGGCCGTCGTATCGACCACCGGGTCCGTGGATGCGCGTAACCCGAAGGCGGTCCGCGCCACGATGGGATCGTTGTTTCACCTTCCTGTTGCCACCGCGCCCACCCCACAGCTGATTGCGGCCCTGCGAGAGCGCCGGGTGCGAATTCTGCTGGCCGATCCTGCAGGGTCGTCTGACTACACGCAGGTGGATTATCGACCCCCGATCGCACTTGTGCTCGGTAACGAGGGCGAAGGGCCGGATGCGCTCTGGCGGACTGCCTCTCCGACCACTGTGCGAATTCCTCTGTACGGGCGGGCGGACTCGCTCAATGTCGCTGTGGCTGCTGCGTTGCTCCTCTACGAAGCCGGACGCTTGCGGGAGGTGTGAGGTCGAGCGGCGGGTCACGCGATTTGGGTGACGCAGCGCTCGGATGTCGGACGGTGATCGGGGACGTTTTGTCGGAGTTGTGTTATACTCCGAGCCAACAGCGAAGTGCGGGTGAGATGTAGACGGGAAGCAACCGGGAGGTGGGCAGGCCGATGCAACTGGCGTCCCCGCAAGCATTTTGGCGGTTGTTCGAGTCCAGCGGGTCCATCCGGGCTTACTTGGTGTACCGCCGGATTGTTTCGCTAAGCATGAGCCTGCTCCTGAAGATTTCGCTGAACTGACGTACCAGCAACGACGGAGCGAGTACCTCATCCGGTTCCCTGAGAGAGGAGAGGCCTGTGGCTGCAAGCCTCTTCGGGACGGAGATGGGGGAAATTCTCTCCGGAGCTGATCGCTGAAGCCGAGAGCCGGGGTCTCGGTCACGTAGGTGGTCCGGTTCCCGCCGATATCGGGATGAGGGCTAGCCCTTTCCCTTGTGGAGAGCGCATTTCCCGGGGGAGGGAGGCTAGAACTGAGGTGGTACCGCGGAAGCGCCGCTTTCGTCCTTTGTGCGAGGCGGTGTTTTTCATTTGGAGAGGTAAATATGCCTTCGATGTTAGAGTTGGAACGAATTCACAAGGAAGCCGCATCTGCCATCGAGGCTGCGCGGACCGTCGAAGACCTCGACGAGGTCAAACGGCGATACCTAGGGCGCAAGGGGATCCTGGCCAAACTCTTTGCTGGGCTGCCGACGCTCTCCGCGGATCAGCGCAAACGGGTAGGGGAGCGGCTCAATGCGTTGCAGCATGAACTCACGGAAAAACACGGGCACAAGGAGGCTACACTCCACCAGCAGCTCCAGACAACTCGGACGCAGGCCGAAGAGCTCGATGTCACACTTCCCGGCCGCCGGATACGGCTGGGTCGTCGACATGTCCTCACCCGGACGCTCGAGGAGATGGAACGGATCTTCTTTGGCATGGGGTTCGAGGTCGTGGAGGGGACGGAAGTGGAGACCGACGAGTTCAACTTCGAGCGGCTAAACATGGGACGGGACCATCCCGCGCGGGATACGCAAGATTCCTTCTACCTGAGCGGCGACCTGCTCCTCCGGACCCATACGACGGTCGTCGACGCCCGGGTCATGGTGGGCCGCAAGCCGCCGATGCGGATCCTGAATTCAGGCCGCTGCTACCGACGCGATGCCCCCGACGCCACGCACATGCCCGTCTTTCACCAAGTGGATGGGTTCATGGTCGGAGAACGCATCACGTTCGCCGACCTGCGGGGCGTGCTGGCGTCCTTTGTCCGGCAGATGTTCGGTCCGCAGGCTGTCTATCGTTTCGTGCCCAGCTACTTCCCGTTTACGGAGCCCAGCGCGGAGCTGCTGGTGTGGTTTGGCAATCGCTGGCTAGAGCTCGCGGGTAGTGGGATGTTCCACCCCCGGGTCTTGGAGATGGCAGGTATTGATCCAACGCGGTATACGGCTTTTGCTTTCGGACTGGGCGTGGACCGCCCGGCGATGGTGCGGTATGGAATTCCGGACATCCGTCTCTTCTGGGAGAACGATCTCCGGTTGCTCGAGCAGTTCTGAGGGCAGACGATGATGCACTGCAGCGTCTTTGCACATGCGCGCATCGGTAGGGGAAACGGGTGAAAGTCCTGCTTTCGTGGTTGAAAGAGTATGTCGACATTCCCCAGACCGTCGACGAACTCGCCGAGCGTCTGCCGGCTCTGGGGCTAGGCATGGAGCGTGTGGAACGGCACGAGAGCGACGCAGTGTTCGATCTGGAGCTGCCCGCCAACCGCGGGGACCTCATGTGCCATGTGGGCGTGGCGCGGGAGCTGGCCGCCGCCAACCGAACCGCGATCCGTCCCCCCGCCACCGCAGCCCGGCAGGATCGCACCAAAACCGCAGACGCCGTTCACGTGGACGTACGTGAACCACAGCTGTGCCCTCGCTTCACGGCCGTGCTCATTGCCGATGTCCGCGTCGGACCCTCTCCACGGTGGCTGGCGCGCCGTCTTGATGCCTGCGGTGTGCGCAGCATCAACAACGTGGTCGATGTCACGAACTACGTGATGCTGGAACTCGGCCAGCCGATGCACGCTTTTGACTACGATCTGCTCCAGGGGGGTGGGCTGATTGTCAGATTCGCCTCACCTGGTGAACGCCTCACGACTCTCGACGGCGTGGCGCGCGTTCTCGATTCGAAGACGCTGGTCGTCGCAGACGCCACCCGTGCGGTGAGCATCGGCGGAATCATCGGCGGGACGGCGACGGAGATCACCGCCTCGACCCGGCGTGTCCTGCTGGAGGCGGCGATCTGGGATCCTCCCACGATCCGGCGCACGGCGATGCGCGTCGGAGTGCGGACGGAGAGCAGTGCGCGGTTCGAGCGCGGTGTCGACATCGGCGGCGCGGAGGCGGCCTCAGCGCGCGCCCAGCAGCTCCTGATGGAAGTGGCCGGGGGGCGGATCGCCTCCGACCTGCTTGATCGCTATCCATCCCCTCAGCCCCCGCGGCAGCTCGCGCTGCATTGGCCTCGCGTGGGGCGGCTATTAGGGATCGAGGTCGCGCAGACGGAAGGCGAGGCCATGCTGCGCAGCTTGGGGTTTGGGGTGACCAAGCAAGGCGACAGACTTACTGTCACGGTGCCGTCTTTTCGCCGCGATGTGGAACGAGCAGAGGACCTCATCGAGGAGGTCGCGCGCCACCACGGCTATGACCGTATTCCAGAAGCCATGCCGGTGGAGGCGACTGCGCAGGCCACCCGTGCTCCCGAGTTAGACGCCATCCGTGCCGTGCGCGACGTGTTGATCCGCACCGGACTCACGGAAGTCCTCACGGTATCGCTCACCACGCCCAAAGTTCTTGACGAACTGCGGCTGCCGTCTGACCATCCGTGGCGCGCGATGGTGCCCTTGCGCAACCCCTTGATCGAGGACCACACCCACTTGCGTACGACCCTGCTGCCAGGGCTCCTCCAGGTTGCGCGGGGGAATATCCACCGCCGGGTCATGGATGTCCTCATCTTCGAGGTGGGCCGGACGTTCCATTCCTCCGGGGCTGCGGTCCTGGAGCGCCGCAGGGCGGCGGTCCTGATGACGGGCCGTATTCTGCGCGGCGCGTGGAACACGCCCGAGCAGGTGTCGACCGCCACCTTCTTCCATCTCAAGGGGGTCGTAGAATCGCTCGCGGCGGAGCTGCGTGTTGGTCGCACCTCCTTCACACCCGTAAACGTCCCGTGGTTGCATCCAGGACGCGCTGCGCAGGTCTCAATCTCAGGGCAGCCCCTGGGCACGTTGGGGGAACTGCACCCCGACGTCGCGGCCTCAGCCGAGCTGCCTGTGGGAGTGTATGTCGCCGAACTGGATCTGGACGAAGTACTGAGGCAGGCCGTGTTCCAGCCACAGTTCACGCCACTGCCGAAGTATCCGTCGCTGCGCCGCGACCTCGCGGTCGTGGTACCCCAGGGCGTATCAGCCGCAGAGGTCGAACGCGTCATCGGGGAGGCAGGCGGCGACTTGTTGGAATCAATAGAGCTCTTCGATGTGTATAGCGGGCCACCGGTCCCAGCCGGCCACCGGAACTTGGCATATGCGTTGTCCTTTCGGTCGTCCGACCGGACTCTGTCCGCATCCGATGTCGACACCGCCGTCGTGCGCATTACCGCAGCGCTTCAGAAGAACCTGCGGGCGACGATCCGGGAATAGGGACTGCGGGCACCCGACGGGGATGCGAACCAGAATCGGCGCGGGAAGGCTGAAGGTGGACTGGCGCGGAATTTCGTAGTGGGCTAGAATCGACCCGTGACCTGGATCGATTGGTTGTTCATCGCGATTGTCATGTTTGCGGCGCTGCACGGGATGCGCCGCGGCGTGCTCGCCGCCTTCATCGGCGCGGTGGGCATTCTCGCCGCGTATCTGCTGGCCTCGATCTGGCATGTGTCGCTCGCGACCGTCCTCATAGACGGTGTACACATCGGGCCTGCCTGGGCGGGGACGATCGCATACGCGGCGTTGCTGCTCACCGGCTATGTGTTCATCGGGACCGCGTCCGCCGTGCTTCTCGAGCACAGGCTCGTCTCCGCCGCTGACCGTCTGCTCGGCGGGTTGGCGGGGGCGGTCAAGGGGGGGCTGCTGTGTGCGGCGCTGCTGGGGGTCCTGCTAGCGTCTCCGTTGGCAGATCCGGTGGCGCGAGACACTCGCAAGTCGCTCCTGGCCCCCTATGCTCTCCGCGTGCAGCGCGACGGCGCGCGGTCGCTGGCCAAATTTCTTCCTCCGCACATCCACCTGGTCGGGCTCGACGATTCACGCTTTTAGGGTCCGGTCGAGCGCTAACCGCCCAACCTCGGTCGAGCGAGGATGAAGAACCGCGAAATCGCGGCGGTGTTTAACGACATCGCCGACATGCTTGAGGTCAAAGGCGAATCCCCCTTCCGCATCACCGCCTACCGCCGTGCCGCACGAGCCCTCGAAGGTTTGACCGAAGATATCGCAGATGTTGCTGCGCGAGGGGAACTCGATGAGCTCCCAGGGGTCGGCAAAGGGACGGCCGAGAAGATTCAAGAGTTTCTCCGAACCGGAACCATCAAATACTACGAGGAACTTCGCGCCTCCCTTCCTCCCGGGATTACCACCCTGATGGCCGTCCCCGAAGTCGGACCCAAAACCGCGATGATGTTGTACGAGCGGCTGGGAGTGAAGACCATCGATGACCTGGAGCAGGCGGCCAAAGCCGGTAAGATCCGCACCCTCCCGCGGATGGGCGAGAAGACCGAAGAGAATATTCTGAAAGGCATCGCCCTGCTGCGGCGCACGAAAGAACGCCTTCCCATTGGCCAGGTCCTGCCCCATGCGCAGGAACTGGTGGCGGCCCTGCGGCAGCTGAATGACGTTAAACAGATCAGCGTGGCCGGCAGCCTACGCCGCATGAAGGAGACCATTGGGGACATCGATATTCTGGTCACCAGCGCCAACCCCGAGCCTGTCATGGACGTCTTCACCAAGTTCCCGAGGGTCAAACAGTTGCTCGCCCGAGGTCCCACCCGCTCTAGTGTGGTGCTGGACGTGGGGCTTCAGGCCGACGTACGGGTGGTTGAGCCCGAGTCCTTCGGCGCGGCGCTGCAGTACTTCACCGGCAGCAAAGATCACAATGTGAAGTTGCGCGAGCGGGCAGTCAAGAAAGGCCTCAAGATCAACGAGTACGGCGTGTTCACGGTGCCCGGCGACCGCCGGGTCGCCGGCCGCACGGAAGAGGAGGTCTACGCCTCCGTGGGGTTCCCCTGGATTCCCCCCGAGATTCGGGAGGACCAAGGGGAGATCGAACTGGCTGAACGCAAAGAGCTGCCGACACTCGTTGAGCGCGCCGACATCCGCGGCGATCTGCAGATGCACACCCGGTGGAGCGACGGGGCAGATTCCATCGAGGAGATGGCCAAGGCAGCCAAGGCCCTCGGGTACGAGTACATCGCGATCACAGATCACTCCCAGTCTTTGAAGTTTGTGGGCGGGGTGACTGTGGAAGAACTCCGCGAGCATGCCAAGGTCGCCAAGAAGGTGAGCGACAAGATCGGAATTGCGGTGCTGATGGGGTCCGAGTGTGACATCCTCCCCGATGGCCGGCTGGACTACCCCGATGAGGTCCTCCGTGCCCTTGATGTGGTGGTGTGTTCCGTGCACACGCGGCTGCAGATGGAAGAAGAACAGATGACAAACCGGATCGTCAAGGCGCTCGAGAATCCCCATGTCGACATCCTGGGTCACCCCACCGGGCGGCTGCTGGGGCAGCGCGAGGCCTACGCGGTGGACCTCGAACGGATCATTGAGGCAGCCCGACAGACGGGGG
>Ga0137415_10005080_pt1 | contig 13014 bp, 14 predicted proteins | sample CZODoug3_1_1_16f_FD_183082 | JGI IMG/M metagenome (GOLD analysis project Ga0137415, IMG submission 183082) | Vadose zone soil fungal communities from Angelo Coast Range Reserve, California, USA - CZODoug3_1_1_16fungal (Hybrid Assembly) | ecosystem: Environmental > Terrestrial > Soil > Vadose... | reverse complement strand
TACGGGAGTCCAGGGTTGCAGACATGACTTGCAAGCCGGTAGGCAACGGACTCGTTGGCGACAGCTATCGTTTCGACTTGACCTATGAAGAAGCCGAGCCCGGCCCGTCCGGCTCGGACCTCCGCCACGGTGCATGAGAGGCTGCCTCCCATCATCCGCCTCTTCGCGGACCGCTACCGGGATACACTCGAACCGGAGTTCCTGGCGCTCGTGGAAAAGCTTCCCGAAGGGCTGGCGCGCAGCCGAGACGACCGATCGTCGCCGCGCACCTTGCAGCATGCCGACTTCCGCCTCGATAACGTACTCGTCGACATCGGCGGCGGGGCGCGGCCGATGGGCGACGCTCGATTGGCAGACGGTGAGCGTCGGACCGGGGCCATGGACGTGGCCTACTTCCTGTCCGCTGGGCTCGACCCGGCTGAGCGGCGGCAGCACGAAGCCGATCTGGTGCGTTTCTATCACGCCGAGCTGACCCGGCGTGGCGTGCGAAAATACGACTTCGAAGCACGTTTGGTCCATTCGCGTTCGGATAGAGATTGCACACATGTGGCGCGACCGGGCTGCCGAGCACGCAATGCTTGCGGCGAACATGCCGAGGGCGACGTTTACTCATCACATCCATGATGCTTCGCGGCTTACGCGTCAAAGCGGCTTGATCTTCCCTCCTGCCAGCGCAAGTCTCACCGCGTCAGCCTCACGGTAAGCTACCTCTCAGAGGACCGTAGAGTGCGCCGTGTCCGGGCGTCAGGGAGAAAACATGGCATCGAAATCAATATATCTGGCATGCCTTGCGCTCTTTTCGGCTGCCCTAGGCTTCAGCACGCCGAGCCTCGCGCAAAAGAAATATGATCCAGGCGCGAGCGACACCGAAATCAAGATCGGCAATATCATGCCTTACAGTGTGCCGGCATCCGCCTACAGCGTGATTGGCCGGACTGAGGAAGCCTATTTCCGAAAGATCAACGACGAAGCTGGCATCAACGGTCGAAAGATCACCTTCATTAGTTACGACGACAGCTTCAGCCCGCCGAAGGCGGTCGAACAAGCGCGAAAGCTTGTCGAAGGCGATGAGGTTCTCCTCATTTTTCAGCCGCTCGGCACCCAATCCAACTCGGCTATCCAGAAGTACATGAACGGCAAGAAGGTACCGCAAATCTTCGTTGCCAGCGGCGCCACCAAGTGGGGCGATCCACAAAGGTTTCCATGGACGATGGGGTGGCAGCCCAATTATCAAAGCGAAGGCCGCATCTACGCGAAATACATCCGTGAGCATTACCCAAATGGCAAAATCGCAGCCCTTTGGCAGAACGACGATGCCGGTAAGGATCAGATGAAAGGATTGCGCGACGGTCTTGGCGATAAAACCAATATGATCATTGCCGATGCGTCCTATGAAGTTTCGGACCCTACGCTCGATTCCCAGATTGCCCGTCTTAATGATTCCGGTGCCGATATCTTCGTGTCCTGGACCACGCCAAAAGCTGCCGCTCAGGCGATCCGGAAAGTCGCTGTGCTGGGTTGGAAGCCAGTCTATTTCATCGGCAATACGTCCAGTGGGGTGGCAAGCGTGTTGAAGCCAGCAGGCTTCGAGAATGCGAAGGGAGTGATCTCGAGCGCCTATCTTAAAGACCCGTTCGATCCGACGTGGAAGGAGGATGCGGGGGTAAGGGAGTGGACTGCCTTTATGAACAAGTATCTTCCTGGGGGCGACAAGTCCGACGTCGGCACTGTCTACGGATATGCCGTTGCTCAAACGTTAGTGCAGGTCCTGAAGCAATGCGGTGATGATCTTACTCGAGCGAATGTTATGAAGCAGGCTGCCAATCTGAAGGATCTGAAACTAGGAATGCTGCTGCCCGGCATTACAATCAATACGGGTGCAAGCGACTTTTTTCCGATCGAACAGCTGCAACTGATGCAATTCGACGGTGAGGCCTACAGACTGATGGATAGTGTGCTGACAGGAGAAGTCGGCAGCGGCAAGACCGACTGACGCAACGCCCATCGATCCATTAGCAAGGAGGACATGAGATGATAGCCGGGCGTCTGGCGGGCCGCACCGCCGTTGTCACGGGCTCTGGACAGAACATTGGGCGTGCAATTGCCCGCCTCTTCGCCCGTGAGGGTGCGGCCGTCGTGATCAATGGGCACTCTAATCGCTCCAACGTCGATGCCGTCGTTCAGGAAGTCATGAACGATGGCGGACGCGCGGTTGGCATCATGGCCGACGTGTCAGATCCCAAACAGGTCGAGCGTCTCGTCGCCGACGCTGAGCGGGCTGTCGGACCTATAGATATCGTGGTCAACAATGTCGGCCGTCGGCTTCGCCAGACCTTCGAGGAAATTACGATTGCTGACTGGTGCGATACCATAAATCACAATTTGAACTCAGTGTTTTACCTGGCCCACTTTGTGTTGCCGAAAATGCGGGAGCGAGGCTGGGGACGGATGATCAATATCTCCGGCTATGATGGCTTCACAGGCCATATGGACCAACGCGCCCACAACGTCACCGCGAAGGCCGGAATGCACGGACTAACGAAAGCGATCGCGCGCGAATTCGGCATTTTCGGCATCACCAGCAACACCGTCGCACCAGGCGCGATCGCAACCAAGCGGGATCCCGCCCAATACAAGCACGTCAACGTGGAGCACGTCCTGGCACGGCTTGCCATCAAGCATCCCGGCGAAGCGGAAGACGTCGCCGAGGCCTGCCTCTATCTCGCGGCGGACAGCGGGAAATACGTCACCGGGCAGGTTATCCACGTCAATGGCGGCGAGTTCATGTTTTGAGCAGCGGGCACCGGAATGAGCACAAGGGAGCCGCAATCGAGGCGCCTGTCCACTCAAAGCACGTCGCCGCAAGCGGCGGTGCCGGATAGGTATTGCAGTTTACGCAACCGTCATTCGACTAAAGGTGCGGAGAGGACTGCTTCGAGCACGTGCAGGGCATCATCTCCAATCCCATAGACTTCTAAACCGCAGAGAGCATGATGCGGTTGATCAATTGATGCGTTCCTTGGCATGTCGGCAAAATCGAAACCAGCGTCCGGCGCAGCGGTCAAATCCGCGGAACGTGCCTTGGCTATTCTAGAATACTTCCGGGAAAACAAACACGCCGCGACAGTCACCGAGATCGCGTGCGCACTCGGATTGCCGCAGTCCAGCACCACGATGCTGCTCAAAAGCCTGCTGAAGCTCGGCTATCTGGATTACACGCCTCAAACCAGGAAGTTTCGTCCGACCTATCGCGTTGCGGTACTCGGAAGCTGGATCCAGCACAGCCTATTCGGGAGCGGCCCGCTCACCGACACCATGGATGCGATCAGCAACGCGACCGGCGAAACCGTGCTGCTGGGTCTGCAGAACGGTCCGCACATGCAATACGTCCATATCGTCGTTCCGGGCCAGGGTGTCCTGCTGGCGGTGCACGTCGGCATTCTCCGGCCCATGACCTGCTCGGCGCTTGGCCGCATGTTGCTGATCCGAAAAACCAATGACCAAATCAGGGCGATCGTCCGCCGCAACAACGCCGACGCGCAGAATTGCGCCCAGCGCGTTCAAGAACAGCAATTCATGGCGGAAATCGAATCGATCCGAAGTCAGGGCTTCGCCGAGAGCCGAGGCAAGATGACACCCGGAGCCAACGTCATCGCAATGCTGGTTCCGGATCAGACCGACACCACGCCGCTGGCGATCGGCGTCGGCGGACCAATGATGCGAATCGAGGAACGACGCGACGAAATCCTAAAGGTGATGAGGCGACACTTGCGCGGAAGATAAAGCCTCTATCTCAAGACGTCGGCCTGTCGCCAGGTTGCGATCTCGCTGGGCCCGCAGCCGATCGTACGAAGGATTTCCTCGGTATCCTCGCCAAGCAGCGGCGCGCGGCGACGGATGGATCCGGGCGTTTCCGTCATGCGAATGGGCACCCCCGCAATCGTCACCGGCGTGTTACAGCCGGGCTGCTCGACCTCGACTATCATCTCGCGGATCGCGAAATGCGGATCTCTGGCAATTTCGTCGATGTGATAGACCGGCCCGAACGGTATCTTCCCGCCTAGTAGTTCCATGAGTTGCTGCTTGGTATGTCGGCCAACATATTGTTCGACCGCCCCATAGACCAGATCCTGGTTGGCGACCCGAGCCTGGCTGGTAGCCGTGCGCGGATCGTCGATCAGATCCTCGCGCCCGATCAGGCCGCAGAGGTTTTTCCAGAATTCGTCGGTGTGCGCGGCGATCGTCACCCAACCATCGCGCGCCTTCATCATCCCGAACGGTGCAAGCAGCGGGTGCCGGTTACCTTCCGGGCGAGGATTGAGCCCCTGGAAGGCGCGCTGATGCACGATGCGCTCGCAGATCGACAGCACGGCGTCAACCATGGAAACGTCGACATATTGTCCTTCGCCTGTTTCTCCCGCGCGCAGAATGGCGCAGACTACGCCATAAGCGGCCATCGCCGCTGGCACCAGATCGCCGACTCCAGGTCCTACCTTGATCGGCGTATCCGCATCAGAGCCGGTGATGCCCATGATGCCACCCATGGCCTGAGCGACCGGGTCATAGGCTGGCCAATCGGTATAAGGGCTGCGTCCGGTCCGTGCATCGCCGAAGCCGCGAATCGATGCATAGACCAGACGCGGATTTTCCCGGCGCAGCATTTCATAAGACAAGCCAAGCCGCTCCATCACGCCGGCGCGAAAATTCTCCACGACCGCATCGGCGCTTTTGCACAAACGAATAAAGATGTCCTTGCCCTCGGCGCTTTTCAAATCAAGTGCGATGCTCTTCTTGTTGCGATTGATGCTCGCAAAATACCCACCGAAGAAATGCAGCGTGTCGTCGGCCCGAAAAGGGCCTCCCCCGCGGGTGGCATCGCCCTCGAGGGGCTCGACCTTGATGACCTCGGCGCCCTGATCGGCAAGCATCATCGTGCAATATGGCCCGGCCAGCATTTGGGTCAGATCGATGATGCGGATGCCGTCCAGCGCTCCCGTCGATATGGTCCCCATCATTGTGTCACCTGGTAAGAGCAATGTTTATCCGGAAGGACGCGAACATCCTTTTACATGCCGATCAGATTGGCGCGCTCGACCACATTGTTAACGATCCGGATCGATGCGATGTCGATCATCTTGCCCTCATACATCACCGCCCCCAATCCTTTCGAGAGAGCGTCGTCGAAAGCAGCTTTCATGGCACGAGCACGATCGACTTCGTTTCGCGACGGCGAGAACACCTCTTGGGAGATATCGACCTGCGAGGGATGGATCGCCCATTTGCCGACCAGACCCAGTGTCATCGCCCGCCGGCACTCTTCCCGGTAACCTTCCGGATTTTGGATGTCGCCATAGGGACCATCGACAGGATCGATCCCGAACGACTTGCACGCAATCGCCAGACGATGCCGCTGGTAATGCCAGATGTCGCCTGGATATCCGCCGGAACCGCCGATCGCCGCCACCGCTATGCCCTGGCTCGCGGAATAGTCGCCCATGCCGAAGATCAGCGCTTCGAGCCGAGGCGTCGAGGCGGCGATGCGCTCGATGTTCATCATGCCCTCGACCTCTTCAATCAGGCACTCGAGACCAATCCGGTTTTCGATACCGAGATCCTTCTCCAACTGGGTAAGAAGCTTGTCGACGAACAGGACATCGTCGGCGTCGAGTACTTTCGGAATCATAATCAGATCAAGCTTCTCTCCAGCCTCCTGCACTACCTCAATAATGTCGCCATAACAGAATCGGGTCGCCGTATCGTTGATGCGGACACAGCGGACGGTGCGGCCAAAATCCAGTGTATTGAGGGCCTTGACGATGTTGCCGCGCGCCGCCTTTTTCTGATCAGGCGCGACTGCGTCCTCGAGGTCAAAGAACACATAATCGAGGTCCAGCGCGGCCGCCTTCGCCATCATCTTTTCCGAGCTCCCGGGCACCGAGAGTTGGCAGCGGCGCAGGCGCTTGGGGTGGATATGTTTTGTCATGGATCAGGTCTCCGGATCTTGAATTAAATCTGCGCCGATGTCCGCCGGCGGAATGCGGCGCTTCTACCGATCACCCCAGGCGCTGCGCCGCTTCATCAGAACGGTGCGCTCGCCCTCATAGACCAGCTTGTCGTGTTGGTTGATGCCGAAGTGTTTGAACCGAACGATGCCCGCGTCGACACGATCGCCATCGGTCTTCTCCAGCACCTCGGTAAAGGCATAGAGCGTGTCTCCATGGTGAACCGGCGTCTTCAGGCGGATCTTATCCATCCCGAGTTCCTGGAGCACTTGCTCTCCGGTGTCCTGCGCGGCGAGCCCGATCACCATGGAAAAATTGATTCCGCCATAAACGATGCGGGTGTCGAAACCGGCAATGCCCGACGATTGCTGCATCAGGTGCTCGTTGAAATGACCTTGCGCGGTGTTCATCACCATGTTTGTGAGCAGGACATTGTCCATCTCGGTCACGGTCTTGCCGCGGGCATGAGCGATGGTCTGGCCTACTTCAAAATTCTCGAAGTAGTTGTCCGGCGACGTTCTGCTGCTGATATTGCTCATTGGCCCCTCACGCGAAATGTTCGGCAAAGGCCTGCTCGATCATGCGGCGATCCGTCGCCGAACGGCCGAGCAGGTTGTCAGAGATGATGCGTTGCTGGATTTCCGAGGTGCCCTCGAAGATCTTGGTGAGCCGCGCATCGCGCCAATAGCGTTCGACGGCATGCAGCTTGGTGTAGCCGGCGCCGCCGTGGATCTGAATGGCTTCCGAGGTCACTTCCTCTGCCATCTCTGAGGCGAAGTACTTCACCATCGACGCCTCCGAGTCGCAGCGCCGCTTCTGATCGATCTCGTTGCAGACGTAGTAAAGCAACTGGCGGGCTGCCTCGACCTTGGTGGCCATGGTCGCTATCTTGAAGCGGATCACCTGGAACTCGCTGATCGGCATGCCGAACTGCTTTCGTTCCTGCGCGTAGGCGATGGAGTCTTCGAGGGCCCCCTGCGCCAACCCAATCGAACGCGCTGCCGTGTGGGCCCGCGCCGTCTCAAGGCCGTAGGCCATCAGATAGAACGCCTTGCCTTCGTCACCGATCAGTGAGTCGGCCGGCACTCGTGTGTCCTGGAACGACAGTTCATAGGTGTTCCAGCCGAAGTAGCCGATCTTCGGAATCGGATTGCCCTCGCAGTTCTGCGGCAACGAGCCGCGCGGCTTCTCGATCATGAAGGCGGATATTCCGAGGTGGCGCTTGTCGGCCGAAGGTGACGGCGAGGTCCGCGCAAACACCGTGATGTAGTCGGCGCCATCGGCAAAAGTGCACCAGTATTTGTTGCCGGTGATCACCCACTCATCACCGTCGCGAACGGCACGGCACGAAATGGACGCCAGATCCGAGCCGGTACCGGGCTCGGACAGCGCCGCGGCTTGCAGAAACTCGCCGCGCGCCGCACGCCGCATCCGGTCGGCATTCTTCGGTGATAACGATCCGCCCAATCGCAGCCAACCCGCCTGGCCCCGCGCCATGATCGAGGCGACCGACATCCATCCGCGCGCCAGTTGTTCGGCAACCAGGCAGTATTCGAACGTGCCGAGGCCGAGACCGCCGTACTCTTCCGGAATCCTGATTCCAAAATAGCCCATGTCCGCCATTTTCTGGCGCAGTTCCATGGGGATCATGCCTTGGTGGGGATCGAGTCGGTTGGCGACCGGCAGCACCTCTTTCATGGTAAATTCGCGCGCCGAATCGCGGATCAGTTTGCGCTCATCGGTCATATAACCCTTGCCGTCGCCTGAAAACGCGCCGATGGCATCGTTGGATGATGTCGTCATTTGCGCTTCCTCACGAGGTTGCTGCGCTGATAATCGATTACCAGGGCACCCTTCGGATCGAAGCCTTTGGTATGCCAAGTAACAATCCCATAATCCGGACGGCTCTCGGTCTCACGGCAGGCCACGACTACGCTTTCCGCGTAAACGGTCTCGCCGACGATGACAGGCCGATGATAGGTGAGCTTATCGACACCCAAAAAAGGACCGCCGCCTTCGCTGAGATCTTCGACCGTCAATCCGAAAACTGTGTTGAACAGCAGCAGCGGGCAGACCACCAGATCGGCGTAACCATGCGCCCGTGCATAATCGAGGTTGGTATAGAGCGGGTTATAGTGCAGCGTCAGGGTCGCAAACAGCGTGTTGTCGCCAGCAGTCAGCGTGCGGCCCCAGTGATGCCGGAAGACGCGTCCAACCGTGAAGTCCTCAAACCGATTGCCGTGCGGCCACGGCTTTGCCCTTGCTTTCAAATCCGCGACGGGGTCGGCAGTCATCTCGGTGCCTCCTCTGCTGATTTCTTTGGCGTGCGCGATTCCAAACTTCGGAAACATGCCGCGTTGCGGTTGGCTGACAGTCGCAACCTCGTTACAGTTCGTCCACCTCAATGAGCCGCACCAAGAGCATAATCATATATGTGATTGTTTGATTGCCTCGCGGTGAGGCAGCGCCGCAAGCTTACGCAGCCTGGGTATACTTGGCTGCGAAACGCGCGACCGCGTCGTTGAACAGCGCGGGCGCGAGATTTGGCGCCATTGCGCACGGCTCGAGGTGGCCCCCCCTGCGCCCCGGCTCCACTTCGACATGAGGCTTCATGGTTCAGACCATCAAAGCGCGGATATCTTGCAAGCTGTCAAATGTCGCGATATTGCGCCGGAGCTTTTCTGCCCGTTCGACGCCGACAACAAACTCGGCAAGGCTGTGAAACTTGGACGCGAGGCGTTCACCCTGGCGGTCCAGATTCGTGTCGGGAATGCCCACATCAAGTCGGGTTTCGGCAACTTTGCCAGCCCGTGTTTTGATTACGACACGCGCGTCGTGGCCCGGCGGCCGGTCGCCGTGGACTGTGACGCGGTCTCTGATCACGGTCAGCACTGAATCGACCGCATTTTCATTCGAATACGTTCGGATCGCGGCCGTGTCCTCACCGCATACTGCAAGGGCGGCCGTGTGGCGCAGGCTGAACTTGGTCTCTAGTCCGGTCCGCGGTGCGGGAATATTGCAAACCGACAGATGCCCGGACGGGACATGCACGTCGATCGCGGCGACATCCTCTCCGCTCAGGGAGAGCTGGTAACGCAAAGCAGTGACGGCTTCGATGGTGGAATGGGTGAGATAGCACGCGGCATGATACTTGAAGAGCGTCTCGACAATTACACTTCCGGGACGCGACAACTTCGCTTCATCCGTCGCAAGTCCATCGCTTTGCGTGGCAATGAAGCCTTGCTCGATTTCGAGCACGGCCGGGCTGGCGGTGAATCCGCGCGCCGCGAGCCGGGCCGCAAGAACGCCATTTGCCGCAGCCCGGCCGGCGTGGAACGGCTTCGCCATGGTGCCGAACATCGATTTCAATCCGGCCGCCTGGGTCCCGGCGAGACCAAACGCGATTGCCATCTGCGCGTCGTCGAGGTTCATCAGCAGGCCGGCCGCCGCGGCAGCGCCGAATGAACCTAACGTCGCAGTCGAATGAAAACCGCGGGCGTAATGTGAGGGCATCACCAGCGACCCCACGAAAGCCGCGGCCTCGTAGCCGGCGATGAACGCCCGAAGGACTTCCATCCCAGTGCGGCCTTCCGCTTCTCCGACGGCCAAAGCGGCTGGCAGAACAGCCGCGGTTGGGTGCCCGACTAGAGGATGAACGTCGTCATAGTCAAGAGCGTGCGAGGTTGCGCCATTGACCAGCGCTGCGTCGGCGGGTGCGCATGTGAGTGCTGAGCCGACTATTGACGATCGACCGCGCGAGTTCTCCGCGATTTCATCGCGCAGAATCCGGGCGACCGGTTCATCCAATCCGGCAAGGGTGACACCGAACCAATCCAGGATGCACTGCTTGGCGACTGTAACCGCGGGCGCATCGAGTTGGGCATGCCTATAGCCGACACTATGACGCGCCAGTTTCAACGTCAGATACGGCATTTTCGCTCCCATGTTCTTCTTAATTGCAGGCGGGGAATCCATGGGGAAAGCATGCGCTCAGGGGGCCTCTGCTAGAAGCCCCAAAACCATCATAGATGTGATGGTTGATATCCAGGAGAACAGCCGAGCGATCTGACGCGATACACGCTATCCTTCGCGGCGGCGTGTATCGGCGGGACCATCTATGCACACCCAGTCTTGCGCGCTCGCTCAGCGGCAACCGAGGCCGGCGTTGGCGCATTCGGTGACTTCAAAGGCCCGACTCCTTCATCGGCAGTGCGAATAAGGCGCGGAATGCGTTGCCGCCACTGAGTGCCAACCCCAAGATTCGAAACAATGCGCCCGACAAAGGCTGGGGCAAGCGCGGCGTTAAGTCAGCGCGCCTGCATATCAAGTCGTACACGGCCCTCTTGATCTATTGCGCCGACTGTTACTGCAGCCGCTCGGTCGCGATCAGCGCCGACATCAGGTCGCATTTCAGCTGGAACAAAACTTCAGTCGCCATGATGGGCTTTCGGCGACGTTTTTTGTCTGCAGGCTATTTCAAAGGCACCACATTTAGGGTGTGGAGCGAAGGCGACGGCAAGATGTAGGTCCCCGCTCGAAACAAAAATTGATGGGATAACCTCAAACCTGACTTGATTTTCCTATCCGCTTCACACGTCGGCATTCTTAATAACGGGTACGAAGCAATGACTGATCAGCAGTTGGCTATTCGGGCCGTCGGCGAAGCGCAACGCATACTGGAAGCATACCTTCAGCCCTGCCCCCACACCAACATTCTCGACCAGTTGGTGGAGGTTCTCGAACGGCCCGATTTGATAGTCGCTGTAGGCCGATTGCAGCAACGAAGCAGTCTCTGAGTTGCTCAAGACGATGAGACAGTTTCACTCCATCACTCTCGCCGCTTTCATTGCTGCACTATCCTCAATTGAGATTCCAATCGCGCAGGCGAAACAACAATGCAGTACCGAGATGCCATCAAATCCACATGGACATTGGTGGTCCTACCGTCTGATCGATGGACGAAAATGCTGGTACGAAGGCAAGCCCGGACTTTCCAAATCATTGCTGGAGTGGGAGCCACTCGCGCAACCGGCTTCGGGTGAAGAGGTTGCAACCACCGTTCCAGAGAAACCTCGCAACCCGCTCGACTCGCAAGCGTGGGCACCAAACTCACCGGCGTGGGCGCCGACAGACCCTGACACTTTCGAAGCTCGATGGGCGAATATTGGGGTGCGCGCTCTACCTGAAGAAGCGGCGTCGCGAACGGACACGGGGCCGGCCACCCCTGAGGTCGATGATAGGCTGCCTCTGACGAAAGCAGACAGACTACCGTTACCCTTACGTCGATAGCAGACAGGCAAAAGTGCCCCGCACGCTCGTGATTATTCCCGATGAGCCACGTTAGGCCAAATAAAAGCGAATTGGCTCTGCCGACAGAAGCTAGTGAGGTAACCTCTTGGCATTGGCGCGTTGGAATGTCTGTTGATACTGGACAACGGAACGCGCTTCTCGGTTTCAGCTCCGTAGCTCTCGGCGTAGCCGCTCTGGCCGCCGGGCCGGCTAAGGCCGAAGCAAACAGCAGCGTAGTCCCGCAAGGCGCAGGCGCTGCCTGAACTCGTGGAGCGTCTCCGTAAGACTCCACGCAGGCGGAACTTTAAGACGGTGCCGATGATCCTCGATCACCCGGACCTGTGGGACGACACCGCGCTAAAGGAAGTGATCGCCTGTCGCGATACGCGAAAGCAGATCTGGGATAATACGGACATCGGAAGCCTCGGGATGAATCTCATGCGCAATTCGCTCAATGCGCAGGTGTTCTCTTTCGGGCATCGCGACTTCCTGACTGTTCGGCCACGCACGGCTCCGCTCACCTGGCACTTTTCGCCCAGGATATTTCGGACAAATACAGGCTCGCCGAGATGGCAGGAGGCAACTTCAAGACGAACACGCTCGTCGTTCGCAAGGCCGCGCCGTCGGAGCTTTCCGACTTCGAGAACCCCAAGAGCGTGTTCGGCCCTGCCGGTAACACAATCCCGGCGCTGCAGAGCCGTGGCGTCGTGTTCATGGCCTGCCACAACGCAATCTGGGAAGTCACGGGAAAGCTGCTGGCAAAGAGCGTGAACCCCGATCGGCTCTCGCATTAGGCGATCGCTGCCGAGTTCACCAATCATCTCGTCGACGGCGTCGTGCCTACTCCGGGGATCGTCGCGACGATCCCCGAGCTGCAACTGGCCGGCTTCCACTACGTGAAATGAGGATCACCATGCACAAGAGATCATTCCGCGCGGCTCTGAAGGCGGCGCGGGTGTCGTCGCCTGATCAAGTCGACGAAAATATTTCGTCCAGATCGGCGCAACATTCCTCGATACGAGGCAATCGACCACGAGCACTGCATCAGCGAATTCACTAGAACTGAAAACATCATCGGGACGGACAATCGGTAAGCATCCGTCCCTTTCGGGTTGACGAGCAAGAGCAAACGTAACCTAATCAATATATTAAAGTAGTCCTCCAGACAGGAGGCCCTCGTGAAGGAACTGTCGGGCTACGTATTCTCGCCGCTGAGGGAGGGAGACATCGCTCTCTACCGGGGCTCCGGCAACGGCTTGGCGCCCATCCTGCTTTTTTCCACGGAAGAAACCTCTCTCGCTTGCGTCGAGCGGCTCGAACACGAATATGCGCTCAAAGCTGAACTTGACGCAGACTGGGCGGCGCTGCCCCTCGCTCTGACGAACTACAACGGCCGTAGGACGCTGGTGCTTGGGGATCCCAGCGGTGCGCCGCTCGATCGGCTGCTTGGCCGACCACTGGACGTATCGCATTTCCTACGCATCGCGATCCCTCTCGCGACAGTCCTCCGCCAAGTGCATGGGCGAGGCCTTATCCATAGGGACATCAAGCCGGCAAATATCCTGGTGGACGCGGCAAGCGGCGGCGTGTGGCTGACGGGGTTTGGCATTGCCTCGCGTCTGCCGCGCGAGCGCCAAGCCCCCGCCCCGCCAGAGGTGATCGCGGGGACGCTCGCCTACATGGCGCCGGAACAAACCGGCAGGATGAACCGCTCGGTGGACTC
>Ga0137415_10005079_pt1 | contig 13015 bp, 7 predicted proteins | sample CZODoug3_1_1_16f_FD_183082 | JGI IMG/M metagenome (GOLD analysis project Ga0137415, IMG submission 183082) | Vadose zone soil fungal communities from Angelo Coast Range Reserve, California, USA - CZODoug3_1_1_16fungal (Hybrid Assembly) | ecosystem: Environmental > Terrestrial > Soil > Vadose... | reverse complement strand
GAATGCTTCATCATCGAGCAGCGCTTGCGCGAGCTGCTCGACATTCCCGTGTTCCATGACGACCAGCACGGCACCGCCATCATCTCCGCGGCCGGCCTGATCAACGCGCTCCACCTGACCGGACGCGACATCAAATCGACCAAGCTCGTGTGCAATGGCGCCGGCGCCGCCGGCATCGCCTCCCTCGAGCTGCTCAAAGCCATCGGCTTCACACCGGAAAACATCATCCTCTGCGACACCAAGGGCGTCATCTACCAGGGCCGCACCGACGGCATGAATCAGTGGAAATCGGCGCACGCGGCGAAGACTTCCGCTCGCACCCTCGCCCAGGCGCTGGCCGGCGCCGACGTCTTCTTCGGCCTCTCCGTCAAGGGCGCGGTGACGAAGGAGATGGTCAAGTCGATGGCGGACAAGCCGATCATCTTCGCCATGGCCAATCCCGATCCGGAAATCTCTGCCGAGGAAGTGGCAGAGGTGCGCAGCGACGCCATCATGGCCACCGGGCGCTCCGACTATCCCAACCAGATCAACAACGTGCTCGGCTTCCCCTACATTTTCCGCGGCGCACTCGACGTGCGCGCGACCGCCATCAACATGGAGATGAAGATCGCGGCCGCCCACGCACTTGCCGCGCTCGCGCGCGAGGACGTGCCCGACGAGGTCGCAGCCGCCTATGGCGCGCGGCCGAAGTTCGGCCCCGACTACATCATCCCGGTGCCGTTCGACCCGCGGCTTATCTCGTTCGTGCCGCCTGCGGTCGCCAAGGCTGCCATGGACACCGGCGTTGCCCGCCGCCCCATCGTCGACATGGAGGCCTACGGCGCGCAGCTGCGCTCCCGCCGCGATCCGGTCGCCGGCGTGCTGCAGCGCGTCTACCAGCGCCTGCGGCGGCGGCCGCAGCGCGTGGTCTTCGCCGAAGGCGAAGAGGAGCAGGTGATCCGCGCGGCTGCGAGCTTCGTTCAACAGACGCTCGGCACCGCGCTGCTGGTCGGGCGGGAAGACCGCGTGCGCGAAAGCGCGCGCAACCTCGGCATCGAGCTCGGCCATGGCATCGAGATCATCAATGCGCGGCTGTCGCAGCGCAATGCCGCCTACACCGCTTATCTCTATGAGCGGCTGCAGCGCCAAGGATTTCTGCAGCGCGATTGCCAGCGCCTGGTGAACCAGGACCGCAACCATTTTGCCGCCTGCATGGTCGCGCTCGGCGATGCCGACGCGATGGTCACCGGCGTCACCCGCAATTTCTCGGTGGCGCTCGCGGACATCCGGCGCTGCATCGATCCCAAGCCCGGCCACCGCGTCATTGGGGTGTCGTTGGTGCTGGCGCGCGGGCACACGGTGCTCATCGCCGACACCGCGGTGAACGAGATGCCGAACGCCGAGGACCTCGCCGACATCGCGGTCGAGGCGGCGGGCGTCGCGCGGCGTTTCGGCTACGAGCCGCGTATCGCGCTCCTCGCCTTTTCCACCTTCGGCCATCCGCCCGGCGAGCGCTCTGCCCACGTGCAAGGCGCGGTGCGCATCCTCGACCACCGCCGGGTCGATTTCGAATATGACGGCGACATGGCGGCCGACGTCGCCCTCAACATGGAGCTGCGCGAGGCCTATCCATTCTGCCGCCTGTCGGGACCGGCGAACGTGCTGATCATGCCGGCATTCCATTCCGCATCGATCTCGACCAAGCTGCTGCAGGAAATGGGCGGGGCGAACGTCATCGGTCCGATCCTGGTCGGGCTCGACCGGCCGGTGCAGATCGTGCCGCTCTCGGCCAACGATTCCCAGCTCGTCAATATGGCGGCGCTCGCGGCGTTCAACGTGAGCGGATGACGCCGTTCAACCCAAGGAAACAGCATGACCCGGAGCAAGCTCCAAGGCGTGATCGCCGCCATCGCAACCGCGGTCGACGATGCGGGCGAGCCCGATTGCGCCCGCGCGACCGCGCTGGCGCGCTTCCTGCTCACCAATGGCTGCGATGGATTGAACGTGCTCGGCACGACCGGCGAAGCAACCTCGTTCTCGCTCGCGCAGCGCAAGCGCGTCATGACCGCTTATCACGAATCCGGGCTACCCCTTGATCGCCTGATGGTCGGAACCGGCGCGGCCTCGGTCGCGGATGCCGTAGCGTTGACGCGCCACGCCGCGGAACTCGGCTTTGCCGCGGCGCTGGTGCTGCCGCCGTTCTACTACAAGGGCGTGCCGGACGATGGGCTCGTTGCTTATATCGACACGATCGTGCAGGCGACGGCGGAAAAGCCGATCCCGATCTACCTCTATCACTTCCCCGCCCAATCGGGTCTGCCCTGGCACGTCGCCCTGGTCAGGCGCCTGATCGGCACCTTCGGCTCGCGCATCGTCGGCCTCAAGGATTCCTCGGGCGACATGGCCTATGCCCGTGAAGCGGCAACGATCTCGTCCCAATTCAAAGTGTTCCCTTCGACCGAGGCGGTGCTGCTGGAGGCGCGTTCGGGCGCGTTTGCGGGCTGCATCTCCGCTACCGCCAATCTCAACGCCGATCTCTGCGCGCGTGCCTGGGGCAGCGGCGATGCACGCTCACTCGATGCCGCGGTTGCCATCCGCAAGCTGTTCGACGGCAAGCCGCTGGTTCCGGGCGTGAAGGCTACGCTGGCGCACATCCACCGGGATCCGGCTTGGGCGCGGGTGCAGCCGCCGCTGAGCGCCTTCCCGGCCGCGGATCGGTCGGCGGTTGTCGCGGCCTATGACAGCATCCGTGCGGTTAGCGCCGCCTCGTCCGCCGCTGGGGCCAGGACCGCCCAAAGCGCGTAAGGCTGGGCTCGCGGGCGGTTACGGCGGGCCCGCCGCAACGCACCAGGCCTGTTTCGGGCGGCGGGGCCCCTGAAACCCGCGCGTCGGGGCGGCGTTGACGCTTTCAGACGGGATGACTATAAGCAGCGCCGAGTTGGCGGCAGTCTTCGCCGCCGAACGTTTTTTATCCGGCATCGAGCGGTTTGTGACCAATCGGGCCGAGATGGGAGCCGAGTGGCCCCCGCAAAAATCGAGCACAGAGATGGCCAACACAAGTTCCGCCCGCAAGGCGACCCGCAAGATCGCGCGCCGCACCGAGATCAACAAAGGCCGGCGCTCGAAAATGCGCAACTACGTGCGCAAGGTCGAGGAAGCAATCACCGCCGGCGACCGCGCCCTGGCGCTCACGGCGCTCAAGGAAGCCGAGCCCATCATCATGCGCTCGGCGCAGCAGGGCGTGGTGCATGCCAACGCGGCGAGCCGCAAGGTCTCCCGCCTGAACCATCGGGTCTCCAAGCTCGCGCACTGATGCGCTTTCCGGCGAGACCGGTTGCCGGCTCACCTTAGAGAAGAAGCATCGACGCCGATCTCGCCTTCGGCGGCAACCTCGACCGACCCTGCGATTGCAGAGGCGGCGGACGCGACAGCCGATCGCCCGCGCCGACGGCGCGCGTCGTCACGCGTCGGGAACACGCGCAACGCCGGAACAGCGAACGCCGGCGGAACTCAGCCGGCGCGCCAAGAGAGCGCAGAGCAAGAGAGCGCCAAAGCGAACACCGATCGCGATCAGCTGCACTGCAGCATCCCAATTCGTCTTCCGCATTTTCGTCTGGCCAACGGTCGTTCGCCGTCGGCTATCGATGCGCGCTTTGTCGCAGAAGCGTCATCGAAGCGGTCGCCGATTGTATCAGCGAACGATCGCAGATTTTTTCTCGCATTGCCAAAATGCCACACAAGCGATTGTCGATCTGATGAGATGCGCGGGGCTACTCGAAAAATCTAACACGGAATTCTCAGCTTGCAGAACGGCTTAAGGCACATGCATCGATCGGGACTTTGATTCCGACCGTTTCGCCGTAACGACCGCGTGTTGCTTCGAAGCAAAATTGCGTGTGTCGCTCCGGCTTCGGACGCCGCACGCGGCCGCTCGAATATGTAAGTTAAATCAAAATATTATGACAGAGCTTGGGGCGCGCTCCGAAGCGACTCGCCGCAAGCGCACACCGCTGCACGCGCGACCTTGGCGATGACGAGTGATTGCAGGGGAACGAGGTCGTGCTATTTTCCAATTGCCGTCGGGCCACCGGCGGCTCTCAGTAAAAACCGCGTTCGCGCTCATCGTAGAGAGGATGAGGACGGAGGAGCCATGACGAGTCATACTCGGCTTCACCTTCGATCTGGTCCGAGCTTGGCGTGCGCGGATATGAGTTCGAGCTTCGCGGCGCCGGACTCATAATCGAGCGACGACGCGAAGCCAGCCCGAACAAATCGAAAAGACTGAACGTGTGCATAGCCTCCGCGGGCAGCGGTGGCGATGGACAGGGGGGTTTCATGACAACAAGGCGGGTCGCGGTTTCCCTGGCTCTCGCCAGCACACGCCGACCGGATGGTCCCCCATCTCGTCTCGCTTCGGCCGCCGTACGAGGGCCGGCCCCGCCGGGACGCTGAATTTCTTCGGCGACTTCTCCCGGCCTCGCTACCCGCGGCTTCGCCGCCGCGGCCGACTTCCCACCTTTCGTTTCCTGCGTTGGTGCCACTTCGCGTCGGCCCTGATGGGCGTCTGGAAGTATCGCGGCAGTTGCGCGTTGGACCCGTCTATTTGGCCAATCAAGAAAACAAGAGACACGCGAAATGACGAGCATGGATCATCAGGATCGCTGGACGCGGGTGAAGGAACGTTTGCGCGCCGAAGTCGGCGATGACGTCTATTCGAGCTGGTTTGCCCGCATGGAGCTCGACGGCAACGAGGGCGACACCGTCAAGCTGTCCGTGCCCACACGCTTCCTCAAGAGCTGGATCCAGTCGCATTACGCCGAACGGGTGCTGGCCTGCTGGCAAGCCGAGCAATCGAGCTTCTCGCGCATCGAGCTCACGGTCCGTTCCGCCGTGATCCGCATCCTGCCGCCGAAGACCAAGGCGATGGAATTGCCTGTGGCTCCGCGCGACGTCCGCGAGATCAAGGTCAACGGCCATGATCTCCGCCACGCCGCGGGACCGATCTCGGCCGTGCACGAAGCGCTCGGCGGCTCGCCGCTCGATCCCCGCCTGACCTTCGAGACGTTCGTGGTCGGGCGCTCGAACACCCTCGCCCATGCCGCGGCCAAGCAGGTCGCGCAGGCGCGCCGGGGCGACGTGGTCATGTTCAACCCGCTCTACGTCCACGCCGGCGTGGGGCTCGGCAAGACCCATCTGCTGCAGTCGCTCGCATGGGCCGGGAACACGAGCACCGAGCGCAAGGTGCTCTACCTCACCGCCGAGAAATTCATGTACGGCTTCGTCTCGGCGCTGCGGACGCAGAGCGCGATCGCCTTCAAGGAAGCGCTGCGCGCAATCGACGTGCTGGTGATCGACGACCTGCAGTTCCTTCAGGGCAAATCGACGCAGGCCGAATTCTGTCACACGCTCAACGCGCTCGTCGACGCCGGCCGGCAGGTGGTGGTCGCTGCCGACCGCCCGCCGTCCGATCTCGAAAGTCTCGAGGAGCGGGTGCGCTCCCGCCTCGCGGGCGGGCTGGTGGTCGAGATGGGATCGCTCGGCGAGGAGCTGCGGCTCGAGATCCTCAAGTACCGAGCGACAGCGGCCAGGCACCATCACCCCGGCTTCGACGTTCCCGCCGCGGTCCTCGCCTATATCGCCAAGACCGTGACCCACAACGGCCGCGATCTCGAAGGTGCGCTCAATCGCCTGCTGGCCCACAGCAAGCTCACCGGCCAGCCGGTCACGCTCGAAATGGCGGAGCGCGAGGTGCGCGACCTGATCCGCCCGCAGGAGCCCAAGCGCGTCAAGATCGAAGACATCCAGCGCGTCGTCGCCCGACAGTATAATGTGAGCCGCGCCGACCTCTTGTCGTCGCGGCGCACCGCCAACGTCGTGCGGCCGCGGCAAGTGGCGATGTATCTGGCGAAGACCCTGACCTTGCGCTCGCTTCCGGAGATCGGGCGCCGGTTCGGCGGTCGCGATCACACCACCGTCCTTCACGCCGTGCGCAAGATCGAAAATCTGGTGAATACCGACAGTGCGCTGGCCGAGGAGATCGAGCTGCTGAAACGCCAACTGCAGGAGTGAGCGGGTCATCCATTGCATCGGCGCCCGGGCGAATTCACCCGGGCATGCGATCAAGGGGTGCGCGATCGAGCCGCGGCCCCTCGGCCAGCGTGCGCACACGCCTGCGCGCCGGCCAGAAGAACGGAGCGGGCCATCTGTCAAAGCCGTTGGTAAATGCCCGCTAAGAGCGCCTTCGCCCTTGCGAAAACCGCGCATACGCGCCACCTTCCTACCCCCCTTGTAGAGTTCCACGCGAGCAGGCGGATTGCAGATGAAGGTCACCGTCGAACGCGCAGCGCTGTTGAAGTCGCTCGGCCACGTCCATCGCGTGGTGGAACGACGCAATACCATTCCGATCCTCGCCAACGTGCTGATCAAGGCGGATCAGTCGAAGCTCGCTTTCAAGGCGACCGACCTCGACCTCGAAGTGACCGAGTCGATCGCGGCCGAGGTGGGTCCGAGCGGTTCGACCACGGTGCCGGCGCACATGTTCTACGAGATCGTGCGCAAGCTGCCGGAGGGCGCCCAGATCGTGCTCGAGGCATCGGGCGACCGCGCGGTGCTCGCGATCCGGGCTGGCCGCTCCCGCTTCACCCTGCAGACGCTGCCGGAGAGCGACTTCCCCGATCTCGCCGCCGGCGACATGACGCACAGTTTCAAGCTCGCGGCCGCCGACCTCAAGCGGCTCATCGACAAGACCCAATTCGCGATCTCGACCGAGGAGACCCGCTACTACCTCAACGGCATCTATCTGCATACCGCCGGCGCCGCCAAGGCGCCCACGCTACGGGCAGTCGCGACCGACGGGCACCGGCTGGCGCAGTTCGAGCTGCCGCTTCCCACGGGCGCCGAAGGCATGCCCGGCATCATCGTGCCGCGCAAGACCGTGGGCGAAGTGCAGCGCCTGATCGAAGACAACGAGGCGGAGATCACCGTCGAGCTGTCGCAGGGCAAGATCCGCTTCACGCTCGGCGAGACCGTGCTCACGTCCAAGCTCATCGACGGCACCTTCCCCGACTATGGGCGCGTGATCCCGGTCGGCAACGACAAAGAGCTGACCGTCGACAAGAAGCAATTCGAGCAGGCGGTCGACCGTGTGTCGACGGTTTCGAGCGAGCGCGGCCGCGCGGTGAAGCTCTCGCTCGCCAACGGCAAACTGATGCTTTCGGTCACCAATCCGGATTCCGGCAGCGCAACCGAGGAGATCGAAGTCGAGTATGGCTCCGAGCCGCTCGATATCGGGTTCAACTCGCGCTATCTCCTCGACATTGCCGCCCAGCTGGAAGGCGAGTCCGCGGTGCTGAAGCTCGCCGACCCGGGCTCGCCGACACTCATCCAAGACCGCGACACCAAGGGCGCGCTCTACGTGCTGATGCCGATGCGCGTGTGACAGGGGTTGGTGGCTGGTCGTCAGTGATCAGAGTCCCGGCTCCGCCTCTCGTTCGGGCGACGATTGCCGCTCTTGTTTACTGAGTGCCGGCCAGCGACTACTGATCCCGGTATGGCTTCCGCCCGCATCCGCCGCCTGGCGCTGACCAACTTCCGCAGCTACCACGCCGCCCAGATCGAGATCGGCGCCGGCCTCGTGGTGCTCACCGGACCGAACGGCGCCGGCAAAACCAATCTCATCGAGGCGATTTCATTCCTGGCGCCGGGCCGCGGGTTGCGGCGGGCAACCCTCGAGGACGTGGCGTTTTCCGAGGGCGACGGCGCCTGGGCGGTGGCCGCGGATGTCGAGGGCGCGCTCGGCCTGGCGGCGCTCGGAACCGGGATCGAGCCGCCCGTCGCGGAGGATGCGGCGGTCCTACGCAAGTACCGCGTCGACCGTGAGCCGGTGTCGTCCCCCTCCGCCTTCGCCGATCATCTGCGCGTCATCTGGTTGATCCCGGCGATGGACGGATTGTTCAACGGCCCGGCCTCCGAGCGCCGCCGCTTTCTCGATCGCCTCGTGCTCGCGGTCGATGCCGAGCACGGCAGCCGCGTCAACGCACTCGAACGCGCGCTGCGCTCGCGCAACCGGCTGCTGGAAGATGCCCGGCCCGATCCACATTGGCTCGACGCCATCGAGCACGAAACCGCAGAGCTCGCGGTCGCGGTCACGGCGCTGCGGGTCGAAACCGTGACCCGGCTGCAGGCCGCGCTCGCCGTCCGGCGCGATCCGGCCTCGGCGTTCCCGGCGGCCGAGATTGCGCTTTCGGGCTGGATGGAGCAGCTTGTCCCGCTGCATCCTGCAACCGAGATCGAGGATCGCTATCGTCAGGCGCTCAGAGACAATCGCGCCCGCGACACCGCCGCCGGCCGCACCCTCGACGGGCCGCACCTCAGCGATCTCGCGGTCGCCTATGCCGCCAAGAACATCCCCGCCGCCGACGCCTCGACCGGCGAGCAGAAGGCGCTGCTCATCGGGCTCGTCCTGGCCCATGCTGGCTTGCTCGCCGAAATGTCCGGATTCGCGCCCGTGCTGCTGCTCGACGAGGTCATCGCCCATCTCGATCCATCGCGCCGCCTGGCGCTCTATGAGGAACTGGAGCGGATCGGCGCGCAGGCCTTCATGACCGGCGCCGACGCCGCAGCCTTCACGGAGATTGCAGGCAAGGCGGACATGCTCGACGTCTGCCCTGGTCAGGTCACGAGGCGAAAGGGAGGTTCGTGATGCGCGCTGCCTACGAGCAACGGGCCGGCCCGTGCGGCGCTGCGGGTGGACGAGGTGGAGACGCCGCAGCCCGGACGCGGCGAGGTGCGGGTGCGCCTCACCGCCTCCGGCATCAATCCCTCCGACGTCAAGAGCCGCGCCGGAGTGACGCGCAAGATCGCGTTCCCGCGCATAATCCCGCACAGCGACGGCGCCGGTGAAATCGACCGGGTGGGTGACGGCGTCGCACCATCCCGCGTGGGCGAGCGCGTCTGGATCTGGAATGGGCAGTGGCGGCGCCCATTCGGGACAGCGTGTCGCTTATTCGGTAGAACAGAGCCATGACCCGAGCTCAGGCGGCTGCCGGCGCACTCGACTATTTCGACACCGGCCGCTTCCATGCCGATCTCGCGCGCCGCGTCGCAATCGAGACTGAAAGCCAGGAAAGCCGCGGCGAGGCGCTGTCCGCCTATCTGCAGAGCGAGATCGGACCGTCGCTCGAGCGTCTCGGGTTTCGTTGGCACTGCTTCGAGAATCCCGTCGCGCCCTGCTGTCCCTTCCTGATCGCCGAACGGCGAGAAAGTGCCGATTTGCCGACCGTGCTCACCTACGGCCACGGCGATGTGGTCCGCGGCCAAGGCAGCCGCTGGACGCGCGGGAACGGCCCCTGGAATGTGGCGGTCGAGGGCGATCGCATCTACGGTCGCGGAACCGCCGACAACAAGGGACAGCACACCATCAATTTCGCCGCACTGGAGCAGGTGCTGGCGGCCCGCGGCGGCGCACTCGGCTTCAATGTCCGCGTGCTGATGGAGACCGGCGAAGAAATCGGCTCGCCGGGACTGCGCGAATTTGCGCAGGCGCATCGCGCCGCGCTCGCCGCCGACGTGTTCATCGCCTCCGATGGCCCGCGCCTGCGGGCGGACACGCCGATGCTCTACCTCGGCTCGCGCGGCGTGATGAACTTCTCGCTCGCGCTCAAACTGCGCGAGGGCGGCCACCATTCCGGCAATTGGGGTGGCTTGCTGGCCAATCCGGCAACCATTCTCGTCAACGCCATCGCCGGCATCGTCGACCGGCGCGGCCGCATCCGGCTCGACGCCTTGCGCGCACCGCCGCCGACGGATGCGGTCCGCCGCGCGCTCGCCGACTGCGTCGTCGACGAGGGCCCGGAAGCGGGCGCGGCCATCGACAAGGATTGGGGCGAGCGAGACTTCACGCCGGCGGAGCGGGTGTTCAGCTCCAACACGTTCGAGGTGCTGGCGATGACCGCGGGCAATCCGGAGCAGCCGGTCAATGCGGTGCCGCCGAGCGCCATCGCCCATTGCCAGTTGCGGTTCATCGCCGGGTGCGATTGGCAAGGCTTCCTGCCGGCGATCCGCCGTTACTTGGACGCCAATGGCTATGGCGCGATAGCGCTCGAACTGCGTGAGCACCCCATGCGCGCCACCAGGCTTGCGCCGGACGATCCCTGGGCCGTGTGGGCCGCGCAATCGCTCGAGACGACGACCGGCATCAAGCCGACCATCCTGCCGAACACCGGCGGCTCGCTGCCCAACGACGTGTTCGCGGACGCGATCGGAGTGCCCACGGTCTGGGTTCCCCACAGCTACGGCGGCTGCTCGCAGCACGCGCCGGACGAGCACCTGCTGGTGCCCGTCGTGCGGCAGGCGCTCGCGATCATGGCCGGATTGTTCTGGGACCTGGGCGAGCGCGGCACTCCGCGAACGCCGTGAGCCGTTCTATTCCGTAGGCGTCAGCGCTTCTTGGCCCGCGCCTTCGGCTTGGATTTGGGCTTCGCCTTTGACTTCGGCTTGTGCGTCTTCAGGTGCGGCATGTGGCGGTCCACCGCAGCCTGGACGTGCTCGGCCTTGACGCCGGCGGGCGCTTCACCACGGGCGATGCAATCGAGCATGCGCTGCACCAGGTCGTAGTCGTGCTCGTCGCGATAAGGCTTGAGGTCGAGATCGGCGGGCACCTTGGTCAGCCGCTCGTCACCGATATGCTTGACGTATTTCTGCATGAACGCATCGTAGTCGCGCCAACGGATGCCGGCAGCGCGGACGGCCGCCTGCTCGGCGCGCGAGGCGATCTGATGTGCGTGCAGGTAATGCAGGTCGAGCTGGTCGATCAGCGTCTTTTCCACCTCCTCGTGCAGGATGAGGTAGCGGTCGGTGTTGACGTCGCGGCCGTCGTAGCGGAGCGTCGACGGCATGTGGCGGTCGATGTAGATGGTCTTGCCGTCCCTGCTGTAGCCGGCGAGATAGGGAATGTCGTGCTTGCGATCGAGGTTCTTGACCCGGCGCACGACGGCATCGAGCGCGCGATCCATCATCAGGGTCGAGACGTACCATTCCGGCATTTTCAGCTTCTTGTGCGGCGTGTCGGGGTGGCAGAAATCGAGCGGCATCGCAGCGCCTCCTTGCGTGGTTCACCGATGAGAGCAGGAGCTGTTTCGGCCGAAGCAGAAAAATGCGTTGGCTTTCGCCGCCCTGAATCATCAGCCTGAATCATCAGCCTAGTTGCCCTGAATCATCGCCGCCGCGGCGCCAAAGTCCAGCGACGGAACACGCGTAACTGTGGACCAAAACACCCTGATTCAGGGCCCCGCAAACGTTAGGAATCCGGCCTTTTGCGAGGCTATTTCCGGACCACTTTTTTTGCCCCCGCAGACCTTTAAATTTCTCGACGAATCAATATATTAGCCGGAACCAGTTTGTCCTGTACGGCACCCCTTTTTCGTGCCAAACCAAGCTGCCGAGTTCCCCCAGTTTTGCAACCGATCCGAAGGTCCTCCATGGCCGAACCCGCTCGCCAGACTCCGCCCGTTGCTTCCGATTACGGCGCTGAGTCGATCAAGGTCCTCAAGGGCCTCGATGCCGTGCGCAAACGGCCGGGCATGTATATCGGCGACACCGACGACGGCTCCGGCCTCCACCACATGGTCTACGAGGTGGTCGACAACGCCATCGACGAGGCGCTGGGGGGCCACGCCAAGGAGGTCTCGGTCATCCTCAATCCGGACGGCTCCTGCACCGTGCGCGACGACGGCCGCGGCATCCCGACGGGCATCCACAAAGGCGAAGGGGTCTCCGCCGCCGAGGTCATCATGACCCAGCTCCACGCCGGCGGAAAATTCGACCAGAATTCCTACAAGGTCTCTGGCGGCCTGCACGGCGTCGGCGTGTCGGTGGTGAACGCGCTCTCGACCTGGCTCAAGCTCACGATCTGGCGCGACGGCCAAGAGCATTTCATGGAGTTCCGCGACGGCGACGCGGTCGTGCCGCTGGCGGCCGTCGGCCCGGCGCACGACAAGCGCGGCACCGAGGTGACCTTCCTGCCGAGCCCGCAGACCTTCACCATGACGGAGTTCGACTACGCGACGCTGGAGCACCGGCTGCGCGAGCTCGCCTTCCTCAATTCCGGCGTGCGGATCGTGCTGTCGGACCAGCGACACGCCGTCGAGAAGCGCGAGGAGCTGATTTACGAGGGCGGGGTCGAGGCCTTCGTCAAATACCTCGACCGCAACAAGACCCCGCTCATCCCGGAGCCCATCGTGATCAAGGTCGAGCGCGACGGCATTGCGGTGGAATGCGCCCTGTGGTGGAACGACGGCTTCCACGAGACCGTGCTCTGCTTCACCAACACCATCCCGCAGCGCGACGGCGGCACCCATCTTGCCGGCTTCCGCGGCGCGCTCACCCGCCAGATCACCGGCTATGCCGAAAAAGGCGGGGTTTCCCAGAAGGACAAGGTGGCGCTGACCGGCGACGATTGCCGCGAGGGTCTCACGGCGGTCCTCTCGTGCAAGGTACCCGACCCGAAATTCTCCTCCCAGACCAAGGACAAGCTGGTCTCCTCCGAGGTGCGCCCCGTCGTCGAGAACCTCATCAACGAGGCGCTGCAAAACTGGCTCGAGGAGCATCCCGCGCATGCCAAGACTATCGTCAACAAGGTGATCCAGGCTGCGGCCGCGCGTGAGGCCGCGCGCAAGGCGCGCGAGATGACCCGCAAGAGCGCGTTGGGCATCACCTCGCTGCCGGGCAAGCTCGCCGACTGCCAGGAGCGTGATCCGGCGAAGTCCGAGCTGTTCATCGTCGAGGGCGACTCGGCCGGCGGCTCGGCCAAGCAGGGGCGCAACCGCGCGTTCCAGGCGGTGCTGCCGCTACGCGGCAAGATTCTCAACGTCGAGCGCGTGCGTTTCGACAAGATGCTTTCGTCCGAGCAGATCGGCACGTTGATCACCGCGCTCGGCGCCGGCATCGGGCGCGACGAATTCGCCGCCGACAAGCTGCGCTACCACAAGATCATCATCATGACGGACGCCGATGTCGACGGCGCGCATATCCGCACGCT
>Ga0137415_10005077_pt1 | contig 13019 bp, 12 predicted proteins | sample CZODoug3_1_1_16f_FD_183082 | JGI IMG/M metagenome (GOLD analysis project Ga0137415, IMG submission 183082) | Vadose zone soil fungal communities from Angelo Coast Range Reserve, California, USA - CZODoug3_1_1_16fungal (Hybrid Assembly) | ecosystem: Environmental > Terrestrial > Soil > Vadose... | reverse complement strand
GCGGAGTCCAGGTCGCTCGCCACAGCACCCAGGTCAGGGCCGAAAGGGGCGCGTCCAGGGTCGCGCTGTTCCAGGTCCCACCGCCGTCGGTCGAGTACTCGACCCTGCTCACGCCGCGCGTCCCGGCAAACGCCACGCCGCCGATGGCGATGGATCCGAGACGGAGGATGTCCCCGTCGCGCGGCACGTCGAAGCGCGAGGTGGTCTTGACCAAAACATTCGGATCCCAGCCCTGCTGCTCCCAGTAGCCGCGGGTCTCCTGAGTTCCGAGGTCGATGTTTTCGAGCCACTTCGGTCCCTTCATTCCATAGTGGCCGGGAATGAGGATTCGGGCTGGGAAGCCGTGGCTCATCGGCAGCGGCGCGCCGTCGAGGTCGTACGCGACGAGGACCTCCGGCGCGCCCTGGACCATGCCCATCGGGAGGCTCTCCGCGTAGCCGTCGCGGGCCCTGAATCCCACCCAGGTGGCCCGAGAGTGCGGCCCGGCCATGCCGACCAGCTCGCGCAAGCTGACGCCGGTGAACGAGCCGGTGCTCATCAACTCTCCGCCCACGTTGTTGCTGATGCACTCGAGGGTCACGTACTCGGTTGTCGCTGGCAGCGCGCGCAGGTCCGCGAGCGACAGCGTCATCGGCGTATCCACCATCCCGCCCACATGAAGCCTCCACGACTGCCCGTCGACCGTCGGGTCGGCAAAGTTCTTCGAGACGACATAGAAGTTGCTGACGGGCGTGATCGCCGGCGAGACGCCCCGCAGGCCTGACTCGGCCGGGCTGAAGATTGCCTTCGTCCAGCCGGGCAGGAGCTCAAATGCAAGCCCGCCGAGGCTCACCACCCCGATCGCGACGGGTACCGCGCCGAGGACGCGACGGCGGCCGCCGTCGAAGCTTGGCGGCGCCGAGCCCCCGTACTGGAGCACGACGGCGTAAATCGCGAAGAGTGTGGCCCAGACGATCGGCGTCGCCGGCCCATCGTTGAGGCCGAGGAAGCCGACTCCCGAGACCGGCAGCAGCAGCGCGGTCACGAAGATCCACCCGATCGCAGCAAACGCGAACGGCAAATACTGCGACGTCCAGCGCAGGTTGGCCACGGCGGACGCTGCCCCAACCACGCCCAGCGCGATGACCATGGCGACGATCAACCCGAATTCCTCTACGACCTTGCCGGCGTGCTGAAGGTTGTCGATCAAGAAGCCAAAGACAAAGCCCGGCATGAGTGAAAGCAGTGGCTCGTTGAGGAGCTGAGGCAGCGGCCGCAGTCCGAAGATTCCGCTCGCCAGGTACATCAGGGCGACCAGCGCGACGCCGCCGACCGCTCCCCAGCCGAATCCGTTGAGCGCCGCTTGCTTGCGTGTCACCACAACAGCTTGTAACACTCGATCATGTCGTTTTCTTTACCAGCGAAAGGTACGGAAGCGCTGTAAGGATTCGCCCCTGCTGGTAGCATCCGTGCGTCGGAATGGCCGCCCCGATCACCCCCGAAGATCTTTACCGATTCCGCTGGATCGACCACGTTCGCCTGAGTCCAGATGGCGAGCGGGTCGCGTATCAGATCGGCCGGGCGGATGCCGGCTCGAGACAGAACCGCAGCCAGATCGTAGTCCGGCGCCTGCTCGACCCAGAGCCCGTCGAGCCCACCGCCGCGGTGCAGCGCGATCACTCACCAGAGTGGTCGCCCGATGGACGCAAGCTCGCGTTCATCGGCAAGGTGGGCGCGGCGGACCAGCTTTTCGTGCTCGATGTGACCAGCGGCGGGCCCGGCCAACAGCTGAGCTTCGTCGCCGAGGGCGCGTCGCACGCGGCCTGGTCGCCCGATGGGAGGCGAATCGCGTTCATCGGCACGGTCCTTTCTGATTCCGAGGCGGTGGTCGACGATCCCCGGCCCGCCGAAGGCCGCGAGCAGTTGCGCCGCGCGCCAGTGGCCCGCGTCATCCGGCGCCTCGACTACAAGCACGACGGACAGGGCTATGTGGACGGCCGCTACCACCACCTTTTTGTTGTTTCCGCGACAGGCGGCGACGTCAAGCAGCTGACCACGGGCGCCTGGGACGTCACCGACTTCGACTGGTCGCCGGACAACAACCGCCTCGTGGTGGCCGGCAACGCCGAGCCGGGCGCCGACCTGCAGCGCGAGCTGAACCTCTACCTGGTCGACCTCGACGCCAACCGGGTCAGGCTGGGTGGAGGCTTCTATCTGAGCTCACCCATCTGGTCGCCCAAGGGTGACCAGATCGCTTTCATCGCGCCCAATGGTCTGGACGTCGGACTGCTCGAGCGCTTGTGGGTGGTGCCGCTCAGCGGCGGCGGCCCTCGGTGCCTGACCGCGAACTTCGACCAGGCCGTCAACGACAGCGTGATCAATGACATGCGGGCAGGTCACGCGACCAGGACGTGCTGGTCGGCGGAGGGTGACCGCATCTACTTCCCAGCCAGCGGCCCAGGCGTCACCTCGGTTTACTCGGTCGACCTCGACGGCGACGTGCGCGAGGAGGCGGGGGGCCAGCGGCGGATCTACGACTTCGACGTCGCGTCGGGCGTGCTGGCCTTCTGCGCCTCTGACCCGAGCAATCCAGGCGAGCTCTACATGCTGACCCAGGGCGCCGAGGCGCGGCTCTCCGACCTGAACCCGTGGCTGCACGACCGTTACGTCGCCCAGCCGCAGCAGGAGTACTTCACCGCTCCTGACGGCTGGAAGCTGGAAGGGTGGGTCCTCAAGCCCGAGAACCACGACCCAAGTCGCCTCTACCCGGCGGTGCTGGAGATCCACGGCGGTCCACACGCGCAGTACGGATGGACGTTCTTCCACGAGCTGCAGATCCTCGCGGGTATGGGCTACGTCGTTTTCTACATGAACCCGCGCGGTTCGGACGGCTACGGCGAGCTTTTCAGGCGCGATGTCGTGCGCGACTGGGCCGGCAAGGACTACCTCGACCTCATGAGCTCGATGGACCAGGTCATCGAGCGGACGGGCTACATCGACAGCAACCGCCTGGGCGTGGGCGGCGGGTCCTATGGCGGCTACATGACCAACTGGATCATCGGCCAGACCGACCGTTTCTCGGCCGCCGTCGCGATGCGCTCGATCTCCAACCTGGTCAGCGAGTACTCGCAGCACGACATCGTGCTCTGGGGTGTGCTCCAGCTCGGTCCGCCGCCCTGGCCGGACCTGGACGAGCTGTGGCGGCGCTCGCCGATCCGCTACGTGCAGAACATCCGGACGCCGCTGCTGTTGACAGCCGGCGAGATGGACCTTCGCTGCGCGATGTCGCAGTCCGAGGAGATGTTCGGCGCGATGCGGCTTCTGGGCAAGACGGTGGAGCTCGTGCGCTTCCCGGAGGAGTCGCACGACCTCTCGCGGAACGGGCGGCCGGACCGGCGGGTCGAGCGCCTGCGCCGAATCGCGGCCTGGTTCGAGCGATTCCTGGGCACGGCGGCGGTCGATCGACCTGCGGAGGAGGAGGCGACGCAAATCCTGCCCGCGCCCGTCGAAGCCGCCCGGGAGTGGGCGAAGACGATCGCGATCTCGACGCGTCCTGGGGATACCAAGCCGGTGGAAGAGCCGACCGCTCCAGTCGAGTTGGTCGAGGCTGAGGTGATCCAGCCGACCATCTCCGAGTTCGCGACCAGAGAGGCGCCGATCGTCGAGCCTGAGGCCCTGCCCGACTTTCCCGTGCCAGGGGCCCAGCCCGAGGAGCCGACAGGCGAGCCCGCGCCGGAGGTGCCCATCGCGGGCGAGGCGCCGGTCGAGCCCGAGCCCGAGCCCGAGCCTGAACCGCAACCCGAGCCGGAGCCCCTCGTCGCCGCCCTGCCCCCCGAACCGGTGGAGGCCGAGCTTGAACCCGAGTCGGAGCTTTCGGCGTTCGACGAACCTCACCCGGTGTCACCGGCGCCGGAGATGGAACCTGCTCCGCCGGCACTCGAGCCGGAGCCCGAACCTGTGGTCATGCCCGCGCCCGCCGCGGAGGCTGAACCGGAGCTAGAGCCTGCCACCCTCCATACCCCGCCAAGCGTGACCTCGACGTTGGTGGCGTGGCCTTCGAGCGCCCCCAAACCGCCGCCGTCCGAAAACGGCGCACCCACCGAGGCTGGGTCCTATGAAGAGGCGACCTCGGTCATCCCGATCTGGCAGCAGACCGACCCCAACGCGGACGCGAGGCGCACCGTGTCCCTGCAGGCGATGCCGCCTGAGGAGGTCGCGTCAGGCGGGGCCGGTTTTGCGGCGCTGCTGACCTTCGAGACGGGCCCGTTTGCGGGCCGCATCGTCGCCCTGCCGAGCCAGATGGTGACCATCGGCCGCGCCCCCGACAACGACGTCGTGGTGGGCGATCCCGCGACTTCCGGCCATCACGGGCGAATCGAAGTGCGGGCGGGATCCTTCTGGATCAGCGACCTGGGGAGCACCAACGGAACGCTCGTCAACGGCGAGCCGGTGATCGAAAAGCAGCTCACCGATGGTGATGTGATCGCGATCGGCCAGAACGCGCTCCGCTTCACGCTCGAAGCCTAGTTATCGTTCTTCACGCACGGTATCCGGGTTAGGCGAGCAGGAGGACGATATGGCGGTCGACGCTTTCTCCGACGAGTGGGCCATCCGGTTCAAAGACGAGGTCAACAAGTCGAGCGTGTACAAGGCAGCCGCCAAAGGCTGGAAGTGGACCGTCGGCCTGGTGATCGAGGCGGAGCCGGACAAGAACGTGCCCGAGTCGTTGGGCGTTGTCATGGACCTGTTCGACGGCGAGGCGCGTGACATCCATGTCGGCCCGGCCTCCGAGGCACAGGGCTGTCAATTCGTGATCACGGCACCTTATTCGCGCTGGAAGCAAGTGGCGACGAAAGAGCTCGACGCGACCAAGGGCATGCTTCAAGGCAAGCTGAAGCTGAAGGGCGACCTGCCGACCATCGTGCGCTACACCAAGGCGTCGCAAGAGCTGACCGAGTGCACGACGCGGGTGCCGGTCCAGTGGCCCGACGAAAAGTAGTCGGCTATGCGGACAGCGAGCCGAGCGCCTTTGCGTCGATGCTGGGCGGGCTGATCGAGGCCAACGTCGAGAGCCGTCCCGAAAAGCAGAAGGACTTCGAGTCGTTGGCGGCCAAGGTCGGCATCTTCGTCACCGACATCGACGAAGGGGTCACGCTCGATTTTCGGAGTGGCTCGCTTGTCGTCCACAACGGCCTCGAGCCCAAGCGCGACATCACGATCCGTGCCGAAGCCGGCACCGTGATGAGCCTGAGCAACCTGAAGATCGGGTTGTTCGGCATGCCCGTTTACTACGACGAGGTGGGTCGAGGCGTCGCGCTGAAGCTGCTGCAGGGCAAGCTCCGGATCGACGGCTTGTTGGGCAACTTCGCGACATTGAACACCGTGACTCGCATCTTCTCGGTGGCATGACACTGCTCGCGGTCATCGGCGCGGGCAGCATGGGGGCGCAGATCGCGCAGCAGGCGGCGCTGCATGGGATAGAGGTAATCCTTCAGGACCAAGACCAAGCGCAGCTCCGCAAAGCTCGCGACTCCAACGAGGGACATCTGGCGAGGCGAGTCGAGAAGGGCAAGCTCTCGCCCGAGGACATGGACGCGGCGCTCGGAGGCGTCCAGGTCACGACCGACCTCCACGAGGCTGTGGAGCGGGCGGACTTCGTGATCGAAGCAGTCTTCGAAGACATCGAGGTCAAGCGGTCGATCTTCAAAGAGCTCGATGACGTCGCCCCGCCCGGGGCAGTCCTGGCGAGCAACTCCTCGACCATGGGCATCAGCAAGATCGCGGACGTCACGCACCGGCCGGATCGCTGCATCAACATGCACTTCTTCTATCCGGTGCTGGTCATGGACCTTGTCGAGATCGTGCGCGGGCCGCAGACCTCGGATGAAACGGTGGACCGCGCCATGGCACTGGCGAGCGCCATGGGCCGCACGCCCGTCCTGATCCACAAAGAGATCGACGGCTTCATCGTCAACCGGATCCTCCACGCGGCGACGCAGGAGGCGTACAGGCTGCTTGACGCTGGAGTTGCTTCTTTCGAAGACATCGATATCGCGGTGGAGAAGGGCCTGAACTGGCCGCTTGGTCCGTTTCGCCTGGGCGATTTCAGCGGCCTCGACGTGACCTACAACGCGCGGCTGCACATGTACCGGACCACGGGTGACGAACGCTACAAGCCGTCGCCGCAGCTCGAGGCCAAGGTCAGGGCGGGCAAGCTGGGGCGCAAGAGCGGCGAAGGGTGGTATCGATATTGATGTGCGCCCTCCGCGCACCCGACGACGAGAAGTGAAGATCGACCACGTCGGCGTCGCCGTCGTCAACCTGGACGAAGGCATCGCGCTCTACACCTCGATCTTTGGCGTACGAGTGACGCACCGCGCGACTGTCGAGGGCATCGAAGGTGCGTTTCTCGACCTGGGGACGGCTGAGCTCGAGCTCATCGCGCCGACACGCTCCGACACTCCGCTGAGCAAGTTCCTGGCCGAACGCGGGCCAGGCTTGCATCACGTCGCGTATGCCGTGCCTGACATCAAGAAGGCGCTGTCTGAGGCGGCCGCGGCCGGCCTCGAGCTCATCGACGTTGAACCGCGCATCGGACTGCACGGCGTGCCCATCGCGTTCATCCATCCGAAGAGCGTGGGCGGCGTGCTGACCGAATTCGTGGAGAGAAAGGCCTGACTTGACCGAGCTGCGCAACGACAGCGGGATGCCTCTCAAGCCGGTCTACTCGGTGGAGGACCGGCCCGCCGAGGAGCCGGTGCCCGGCACATTCCCGTTCACGCGCGGGATCCACAAGGACATGTACCGGGGGCGCCTCTGGACGATGCGCCAGTACGCCGGCTTCGGCACCGCGGCCGAATCGAACCAGCGGTACAGGTTCCTCCTCAAACAGGGCCAGACCGGGCTCTCGGTCGCTTTCGACCTGCCGACGCAGATCGGCTACGACTCTGACGACCCGATGGCCAACGGCGAGGTAGGCAAGGTGGGGGTCGCCATCGATTCGCTCGAGGACATGGAGATCCTGCTCAAGGACATCCCGCTCGACAGGGTATCGACTTCGATGACGATCAACGCCACCGCGGCCATGCTGCTGCTGCTCTACCAGCTCGTCGCGGAAAAGCAGGGGTCGCCGCCGGCGAAGATCACCGGCACCGTGCAGAACGACATCCTGAAGGAGTACGCCGCGCGCGGGACGTACATCTTTCCGCCCAAGCCATCGATGCGACTGATCACCGACCTCTTCGCATACTGCGCGAGCAACCTGCCCAACTGGAACACGATCTCTGTCTCGGGCTACCACATGCGCGAGGCAGGCTCGACCGCGGCCGAAGAGGTCGCGCTGACTCTGAGCCACGCGATCGCTTACGTCGAGGCGGCGCAGGCCGCCGGCCTCGGGGTCGATGACTTCGCCCCGCGCGTCTCGTTCTTCTTCGCCTGCCACATGGATTTCTTTGAAGAGGTCGCGAAGTTCCGAGCCGCGCGCCGCATGTGGGCGCGCATCATGCGCGACCGATTTCACGCGACCGACGTGCGGTCGCAGGCGCTGCGCTTTCACACCCAGACTGGCGGCGTGACGCTGACGGCCCAGCAGCCATTGAACAATGTGGTCCGGACAACTCTCGAGGCGATGAGCGCCGTGCTCGGCGGCACCCAGTCCCTGCACACAAACGCGTACGACGAGGCGCTTGGGCTGCCGTCGCAGAACGCGGCTGAGATCGCTCTGCGCACCCAGCAGGTGATCGGCTACGAGTCGGCGGTGCCGTTCGTGGCGGACCCGCTGGGCGGCTCCTATTACGTCGAGAACCTCACCGACAAAGTCGAGGAGGAAGCTCTCGCGATCATGGCTGACATCGATGAGCTTGGCGGCGCGGTCGCCTGCATCGAGTCGGGCTGGACGCAGCGGCGCATCGCCGACAGCGCGTACCGCTTGCAGCGCAGGATCGAATCCGGCGAGCGCGTAGTGGTTGGCGTCAACCGCTATGTCGAGACGGACTCCCGGCCGGTCGAGATCATGAAGATAAGCCCGCGACACCAGACGGCCCAGGCGAGAGCCCTCAAGAAGCTACGAGCGCGTCGCTCCAAAGGCGCGGTCGAACGCCACCTGGCCGAGCTCGAGCGCGCGGCACGCGGCGACGACAACTTGATGCCGCCGCTGAAAGCCGCGCTCGCCGACTACGTGACGATCGGTGAATGCTGCGCGGTGCTGCGCGGCGTGTTTGGCGAATACCACCCCGGGGAGGCTGCGTGATGGACCCGTATCCCGCCGTGATTCCGATGCTCGCTTACGAAAACGGGCCCGCCGCCATGGACTGGCTGGCCAAGGCTTTTGGATTTCGCGAGCGCGCGCGAATGGTCGGCGAAGGCGGGCGGCTGAGCCATGGAGAGATGGAGGCGGGCGAAGGGATGATCATGCTCGCCACGCCGTCGCCTCACTACCACGGGCCCAAACATCATCGAGAGGAAAGCGACGCCGCTCGAAAGTGGTCCGAGGTGCCGTACATCATCGACGGCGTGCTGGTCTACGTCGACGACATCGACGCTCACTTCGAGCGCGCGAAGGCAGCGGGCGCGACGATCTTGTCGCCGGTCGAGCAGGGCCAGGAAGGCAAGCGCTATCGGGCCGAGGATCTCGAGGGACATCGCTGGATGTTCATGCAAAGGTGAGCGAGCGGCCCAAGGTCGATCCGCTCAACCAGCTTCGCCAGCGCAAGTACGAGGCGGGCCACGGCGACGCTGAGGCGTTCACGCGACAGCATGCGAAGGGCAAGCTCACCGCCAGAGAACGCATCTCGCGCCTGGCCGACCGCAACTCGTTCGAGGAGATCGACCTCTTCGCGAGGCACCGCGACGGGGTACCCGGCGATGGCGTGGTCACCGGCATGGCGAAGATCGAGGGCCGCGACGTGATGCTCTTCAGCCACGACGCGAGCGTCTTCGGCGGGTCGCTCGGCGAGGTCTTTGCGGAAAAGGTGATCAAGGTCATGGACCTCGCCTTGAGCAACAGGATCCCGATCATCGGCATCAACGACTCGGGCGGCGCCCGAATTCAGGAAGGCGTCGTCTCGCTGGCCGGATACGCCGAGATCTTCTGGCGCAACGTGGAGGCCAGCGGCTTGATCCCCCAGCTCAGCTTGATCCTCGGGCCGTGCACAGGCGGTGCGGTCTATTCGCCGGCGATCACCGACTTCACGTTCATGGTGCACGGCGTGGGCTACATGTTCATCACCGGACCGGAGGTGATCCGGGTCACCACCGGCGAGGACGTTACGTTCGACTCGCTGGGCGGGGCGGAGGTCCACAACGTGAAGTCGGGCGTCGCGCACTTCCTGGCCGAGAGCGAAGAAGAGTGCTTCGCGCAGGTCCGCAAGCTCTTCAAGTTCATCCCTCAGAGCTGCGATGAGCAGCCGCCACTGGTCGAGGCGGACGACGACCCGGAGCGTGCCGCTCCTGGGTTGGCCACGATCATCCCCGACAATCCGAAAGAGCCATACGACATCAAGGACGTGATCGGCATGGTGGTCGACCATGGCAATTTCTTGGAGGTCCAGCCCTTCTATGCGATGAACATGGTGGTCGGCTTCGCGCACCTCGACGGCCGGCCGGTCGGCGTCGTCGCCAACCAGCCCAAGGTCATGGCGGGGTCTCTGGACATCAACGCCTCAGACAAGGCCGCGCGCTTCGTCCGTTTTTGCGACGCGTTCAACATCCCGCTGGTCACCTTCGTCGACGTGCCGGGATTTCTGCCGGGCACCTCGCAGGAGTACGGAGGGATCATCCGCCACGGGGCGAAGCTGCTCTACGCGTTCAGTGAGGCCACCGTGCCGAAGCTGACCGTGATCACACGCAAGGCGTACGGCGGCGCCTACTGCGTCATGTGCTCGAAGCACATTCGCGCGGACTTCAACGTCGCCTGGCCGACCGCTGAGATCGCGGTGATGGGGCCCGAAGGCGCGGTGAATATCCTCTTCCGCCGCGAGCTGGCAGCGGGTTCCGCGCAGCGGAGTGAGCTCGTTGCAGAGTACACGGAGCGCTTCGCCAATCCCTACATCGCGGCCGAGCGCGGGTATATCGACGACGTGATTGAGCCCGGCCGGACGCGTTTGGAGCTCATTCGCGCGCTCAGGATCGCCTCCCGCAAAGAGCGCCGGCGCAGCCCACGTTGGCACGGCAACATCCCACTGTGATCGAGCTCCGCACCTGGACCAAAGAAGACATCCAGCTGTTGGTCCGGCTCAACTCCCCCGAGATGACCGAGCATATCGGCGGCCCTGAGACCCTCGAGCAAGTGGAGCGCCGGTTGCAGAAGTACGTCGCCGCTCAGTCGGACATGGCGCGGATGTTCAGGGTGATCACAGACGGGGTGCCCGTAGGCAGCGTCGGTTTCTGGGACAAGGAGTGGATGAGTGAACAGGTCTACGAGACGGGATGGGGGATCCTGCCCGAGTTCCAAGGTCGAGGCATCGCCTCGGCCGCCACGGCGAAAGCGATCGAAATTGCGCGAGCCACTGGAAGGCGCGATTCGGTCCATGCGTTCCCGTCAGTCGACAACGGGCCTTCGAACGCTATTTGTCGCAAGCTGGGTTTCGAGCTGTTGGGCGAATCCCAGTTCGAGTACCCCAAAGGTCACTGGATGCGGTGCAACGACTGGCGGCTCAGCCTTGCTTAATACACTTAGGCGGTGCCACGACAGGACGCCCAGGGCCGTTGGATGTCCGACGACGGACTTCAGTACTGGGATGGCGCCGCCTGGAGGTCCATGGGAGTGGCGGCTCCGCGGCGAGGCATCTCGCCCCTCCCCGCGGTCCTCATCGGCTGTGGCTTTGCGCTTGTGATCGTGCTGGTGCTCGGCATTGGCACGGCTGTGCTCATGGCCAACAGCCCCGACCTGCAGCGGAGCTTCTGCAACGGCTGGTCCAGCGGCAACAACAGCGAGAACCTGTCGTGCCCATTCCACCCGTCCCCATAGCGTGAAGCTCCTCGAATATCAGGCCAAAGAGGTTCTGGCCTCGCTTGGCATCGCAATTCCTCGTGGCGTGGTCGCGCGCACCCCGGAGGAAGCCGCGGCTGCTTTCACCAAGCTCGGCCCGGTCGCGGTCAAGGCCCAGGTGCCCGTGGGTGGACGGGGCAAGGCCGGCGGCATCAAGCTGGCGAAGACCGCGGACGAAGCGCGGCACGCGGCCGAGCAGATCATCGGCATGGACATCAAGGGATTCAAGGTGGCGCTTGTCTACTGCGAAGCGGCGCTGGAGATCGAGCGCGAGATATATCTCGGCTTCACCGTCGACCGGGACGCGCGTGCGAACATCCTGATGCTGTCCGCGAAGGGGGGCATGGAGATCGAGCAGGTCGCCGAGGAATCGCCGGATGCCATCGCGCGGCTTTACCCCAATCCATGGCGTGGGCCGCTCGACTTCGAGCTGACTCAGCTGATCTTTGACGCCGGGCTCGGCGAGCACGCGAGGCAGCTGGTCGCGTTGATCAAAAAGCTCCATCGCGCAATCCCGGACTATGACGCACTCACCGTGGAAATCAACCCGCTGGTCGTGACTCGCGGCGGCGAGGTGGTCGCGGGAGACGCGAAGCTCGAGATCGACGACAACGCCGCCTGGCGGCACAAGGACCTCGAGCAGCGGTACGGCAGCGTGATCGAGGGCGACCGTTTCGAGGTCGAGGCCAAAAGACGCGGGCTGACGTACGTGTCGCTGGATGGCGACATCGGCATCATCGGCAACGGAGCGGGCCTGTGCATGAGCACCCTGGACCTCGTCCAGCGAGCGGGCGGCCGCGCGGCCAACTTTTGCGACATCGGCGGCGGCGCCAAAGCTGAGGTCGTCGAGAACGCACTCGCGGTGATCCTCATGAACCCCAAGGTCAAGGGTGTCCTCATCAACGTGTTCGGCGGCATCACGCGCGGTGATGAGGTGGCCAAGGGAATCGTCACGGCGCGCGACAACCTCAACATGAAGCTGCCGCTGGTGGTGCGGATGAGCGGAACTCGCGAGGAAGAGGGACGCCAGATCCTCCAGCAGAACGGCGTCGAGCCAGGGGTCAGCGCGTGGGAGGCGGCGAAAAAGATCGTCGAGCTCACCGGAGCTGCAGTGAGATGAGCATTCTCCTCGACTCCTCGACCAAAGTCCTCGTCCAGGGCATCACCGGCCGGGAGGGCTCGTTCCACACCGAGCAGATGCAGGCGCTGGGAACCAAGGTCGTCGGTGGGATCAACCCGGGCAAAGGTGGCACGACCCACCTCGGAGTGCCTGTCTTCAACACAGTCGCGGACGCGGTGAGGGCGACCGGCGCCAACGCGTCAGGCATCTTTGTGCCCGCGCCTTTCGCCGCCGACGCCATCATGGAGGCGGCCGCGGCGGGCGTCACGCTGATCGTGTGCATCACCGAGGGCATCCCGATCCAGGACATGATCAAAGTCAGAGAGTTCCTGCATGGCTACCCACAGGCGCGGCTGATCGGAGCCAACTGCCCGGGCCTGATCACTCCGGGGCAGGCGAAGATCGGAATCATCCCGCAGCGCATCACAAGACCCGGGTTCGTGGGGATGGTTTCGCGCAGCGGTACTTTGACCTACGAGGTCGGATCGGCGCTGTCGGCCGCTGGGATGGGGCAGTCGACCATCGTCGGCATCGGCGGCGATCCTGTTCTCGGCATGACCTTCAGCGACGTCGTCCAGCTCTTTGAGAAGGACCCGGCGACCACGCACCTCGTCCTGATCGGCGAGATCGGCGGCAGCGACGAGGAGCACGCGGCCGAGCTGCTCGCGCGGGGTTCGCGGCTCAAGGCGGTGGCCTTCATCTCCGGCCGCACGGCGCCGGAGGGCAAGAGGATGGGGCATGCGGGCGCCATCATCTCGGGCAATCGCGGCACCGCAAAGAGCAAGGAGGAGGCGTTCCGAAACGCGGGGGTCGCGGTGGCGGAGACTACGGACGACATAGTGGGACTGCTGCGATGAGCTCGATCCCGATTTCAGTGACAAAGGCGCTGCCCGCCGACCGGATGCGCGACATCGCCATCGCCGGAGCGCTCGT
>Ga0137415_10005076_pt1 | contig 13019 bp, 12 predicted proteins | sample CZODoug3_1_1_16f_FD_183082 | JGI IMG/M metagenome (GOLD analysis project Ga0137415, IMG submission 183082) | Vadose zone soil fungal communities from Angelo Coast Range Reserve, California, USA - CZODoug3_1_1_16fungal (Hybrid Assembly) | ecosystem: Environmental > Terrestrial > Soil > Vadose... | reverse complement strand
CGTGTGGCGCCGTCGCGAACTCGCGCACCGCATTCAGCGCGCGGCCGACGCAGGTTCGATTGCACCTGGTGACATCGCGATCACCGGCGACTTGATCCTGGCCGGCTTGAGCGCACCGCTACTCCTCTGGCAATTGAAACGCGCGAGCCCCGAGACCCTCCACGCGCGCGTGGTGAGCGTCTGGCAGCGCCTCTTGAATCCGACTGCCGGCTGAGCCCTCCATTCGTTGCAGAAAGGCGCAGCTCGTTGCACCGCGCTCGGCGCACCCAATACGTGGGGCCACGATGAGCGCACCTCCTGCCCAGCGAGGATACTTCGATGCCCGCTCGCCGCGCCATTCTTCTTCCGCTCGCACCCTTCGTCCTCCCCTTGCTCGCGTGCGCCCGTTACCCCGTCAATGCGCCCGCGCACACCGAAGCACCCGCGCCCGACGCCTGCGCGGCACCCTCCGTTTTTGCGCCCGGCATCATCTCGGGATCCGCCAACGAAGCCTCGCCGGCATTCACGCCCGACAGTCGCACCGTGTACTTCTCCCGCGGCAATTCGTCGGGCTCCACGATCCTCGTTTCCCACTTCGCAGATGGCCGCTGGTCGGAGCCCGGCATCGCGCCGTTCTCGGGATCCTGGCCCGATCTCGAACCCGCGATGGCGCCGGACGGATCCTTCATGGTCTTTGCTTCGAGCCGGCCGATTCGCGAAGGCGGCGCACCGCTCGACGGTATCTGGCGCGGTGAAACGCACAAGGGTCGCGGCGGAAATCTCTGGCGTGTGGCGCGCCGGGGCAACGCATGGGATCCTCCAGTACGCATGTCTGACGCCGTCAACCGGAGTTCTTCCGTGTTCTCACCGGCCGTGGCGGGCGACGGGAGCCTTTATTTCATGGATCCGTGGCCGGCGAGCGGGCGGTTCCGCCTCTATCGTTCGCAATTCGAGAATGGCGCGTACCTGTCGCCGGAGCCGCTTTCCTTCAGTAGCGGCGAATTCAGCGACGTCGACCCCGCGGTGGCGCCGGACGAATCGTTTCTGGTCTTCTCGTCCAATCGCCCGCCCGCTGCATCGGGCGACTTGGATCTATTCATCGTGCACCGCGCCGCCGGGCGCGATGGATCGAAGGGCGCGTGGGGAGAACCCATCCGCCTCTCCGGCGACGTGAATGGTCTCGGTTCGGATATCGAAGCACGATTGAGTCCCGACGCCCGCACGCTCTATTTCAGCACCGCGCGCGTGTCCCCTGTCGTTTTCCCGCGCACACGAGAAAGCGCACAGCGCGATCTCCTGCGGGTGCAGTCTTGGGACACCGGGCAAACCAATATTTGGTGCACGGCGCTCGAAGGTCGCCTGCTCGCACCGAGCACGGAGCAGAAATGAAATTACGGGGATGGGTGTTCCCGAGGATCAAGTATTTCGGTATCGCCGCCGCGTCGATGTCTTTTTTACAAGTGGGATGCGCATCTGGCACCACGGCCCAGTCGGCGCGTGAACCGTCTGCCGAACGATGCGCAGCGTCCATGTGGCGTTTCTTATTTGCCAATGACGGTCACGGTAACGATCTCACCGGAAGCCGCGCCGCGCTGCTCGCGGCCATTCGACGAGGGAGCCCGCTGCGGGTGGGGTGGAGCGAGGCGAACACCAAGGAAGGTTGGTCCGTCGAAGAATTTTCGGACGTCGGGTTCACGAACATCATGGGCAAGCGCGACGTGGTCGCGCAGCTCGCGAATGCGCTGATCCAGAGCAATTACTTGAACGCATCGCGCGCCGGACTGCGAAGTCCAGCCGTCGAGTGGCACGCCATCATGTCGACCGACGGCCGATTCGAGGCCCTGATGATCGACCGCGAAACCGGTCGAACCACGCGCAAGCTCGTCCAGCGCACGCGCATGAACTGGTACGCGCTCGCTCCCGAGCCTTCGTGCGACGCGCGGGCCGAAATCCTTCGGAAAGAGGACCACGAAAACGAGCCCGTCGAGGACCAGAAATTCGACGCGCCCGCCGACAGGCCGCATTGATTCCGCAGAGGCTGATCTAACGTCGATCCCATGCACCCGCGACTCCGCATGCTCGCGCGCCGGATGGCCCTGCTCGTCTCGATCTGGAGCGTGCCCGGCATCCTGTATTCGCTGGAGACCGATTACGCGTGGGCGCTCAGTGGAAAATCCGTGCCGCTCTGGCGCGCCGCGCTCTATCAGATGCCGTGTTGGTACATTTGGGCCGTGGCGACGCTTCCCGTCGTGCGGCTTGCCCGCGCGTTTCCCTTCACGCGCAGCACTTGGTATCGCGCGATTTTCGTACACGTACTCGCGTGTCTGGCCATCGCGTTCGTCTATTCGGCCGTTCGCGCGGCGGTGAGTCCGTGGGCCTTGGCCGGTGTGCCGCCCGACACGTTTTCAGAACGTATGCAACATGCACTGATCATGTGGCTCCCTGCGACGGGCCTCACCTATGCCGCGGTCTTCGGTGCTTCCAGTGCGGTCTTTCACGCGCGGGCATCGCAGCGCCGCGCGCTCGAGGCAGCGGAGCTCGCGGCGTCGCTCTCACGGGCCCAGCTCGGGGCGCTTCGTGCGCAGATACATCCGCACTTTCTCTTCAATGCGCTGCACACCGTGGCGGGCATCGTACGCGAGCGCGACCCGGAGCACGCCGTCGAGGTGCTCTCCACGCTCGCCGAAATCCTGCGCGATACCTTCCGCGGGTCCCCGGAGCGCGAAGTCCCCCTGCGCGAGGAGCTCGCGTGGATTGCGCGCTATCTGTCGATCCAGCAAGCGCGATTTCGAGACCGCCTCGAGATTGTCTGGCGCATCGGCGACGGGACGCTCGATGCGCTCGTTCCCCAGTTGCTGCTCCAACCGTTGGTCGAGAATGCCTTCCGTCACGGCATCGCGCGGCGCCCCGACGCGGGCCGCCTCGAATTATGCTCCGCGCGCGATGGCGACGCGCTCACCCTGTTCGTTCGCGACGACGGGCCCGCTTTTGCGCCGCCCGCGGAGCCATCGGACGAGCACACGGGCCTCGCGAACGTACGCGCCCGGCTCGCACTGCTCTACGACGGTGCCGCGCACTTGACGCTCTCACCCGCATCCGACACTGGCGCGGTGGCCTCCGTCGTGCTGCCATTTCGTACGGCACCGAATGACGACGCCCATGATCGAGCGACTCCGCGTCCTCATCGCCGATGACGAGCCTCCGGCGCGCGCCGTTCTGCGCGATCTGCTGCTGGCGCACGACGACGTGGATCTCTGCGCCGAGTGTGGCGATGGCCGCGAGACCTTCGGCGCGATCGCGCGCCTGCGGCCCGAGATCGTCTTTCTCGACGTGCAGATGCCGGGGCTCGATGGCTTCGAGGTCCTCGCGAAGTTGCGTACCGGCGACGACCCGTATGGGCCCGATGTCGTCTTCGTCACCGCCTACGACGAATTCGCAGTTCGCGCGTTCGACGTTCACGCGGTGGACTATCTGGTCAAGCCGTTCACCGATGCGCGCTTCGAGACGGCTTTGGCGCGCGCCCGCGCGCGGCGAAGGGGCACACGCGACCGCGCCGGCAGCGATCTCGCGAGCGTGTTGGCGCAGCTCGAGGAGGGCGCCCGCGTCCCCGCACCGCCGGGCCACTTTTTGGTGCGCACCGGAAGAAGATCGGTGCTCGTTGCTGTCGAGGAAATCGCATGGATCGAGGCGGACAGCTACTACGCGACCTTGCATCTCCCCCGAGGGGAGGGCGTCGCGTCCTGCGGCGCGACCCACCTCGTGCGCGAGACCATGGCCTCCCTCGAAGCGCGCCTTGATCCGGCGCGCTTTCTGCGCATCCACCGCGGGGCGATCGTCAATCTTCGCAAGGTGCGAGAGCTTTTGCACGCGCCGCCCTCGCGGCTCTCCGTCGTCCTGGTCGATGGAACCAGCCTCGAAGTGAGCCGCAGCCGCCGCGATCTCGTTCTACAGCGCCTGGCGGCGGCGGCGCCATCTTCGAAGTGAACTAATCTTTACTCTGCGAAGTGCCATTCGACATGCCATTGAGGCGCCTTCCGGTGGCGGCGAAGGCGTCGAGAATGAAGTCGCGAAACACGCGGACCTTGGGAGGCAGAAAGCGCCCGCCGCCGTGCATGAGATAAAGCGCCGCGCCGCAGAGCACGTACTGCGCGAGCACGGGGACCAGGCTGCCTTCTTTGATTTCGCGCACCACGCACATGGCGGGCAGGAAGGCGACGCCCGCGCCGGCAATGGCCAACTCTTTCACGAAGTTCATGTCCGATGCGGCGATGGCCGGATGCACGCGAAGGTCGACGTCCGGCCCCTTGCCGTCGACGCGCACGAACGGCAGCGGACGATGATGCGCGAACATGGCCGACAGGAACACGATGCGATGTTTGCTCAAGTCCTTGGGCTGCTTGGGCCGCCCGTGGTCGCGCAAGTACGCAGGCGAGGCGACGGTCGATGACTGCAGCGCGAACAATCTATGCGCGATGAGCGGCGAATCGGGAAGCTTGATGCCCACACGAAACGCCATATCGAGATGCTCCGTTTCGAAATCGAGAATTTGCTGCGCGATGACCAGATCGAGCAGCACCTCGGGGTAGCGCTCGGCGAACGCCGCGATGTGTGGAGCGAGAACGCTGCCGAACTCGGGCGGTGCGGTGATCCGCAAGCGTCCGCTCGGCGCCGCGCGCGCTCCGCGCACGGCCGTGTTGGCATCGCCCAGGAGCTCGAGAATTTCGCCCACACGCATGCGATAAGCGACGCCATCTTCCGTGGGCTCCACCAGGCGCGGGCTCCGCCGTAGCAGTGACACATCGAGTGACTGCTCGAGCCGCGCAATGCGCCTGCTCACCGTGGCCTTGCTCTCGCCCAAGATTTTCGACGCGCCGGTGAGCGATCGAAGATCGGCCACCAGGCAGAATGCGCGGAGATCGACGACGTCTGCCACCAATGTTTCAGATTCTGCAACATCATGTTCCCGGGGAGATACTTGTCTCACTTTGTGCAACGTACCATCTTCGGGTGTGTAGCCAAGGAGACTTGTCCCATGAGCCCTCACGCCATCGCATCCGAGCTGGAAACGACTGCATCTCAGACCGCCAACCAAAGCGCGCAGCGCTATCTCGTTCCCCTCGGGCGCTTGTTCCTATCGCTGATGTTCATCATGGCCGGCTTCACGCATCTCTCGCCACAGGCAGTGGGTTATGCTGCGGCCGCGGGTGTTCCCCTCGCCAGCATCGTCGTGCCGGCTTCCGGCATCATGGCCTTCGTCGGCGGGCTCAGTGTTACGCTCGGCTACAAGGCCAAATGGGGTGCGTGGCTGATCGTTCTCTTTTTGCTTCCCGTCACCTTCACCATGCATCGATTCTGGGCCGAGAGCGATCCAATGATGGCGCAGGTTCACATGGGCATGTTCCTGAAGAACTTCGGCCTCATGGGCGGCGCCCTCCTCATCACGCAATTGGGCTCGGGCCCCCTCAGCCTCGACGCGCGCAAGCGATAGGGGGGTGGCTTGGTTCGGTGCGCGCCGAAATGAACGCGTGCTACGCCGAAGATCATGAACATCCCCATGACCGAGGACGACCTGACCTACATTCAGGCCAATTATGTCTCGCTGCCGGAGCTCGTTGCGGATCGCGCGGAGAGCGTCGAGGAAGCGCGGGCGCTCGTTCAGGCGCGCAAGCTGCCGGCGGCCCCGTACGTGCTCCCCGACGGGACCGAGATGTTTCCACGCGATTGGTTCGTACTCGCGGATGAATCCGGTGGGGTCGACCGCGTGCGCAGCGAATTCGAACGACGCTTTCGCGCCGCCGCCGATCGCGCCGGCGAGCCCGCGAGCGAAGAGACCGTGGCCGGCGAATGGAAAGCCTATCTCGGCGGCCTCTACGCGGTGTGCTTGCGCCAGGTGACGCCGGAGAACATCTTCGTCAAGGAGCACCTCGTGCAACGATTGACCGAGCTGCTCGCGTCGCCGCGGCCCGAGGATGTGAACTGGCGAATGCGCCTGCGCACGGATGTCGACGCGCTCGATCGGCTGGAGCGGCCCTTCGCGCCCTGCGATCGGCTGCGCTTGGGCGGGCCAGTGACACGTGATCGCCTCATCACGGACGTCCGCGCGCGCTACCCGGAATGCTTCGCGCGTGGTGGCGGCGGAGCGTCCGTCGTGGCGCCGGCGTGAGCGATTCGCGCCGAGATTCGGCCATGGCGTCAGAGTTTCGCACGGCGTACCTGGCCGATCATCCCGAGGCGCTCTCGCTTCTTGCAACGTGGTTCGAGGAAGCGTGGCCCGAGTGGTACGGGCCAGGGGGTGCCGGCCACGCCGAAGAGGATCTCGCGCGCTACGCTGGGCGGGCCCAGCTCCCCATCGGCGTGGTGGGCTTTTCGAACGGTGCGCTCGTCGGCATTGCCGTACTGAAAGACGAATCGGTGTCGAGCCGCCGTGATTTGCGCCCGTGGGCTGCCGCGGGGCTGATACACCCGGTTTACCGCCGCCGAGGTTTCGGCGCCAAGTTGATCGCGGCGCTCGAAGACGTCGCGCGCGGCGCGGGCTTCGGTCGCATCTATTGCGGGACGGCCACGGCTGCGACGCTCCTCGAGCGATGCGGCTGGACCTTCTTGGAGCATTCGAGCTCACATGGCGACGAGGTCGACATCTACGAAAAAATGCTCATCTCATCGTCCGAGGGACAGCGAATTCATCATTGAGGAAACGGAGTCTTCTCCGGGACGTTGCGCGAGCGCCTTTTTGCGACAATAGATTCGCGGCGCTCGCCAGGAGGGCCACGGACGTGCTAACGGGCGCGTGCCCGTTGGCCTTCCCCCCTTATGTAAAGAGAGAGAAATTCCGTGGCCGCTCGCATCCCCCTAGACCGCATCCGCAACATTGGCATTTCCGCGCACATCGACTCCGGCAAGACGACGCTCACCGAGCGCATCCTCTTTTACACCGGTAGAATTCACAAAATCCACGAGGTCCGCGGCAAAGACGGCGTCGGCGCCAAGATGGACTCGATGGATCTCGAGCGCGAAAAAGGCATCACGATCCAGTCCGCCGCGACGTACTGCGTTTGGAACGGATCGCAACAGCAGGTCCAGCCGCACAACATCAACATCATCGATACGCCCGGTCACGTCGACTTCACCATCGAGGTCGAGCGAGCGCTGCGGGTGCTCGATGGCGCGATTCTGGTGCTCGACTCGGGCAAGGGAGTCCAGAGCCAGTCGATCACCGTCGACAAGCAGATGAAGCGCTACCACGTGCCGCGCATCGCCTTCGTCAACAAGATGGACAATCCCGGCGCCAACTACGAGCGCGTCGCGGAGATGCTCAAGGAAAAACTCGGGCACCACCCGGTCAAGCTCCAGGTGCCGATCGGCGCGGAGTCCGACTTCCAGGGGATCATCGACCCGATCGTCGGCAGGGCCTTCTTCTTCGATGGCCCAGACGGCGAGACCGTTCGTGAGGTCGACGTTCCCTCCGAGTACGCGCAAGCCACCGCCGCTGCGCGCGAAAAAATCATCCACGACGTTGCCGACGTCGACGACGAGCTCGCCGAAAAATTCCTCAGCGAAGAGCCGATCTCGGTGGACGAGCTCCGCGCGGCCATCCGTCGCGCGACCTTGGCCCTCAAGATGACCCCCGTGATGTGCGGCTCGGCGATCAAGAACAAGGGCGTTCAGCTCTTGCTCGACGGCGTCGTGTACTACCTCCCCAATCCGACCGACGTCGTGAACGAGGCGCACGATCAGAACAAGGGCGAAGAAAAAGTCGTGGTCGAGTCCGACGCGACCAAGCCGTTCGTCGGCCTTGCGTTCAAGCTGCAACAGGACAAATACGGGCAGCTCACTTACTTCCGCGTCTATCAAGGCACGGTTTCGTCCGGCGACACCATCTACAACGTGAGCAACGAGATGCGCAAAGTGCGCGTCCCCCGCATGTTCCGAATGCACTCCGAGGACCGCGAGGAGATCCCGTCCGCCGAGGCTGGCGACATCGTCGCGTTCTACGGCGTAGAGGCCAGCTCCGGCGAGACGTTCACCGACGGGAAGGTCAATTGGACCCTCACCTCGATGCACGTGCCGGCGGCGGTCATCTCGCTGGCGGTCGCGCCCAAGGACCGTTCGTCGGAAACGAACTTCTCCAAGGCGCTCAACCGCTTCACCAAGGAAGATCCGACATTCCGCGTGCATCAAGACGAGGAGTCGCAGCAGACGATCATCAGCGGCATGGGCGAACTCCACCTCGACATCTACATGGAGCGCATGCGCCGCGAGTACAACTGCGAGGTGGTCGCGGGCAAACCGCAGGTCGCCTACCGCGAGGCGATCACGAGGCGCGCAGAGATCAACTACACGCACAAAAAGCAGACCGGCGGCTCCGGCCAGTACGCCAAGGTCTTGGGATACATCGAGCCGCTCCCGGGGGATGCGGTCGAGACCTACGAGTTCGTCGATGACATCACCGGCGGGTCCATTCCTCGCGAGTTCATCTCGTCGTGTGACAAGGGCTTTCGGGATGCCGTGCGCAAGGGCAACACGATTGGCTTTCCCGTCGTGGGCGTACGAGCGGTCATCAACGACGGTGCGTCTCACGCGGTCGATTCATCCGAGATGGCCTTCAAGACCGCGGCGCTCATGGGCTTTCGAGAGGCCTACGCGAAGGCAAGTCCGACCATCCTGGAACCGATCATGAAGGTCGAGATCGACGCACCGACGGAGTTTCAGGGTTCGGTCGTCGGTCAAGTCAACCAACGGCGCGGCGTGATTCTGGAAACCGTCTCCGGCGACAACGTCAGCGTCACCTGCGAGGTGCCGCTCAATGCCATGTTCGGGTACTCGACCGATCTGCGCTCCGCGACGCAGGGCAAAGGCACCTTCACCATGGAGTTCGCCAGGTACGCCGTCGTCCCGAAGCAAGAGCAAGAAGAGATGACCAAGAAGTACCGTGAGAAGCTCGCCGTCGAGGCGGGGCGCAAGTAGACGCGGGGGGCGTGTGCTCTTTCAGCACACGCGCTCCCGAGCACCAGTATCAGTGGCGTGGCAGCGACGGGCGCTGATACCGGGGGCCAGCCGGCGCGCGTTTGGTGTACCTTCGCGCCGTGCTTCAGCGTGTCGTGCTCCTTACCGCGCTCGTCCTCGCGATACTGGTCGACGGGTTCTTCGCGTTGATCAACTTCTACCCCGTGGCACCATCGCGGTCGCATGGGCCGCGGCGCTACGTGGTCGCGGAGATGGATCCGGAGCAGGCCCAGTGGTTCCAGGAGAACGTGCTCGACGAGTTCAACGCCGAGCACGATTCGAACCTCCAGCTCCGGGTGACGCCCGTGGAGGCCATCGCGCCCGCGCTGGCCGAGACGCACCGCCACGACAACGACGTGGCCCTCGTGGCGCTGCCGCACGAGCTCGCGGTCCGTGCGACGCGAGACCACCTCACGCGGCCTTTCGACGACGCCGTGCCACCCGCGCGGATCGCGACGGACCTCGCGGACGTGCGCGCCGAAGCCCTCGCGGGGGCAAAGCTCGACGGCCGTCAATGGTTTCTCCCGCGCATGGCGGTGCTCGACGTGGCCGTGTACCGGCTTGCGCGGGTGCGCGACGCGGAGGAGCACTGGCCTCTGGTGCGCCCGCAGATCGAAGCCGCGTTACGGGTGGTGAACGGCCGCGGGCTTCCGGCAGGGTACCAGTTCGAACAGTCACCGGCGCGGTGGGACGTCTACGATCTGTTCGTGCTGGGGTACTACTGGGCGCACCGGAGTTATGACGGCCAGCCCGCGCGACCACGCCTCGCGCACCGCACGGGCGACGACCTCGATGCGCAGCTGGACCTCTTCGCGGCGATCTACCGCATGGGCGGCGACGACGTGGCCATGCAGCACACCGACTCACTGCCGATAGTCGACTATTTCGCCTGGGAAGCGCTCTTTCGCCAGCAGGGGTTGTACGCGCCCGAGATGTTCGCGAGCGACCTCGACGACGAGGGATTGCTCCGCTTGCTGGGCCGCGGCGACGTATACCTGTCGAACATCGACCAGATCGAGGCTTTCACGCTCCACGGGGGGAGCCGCCGGGGGGCGCGCGCGCACATAGCGGACCCGGAGGACCTCGGATTCGCCGCGATGCCGAGCGGAGCGTCGCTCGACCTGGATCACCGCGGGCATCCTTTGCGCAGCACCGATGGGTTCTCGTTTCGCGAGGAGGTCGTGTGGGCGCTGCCAGCCGACGGTCCGGATGCGCGCTTGGCGTACGAGTTCGTGACGTACGCCCTGTCGCGCCAGACCCACGTGCGCGAGTGCGAAGCGCTCGGGATGCTCCCGCTCCGCACCGACGTGATCCGCGAGCGCGCGTCGCTGTTCCGGCTGACGTGGATGGCGGACATCTTCGATGCCGGGTTCGCGCAGTTGCGGCGGTCGCAGCCCGTTCCCAACGCGATCGCGACGAGCAATCTGGTCGGCACCTACGACGCACTGTGGGACCACATCGTGGGGGACAAGGCCGTCGGCCCCGCGCCGCGTGAGGCGCTCGTCGCCGCGCTGCGATCGCCGCCGCCGCCGACACCGCCGCCGCCGAAAGAGGCACCGCCTGCGCCGAGCGCTGTGGCCAGCGCCGATGGTGGCATTGCCGCGCATCCGGAGGATGACGCCCACGACCCAACGCCAGCGGCGGCGATGGATCCGGACGCGTGGCGCGCGCGCGTCGTCCTGGAGTTCCCGGACAGTGGCAGCGACGCGGCGAGGGCGAAGTGATATGAGCGACCTGAAGACCGAAGACTTCGCGAGGGCCGTGGAAGACATGCTCGCGCGCAAGGACGCCCGCGAGGCCCAGGACAAAGCCGAGGATAAGGCGAAGGCCCAGCGCAAAGAGAAGCTCACGTCGAGGGTGTCGATCGCGGCGATCTGCCTGACGATGCTGATGTCGTTCTTGAACTTCGCGCGGACCGAGCGTGGCAACGCGCAGGCGGCCGCCACGAGCGCGGCGGCGAAGGCCAAGAGCGATTCCGACTCCGACTGGGCGTACTACCAGACCCGTATGGCCGAGCGGAGCGGCTACGTGCTCGCTGACGATGCCCTACGGCGTGACACGGTGGACCTTCCCGACAGCGATCCGCGGGTGGGCTTGGCGGCGGCGCACCATGCGGACTACGCCGCGCGGATCGGCGCGATAGACAGGACCAATCGGCAGCTGTTCTTCGTCGTGCAAGACCTCGAGCGCCAGTGGGTGCGATTATCGCGCACTGCTGAGGACATCGGTCGCAAGGTCGCTTGGTACGACATGGGCACGCGGGTGCTCACGCTCGCCGTGGTGCTGCTCTCGGTGACGCTGCTGGCCAATCGAGCGTACCTGTTTTGGATCGGGATCTCAGTGGCACTCGTCGGTGCGGCCATCGCGGTGAACGGGTATTTCCTCTTCGTATAGCTCTTATTATGAATGGCACTCTTGGGCTACCATGCCCGCACGTCCAACATGATCCATCTCAAGACCGAATTGGAAATCGCCAAGATGCGGGAGGCGGGGCGCATCGTTCATGCGGTGCTCGACGCCGTCGAGGCCGCGTGCCAGCCCGGCGTCTCGACCTGGGAGCTCGATCGCATCGCAGACCGTGAGCTTTCTCGCGCGAAGGCGCGCTCGGCGTTTCGCGGTTATCGGCCGCAGGGGATGACGCCTTATCCCGCCGTGCTTTGCGCGTCGGTCAACGAGGTCGTGGTGCACGGCGTTCCGAGCAAGTCCGTCGTGCTGCGCGATGGCGACGTCATCGGTCTCGATTTCGCCTGTTTCAAAAACGATTACTGCGCGGACGCCGCGCGCACCGTCGCGGTGGGGAATGCCAGCGAAGCAACGCGCGCCCTTCTCGCCGCGACGCAGTCGTGCCTTTCGCTGGCCATCGAGGCCGCGCAGCCGAACGCGCGCCTCGGCGACGTGGGGTGGGCCATCGAGCGATGTGCGCGATCGCACGGATATTCCATCGTGCGTCAATTCGTCGGTCACGGCATCGGCCGCGCGATGCACGAGGAACCCTCCGTTCCCAATCACGGCCCTGCAGGCCGCGGCGTGCGGCTCTCGCCCGGCATGTGCATCGCCATCGAACCGATGGTCAACGAGGGCGCCGGCAGCGTGCGCACGTCGGAAGATGGGTGGACCGTGGTAACCAAAGACGGAAAACGCTCGGCGCATTTCGAGCATACGGTGGCAGTCACGCAAAAGGGACCGGTCGTGCTCACGCTGCCATGAGTGTGTTCGAGAGTTAACGCTGACGCGAGCCCCGTTGAACGAGGACCGCGCGCGACGCCCACTCGTCGAATTGCGGCACGTCGTCGTCGATTTGCTCCCACGCTGCCTTGTCGGAGACGAAGGTGTGGGCTTTCGCTCGTTTCGTGAACGGTGTGTCGAGGCTTCCGAGGCGGAGCCGGAGGGCGTCCGGCGTGCCGGCGAGATAAGCATAAATGGGCGAGCCGCAATTCGAGCAAAATGATCGGTATTTGCCCGGTGACGATTCGTATTCGCGCAATGTGTCCGTGCTGCGGACGAAACGGAAGTTTGCGCGGTCGACGGGCGCGTTCGAGCCGTGTGCGGTGCCGCTGGACTTGCGGCAGCTCGTGCAATGGCAATATCCGAAGTCACCGAGCTCGCCCGAGACCTCGTAGGCAATCGCCCCGCAAAGGCAACTTCCGCGGTGGGTCGCATCCGCGCTCGGCGCGTGCACGCTCTCTCCGGGCGCGCGCGCGGTGCGCCCGACGGGCTGAATCTCCGCGAGCGCCGCGTCGCGCGCCTCTTTGCCCGCGAGGCTCTCGATGACCCATGCCGCGAGATCCACGCCGGCGAGGCACGCGGCGGCGGTCGCGATATTTCCCTCGCGCACGAAGGGCGCATCGACCACCTCGACACCGGCCTCGCGCAGAAGATGTACCGCCGTGGGGTACGTCGTCGCTCGTTTTCCTTCGAGAAGCCCCAGTGCGGCCAACAAGAGCGCGCCGGAGCACATCGAGCCAATCAATTGCCGCGCAGGATCGAGCCGGAAGCGCGCCAGGTAGTCGCGGTCGAACCGAAGCTCGCGTGTGGCC
>Ga0137415_10005074_pt1 | contig 13020 bp, 15 predicted proteins | sample CZODoug3_1_1_16f_FD_183082 | JGI IMG/M metagenome (GOLD analysis project Ga0137415, IMG submission 183082) | Vadose zone soil fungal communities from Angelo Coast Range Reserve, California, USA - CZODoug3_1_1_16fungal (Hybrid Assembly) | ecosystem: Environmental > Terrestrial > Soil > Vadose... | reverse complement strand
GAGCGCGACGCGACCGACGAACTGCGCCCACTTCGAGATGACATCCATGTGCTCCTCCGTTCTCGTCACACACTCCATAGCCGTTCGAGGAACCCGCGCAGCATCAGCCGCGCGGTGAGCGCGCCTGCGGACGACTTGCGGGGAACTTTGCACGATCTGAGCCGCGTCTTCCACCGGGAGCTCCACCAGATCGCAAAGTCCTGAGATGGATTGGCCCACGCTCAGTCCTGGGACGACTCTTCATCCGATACGAGGACCTTCACCGAACCATCGCCCGCCACTTCGATTCCGAAATGCTGCAGGACACGAACCTGGTGGCCGCGTAAACCAACCAAGGCCACGTCTCGGCCTTTGCGGCGCAGGAGCGTGAGCATGACGGTCAAGAACGGCAGCGCCGCATCGTCGAGGGTCTCGACATGTGAGAAGTCGAGGATGGCCCGCGGCGTCTCATCAGCGAGCAAGCACTGCCGCAGGCGGTTCGCCGCAGTCTGGTCGAATCTGCCATCGATTCGGAAGACCACCTCCTCGGAGCCCGCATTCCGGATCCTTTCCATCGCCCGGGACCGTAATGAGGTTTCGCCTGGATGATTAGACGAGGCGGTTGAAAAGACTGTCCTGCAGGCGGAACGACCATTTTGTTGAACACTCAGCCCGACGCCGCTACTGTCCCATGGACGGAACAACAGGCGATGGACGTCAACGAAATGCTCGTCTTCGCTCGAGTCGTGCAGGCCGGCAGCTTCACCACGGCTGCGGCGAGGCTCGGGATGCCGAAGTCGACCGTCAGCAGGAAGGTGTCCGAGCTGGAGGCGCGGTTGAAGTCGCGACTCCTGCAGCGCACGACCCGCAAGTTGAGCCTCACGGACGCCGGCCGGACCTACTACGACTACTGCGCGCGGATCGTCGCTGAGGTCGAAGAGGCCGAGCGCGCGTTGAGCAGGCTGCAGGAGACGCCTCGGGGGGTCTTGCGCGCGACCGCTCCCGTGAACGCCGAATTCCTCGGACCCATCGTGAGCGACTTTCTCGAGCGCTACCCGGAAATCCGGCTCGAGCTGCTCTGCACGGCGCGCGCGGTGGACCTCGTCGAGGAAAGCTTCGACGTCGCCATTCGCGCGGGGGTGCTCGCGGACTCGACGCTGATCGCGAGGAGTCTTGGCAGCCCGCCCTGGCACCTCGTCGCCACCCCTGGCTACCTCAAGAAGCATGGACGTCTTCGGTCACCCGAGGACTTGAAGAAGCACGATTGCCTGTTCTTTGGCGCCGGGCGCAACCCTATCGGCCTGCGCCTCGAAAAAGGTGATGCTTCCGTGCAAGTCGCCCTGTTCGCGCGCATGATCGTGAGCGACATGGATATTCTTCGGGCGGTGGCGACCGCAGGTCTGGGTGTCGCTCTGATTCCCGCGATGCTGTCCGTGAAGGAGCTACGTGCTGGCCGGCTGAAGCGCGTTCTTCCTGACTGGAACCCTCCGTCAACGCCGGTCCACGTAGTCTATCCGAGCAGCCGACACCTCTCTCCCATCGTCAAGACCTTCGTCGACCATCTGCTGGAACGGATGCCGCCGCCAGCGTGGGAGCTCGGACCCACGCGCGGTCGTCGCGGGGCATAGCGGGTTCACTGCTCTTCCGACTGTTCCGCCCGCGAGACAGTCCTTTCGGCAACGCCCGGCATGGAGTGGATGAAGGCTGGAGGCGGCGCCTAGCACGGCGGCGGGGCTGGCGACGGCGGTCGGGCGCGCGGTTTCCAACTCTGGATCGCGTTGCCGCCTGACTCCGAGTTGGCGCTCTTCGTCCGGCTGGCGGCTGGCGAACGTTGGCGCTATTCGCCGCCAGAGGGACAAACGGTGTGCTGGGTCGCCATTGGCGCTGGGGACGTGGTGACCTCCGAGCCATTGCGCGCCGGAGACCTCGCGGTGTTCGAGGCATCGGAGGCGGCGATCGAGTTCCAGGCTCGAGGCGTCACCGAATTTGTCCTGGGTTCGGCAGTCCCGCACCCTTACGAGCTCAATTTGGGCACCTACTCCGTGCACACGAACCCGGATGCGCTTCACGCTGCCGAGTCCCTCATTGCGCAAATCCAAGCGCGCCTGATCTCTCTAGCGGACGTTTACGACCAGACTCGGAATAGCGCCGGACGACGCTGGGCACGGCCCTTCCCCGGCGACACTGGGGCTGTTAGGGTTCCCTCCCATGCAACCGCGAGCACCCACGAGACGGAGATGACTGACCGTCCTGCGGCGCCGGGCTGCGCCGCCAAGCTGACTGTCCACACCGAGTCGGATGCCGGCCGCCCAAGCCGCGCGGTGGCTGCGCGAGGAGCCAGCCTGAACTTGAACGAAAGGAGCCATCCGATGACGCGCAGGAAGATTGCAGAAACAATTGCGCTGTTCCTATGCGTTTCCGGAGCAGCTGCCCGGGCCGACAACGCGCCGGGAGCGCAACCGAAGCAAGCCAGCTTCCATGTGAAGAACGTCTTCAAGGTCAAGGTGCCCAAGGGGGCGCAGGCCGTCCGGATCTGGTTCGCCGTGCCGCAGGAAGACGCAAGCTCGGTCATCCGAAACCTCGCCGTGTCCACCGACGGCGTGGTCCGTTACGACGAAGACTCCTGGGGTAACCGGGTCGGCTACCTCGAAGTTCGCGCTCCTGCGCAAGAGCAGATCACCATCCGCGAGGAGTTCGACCTGACGCGCTCCGAGATTCAGAGCCGGGTGGACGCCGCGAGGGCGCGCCCGCTGACCGAGCCGGAGCGCGCGGCGCTGGCGCGCTTTCTTGCGCCCACCACGCACGTGGTCGTCAACGATCGGATCAAGGGGCTAGCGGCGTCCATCGTCGAAGGCGAGACCAACCCGGTCCGGGCCGCGCGCAGGATCTACGACTGGACGTTCAAGAACATCGACTACTGGGTGAAGGACCCGGACCACCTCAAGGCCTCGCCGGTCGGCAGCACCGAGTATTGCATGCTGACGAAGACGGGCAACTGCACCGACTTCCATTCGCTCTTCGCTTCACTGGCGATGGCCGTCGGCCTGCCGACGCGCATGGTGTACGGCTCGCTGCTCAAGCCGACCCTGAACGGGATCGAGGTCGATGGCAGCTATCACTGCTGGATCCAGTTCTACGCGCCTCAGATCGGCTGGGTGCCGCTGGACGCTTCGCTGGCCAACATCTACGGCAAGGAGTTTCCGCTTACGGAGAAGAACAAGAAACTCGTCGAGCTAACCACGGCCACCGGGTACAAGGGCACCGACCCGAGCAAGGTGGACTACTACTTCGGCAACATCGATGAGCGCCGCGTGGTGTGGTCGATCGGTCGCGATCTGATGATGCAGCCGCCACAAGAGTCCGGACCGGTCAACGCGCTCGCCAAGGCGCACGTCGAAGTCGATGGCAAGCCGCACTCCGACTGGACGCGCGAGTTCACCTACAGAGAGATCGTCCGCTGACGCGGCTTTGGCTAGAGTATGGCAGCTCGCTCTACTCCGCCACCGCTCGAACTGAATAAGGGGAGGCTGCCCGCCAGGGTGGCTACAGCACCGCATTCATCGGAAAGAATCACAACATCGCCGATTGGGAGACGAGCATTTCCGGACCATTCGACCGGTGGCCGAGCTTGCAGGGCTTCGATTACTTCTACGGTTTCATCGGCGGAGAGATGGCCAGTGGCAGCCGACTCTCTATCGCGGCACTACGCCGGTTGCAATGGAGATCCCGAAGGGCAAAGAGGGCGACTACACGCTGAACGATTCGCTCGCCGACGACGCCATCCGGTATATCCGACAGGAGAAGTCAGTCACGCCCGACCGTCCCTTCTTCATCTACTACGCCCCCGGCGCGACCCACGCTCCGCACCATGTGCCATGGATAACGGCTCGCCGGTGAGTGAAAGCTATCGGCCGCCCTTCGCATACGCCGGGACCATCAAGAAAGTGGAAATTCATCTCGCGCCTTCGGGCCTCAGCGCAAGCGATCATGAGGGGATCCGAATCACGGAGCGCAAGGCCGCGATGGCCCTCGAATGATCAGTGCATGGCGCCGCTGCTAGCGCTCTTGCAGAGCCACCCCTTGCGCGAGAACTTCTGCAGGTATCCGACCCGCTCCCCGTTCGAGTACGCGAAGCTGAGCGTGGTCCAGGTAAACAGCGCCACTGCGCCGCTGATGAGCAGGATTGCGCCGCCGATCCAGAAGGACCATCGAGACCGTCGCGGCGCGGGAGCGTCCATCAGATGGTATTGAAACACCGAGGGAAAACGCCGGGAATTAGACCTGGGTTGTATGGCCGGGGTATCGCGGCGCGCTATCGACGCGGCAGCAGCTCGGCCTGGGTGGCTTGCGGCGAAGAAGGTCGGGCCACGCCGGGAATCACCTGGGTCCAGTTCGTTCCGGGGGGCGCGGACCGCAGCCAGACGTCGAGCTTCGGGAACGCGAGCACGACGCCGGCGCGCGGCAGGGCGTCGTTGATCGCAGTGCGGAGCTCCGAGGCGGTGGTCACCCAGTTGTCGATCACCGTCCACACCCGGAGCTCGAACTGCAGCGCGCTCTCGCCGAAGCCGGTGAAGAGCGCGACGGGCTGGGGCACCGAAGCCACGGCGGTACAGCTCTTCGCGGTCGCGAGGAGCAGCTCGACCACGCGGCCCGGCTCGGTGCCGTAGGCCACTCCCAGAGCAATGTCGACGCGGCGCGAGCGATCGCTGCCCGTCCAATTGACGACTTCGGCGGAGATGAAGTTGCTGTTCGGAACGATCACGTCCGCTCCCTGGGCGGTCCGTACCGTGCTCGAGCGCACGCCGATGCGCCGCACCTCGCCGCTGAGTTGGCCAAGCTCGATGATGTCGCCCACCTGAACCGGCTGCTCGTACAACAGGATGAGGCCAGAGACGAAATTGTTGACCACGTTCTGCAGGCCGAAGCCGATGCCAACCCCGAGCGTACCGGCGAGGACCGTGAAGCGCGTCATCTCCACGCCTGCTGCGAGCACCGCGGAGCCGAATCCGACACCGATCACTGCATATTTGGCCGTCGTGGAGATGGCCGCGGCGCTCCCGCGCCGGACGTCGAGCGAAGGGAGGACCACCTCGTCGAGAGCGAATTTCAACGCTCGCGAGAGCCAGATCGCAATCCAGAGCGTGACCGCGAATGCAACGACGTCACCCAGGGCAAGGTCCAGCCCGCCCACCTTCATGCGGGCCCGGAGCAGGCTCCCGGCAGCTTCGCGGAATGACTGCGTCGCGTGGAACGCGCGCAGCGTCACGAGGAACCAGACGACGATCGCAGCTGCGCGAAGGAGGGAACCCAGCCGGCGAATCAGCAGGCCCTCATGATCCCGCACCACCCGGAAGCGCCTGGAAGCGGGGAGCTCGAGCAGGATACGAAGGGCGCCGGAGGCGACGGCAACGACCACGGCGAGGGCAGCCGCGCCGAAGAGGCTCGCGAGCGTCGCACCGGAGAGGAGCTCCGCCAGCCTCACGTTCCCGACCACGTTGGCTCCCGCGGAGACCGCGAAGAGCACGGCTGCGATTCCGGCGGCGGCCACGATGGGAACCTTCCAGCGGCCACCGTCGAGGCGGCGCAGCCAACCGGCGCGGCGGAATCCGGCAGCGCAAGCAGTCGAGGCGGCGATCGCCCCGACGATAAGGGCCATGCGCGCGGACACTCCTACCTGGGGAGCGAGCGCGACCATGCGTCCCATCACGAACAGCGCCGCGATCCAACGCACCGGGCGCCTCCATGCAGGCGCGAGGACTCCGGCGATGCGCACGACGGGCACAAGGCCCGCCAGATCCATGAGCAGACCCCACCCAGGCGGGGGAGCAGGATGGATCAGGGGTGTGGCGAAGATCGACATCAGGAGGGCCGACTCGACCGGGTACCTGGTGACGGCTTCGGCCGCGACCGATCTGCGAGCGAGAGGCGCCGAGGGCGGCCGGAGCCTGCGGGTCACCGTGAGACCAGCTACGATCAACGCCGCAGCGAGCGCGAGGTGGATTGCCGATTGCGCCGGTCTGGAAGCCGCATAGGCAAGCGCCGCGCGGACTTGCATTGCCAGAACCGAAAAGATACCTGGAGACCCGGTAGAGCGACTCCAAGCGGCTCTGCGCCAGAGTGGCGTGCTCTCGATCTCGAACAGCTCCCGCCTCTTTGCCGCATCCGCGTCGGCGAGGGTCGCGAGCACGGCCGACAAGGCCACCTTCACCGTGGCGACGCGGTCCTGCAGCTCCAGCACGTCACTCAGGCGCTTGCGGACCAGACGTCCCAGTCCGGCGGCGCGATCGCGGACGTCGCCTGCACGGGCGACGAGCGGCGGCGGAGTTTCCGCATCCAGGGACGCGGCGGTCAGTCGCCAGGTTTCGACGAGACGGTGCAGGGAACCGGCGGCGGCGTCGAGCTGCTGGACTCGCGCCGACAGCTGATCGTCCCACTGGCGCACCGCGGCCTGCTTCCACGCGACCTCCCGCTCGACATAATCGCCCTCGAACGCTACCGCCCGCGCGGCAGAAGCCTCCGACCGGAGCTGATCGACTTCGCGTTCGACCGTCGCGAGGGGAGCGATCAGATCGTCCACAGCGCGGTCGGGGCCGGTGAGATCCGAGATGCGCCGGAGCTCCGCATACGCGCTCTCTGCGGCGCGGACGAGCTGCGTGCTCGGGATGGCGGCCAGCGCCTCGGTCGCTGGAGAGGATGCCGCCAGAGCTACGGTGAGCATCGCGCAGAACACGAGATGACCTCCACCACGTCAGGTTTCCGGTCCAGGAAACGGGCAGCGCAGCACGCATTCTCGGCGACCTTTGGCGCACGAAGGGATTGGTCCAAAGCCCAATATCGGCGCCCCGAGCTGCGGCGCCAACAGTCTCTTCCTCTTCCGGCCATCGCACAAGTCGGGACCGGGCGCGGAGGCACCATGAAACGATTGGCCCTCCCCGTGCTCGCGCTGGTGTGGAGCGCGGCATCCGCGCAGACCAGCGCATCAGGGCCGGTCCGTGTTACGCCCGACAACTTCATCCGCGCCGAGACCGACATGTACTTCTCGCTGCGACGCCGTTCATCATTCGCTGGCCGGGCCGGATTCCGGCCGGTCGTGCGAGCAACGAGATCGTCCACGAGGTGGACACGTACACCATCTTCGCCAGGCTCGCGGGGGCGCAGGTGCCGCAGGATCGCTCAATCGATGGAGTGGACCAGACGGATTTCCTGCTCGGGAAGTCCGACAAATCCAACCGCGAGGGCTTCCCCGCGTTCGTGGCCGATTGCCTCGAGGCGGTCAAATGGAGGAATTGGAAGGTGGTCTTCTACGACGAGCAACGGGATTGGTGGACTCCGCCGGCCAAGCTCGGAGTGCCCAAAGTCTTCGATCTGATCACCGACCCGAAAGAGGAGTACCCGGCGACAGGGATCCGAAACACGTGGAACGCGGCGCCGGCGATGAAGATCGTGGTGGAGTTCGAGCGGAGCGTGGAGAAGCATCCGCCAATCGCGCCGGGCACACCGGATCCTTAGCGCGGTTCGGTGCGGACACACATCTGTTTCACCGTAGTTCGAGACCCGATTCAGGGCGTAGTTACACCTGAGCCAGGCCGCCGTCGACGAACAGCTCGATCCCGGAGATGTAGCTGCTCTCGTCCGAGGCGAGGAACGAGACGGCGCTCGCCACGTCGTCGGGCAGGCCTACGCGCCCCAGCGGGATCCGGCCGCGGAATAGTTCGTCGAGGCCCTCGCTGTCCTTCTTGTTGAGGCCCTGAAGCCCGGGGGTATCGATCGCGCCTGGGCTGACCACGTTCACGCGGATCTTCCGGTCCTTCAAGTCCATGGTCCAGGTGCGCGCGAACGACCGTAGCGCCGCCTTGGTCGCGCTGTACACGCTGCGTTGGGCAAATCCCTTCGAGCCGACGATCGATGAGGTGAGGATGATCGACGCCCCTTCGGTCAGCAGCGGCAGCGCTTTCTGGATGGTGAAGAGCGTCCCCTTGACGTTGATGTCGAACGCCCGGTCGAACAGCGCTTCGCTGATCTCGCCGAGCGGAGAACCTTCCGCCACCCCCGCGTTCGCGAAGAGGATGTCGATTCCACCCTTGACCTCCTTGACCGTGGCGAACAGGCGGTCGAGGTCTGCCGGCTTGGAGACGTCGCCCTGGACTGCCATGACGTTCCGGCCGATCTCCGCGGCCGCGGCCTCCAGTTCCTCGTTGCGTCGGCCCGTGATGAAGACATACGCGCCGTCGGCAACGAATCGCTTCGCCGTGGCGAATCCGATGCCGCTGTTGCCGCCCGTGACGAGTGCGACCTTCCTGTCGAGTTTGCCCATGATCTGTCCTCCCTGTGCAATCTTTGGGCCGCGAGCAGCGACGCAGACTGCGAGCGGCACGCTGAGCTGACTCCGAGAATTCAGCATTCTCTTCCGGCCGCTCAGAATTTTCTGATGGTCAGTCGTTGCTCCAAGTCATAAACAGTCTGGCGCTCTGTTTCAAACCGGACGACGACGACGCTGAAGCTCGAGCGGAGATTTCGAGGAGAGAACGATATGTCCAGGTCATTTCTTCTATTCATGGTGCTGTCCACCGCAGCGGCCGCGCAAAAGGCGCAGAAGACGGTGGTGCTGGTCCACGGCGCGTTTGCCGACGGCTCGAGCTGGGACAAGGTCATCCCGCTGCTGCAGGCCAAGGGCCTGAAGGTCGTGGCCGTGCAGAATCCGCTGACCTCGCTCGCTGACGACGTCGCGGCCGCGAAACGGGTCATCGACGCGCAGACCGGGCCGGTCATCCTCGTCGGTCATTCCTGGGGCGGCACCGTCATCACGGAGGCGGGTGGCCACGACAAGGTTGCGGCCCTGGTCTTCGTGGCTGCCTTCGCTCCAGACGTGGGCGAGTCGACGGCCGACCTCGGCAAGAACGGCCCCCCTCCTCCTGGATCCAAGAGCATCAGGCCCGACAGCGCGGGATTCCTTTATCTGACGCCCGAAGGCGTCGCGAAGGACTTCGCGCAGGATCTGCCCGCCGCGCAGACCAAGCTGATGGCGGTCACCCAAGGACCCATCTTCGCCAAGGCGTTCGAGGACAAAGTGACGAACGCCGCCTGGAAGAACAAGCCATCCTGGTACATCGTCGCGGAGAAGGATCGAATGATCCAGCCCGAGTTGGAGCGCGCGATGGCGAAGAAGATCAACGCCAAGACCACGGCGCTGCCGACCAGCCACGTGCCGATGCAGTCGCAACCAAAAGCAGTCGCGGCAGTCATCATCGCCGCGGCCGAGAGGACCAAGTAACGCCCGTCATTCCGGCCAGGCGCGCATCGCGATGTCGACGACGCGCCTCAGTTGCTTGCGGGTCGCGCCGCCGAAGGGCTGCTCGGTCGGATGATGACTGCAGTCGGCGGCAATCGGTCCGAGGCCGCCCGGCGCCCCGGCCTGATCCGCGGATCGCTTCTCGAACGGCTGAGGAAGTACCGGCCGGCGCCCTCCGGTGCTGCTGCTGCATGGCTTCCCGTATTCCATCGATAGCTACGTCGACGTCGAACCGATGCTCTCCGCGCGCGGATGTCGGGTGATTGTTCCCTATCTGCGGGGCCATGGTTCAACCCGTTTCCTCGACAGCGCTACACCGCGCTCCGGTCAGCGAGGCGCGATCGGGTCGACGAGATCGCCCTGATGGATGCGCTGAGTCTGAACCGCGCTGTCCTTGCCGGCTATGACTGGGGTGGTCGCGCCGCTTGCGTCGCCGCTGCTCTCTGGCCTGACCGATGTACGGGGTTGGTGTCCGTCAACAGCTACCTCATCCAGGACATTCGGCCAGCACGCCTTGCTCAAACGAAAAGCGCGCCGCGCTCGAACGGTAAGGCTTCCCGTAAGGCAGGGAGAACCGGCCGGTTGCGCCGTCCGGTTCTTCCACAGCCCTCGGGCAGAGATCCTAGTTGCCGTCGTTCGCCTGGCCGTCAGCGGCCTTGTAGAAGAAGTAGTCGGCCGTGTAAGGCACAAACGCCAAATGCCCGACGTCTGTTGGCGAGCTACAGCCCGTCGACGGTGCGACCCCTCCAGAGGTGTTCAGCCGCTGGATGAAGGTGGTCTTCGTCAGAGTGTCACCACCGGTGGGTCCGTTTTCGGTTTTAGCCACCGTAACCTTGAGCCAGGGAATGGCATTCGGCGCGACGAAAGCGAGGTCGGAGGAGGAATCGCCTGTCTTCACGAAGCCCCAGACGGTGCTCGTGTCCCGGGAGTGCTGCCACGTGACGCGAATCGGGCCAACGGCCACCACCGCTGGATTCGTGTTGTTCTCCAACGGGTCGGGGCTGAAGAAGTGGGTGGTGAGTTGCTTCTCATCGTCGCTGAACAGAGTGGCCTCCGGCGTGAAGAGCACATAGGCGACGCCAGTGCCTGAGGGCAGGCAGACGTAGTTCTGGGTGCCAACGCCGTGACCCACGAGGAACGCCTCGTTCCCCGCTTCCACCTTGATGTTGCCGGGCACGGGCGGCGGCGTGAGATCGTCGGCGTAGGCCGGCTGCGGAAATGCGATAGCGAACGCCACCGTGAGAGCAGAGGCGCACACGGTGAGGAGAATGCGATTTGTAGTCTGATTCTTCAGTGCATTACAGTTTTTCATGCGATTTTCCTTTGAGGGTTTCGTCGTCCCTTGGGTTCGTTATTTCGATTTGCCTCCACCCCCAATGATGGAATCAACCGGACCGCCTATTCCCGCGCCCCCAGCTGTCCAGGGCATCTGGGCACCCAGCAGACTGCGAGCACTGCTGACTCGGACTGGGCGCAGATCCTGACCGCGATGTTCCTCTTCGCCGCCGGGCCGGGGCCGTTCTCGCTGGACGCGTGGTTCGCGCGGAGGCGGAGCGCCGCGCGACCGCTCAGCGGGATGCCCAGAGCCCTGGCCACGCCTTCGCCGTAGGCCGGTCGGCCAGAGCGGTGACTCGGATCGCTGTCTCGTTATTCCCGGACCGGCCGCGCGGGAATTTGTCGGCGGCTTCGGCAATCGGATCCGCCGACTGCTTCCTACCTGGAGGTTGCGATGAAGAAGTGGACGATGTTTGCACTGTTATCGATTTTCGCCTGCGCGGGCGTGTCCCGCGCATCTGCCGACGATGCGCTGAGCGGGCCGTGGCACGGAGTGATCCGCAAGGGCATGCTCGAGAGCGTCGTGTACTTCGACTTCTCGCGGACGGACACCGGGTATCGGGGCAACTACTGGGGCACGGTTCCGATCGGCGCGCCGGTGTCGCTGAGCGGAATCGAGCTCGGCCATCCCCTGCGATTCGAGGTTCCGCGGATGGGCGTATTCGACGGAGAGATCGCGGGGGACACCATGGAGGGCACGTTCCACGATGCGGAGGGCGCGGGCTCGTTCCGGCTGGAGAAGCAGCTCGCCTGGGACGCGCTGCCCAACGGACCCTGAGCCCGGGTCGCGCCGGCCGGCTCGAGCGCTACGGACCCATGCCAGGATCGAACATCGGCCGCACCTCGGACTCGCCCTCGAAGCCGGGCCAGTGCTTTCGATGCAACTCCATGAACTGGGTGGCGATCTGAATCGCTTCAGCCTTCGAGTCCGTCTTCAGGATTGCCCAGCCGCCGATGACCTCCTTGGTCTCGGAGAACGGGCCGTCGGTCACCGTGATCTTGCCGTTGGCGAGCCGCACCCGGACGCCATCCTTGCTCGGCAGCAGACCGCCCGTGTCGACGAGCGTGCCCTTCCTGAACGATTCCTCCACGAACTTGCCCATCGCCTCCATCAAGGCGGGCGGCGGCGGGGACTCGCGATACGACTCGGAATGGCGGATGAACGTCAGGTATTTCATGGCTCCTCCTCGGGGTTCCGATCATGCGACGAGCGAGCCTCGGCTGGATCGACATGCCAGATGCTTTTTTTTGCCGCTGGATGTGAGGCGCAGGAGATTGCTGTTGATTCACGCGCTGCGCACGGTGCGGAGAGTGTATCCTTGGGACCTGCGAATCGTCATGGATCAGCCCCCTGTACGGCGAGATCTGGCCGGCGCCGTCGAAAGCAGGATCTGGCGCGGGGAGCGGCTCGGACTCCGCGCGGGTCGCGCGGAGTCCGCTCGCAGCTTTCGTCACTTCTTCGCAGCAGTACTCGTCGAGGCCTTGCCCATCCATTCCGAGGCTTCGACCTTGCCGTCGTGGTCCTTGTCCATCTTGTCGAAGAACTGTTCCTGGAACTTCATGAACTCCTCGCGCGTCACATATCCCTTCTTGTCCGTGTCGATCATGTGCATGACCTCCATCGGCTTCATCCTGGTGAGGTACGCCCAGGAGCGCGCCTCGTCGGTGCTCGACGGAGTGGCTGCTCGTGCGGCGGGTGCGCCGGCAACGGCGGCAAGCAAGGCGCCAAACGCGAGAGTGCGACTCATCAGCTTCATTCCCAGCATGGTTCCGTCTCCTTGGTATTGGCTTCGTGAATGCCAGCTCCTGGGTCTTGAGCGGACCGCGATCGTTACACGCGGCTGTGCATGGCACGGCTGCGGGTAGGTCTGCTGCGCTTCGTGAGGGCAGGAAGGAGGCCGGAGTCCCCACCGAGCCGCGCCCTACGAGCCGAGCACGCAAGTGAGGAAGGTGGTGGGCTCGCGCCGCAGCAAGGCCCGGCAGCACCGGAGCCAGGCCTTCATCCCGAACCCCGAGACGATCAGGGGTGCGTGGAGGAAGACATGCTTGCTGGTGATGACGCCGCGAACCATGCAAGCATGTCCGCGCTGATGCGCTCTTGTTACGCCGGCCCCGTTCGCTTGAAGTCTGGCGACCGCCGTGTAACGGGTGGCTGCGACGACAGACTCATTCCGCGTAAGCTAACTTTTGGGAGAAAACACATATGTCGATCAAGAATGCCGTCCTCGCCTCCGCCGTCGCCTCGCTCTTCCTTTCAGGCGCCGCGTTCGCGAAGGACAAGACGGACAAGAAGACTGGCAGCGCGGTGAAGTGTGAAGGCATCAACGAGTGCAAGGGCCACGGCTCGTGCAAGAGCGCCAACAACGCCTGCAAGGGCCAGAACGGGTGCAAGGGCCAGGGCGTGACCGAGACCACCT
>Ga0137415_10005073_pt1 | contig 13021 bp, 11 predicted proteins | sample CZODoug3_1_1_16f_FD_183082 | JGI IMG/M metagenome (GOLD analysis project Ga0137415, IMG submission 183082) | Vadose zone soil fungal communities from Angelo Coast Range Reserve, California, USA - CZODoug3_1_1_16fungal (Hybrid Assembly) | ecosystem: Environmental > Terrestrial > Soil > Vadose... | reverse complement strand
CCGATGCGCACGTTATGGCCGATCTGGATCTGGTTGTCGAGCTTGACGCCGTCCTCGATCACGGTGTCGTCGAGCGCACCGCGGTCGATCGTGGTGTTGGCGCCGATCTCGACGTCGTCGCCTATGACAGCGCGCCCGGTTTGCGGAATCTTGATCCAGCGTCCGGAATCGGGCGCCATGCCGAAACCGTCTGCGCCGATCACCACGCCGGCATGAATCAAAGCGCGCTTGCCTATGACGCAGCGGGCATAGACCGTGACCGAAGGACCCAGGCGGCTGTCCTCTCCGATCGACGCATCGTCGCCGATCGTGCAATTGGCATCGATCACGACGCGCTCCCCCAAGCGTGCCCGGTGGCCGATATGGCAGCCCGGTCCCACTGTGACGGATGCCGGTATTTCGGCTTCCGCTTCGACGACGGCGCGCGCGTGGATTCCCGGAACGGGGCGGCTCTCGGAGCCGAACAGCTGCGCCGCCCGGGCGTAATACACATAGGGGTCGTCGCACAGGATCCTGGGCAAGGCAGTTGCGTCCCGTTCCTCGCGGGCCAAAATTACGGCCGCGGCGCGCGTGTCGCGCAGGTGCGCACGGTATCGGCCATGCGAAAGGAAGCAAAGGTCGCCCGGGCCCGCGCTTTCCAGCGTGGCGATTCGCAGAATCTCGGCATCGGGATCGCCTATCAGCTCCCCGCCAAGCCTGGCGACGATTTCACCAAGCCGATAAGTACGCGAAATGGATTGCGTCACTTGCCCGCGCGAGTATCCTCTAGCGCCTTGATGACCTTGTCGGTGATGTCGATGCGAGGGCTCGCCCACACGACCTGCTCGTTCTGAAACACGATCTCGAGTTTTTCGGCCTCGGCGATCTGCCTCACGGCCCGGTTGGCGCGTTCGAGGACTCCTTCGAATTCCTCCTTGCGCCGCTGGCCGAGATCCTCGTTGAATTCCCGTTGTCTGCGCTGAAAGTCCCGGTTCATGTCACCGAATTCGCGTTCGCGCTTCTGCCGCTCCGAGTCCGACATCGTCAGGGCGTTCTTCTCCAGGTTCTCTTGTATCTTCTTCAGCTGCTCCGCCATCCTGGAGAGGTCCTGCCCGCGCTGGGAGAATTCCTGCTCCAGTTTCTTCTGGGCGCGCTGCGCTGCAGGCGCTTCCTTCAGGATCCGCTCCAGGCTGACAAACCCGATGCTCGACTGGGCGAGAGCCGGGCTGACGAAGCCGAGGACTGCCGTGAGGGTCCAACGGACTAGAGAGTTCCTTTGCGTGCCTGCCATGGGCCTGCCTTCAAGAAAGGATTATACCGGGCCGTCAGAATACGGCGCCAAGCGTAAACTGGATGTGCTGGATACTGTCCCCGGGCTTCTCGTTCAGCGGTTTCGCGATGCTGATTTTCATCGGTCCGATCGGCGAGTTCCAGGCAAAGCTCATTCCCCATGAGGCACGCAGTTGCGAAAGGTCGAGCTTTTCGGTCAAACCATAGACTTGTCCTGCGTCGATGAAAGCTCCAAATCGCATCGACCGGTCAATCGCGCTGCCCGGCACCGGAAACAACAGCTCCGCCGATCCGTTGACTTTCCGATTGCCTCCCAGGAAGCTTCCGTCGATGTCGCGTGATCCCAACGACGCAGTTCGGTATCCGCGTACGCTGCCGATGCCGCCCGAGTAATAGTTCTTGAAAAACGGCAGCGGTTTTCCACCGTACCCGTCACCGGCGTCAAGCTCACCACTGAGCACGAAGGTGAGCCTGGGCGAGTACGGGTAGAAATACTGGTGGGTATAGGAATACTTCCAGTACTCGAGGTCTCCGGGCGGCGTCGCCAGTTCCAGAGTGGCGCGCTCGAGGTGACCCCTCGTCGGCCAGATGAAGCTGTCCCGCGAGTCGCGGACCCAGCCGGCGGTGCTGACCAGCGCAACATAGTTGCCGCCGAACTGGTTTTGAAAGATGAGGTAGCGCTGCGGGCTGTCGGCCGCGAGAGAGAGTTTGACTTGCTCCGTACCGAGGCCGAAAAACAAAGTGTCGTACTCGGTAAAGGGCACGCCGAAGCGTACCGCCCCGCCGACCGTGCTGGTCCTGTAGTTGCCGATTCCCAGGGAGGTGGCGTTTACGTCGCGCCTGTAGACGTCGAAGCCGCGGCTGACTCCGTCGACCGTGTAGTAGGGATCGGTGAAGGAAAACGAGGCGACCTTGTTGACGGATCCGGTGGCGACTTGTAGGCCCACGGTGTTGCCGGTCCCGAAAAAATTACTCTGTTGAACCGAGGCCTGAACGATGAATTTATCGACACTGGAAAAACCCACGCCGAGCAGCACCGCGCCGGTGGGTTTCTCCTTGACCCGCACGGTAACGTCGACCTGATCGGTCGTGCCGGGCACCGCCGGAGTCTCGACCTCGACTTCGCTGAAATAACCCGTCTTGTCGATCCGCTGCTTGGAGAGCTGCAGCTTCTGGCTGTCGAAAAAACTGCCCTCTAGCTGGCGCATCTCGCGACGCACCACCTCGTCGCGGGTGCGTGTGTTTCCGACTACGCTGATCCGCCGGACGTAGACGCGCCGCCCGGGGTCGATCAGAAAGGTGAAGCTGACCTTGCGCTTTTCCTTGTCGATATCGGGATTCGCATTGACGTTGGCAAAAGCATAGCCGTCCCGCCCCAGCCTGTCGGTAATCGCCTTGGTCGACTCGGTGAGCCTTTCCCTGGAAAACGTTTCGCCCGGTTTGATCGTGATCAACGAGAGAAGCTCCGCCTCGGGCACGAGCAAGTCTCCCCCCAGCTTCACGTCGCCGACCTCGAATTTCTCGCCCTCAGTGATGTTGACCGTGATGTAGATGTCGTGACGATCGGGGGAAATCGAGACCTGGGTGGAGTCGATATTGAACTCGAGGTAGCCTGCGTTCAGGTAATACGAGCGCATCGATTCGAGGTCGGCTTGAAGTTTTTGTCTGGAGTATTGGTCGTTCTTCGAAAACCAGGTGAACCAGCCGGGGGTGCGCAGCTGGAGTACGCCGAGCAACTCCTCCTCGGAAAATGCGCGATTGCCTACGATGTTGATTCTCTTGATCTTCGCGACTTCCCCCTCGTTCACATTGAAATTGATCCCGACCCGGTTGCGTTCCAGCGGCGTGACGGTCGTGGTGACCTCGACGCCGTAAAGACCGCGGGTCAGATACTGGCGTTTGAGCTCCTGCTCGGCCTGATCGAGCAAGGCACGGTCGAATATCCGGCCTTCCTGGAATCCGACGTCGCGCAGCCCTTGCTTGACCTTGTCCTTTTCGAATTCCTTCATCCCGACAAAATCGATCGAAGCGATGGCCGGCCGCTCTTCGAGAATCACGATCAGCACGTTTCCCTGGACCTCGAGCCTGACGTCCCGAAAGAATCCGGTGGCGAACAAGGACCGAATCGCCCCCGCGGCCTTTTCGTCAGTCATCGTGTCGCCGACCTTGACGGGGAGATAGCTGAAAACCGTTCCCGCCTCGATGCGTTGGATGCCCTCGACGCGAATGTCCCGCACGACAAAGGGTTCGAACGCCCACGCCGGCCCAGCGAGCACGAGCAGGAAGAGCGCGGCTCGTAGCGCGTTTTTCACTGATGGATCATTAACCCGCGAACAAGCGGTTGAAGTCGTTGAAGATGGCGAACGCCATCAGGAACAGCAGTAAAGTGAGGCCCAGACGCTGGCCCAGTTCCATCGCTCGCTCCGAAACCGGGCTGCCCTTGAAAATCTCGACGGCATAGTACAGCAAGTGTCCCCCATCCAATAACGGAATCGGAAGCAGGTTGAGCACACCCAGGCTGATGCTGATCAAGGCGAGAAATGCGATGTAGGCGCCGATCCCGAGCTGCGCCGATTGACCCGCGTAATCGGCGATCGTCACCGGCCCACTCAGGTTTTTCCAGGAGACTTGGCCGATGATCATCTTGCCGAGCATCTTCAGGCTGAACACCGACATCTCCCAGGTACGCTCGAGCGCCATTCCGAGTGCGGTAGCCGGCGCGTAGCGCACGGTCGTTACGAGGCCCTTCATCGATTCGGGATCCATTTGCGGAGCCGTCCCGATGCGGCCGAAGCGCTCGCCGTTCTGCTGCACCGTCTCCGGTCTCAGCTGGACTTCAATTTGGTTGCCGCCGCGGACGATGCCGAGCCGCATGATTTCGCCGGGCCGACGCCGCACCACCCTTACGACATCTTCCCAGACCCGAATCTCGCCGCCGTCGATCGAGACGACTCGGTCTCCCGGGCGTAATCCCGCCGCCTCGGCTACGCTCCCCGGGACGACCTTGCCGATGATCGGCGCAACATCCGGCCGGTCGAGCCTCAAACCCAAACGCGCCACAGGATCGCTGTCGAAGCCTTCGAGGTCGAAATTCGACAGATCCAGGGTACGCCAGGTGAGCCGCTGTTTGAGGTCGATCACTTCGAGGCGCGCCGGTTGTTTTTCCACCGCGAGCTGCAGCAAGCGCCAGCGCACCTGCTGCCAGCTGGCCATCGGCTCGTCGTTTATTTTCAGGATCGTCTCGCCCCGCTTGAGGCCGCTCGCGTCCGCGACGGTTCCGGGATCCGGGGTGCCGACGACCGGCTTCGCCTCCTGCACGCCACCTACGAAAAGGGCCCAGTAGAACACGACGGCGAGCAGAAAATTCGCCGCCGGGCCCCCAGCGACGATCGCGATGCGCCGCCAGACGCTCTGGCGATTGAATGCCCGGTGCACCTCTTCAGGCGCGACCGGCCCCTCGCGTTCGTCGAGCATTTTGACGTAGCCGCCGAGCGGCAGCGCCGCGATCACCCACTCGGTCCGGTCCCGGCCGCTTCGAACCCGCCACAGCGACTTGCCGAACCCGATCGAGAAACGCAATACCTTCACTCCGAAAAGGCGCGCGATCAGATAATGGCCGAACTCGTGAAAAACGATCAGCACGCCCAAAGCGACGATGAACGCCAAAAGGGTGATGGCGAGATTCATGCGGCGTGGGAGCTGAATCGCGCGATGATCTGGTTCGCTCGCGCTCGCGCCCTGGCGTCGGCGGCGAGGACATCTTCGAGCGTGGCGAGGGTACTCGCAGGAAGACCGGCGAGCGTCTCCTCGATGACTGCGGTGATCAGCAAGAACGGCAACCGGCCCTCGAGAAACGCGGCTACCGCAACCTCGTTGGCCGCGTTGAGTGTGGCCGGTGCGGCCCCTCCACTTCTCAGCGCAGCATAAGCGAGGTTCAGGGCGGGAAAGCGCTCGAAATCAGGTTGCTCGAAGCTCAAGGCCCCAATGCGGAAGAAGTCGAGCGACGACACTCCGGCGTCGATACGCTCAGGATATGCGAGCGCCTGGGCGATCGGTGTACGCATGTCCGGGTGCCCGAGCTGGGCGATCACGGAACCGTCGGCGTACTCGACCATCGAATGCACCACGCTCTGCGGATGGACGACGACCTGGATCTGTTCGGGGCTTGCACCGAAGAGCCACCGCGCTTCGATGACCTCCAATCCCTTGTTCATCATGGTCGCCGAATCCACCGAGATCTTGCGTCCCATGACCCAGTTCGGATGCGCACACGCCTCGTCCGGCGTCACGCGGTGCAGCTCCGCACGCGAACGCGCCCTGAAGGGTCCGCCCGATCCGGTGAGAAGGATCCTGCGGATCCCTTTTGCGACGGACTCGCCGGCCGCGAAATGCGGAAGGCACTGGAAAATTGCGTTGTGCTCGCTGTCTATGGGCAGCAGCATCGCGCCGCTCGAACGTACCCTTTCCATGAACACTGGACCCGCAACCACGAGCGCTTCCTTGTTCGCGAGCAGCAGTTTCTTGCCCGTCCTCGCGGCGGCAAGCGTGGCGCGAAGCCCCGCCGCTCCAACGATCGCGGCCATGACGCAGTCGACTTCGGGCAACGAAGCCACTTCGACGAGTCCTGCTTCCCCCGCGAGTATCTTGCAACCTAAACCGGCTCCAGCGAGGCGCTCGTGCAGCCGCGGCGCGAGCGAGGCATCCGCCACGCAGGCGTAGTCGGGCCGGTGTCGCTTGCATAAGTCGGCCAGCTCATCGACTTGCCGATGAGCGGTCAATGCCACCACGCGGAAGCGCGACGGATGCCGCACTATCACATCCAGAGTGCTCGCTCCGATCGAACCCGTCGCTCCGAGTATCGCGATGTTTTGAATCGTGGTCATCTCATGAACGCAAGCACTGCCAGGGGGAGCATTGCCAAGGGTGCATCGATGCGGTCGAGTATTCCCCCGTGGCCGGGTAGAAGCGTGCCGCTGTCCTTGACCCCCGCCTGGCGTTTTATCAGAGATTCGAACAGATCGCCAATTATCCCCGCGACGGCGAGTCCGAGCAGAACTAGAAGGATCCACGCGGGCGTCACTTTCATCGGGCCAATCCAGGCGAGCACGCTTCCCAGGTATGCCCATGCCAACGCGTAGAGCCCGACTGCCGCCAGCGCTCCCGCGACGCCCTCCCAGGTCTTCCCGGGACTGATGGACGGGGCGAGCTTGTGTCTGCCAAAGCGCCGGCCGGTGAAATACGCAGCCGTGTCGGAGACCCAGACCGTACCCAGCACGGCGAGCAGCAACGAGGGATGAGCGCCGCGCAGATCCACAAGCGCCGTCGCGGCGGGCACCAGCACCGTCGCGCCCACCGCAAGAAGCAAGGCCCGGTTGCCGAGACGGGGTTGCCGCCAAATCCACACTGGGACGAGTGCGATCCAGAACAAGCCCGCGGCATAGTAAACCCAGGCCGGCGCATACAAGCCGTTCGTCGCGGAAGCCTCAAGGGTCCCGAGCAACACGAAAACTCCAACCAAGAATGCCGAGTAGACGACGCGGCCGACGGCGGCAAGGGCCGCCAATGCCCCCCACTCCCACGCGGAAAGTCCGACGAACAGAGCGCAAAACGCGATCCAGCCGCTCCTGGGCAACAGGAACAGCGCCGAGAGAAATACCGCGAGCAGGACAAGCGCCGTCAGCACGCGGGTTTTCAGCATGGGTGCCCGCGGGTTCCCGCCTGGATGGCGGGAACCCTTACGCGATCCTCCGGCGCACGCCGGTTTCGCGCTTGGTTTTCTCGAGCTGCTCGCTGGTGCGTCCGAAGCGCCGCTCGCGCTCGCGATACCAGGCGATCGCCGCGTCGAGCTGCTTGGCGTCGAAGTCCGGCCACAGCGTAGGGGTGAAATACAGTTCGGTATACGCAAGCTGCCAAAGCAGGAAATTGCTGATGCGCTGCTCGCCGCCGGTGCGAATGAACAGGTCGGGTTCGGGCGCGTAGTTGAGCGCGAGGTGCGGAGCGAGCTGCTCCTCCGTGAACCCCTCGGTCGGCAGCGGGGCGCTGCGCACCAGCTTCAGCAGGGCCTGCATCAGATCCCAGCGGCCGCCGTAGTTGGCTGCAATCGTGAGCGTGAGTCCCGCATTGCGCGAGGTGAGCTCTTGGGCGCGGTGCGCGAGCTCGACCACGCGCGCCCCGAAGGCCGCGATATCGCCGATGATCTTCAGGCGCACCTCGTTCTCGTGCAGCCGCTCGGCTTCCTGCTCCAGCGCGGCCATGAACAGCTGCTTGAGCGTCGAAACCTCCTCGGCGGGCCGGCGCCAGTTCTCCGAGCTGAAGGCGAAAAGGGTCAGGTATTCGATGCCGCGATCGGAGCACGCACGCGTGACTCGACGCACCGTCTCGACCCCCTGCTTGTGACCGGCGACGCGAGGGAGATAGCGCTTCTTGGCCCAGCGCCCGTTGCCGTCCATGATGACGGCGATATGCCTGGGGATGTCGCTGGCAGGCGGGATCTCGCGCGTGGCGCTGGCGAAGGGTTTCATGTGTGGAGTATCCGGGGTTCGATCAAACGGCCATCAGCTCGGCCTCTTTGGCTGCGATCATCCTGTCGATATCGGCGATGTGTTTGTCGGTGAGTTTCTGGATCTCCTCCTGCGCTCGCCGTTCCTCGTCTTCGGATACGGACTTGCTTTTCAGCAATTCCTTGAGCGCATGATTGGCGTCGCGGCGCGCGTTGCGCACGGCGACCTTGGCATTTTCACCCTCGTGCTTGATCACCTTGATCAAATCGCGGCGGCGCTCCTCGGTGAGAGCCGGCATCGGCACCCGGACCATGTCCCCCTGAGAAGCAGGATTCAGGCCAAGATCGGACTCGCGGATGGCCTTCTCGATCGCACCGAGCATCTTTTTCTCCCAGGGTGATACCCCGAGGGTGCGGGCGTCGAGCAGGCTTACGTTGGCGACCTTGGGAATCGGCATCTGGCTGCCGTAATAATCCACCGAAATGTGGTCGAGCAGCCCCGCATGCGCCCGCCCCGTGCGGACCTTGCCCAGGTCCGCTTTCAACGCATCCAGCGACTTGTGCATTCTCTGCTCGGTGTTCTTCTTGACCTCGGCCAGAGTATTCATGACTCCCCCATCCTCACGGGCTCAGGCGCTCACGTACACGAGCGTGCCTTCTTTTTCGCCGGTGACGACCCGCTTCATCGCTCCGGGTTTCAGAATGCTGAACACGGTGATCGGGAGCTTCTGATCGCGGCATAGCGCGAAGGCCGTGGCATCCATCACCTTGAGGTTCTTGATCATGGCCTCGTCGAAGCTCAGTTTGTCGTAACGCTTGGCGTCCGGCTGCAATTTGGGATCGGCCGTGTAAATGCCGTCGACCTTGGTTGCCTTGAGGACCATCTCGGCGCCGATCTCCGTTCCCCGCAGCGCCGCCGCGGTATCGGTCGTAAAAAACGGGTTGCCGGTCCCGGCGGCGAAAATGACGATCTTGCCCTCCTCGAGATAGCGGATCGCCTTGTTGCGGATGTAAGGTTCGACCACCTGTTCGATATTGAGCGCCGACTGCACCCGTGCGTTCAAACCCGCCTGCCGCATGGCGTCCTGCAGGGCGAGCGCGTTCATGATGGTTGCGAGCATTCCGATGTAGTCGGCCGTGGCGCGATCCATTCCCGCCGCGCCCGGCGCCACGCCTCGGAAAATATTGCCTCCTCCGATCACCACCGCGATCTCCAGCCCCAGCGCCGCGACCTGGGCAATCTCACCGACGATGCGCTCGATGGTGGCGCGATTGATCCCGAAGGAATCGTCCCCCATCAGGGCCTCGCCGCTCAGTTTGAGCAGGATGCGCTTGTATTTCGCGGTAGCAGTCATTCCCGGCTGTTTTTGTCTAGCTTCCGTCATTAGGCTGCGTGACCGTTTCCCTTCTTCTCGATTCCTTCGCCCACCACGTACAGCACGAAGCGCGAGACCGACGCGCCAGAAGTCTTGAGGAGGGCTTCCACGGTCTGCTTCCCGGCCGGATCCTTGACGAAAATTTGACCGAGCAGCGTCACTTCCTTCAGAAACTTCTGCACGCTGCCTTCGACCATTTTCCCGACAATTTCGGCCGGCTTGCCCGACTCAGCCGCCTTCGCAGCGGCGATGTCGCGTTCCTTTTTCACGAGCTCCGCCGGAACATCATCGCGCGACAGGCCGAGCGGCTTGGACGCGGCGATATGCATGGCCAGATCCCGGCCGAGCTGGTCATCGCCGCTGGAAATATCCAGGAGGACGCCGATCTTCGCCCCTCCGTGAATGTAGCGTGACAAACGGCCCCTGGCTTCGATACGGGCGAACCTGCGAACCGACATGTTCTCCCCGATGCGTCCGACAAGGGCCTTACGGGTCTCTTCCACCGTGGCAATACCCATAGGGAGCGCACCCAATGCGGCGAGATCCGCAGGATTTCTCTTTGCGGCGAGCTCCGCCAGCGAAGCGGTGAATTTCAGGAAATCGTCGGTCTTGGCTACGAAATCGGTCTCGCAGTTGACTTCCACGATTGCGCCCGTCTTCGCGTCCGGCGCGACGTATATTGCAACGACGCCCTCGGCCGCCGTGCGCGCCGCGGCCCTGGTCGCCTTGTTGCCGAGCCTGACGCGCAGGAGTTCCTCGGCTTTGGCCTGATCGCCCTGCGCCTCGACCAGCGCCTTTTTGCACTCCATCATCGGCGCGTCGGTCTTTTCGCGCAGATCTCTGACCATGCTCGCGGTGATTTCCGCCATTACCTGGAACCTTTGTTGTTCTGGAGCTTCAAAAAAAAGGCGCTGCCGCGCCCTTTGTTTTGCCGCACCCGTCGATCATTGCCCTTTCGCCCCGGACTCTTCGACCTCTACGAACTCGTCGGACGCCGCACCGATGATTTCCTGCACCACCTGGCTGCGACCCTCCAGGATCGCATCGGCGATCCCGCGTGCGTAAAGGCGAATCGCCCGGCTCGAGTCATCGTTGCCGGGAATGACGTAGGCAATTCCGTCCGGAGAATGATTGGTATCGACGACACCGATGACGGGGATGCCGAGCTTTTTCGCCTCGGCGACGGCCCCCTTCTGGTATCCGACGTCGATCACGAACAGCGCATCGGGCCGGTTGTCCAGCGCCTTGATGCCCCCGAGGCTGCGCTGCAGCTTGGCGAGCTCGCGCTGAAAGTGCAGAGCCTCTTTCTTCGGCAGCTTCTCCATGCTCCCGTCCTCGATCATCACCTCCATTTCCTTGAGGCGCTTGATCGACTGGCGGACGGTCTTGAAGTTCGTGAGCATGCCGCCGAGCCACCGATGATCGACGAAGGGGGCGCCGCAGCGCTCGGCCTCCTCGCGGATTATCTCGCGCGCCTGGCGCTTGGTTCCGACGAACAGCAGGGTGCCCTTGTTGGAGGCGAGCTGGCGCACGAATTTCATCGCCCCCTGGTACATCACCATCGTCTTCTCGAGGTTGATGATGTGGATCTTGTTCCGATGACCGAAGATGAAGGGCGCCATCTTCGGGTTCCAGTAGCGGGTCTGGTGGCCGAAATGCACGCCCGCTTCGAGCATTTGGCGCATCGTGGTCGACATGGTGACTCCGGTTAGGGTTACGTTCAGGGCCGCCCCGGCCAAATGACCCGCTGAAAAACCTGCGGGCACCCTAACAGCGGAGCGGCAAAAATTTAGCCGAGCCCAAGCCCGGCTAGAGACTTAAAATGGTAGCACGTGGATCTAAATCGATGCAAGTTTTTCCTGTGCAAACAGAGTTTTACTCCGCCCCGGTCGTAAACTGTGCGCGGCATCTTGGAGAGCCGCTGATTTGCCCCGGCGGGGTCGATGACTTATCCTTCGCACTTTTTTGCTGAAGCATGCCGATACACCTGAAGACCGCCGAGGAGATTGCGCGCATGCGCGTGGCCGGGCAGCTTGCCGGGGAAGTGCTTGACTTCGTCGCCCCTCACGTCAAGCCCGGAGTCACCACCGGCGAACTCGACCGTCTTTGCCATGACCTGATCGTCGAGGAGCAAAAGGCGATCCCCGCCCCGCTGAATTACGCCCCTCCCGGCTACAAGCCCTTTCCCAAATCGATCTGCACCTCGGTCAACCACCAAGTCTGCCACGGCATTCCAGGGGAGCGCGTGCTCAAGGGTGGCGATATCCTGAACATCGACGTCACCGTGATCAAGGACGGTTTTCACGGCGATTCCAGCCGCATGTACTACGTCGGCGAGCCTTCTATCCAGGCAAAACGGCTGTGCGAGACCACTTACGAGTGCATGTGGCTCGGCATCCGGGAGGTGCGGCCCGGAGCTTTTCTCGGTGACGTCGGCGCGGCGATCCAGCAGCATGCCGAAAGCCACGGCTACAGCGTCGTGCGCGAATTCTGCGGCCATGGAATCGGGCGAAAATTCCACGAGGAACCGCAGGTTCTGCACTACGGACGCTCTGGAACCGGCACGCGCCTCCAACCGGGAATGACCTTTACGATCGAACCGATGATCAACGCCGGCAAGCCGGCGATCCGCGAACTTGCCGACGGCTGGACCATCGTCACCAAGGACCATAGCCTTTCGGCGCAATGGGAGCACACGGTGTTGGTCACCGGTACGGGCTTCGAGGTCCTGACCCTTTCCGCCGGAACGCCCCCTCCGCCAAAGCGCTGACTCCATGCTGTCCCTTCCCGCGACACTTGCGGACGGTGGCGCCACGCTCGCCCGCCTGAAGGCCGGCGTGCAAGCGGAGCGCGCCGCACTGCAGACAAGATTTCGCGAAACGGCAGACGGCCCGATGGTGCTGCGAGAGCATCGCCGCTTGGTCGACCGCGTCCTGAAGGACATGTGGCGGCAGCTCCGGTTGCCGGCACCCCTTGCGCTGCTCGCGGTCGGCGGCTACGGGCGCGGAGAGCTCTATCCTCATTCCGACATCGACGTGCTGGTGCTGTTGCAGGACTCAGCTTCCGCCGGCTTGGCGACCCAGATCGAAAAACTCGTAGGACGGCTCTGGGACACCGGGCTCGAGCTGAGTCACAGCGTGCGCACGGTCGCCGAGTGCGTCGAGGAAGCGAGGAAGGACGTGACCGTGATGACCAGCCTCCTTGAAGCAAGACAACTCGCCGGAAACCGCGGTCTCTTCGCCCGTTTTGATCGCGCACGGAAGGACTGCCTCGACGCTCAGGTGTTTTTCAAGGCAAAGCGTCTGGAGCAGGAGCAACGCCATACCAAATTCCAGGACAGCCCCTACAGCCTCGAGCCCAATCTCAAGGAAGCACCCGGCGGCCTGCGCGACCTGCAAGTGATCCTCTGGATCACCCAAGCCTGCGGGCTGGGAAATTCCTGGGCGGAATTGGCGCAGCGCGGCTTGATTACCCCGGAGGAAGCGCGCCAGGCGCATCGGCATCACAGATTGCTCCAGAACCTGCGCGTGCGCCTGCACTACGCCGCGGCACGCCGCGAGGATCGGCTGCTGTTCGACTTCCAGGAGAGCCTGGCACGAGAGCTCGGCTATTCCGCCACTGCGCACCGGCGCGCCGGCGAGCAGTTGATGCAGTCCTATTTCCGCGCAGCGAAGGCAGTCACTCAGCTGAATACCATACTGCTCCAGAACGTAGGTGCCGAACTTTTCCCGGCGAGGGATTCCGACGGTGCGAAGATCAGCGAAAAGTTCAGGCGGGTGGGGGAACTGCTGGAAGCGCATCCTGCCGATCTGTTCGATCGCGAGCCCACCGCGATCCTCGAGAGTTTTCTCATCATGCAGCAGCACTCGGAGCTGAA